>ERZ1023267.92-NODE-92-length-36342-cov-7.261829_pt1 | contig 36342 bp, 36 predicted proteins | sample MGYA00520905_ERZ1023267 | MGnify/ENA primary metagenome ERZ1023267 (study PRJEB32759, sample SAMN07749868) | skin metagenome | biome: transportation; feature: city; material: polyester macromolecule | host: Homo sapiens | place: Hong Kong:ISLAND line | collected...
GCGCTGTGCGCCCGCGCGATGCTGGGCAACTCGCCGACGTTGTGCGGTGCGCTCGTCGCGATGGCCACCCTGTTCGTCCTCGAGTTCGGTTTTGGACGGCTGCACGCGGTGATGTCGACGCGCAGCCACCGCGCCGCGGGTCGCGCGCGGGCGTGGGCCGTCATGATCGACGGGCGGGCACGCCCGGACGCCCTGCGCCACGTCGGCCTCACCGCCGAGCGGTTGCACGAACGGTTGCGAGCCGGGGGAGTGCGGCACCTCGACGACGTCGCCCTCGCCGTCCTCGAACCGCGCGGCACGCTGACGGTCGTCCGGCGCGGCGAGAGCATCGACCCGCAGTTGCTGGTCGGGATCGCCGGGTTGCCGCCGGGGTTCGGTGACGTCGATACGACCGGCGGCCGCTGAACACCCCTCGAGATCGGGTGGCTTCCGTAGAGCACGTGTTCTCGCGATCTGCCACAGTGGCAGGATGACGATGCGCGCAGTGGTAATGCAAGAGATCGCGCGGGCCGTCGGCGTCGAGGAGGTCGAGGTGCCCGCCCTGCCTGACGACGCCGTCCTCGTCGAGGTGCGCGCGACGGGGTTGTGCCGCAGCGACTGGCACGCGTGGGCCGGTCATGATGACGTCGAGCTGCCGCACGTGCCCGGTCACGAGTTCGCCGGGGTGATCACTGAGGTCGGTTCGGACGTCGTGAACTGGCGGGTCGGGCAGCGGGTGACGATGCCGTTCGTCGAGGGCTGCGGCGCCTGCGAGTGGTGTCGCACCGGTGACGCGCAGGTCTGTCCGACCCAGGATCAGCCGGGGTTCACGCACTGGGGATCGTTCGCGCAGTACGTCGTCGCGCGACGCGCGGACACGAACCTCGTCGCCATCCCCGACGCTGTGAGCTTCGCGGCCGCCGCGAGCCTCGGGTGCCGGTTCGCGACGGCCTTTCGAGCTCTGACGGCTCGTGCTGATGTGCAGCCGGGTGAATGGGTGTGCGTCGTCGGCGCCGGGGGAGTCGGACTCAGCGCCGTCATGATCGCGAAGTCGCTCGGGGCGCGTGTCGTCGCCGTGGACCGCAACGCCGACGCGCTGGCGCTCGCGACGCGCGAGGGCGCGGACGCCGTCGTCCTGGCCAGGGGCGCCGGGGTCGCTGAGACCAACGAGCCTGTCGACGTGGCGGCCCGCGTCCACGAGATCACGGGTGGCGGAGCGCACGTCGCCGTCGACGCGGTGGGCAGCGAATCGACGTGTTCTGACGCGATTCATGCGTTGCGGCGTCGTGGGCGGCACGTGCAGGTGGGGTTGTTGCCGCCGGTGGACGGGCATCCGCGCGTGCCGATGGCGCGCGTCATCGGTTGGGAGCTCGACGTGTTCGGCAGCCATGGCATGGCCGCCGCCGACTATCCGGCGATGCTGGCGCTCGTCGCCGACGGCCGACTAGATCCCGGGCGACTCATCGCCCGCACCGTCAGCCTCGACGACGGCGCGGCGATGCTGCCGACGTTCGACGCCTCGCCGCTCTCCGGCGTGACGATGATCGACCCGCGTCGCTGACGCACCCAGCTCGTGGCGAGCGCGGTACGCGTGCTGTCGGCAGTAACCACTCCAGACGACGACAACACTGACAAAGAAGCGTCCGTCCTGTGCGTCGTCGCCCAGCGTCATGGCGGGCCCGAGGGCGCGAGGTGCGACGCATCAACGGGCGGGGCGTCGACAAGGCCATCTTGCGCCTGAGGGAGGTAGTTCTGTTCACCCCTGAGTTCGGTGGAGCATCTCGCTGACGAGCGTGCGACAGCGCTCGGCGATGTCGTCGCGGATGAGCTGCATGCGCTCGGTGCCCTCGATGCCGCGCGTCGACGGCTCATCGGTGTGCCACGTCTCGATCGTTGCGAGCATGCCGTCGATCGGTTCGAGCCGTGCAGCAGAGCCGACGATGATGACGCGGTCGGCAGTGCGCAGCACGGCGGGGTCGATGGCCTTGGGATGTTCGCCGTCGAAGGTTGCGCCGAGGGTGGCGACGGCGGTCGCCGACTCCGCGTTCACGGCCCTGCCGGGCTGAGTGCCGGCGGAGTGGACATCGAGGCGCTCGCGAGCGAAATGGCGCGTGAGCGCGGCCGCCATCTGCGACTTGCCAGCGTTCTTGACGCAGACGAAGAGGACACGCGGTCGACGATCCGCGTCAGCTGCGCCGTCGGGCGAGGAGGTGGGACGGTCAGCGCGGGGCATCGTGGCCGGCCTCGAGCATGGGTTGGGGGAAGCGATCGCGCAGGGCCAGGCTGACGTAGACCAGAGCGACGAGAACGGGGACCTCGATGAGCGGGCCGACGACCCCGGCGAGTGCCTGGCCGGAGGTGACGCCGAACGTCGCGATGGCGACGGCGATGGCGAGCTCGAAGTTGTTGCCGGCAGCGGTGAAGGCGAGAGTCGTCGTCCGTTCGTAGCCCATGCCCAGGGCCCGGCCGAGCAGGTAGCCGCCGCCCCACATGAGCGCGAAGTAGGCGAGCAGGGGCAGCGCGATGCGGGCGACGTCGAGGGGGTGCGACGTGATCTGTGCGCCCTGCAACGCAAACAGGACGACGATGGTGAACAGCAGGCCGTAGAGCGCCCACGGCCCGATGCGGGGCAGAAAACGCGACTCGTACGCCTTACGGCCCCAACGCCTCTCGCCGATGCGCCGACTGAGGTAACCCGCGAGCAGCGGGAGGCCGAGGAAGACGAGAACCGACGCGGCGATGTGCCAGGGGGAGACGTCGAGATGTGATTGGTCGAGGCCGAGCCAGCCGGGCAGGACGCTGAGGTAGAACCAGCCGAGCGCGGCGAACGCGACGATCTGGAACAGCGCGTTGAGCGCGACGAGCACCGCAGCCGCGTCGCGGTCGCCGCAGGCGAGGTCGTTCCAGATGATGACCATGGCGATGCAGCGCGCGAGGCCGACGATGATGAGGCCGGTGCGGTAGGTCGGCAGATCCGGCAGGAAGATCCACGCGAGGGCGAACATGAGCAACGGCCCGACGATCCAGTTGAGTGCGAGCGAGGCGCCGAGTAGCCGCCGGTCGGACGTGACGGCGTCGAGCTTGTCGTAACGCACCTTGGCGAGCACCGGGTACATCATGATGAGCAACCCGATGGCGATGGGCAGCGAGACCCCCTCGATCTCGACGGCCGACAAGGCGTCGTCGAGGCCAGGCACGAGGCGTCCCAACAGGAGGCCTGTCACCATGGCGGCGATGATCCACACGGGCAAAAAGCGATCGAGCGTCGACAGTCTCGCGCCGGGCGATGCAGGGGAGTTCACGGTCGGCCGCCTTGTTTCGTCATCGGTGAATACGGTGCCATCGTGAGGCGTGATTCGACATGTGTCAAAATAGTTGAGTGACGATCGACGGGTGTGAGCGGCGGGGTGAGGCGACGTCGCGGGATGGTGCGCCTCAAGTCGTGGCGAACGACGAAGATGTTGCGCGCGCTGCTGCCGTGTTCAAGGCGCTCGGCGATTCGGCGCGTCTACGCCTGTTCGACGCGATCGTCGCGGCGGCGCCGGGGGAGATCTGTGTCTGCGACCTGCCGGACCTGGAATTGTCGCAGGCGACGATCTCGCATCACCTGCGCAAGCTGCGCGACGCTGGGCTCGTCACCTCAGAACGTCGCAGCACGTGGGTCTACTACCGCAGTGTGCCCGGGTCGCTGGATCCGGTTCGGGAGCTTCTGGGGGTCGAGTCGTCCCGAGTGGCGGCCCGGACGACGCTCGCGAGGTCGTAGCGACAACGCTGGAGGCGTCACCTCCATCGCGCGTGCGCCCCTCTGATCGACGCTTGCAGCGCCGGGTGTGACTCGAACGCCGGCACCGCTGCCTGCGCGCGGGTTCAGGAGGGTGGAAGTTCGCCTCGTCCGGGCCGTACGCGTCGTTCGGCCTCGGTGATGGCGACATCGTTGATGCTCGCCTCGCGACGGCTCATGTAACCGTCGGCATCGAAGTGCCACAGCTCGTTGCCGTAGGAACGCCACCACTGACCGTCATCGTCATGCCACTCGTACTGGAAACGCACGGCGATGCGGTCGTCGGTGAACGCCCACAGGTTCTTGCGCAACCGGTATTCGTGTTCGCGCGCCCACTTGCGAGTGAGGAACTCGATGACGGCGTCACGCCCGACGATGCTCTCGCCGCGGTTTCGCCACACGGTGTCCGGCGTATAGGCGCCGGCGACGCGTTCGGGGTCTCGCGTGTTCCACGCGTCCTCGGCAGCTTGCACCTTTGCGGCCGCTGTCTCGGCTGTGAAGGGTGGGACAGGGGGACGGGGTGCGTTCATGGCGGTCTCCTGGAATAGTTGTCGTTCAGATGGATGCTACGCGTTCGATCACACGTCCGCGCCACGCCAACGAGGTGTGCGACGTGCTCGTCCCCGCGTCGGCGGGGCACAGCGCGGTCATGATCGGGACGCCCACGTCGGGGGCGCCGGCGGTACTCGATCCCATCTTGGACCTCGCGTGCGCGCTCAGCGGTGGCGAGGCGTCCGACGAGATGCAGGGCCATGTCGATGCCGGCGGAGACGCCTGCGTCCGTGATGACCTGCCCGTCGTCGATCCATCGCTGACCCGGGCATGGTTGGGCCTTGGGGTCGAGGGCCGCGACGCTGTCGAACGTGTCGTGGTAGGTCGTGAACGGGCGCTGGTGCAGCAACCCCGCGGCGGCAAGGAGGCGAGCGACCGTGCAAACACTCGCGACGATGGCATCTCGCTGCGCAGCCTCCTGCAGCCAGCCGCGGTGGCTCTCGTCTCGCAGACGCTCGAGCGACCCGTCGCCACCGGGCTCGATGACGACGTCGGCCCCGGGGAATGTTGACCTCTGCGCGCGCGGTGTGAGGATCAGGCCCTTCGCGGAGCGTCAATGACGGCTCCAGGTTGGCATCCGAAGTGAACCAAGCAGGCAAATAGCTCGGTGAGGCGAGCGTCACGCCGCGCCGTCTGTCACCTCGTCTGCGCGGGGCAGCAGTTTGGGCAGGATGTCGCCCAGGGTGACGACGCCACTGAAAGCGCCGTTGTCGGTGACGACGGCGAGCTGGTGGCTGCCTTCACGCATCAGCCGAAGCGCTTCATGCAGGGCCGTGTCGCGGGGCAGTTCGAGGACGGGACGGGCCACGGTGTCCGCAGGTGTCGCCTCGGGGAGCATCAGCGTGTCTCGCACGTGCACGACGCCCCGTACGCCGGAACCAGCGCCGGCGGGCTCCATCAGCAACACGCGCGTGTGCCCCTTGCGCATCACGGCAGCCTGAACATCACCGACGGTTGCCGTGGCGGGAGCCGCCGTAGGGGCGCCACGCCCGTCAAGCAGGTCTGCGATCGTCAGGCGTTCAAGGTCGATTGCACTTGTCAGTGAGGTGCGGTAGGCGAGGTCGAGCGCTCCGACGCTCGCTGAGTGCTCGACGAGCTGGCGCAATGACGTCGAGTCTTGCGATTCGCTGACTTCATCGACCGGTTCGACACCGGAGCGGCGCACGAGCCAGTTCGCGGCACGGTTCAACGCCGCAAGGATCGGACGTGTGACACGCATGAAAGCGCGCATCGGCAGCGCCAGCATGATCGCGGACTTTTCGGGGTGTGCGATCGCCCATGACTTGGGCGCCATTTCCCCGATGACGAGGTGCAGGAACGTGACGATGATGAGCGCGAGGACGAACGCGGCGACGTCGGCAGCCGTCTCACCCAGGCCGACCATCTCCAGGGGTCTCATCAGGGCGTGGTGCACGGCAGGTTTGGTGATGGCACCCAATGCGAGGGTGCACACGGTGATCCCAAGCTGTGACGCTGCGAGGAGCATCGTGATTTCGCCCGAGCTGCGAAGCGCGGCACGCGCGGACGCTGACGGGTTGTCTTCAAGGCGGTGGGTGCGCGCGTTGATGAGGGAGAACTCGGCGGCGACGAAGAACGCCGACAGGGCGATGATGGCGATTGTCGCGATAGTCGTGGCGAAGGGATTCATCGGTCGCTCCCTTCTTCCTCGGTGTCGTGCGGGGCTGATTCTGGTTCGAGCAGGGTCAACCTGAGCAGGGACGGCACGTGCCGTTCCACAGCAAGAACTTCGATGTCGAGGCGGGATGGCGGGGCGTCCTCATCCACGGCCAGTACACGCGGGCCCTGGGGTACGTCGATGACGACACGCTCACCGACGCGCGGGAGCGTACCGAGGCGACCCACCACGAGGCCCGCCACCGTTTCGTATTCACCCTCGGGCAGGTCTACGTCAAGAGCACGTTCGACCTCGTCGATGTGCACGGACCCTTGCATCACCCACTGGCCGTCATCGGGCAGCGGCGCATACTCGGGTAGGACCGGGTCGTGCTCGTCGGTGATTTCCCCGACAACTTCCTCTGCCAGGTCTTCGACGGTGATGATGCCGGTGAACCCGCCGAACTCGTCGATGACACATGCGAGTTGCTGCTTGGCGCGGTCGAGTTCGCTCAACGCGGTGGACAACCCCATCAGCTCAGGAACGATCAGTGCCGGACGCATCACCGACGAGACCGGCCGAGCGCCATCCTGCGCGGCGAGCACATCGACGAGGTGCACGACACCAGCGACATCGTCGGTGCCGTCGATCACGGGGTAGCGCGTGTGCCCGTTCGCCATGAGAGCGCGCATCTCAGCAATGTTTGTTTCAGTTCGCACTGAGTCGACCTGAGCGCGGGGGATCATCGCGTGATCGACGTTCTGGGTGGGAAAGTCGATGATGCGATCCAGCATGTCTGACAGTTCCGGCGCGAGGTCGCCCGTCTGCTTCGACGCCTCGACAACGTGGTGCAGGTCATCCGCTGTGGCGGCCTGCTCGACGTCGTGCACCGGTTCGATGCCGACACGCTTCAACAGCAGCTCAGCGGACTTGTCGAACACCCAGATGGCCGGGCCGAACACCTTCAAGTACAGGGCGCTCGACCGTGCGAGAGCGCCGCTGACCTGCTCGGGGCGAGCTATAGCGTAGTTCTTCGGGTAAAGCTCACCGAACAGCATCTGCACGAACGTGGAGAAGGTGATTGCGAGAATGCCGCCCACGGTCAGGCCGATGCCGGTGGGGATGCCGACTCCGCCGAGCATGGACGACAGCGCCATTCCGATGAGTGGTTCGGCCACGTAGCCGACAAGCAGGCCTGTCACGGTGATACCGAGCTGCGCGCCGGACAGGAGGAACGAGGTGCGGCGGGTGATAGCGAGGGTGCGGCGTGCCGTGTCATCGCCTGCCTGCGCGCGAGCCGTCAGCTTGGAGCGGTCCACGGACATGTAGGCGAACTCTTGCGCCACGAAGTACGCCGTCACTGCGGTGATCGCAAGAACGACGACGACACCGGTCAAGAGAGACAAGGCGTCGTTCATGGCCGTTCCGCCCCGGGTCCGCTGAACATGTTGGGAAAGGGCGGCGGTGGTAGGGGGTTCATCCGTATTCCCGATCGTGGGTTCGCGACAGCCGCACTGGGCGCGTCTCGCGCGCTCTGCGCGTGACGGCCCAGCGTAGCCCGTACTGTGTCCCCATCTCTTTTAGTCCGCGTACGGGCGGCGGTGCACCGGGTGCCGCTACCGCTCGACGACCCACGTCCGGTCGAAAAGCACCGGCCGTTCCTCATCAGGGACAAGAAGCGGTCGTTCCACCCGGTCGGCCTGTAACCGCCCGTGTGCTCAGCAAACCGATCAACCAGCGTCTGGTGTTCGGCGGCGCTCATCTGCTCGAACCTCCAAACCCACGACTCGTACGGGACGTACTCGCCCGGCTTCGAAAACGGAAGCAAAGCGACAGGCCTGTGGGGGTGCTGGGGAAGGCCCCTCATCCGCTTACTTAACATAATGTCGATTATCGGATGACGACCGTGGCGCAGAAGAGGTCCCAATGACAGTGGGTCACACCGCTGTGTGCGATGTGACCCACTGCTGGCTCTCGCCGCCAGAGTGCTGACGCTTACGTCCGCGCGCCCGAAGCGTCAGGACACGTCGTCGAGCGTCAACATCGTGCCGTTGAACTCGAATGTGTCTTCGGCTCGCTTGCCCTCGATGGCTGCGTCGCCGTCGTCGTCAACGCCTTCGCCGTCTCGACGATGCGCTGCTGCGTCTTGTCGACCTCTGGAGCATGTCGTGCACGTCGCCAGCGTCCTCCTGATGCGAGACGTCGTCGACGCGGTGCTCGTCCTGCTCGATCACCTCGCCGACCTGCTGACGCAGGCCGACAGCCTCGTCGGCCTGGTCGAGGCGCTCGCTCAGGTGTGCGACGAGGTCCTCCAGGACCTGCGCCTTGTCGACATCGCTCACGGTGGTCTCCTCCTGACGCAACTCCCCTGCGCCATAAATATAGCTAATGAATGTAAAGCGCGATCCTCAGACCGCAGCTGCCTCGACCTTCGGACGGTTCGCGTACCACTGGTACAGGCCCGCGATGAGCCCGCCACCGATGATGTTGCCGAGCGTCACCGGCAGCAGATTGTTGACGAAGACGTGCGTCCAGGTGAGATCCGAGTACGCCGACATGTCGAGGCCCCTGAGGAACTTCGCTCCCCCGTGATCCTTGAAGATCATGGCGAGCGGCAGGAAGAACATGTTGGCGATCGAGTGCTCCAGACCCGTCGCGACGAACAGCGCGACCGGCCCGACGACGGCGAACGCCTTGTCGACGAGCGTCTTGCCGGCGAACGCCATCCACACCGCGAGGCAGACCGCGAGGTTCGCGAAGATGCCGAGGACGAACGCCTCACCCCACGAGTGATGCAGCTTGGCGGCCGCGCCGTCGAGGACGACCTTGCCCCACCCGTTCTTACCGTTCGTCTGCAGCCCACCGAAGTAGCACAGCGCCGCGACGAGCAGCGCGCCGACGAAGTTGAACACCCACACGATCACCCAGTGCAGCGCGAACTGGGGCCACGTGATGCGTCCAACGACCTTGGCGATGATCGTCATCGTCGAGGACGTGAACAGCTCCGCGCCCGTCACGATGACGAGCAGCAGGCCGACGGAGAACGCGACGCCGCCAATGGTGCGCGAGATGCCCCACGGCATCGTCGACGCGCCCGTTTGCGTCGTGATGTAGAAGACGAAACCGAGCGCGATCCATGCGCCGCCCAGCACGGCGAGCATGGCGATGCGCCACGGTTCGCGCACAGGCCGCTTGGCCATCGCGGCCTCGGCAGCCGTCGCGATCGCTTCAGGGGGGAGGATGGCGGTCGATGCGGCGGGTGGCGCCGCAGGGGCCGGGCTGACGGGCGCGGCGGGCGTCGACGAATCAGTGGGATGGCTCATGGCCACAGCGTACGAGATGGCCCGCCGCCGGGTGGCGCGACGCTCCGCACGGCCCGGGCACCTCACCTGCCACGTGCGACGGCCGGGGCGAATGCTTCCGAAAATCGCAGATGGGGACGCAGATCGCGAAGGTGGACGTGAGTCGCCGATGGCTACGCAGATCGCGAATGGGGACGTACATCGCACGTGGGGCGGGGCCGCTGGGCAGTAGTCGGAAGCTCTCTGAGGCCTTCGAACCGAGGCGTTCGGGCAGGGGTGAACGTCAGCCCTGCATGGCCTTGATGATGGCGACCTCGCGCGTCAGATCCGGTGCAGGAGCGCGTCGCTCGCGCGCATCGTGGCAGGCCCACCAGGCGTTGGCGAGCACCCGGATGATCGTCCATGCCCGGGCCGCTTCGGGTGCGACGCCCATCGGGTCGCACGCGTAGTCGACGCGAAAACGCAGATGATTCCGCAGGTTGTAGGCGTCAGCGGCCTCGTCCCACCGGTTCCACAACAACGGTGCAACCGCGAGCGCGAGGTTTCCCGCGACCGGTTTCGGGTCGATCGCGACGAGCCCGCCAACAGCTCCGGCTCGCGTCACGCTCATGACGTTGTCGTCGTGCAGATCCGAGTGCACGAGCGTCGCGTCGACACCACGCTCTTGCGCGAGCGATCTCGCCAACGACACCCCCTGGGTGACGAACCGCCTCGGCATCGGCAGCTCCTCCCCCGTCAGCCGCTCGGCGATCCGGCCGCACCACGCAGACGCCGTGTCGAGCTGCGGCAACGCCGGCACGGCGAGACGCCGGTGGATCGCGCCGATCGTCTCCGCCGCGTCGAGCGACGACATCTCCACCAGCTGCGTCGCCGGCCGACACCGTTCGAGCAGCAGCGCCCATGACGACGGTTCGGCCGCGACGAGCTTGACCGCTCCGACACCGCGCCACGCGCGCAGCGCCAGGTGCTCGTGCCGCGCCTCGGCGTGCGGCCACGCGAGCTTGAGCGCGAGCCGCTCCGAACCCCGCCGCACCGGCACGACGAGCGCGCACTGACCGTGCATCGACGGCCCGTCCGGCGTCAGACGCCAGGTGCCCAGCAGCGTCTCGAGCGTCTTCGGGACGCTGCGCAGCCACGCCTCACCGTCAGGCAGCCCGGCGCCGTCAGCCGCCCGACCGGCCAACAGCGCTCGCAGCGACTCGGGGATCAACGCGTCCGTCTCGACCATTGCCCGATCCTGTCATGCGCGTCGAGTCCCCAACTCGGCGCGCAGGCGACATCTCGCTCGGCGCGCCGCCCCGCGTCGAGCGGCTACGCACGCAGGCCGGCAGGCACCACTGTCACGCGCGGTTCAGGTTCTGACGGTTGTTGAGGGCGATGCCCATGAGATGCCGATACAGCGCCGCGATGTCGAAGTTCTTGGGGAACTCGAACGTGTACTCGCCGTACTGCAGGGTGTGGGCCCTGAGGTAAGGCGTCACGACGTACGTGATCGTGATCTCCGAGTCGTCGACTCCTCCGCCGGCGGTCTCTGCGGTGACGTCCACGATCGCAGCCAGCTGGATCGACTTGACGCGAGTCTTCTTCCCCGTCGCACCCTGGTGATCGAGCGTGATGATGCGGAAGTTGGTCATGCAGAAGCCGTCGCGCAGCATCTTGTACGCCGACTGGATCTGCTCACCCTCGAGCAGCCAGGGGCTGTAGAGCTCATGTGCTTGCTGCGGGTCGATCTGCTGCATGTTGCCGGCGAGGCCTTGAAAGATTCCCATGCCGTGAATCTACGTGGCTGCAGGCACCTGCGGGCGCCCGGCGCCCTCCTCCTTGTTCCCACGACCCTGCTCCGAGGTCGGCCACGCGGGCGACCGGGGGCCGACCGCAGCCCGCCCTGTCATCCCACTCGGCTGAGCAGCCGACGGGCAGCGGACCGTGCATGCGGCAGCTCGGGCGCCTCCCGCATATCCTCTGGGGCATGGGTGAGTTCCGCGTCAGTCGCAGCCGTCACATCGCTGCGCCGCTCGAGCAGGTGCACGGGTTCGTCGACGACTTCCACGAGTGGGTGCACTGGTCGCCGTGGGAGGGGCCCGACCCGCAGCTGCGCCGCACCTATTCGGGGGCCGCACGTGGCGTCGGCGCGCAGTACGAGTGGGCCGGCGACAAGAAGGCCGGGTCGGGACACATGGAGATCCTCGACTCGACGCCGCACGAGATCACCGTCGCACTCACGTTCACGGCGCCGTTCGAGTCGGAGAACACCTCCCACTTCGCCTTCTCCCCCGCCGCTGACGGAAGAACCGACGTCACCTGGACGATGACGGGCCCGCAGAGCGCGCCGCAGCGCGTCCTGTTCACCCTCATCCGCATGAACGCGAAGGTGGCGAAGGACTTCGACAAGGGCCTCGCCGCCCTCGACGCCGCCGCGACGGGCCGCGCGCCCGCGGGCGCCTGACGGTTCGCGAGCGCCGTCCGTGCCAGATTTTCATCCCCTTCCCCGCCGTCACGGCCTCAGTGCCGCATGGGTGCGCACGCCCGATCGTGACCGCACGAACCCCATGCCCTGGCCGACGATGCGGGCGTTCCTGCACGACAAGCTGCCCGACCACGTCGACGTCGACGGGATGCTCGAACGCGGCCGTTTCGTCGACGACCACGGCCGATCCTGGAACGGTGACGAACCGTACCGGCCGCACACGTTCGTCCACTTCCACCGCGAGCTGCGCGAGGAGCCGGAGGTGCCGTTCGAACTCACGGTGCTGCACGAGGACGAACGCATCGTCGTCGTCGACAAGCCGCACTTCCTCGCTTCCATCCCGCGCGGCAGGCACGTCACGCAGTCGGTCGTCGTCAAGGCACGCGCGATGCTCGACGAACCGACGCTCGTGCCCGTTCACCGCCTCGACCGGCTCACCGCCGGGGTGCTCCTGCTGACGCGCGAGCCACGCTGGCGCGCCGCATACCAGGGCATCTTCGAAGCGCGGCAGGTGAGCAAGACGTACGAGGCCGTCGCGGCGTACGACCCGTCGCTCGAGCTGCCGCGTCGGGTCGAGTCGCACATCCGCAAGCAGCACGGCCTCGCGCAGGCGTTCGAGGTGCCGGGGGCGCCGGTCAACGCCATCACCGACATCGAACTCGGGCAGGTGCGCGGCGACGTCGCCACCTACCGACTCACCCCCGCCACGGGCCGCACCCATCAGCTGCGCCTGCACCTCAACGGTCTCGGCATCCCGATCGTCGGCGATCCGCTCTATCCGCACGTGCGTCTCGACGACGACATCGACGACTTCACGCGTCCGCTGCAGTTGCTCGCGAAGACGCTCGCGTTCGTCGACCCCGTCGACGGCACCCCCCGCCACTTCACATCGGCGCGCACCCTCACCTGGCCCGACGGCACCGCGGCTCCGTCGCCGGCGTGACCACGCTGACGTCCTGCCCAACCCTCGGACGTCACGTCGCCGGCGGCGAACGCAGCACTAGACAGATGAGGACGAATCACGCGGCGATGCGTCTGTGGGCGACTCACCGCGACTGACGCCGTCGTCCCCTCGCCGGGGCACGGCCCGAGGAGAGGAAGTCGTCATGGCCGCATCATCGGCGGGTTCGACCCCGTCTGCGAGCGCCGACGGGTCGTCGACGCCCGCGACGACGCCTGATCAGCCCACTCGCGGCGGGACGCCGCAGGACGCGGCGAATCGGGATGACACCAGCGGGCGCAAGACCTCGCGCGCCAAGTTCGGGCTCGCGTCAATCGTCCTGCTGACGATCAACGGCATCATCGGCTCGGGCATCTTTCTCTCCCCCGGCGCCGTCATGAAGGTCGCGGGCACGTGGACGCCGCTCGTCTATGTCATCGCCGGTGTTTTCGCGGCCGTCCTCGCCGTGACGTTCGCCGCCGCGGCCCGTTGGACGAGCGAGAACGGCGCGGCGTTCGCGTACACGCGGGTCGCGTTCGGTGACGACGTCGGGTTCTACGTCGGCCTGACGCGCTTCGTCGGCGCCGCGATCGCGTGGGGTGTCATGGCGACGGCCGTCGTGACCACCGTGCTCACCGTCTTCGGCGGCCACGAGGCGGTGACGACGACGAACATCACGATCGGCTTCGTCCTACTCATGGTGGTGCTGCTCGCGATCAACCTGGCGGGCACAGGCATCACGAAGGTCGTCAACAACATCTCGACGATCGGTAAGGTGGCGGCGCTCGTCCTGACGATCGTCGCCGGCCTCGTCGTGCTGGCGATGACCGGCGACAACCACTTCTCCGATCTCACGCATCTCGAGGGCCCCGACGGCAGCCCTCTCGTGCCGAGCATGGACACGACCGCGTTCGTCGGCGCGATGCTCGCGGCGTTCTACGCGTTCACCGGGTTCGAGGGCGCCGGCAGCGCCGCGAGCGAGATGGAAGACCCGGCCCGCAACCTGCCGCGCGCCATCCCGATCGGTGTCGCGGTCGTCATCGTCGTGTACGTGGCCGTCGTGTCCGTGGCGATGATGATCAACCCGACGGGCGTGCTCGAGTCGAAGGACGCCGTCGTGCTCGCGAGCGCCTTCGACAACTCGATCGTGCGCGACCTCATCGTCCTCGGCGCCCTCGTCAGCATGTTCGGCATCAACGTCGCGGCGAGCTTCAACACGCCGCGCATCTTCGACGCGATGAGCCGTCGTCGGATGCTGCCCGCCGCGGCAAGTCGGACGTCGCAGCGCGGGGTGCCGGTCGTCGCGTTCGTCGTGACGGCGGTGCTCGCGATCGTCGTGCCGATGGCGTTCGGGTACTCGATGCGCGGCATCATGGTCATCAGTTCGGTGACGCGGTTCGTGCAGTTCGTCATGGTGCCGCTCGCGCTCATCCTGTGCTTCCTCGGGCGCACGCGGCACCGCCCGAACGATGTGAAGCGCAGCGTCGTCCTCGACGTCGTGTTCCCGATCCTGTCGATCGCCGCGTCGGTGCTCCTCATGGTCGAGTTCGACTGGCGTGGCCAGTTCAGCAACCCTGGCGGCGGCCTCAACCTGTGGGCGGTCGCAGCGATGATCGTCGGCTACGTCGTGTTACCGGCGGCGTTGTACTTGCCGTGGAAGCTGGGCGTCTACGACGACACCCCGAAGCAGCTCCCCGAGGACCGCTGAGCTGACACATCGGCGATTCACGGACACATTCGTGATCTACGGTCACATCGGCGATCTGCGGATACATCCGCGATTCACGGTCACATTCGCACCGCCCCACGAGGGCCAGGCCAGGAAGGACGCACGATGAGCGCCCGCAAACCCGTCATCGGCATCATCACCAACGTCGAGTACGACCCGCACTACCTCTTCCCCGGCTACCGGCGCGTCGCCGTCAATGAGGACTATTCGCGCTCGATCACGCAGGCCGGCGGCATTCCGATCATGTTGCCGCCGTCGACGGATCACTCGACGCTGCCGCAACAGCTGGCCCTGCTCGACGGCTTGCTGCTCGCCGGTGGTTCCGACGTCGACCCGCTGCTGTACGGCCAGCCCGCGAAGCAGGAATGCCAGACGACGTCGCCGATCCGCGACGCGTACGAGATCGAGGCGCTCCGGCTCGCGCGCGAGAACCGGCTGCCCGTGCTCGGCATCTGCCGCGGCATGCAGCTCATCAACGTGGCCCTCGGCGGGAGCCTGTTCCAGGATCTGCGCTACGCGGGCACCGACCAGCAGCACATGGCGATGGGCAACCCCGCCTCGCCGCTGCACCACATCAGCGTCGAGGAGCGCTCGTTCCTGCACGACGCGTGGGGCGTGACGAAGGCGGCCGTCAACTCCTTCCACCACCAGGCGCTCGACGCCATCGCCGACGCGCTGCGGGTCGTCGCGCGCGCCGACGACGGCCTCGTCGAGGCGGTGCAGCACGCGGACGACGCGTGGTGCCTCGCGGCCGTGCAGTGGCACCCGGAGATGATGAGCGGGGCCGACGTGCGTTCGCAGCAGGTGTTCACGTGGTTCGTCGACGCCGTCACCGCCGACGCTGAGCGCCGCGCCGCGGCCGGCTCCGCGCGCATCACCGCGAACCCCACCCACGACACCGCGCAGGCCGCGTCATGACAAGCGCTTCACACCAGGCTGACGCCGACACCACCTGGCCGCACGGCCCGCTCACTCTCGTGCTGTTCGATCTCGACGGGACGTTGTCCGACTCGGCGCGCGGCATCACAGCATCGATGCGGCATGCGCTGGGCGTGCACGACGTCGCGGTGCCCGAGCAACACGTGCTCGACTCGTTCGTCGGCCCGCCGTTCAAGGTCGCCCTCGAAGGCATCGGTATCCCGGCCGAGCAGGTACCGGGCATCGTCGGCACCTACCGCGAGGATTACAACGCCGGGCGCCTGTTCGACAACGACCTCTACCCCGGCATGGCCGACCTGCTCGCCGAGCTGCACGCTGCCGGCGTCAGCGTCGCCGTCGCGACGTCGAAACCGCAGCCGACGGCGCGCCGCATCGTCGCCCACTTCGGCCTCGAGCCATACCTGACCGGGGGTCTCGACGGCGTCTTCGGGGCCGACATCACGCGCCCGGACGACGCGAAGGCGGACGTCATCGTCCGGGCGCTGGCCGCGCTCGGTCGCGACGCCGGGCCGGACGTCGTCATGGTCGGCGACCGCCTCCACGACGTCGAGGGCGCCGCGCGTCACGGCATCGCGACGATCGGGGTGAGCTGGGGCTACGCCGCGGACGACGAGCTCGCGCGCGCGGGAGCCGTGGCCGTCGTCGACACCGCCGAGCAGCTCGCGGCACTGCTGCTGCCCCGGGCACAGGACGAGACGGCGGACGTCCACTAGGATCACGCCCCATGAAGACCAACATCGCCAGGCAGCTCGTCGCGCAGGGTCGCCGCTACGTGCAGCAGAATCCCGAGAAGGTGCGCGCCATGACCGACAAGGCCGGCGAGTTCGTCGACCAGCGCACGGGCCGCAAGTACTCGGCGCAGATCACGAAGGCGCGCGCCTCGGCTGGGCGCTACCTCGACAAGCAGCGCCTCGATCGGCGGCGCTGACCTCTCAGTGGCTCGCATCACCGAAAATCGCGTCGTCGATGTGACACGCTTCACCCGTGATCGAAGCCCCCACCCCGCCCCCTGACGCCGTTCGGACGAGGCGCCAGCGAAGCTGGTACTTCTACGACTGGGCCAACTCGGCGTACGTAACGACGACGTCGACGGTGCTGTTCTCCCCGTATCTCACGGCGGTCGCGAAGTCGGCGGCCTGCCCGGGGCAGGATACGGACCTGGCGTGCCACACCGACCTGCACGTGCTCGGTCTACCGATCTCGCCCGGCTCGCTCGCGCCGTACACGGTGACGGTCTCGACGATCATCAGCGCGATCCTGCTCATCTTCGTCGGCGCGATCGCCGACCGCATCTCGCGCCCGGCGCACCTGCTGGGCGCGTTCGCGTTCGTCGGTGCCCTCGCGGCGAGTTCGATGTTCTTCGTCGCAGGCAGCAACTGGCAGCTCGGTGTTGTCGTGCTCATCCTCGCGAACCAGTGTCTGGGTGCCTCCCTCGTCGTCTACGACGGGCTGCTCGTTCAGATCTCGAGCGACGACGAGCGTGACCGCGTCAGTTCACGGGGGTGGGCGCTCGGCTATCTGGGCGGCGGGCTGCTGCTGGCCGTCAACCTCGTCGTCATGACGATGCACGACTCGTTGGGGCTGTCGACGGGCGAGGCCGTGCGCGTCAATCTGCTGAGTGCCGGCGTGTGGTGGGGCATGTTCACGATCATCCCGGTCCTCGGCCTACGGGACGTGCGTCGCGTCGGCCCGGCCGTGACCGGCTCGCTGACGGCGGCGGTGAGCGGCAGCGTCCGTCAGCTTCGCTCGACGTTCGCGGAGTTGCGGCACTTCCCCGACACGATGACGTTCCTGCTTGCGTACCTGTTCTTCAACGACGGCATCCAGACGGTCATCGTCTCGGCGAGCCTGTACGGCAAGGAGGAGCTGGGCTTCGGCGACAGCCAGCTCATCGTGACGATCCTGCTCGTGCAGTTCGTCGCCTTCCTCGGCGCGCTGCTGTTCGGTCGGCTCGCTCGGACGATGGGCGCCAAGCGGGCCGTGTTGCTCTCCCTCGGCTTGTGGACGCTCGTCGTGTTCGCAGCGTTCTTCCTGCCGTCGGGGCAGTTCGGGTTGTGGCTCGTGCTGGGCGTCGGCATCGGCATCGTGCTCGGCGGGTCGCAGGCACTCAGCCGGTCGTTGTACTCGCGGCTCGTGCCGACGGGCCGGGAGTCCGAGTACTTCAGCCTCTATCAGGCGATGGAGCGAGGGACGAGCTGGTTCGGCACCCTCACGTTCGGTCTCGTGCACCAGCTGACTGGCTCCTACCGCCTGTCGATCGTCGCGCTCGTCGTCTTCTTCGCGCTCGGCGCGGTGCTGCTGCGCCGCGTCGACGTCGAGCGAGGCAGCGCCCGGGCACGCGCCGCCGGCTGACGCCCCGGGCTCGAGACCGGCGGCAGGATGCGCGCCGGCCGCTCCCCCGAACGCGATTCGTGACGCGTCCCGTCCGCGCCGTAGACTGGTGTGTCAGCGCGTCGGCGTGCGTGCGGAACAAACGGCCCCCGGCCGGCGTTGTTCCGTCAGGATCGCGCGGGCTGCAGGCTCAGCGCATCACGAACCACCACGAACCCCGTGTGACGTAGGGAGACACCATGGCAGAACGTTCACTGCGAGGCACCAACCTCAGCACGCTCTCGCTCGAGACCGACGAGGGCATCGCGTTCAGCGAGCGACAGATGGTCAGCTACAAGTGCGCTCAGGGCCACGTCATCGAGCTGCCGTTCTCCGTCGAGGCCGATGTGCCCGCGCTGTGGGAGTGCCGTTGCGGCCTCGAGGCGCTGCTCGTCGACGGCCCCGAGCCCGACCGCAAGCCCACGAAGCCGGCGCGTACCCACTGGGACATGCTGCTCGAGCGCCGTTCCGTCGAAGAGCTCGAGGAGCTGCTCGACGAGCGCCTCACGCTGCTGCGCGAGTCGCGCGGCGAAAAGCCGAAGCGAAAGCGTGCTGCCGCGTCCAAGTGACGCTCACGTCGTGACGAACAAGGCCGCCCCCGGTTCGGGGGCGGCCTTCGTGTGTGCTCGCTCGTCTTGTTCAGGGCCTTGGGTATCAGCCTGTGACGGCGGAGGGCACTGCGGCCGAGCCGTCTCACCAACTCAGTCGATGATCTCGCCCTCGACGACGTCGGACGCACCCCGTCGTGGAGAGTTCCAGGCAGCGTCGCGCCCGGCCTGCGTGGCGAACGCGTCGGCGGTGGGGTATGGCCCGGGCGCGGGTGACGGACCGGCCGCCGAAGCGCCGCCCGCATCGGCGGCGCGCACGCGGGTGAAGCGCACTCGGCCGGGCGCCGCGTTCGCGGCACCAAAGGCGGCCGCACCAAGGGGAGATGCACCGAACAGCTTGTGTGCGACGGCACCTTCGAGCAGTCGGCGCGTCAGCGGGCGCGTGAAGGGCAGCAGGACGAACAGGCCGAGTGCGTCCGTGAGGAAGCCCGGGGCGAGCAGCAGCGTGCCGCCGATGAGGACGAGCGCCGCGTCGGAAAGCTCGCGCGCAGGCATACGACCAGAGCCGAACGCCTGACGGAGGGATCCGAACGCGCGCGAGAACTCGCGCTTGACGATCCACGCGCCGAGCGCCGACCAGAACAGGAGCAGCAGGAAGGTGCTGAGGCCACCGATCTGCTGCCCGACCTTGAGGATGATGAAGACCTCGACGACGGGGACGACGAGCAACGCCAGCATGAGCCAGCGCGCGAAGCCGCGGCGGCGAGGTCGAGTCGTGGTGTTCACATCTGGTTCAACGCGCGGGCACGCTCGAAGAGTTCCGATTCGTCGACGAATCGTGAAGCGATCGCCGGTCGTGGAACCCCGGTGGGCACCAGCGAAAGCGGGCTCAGGCGTCGCCGCGACCGTTCTTGCGGCGACGGCGCGGCAGGCGGGCATGACGCAGCGCGAACGCGAGCGCGACGACGCTGACGACGGAGGCGGCGATCTCGGGCCAGCGTCCGAGCCGCTGGGCGGGCGTCGCGTCCGAACGCAGGGGCAGCTGCCCGGTCAGCACCTTCTGCGTGAACAGTTCGCTGCGCTCGTGCAGCTGCCCGTCGGGGGTGATGAGGGCGCTGACGCCGACCGTCGAGACGTGGATGATCGAGCGGCCGTATTCGAGCGCGCGTAGGCGCGAGATCGCGAGTTGCTGCGTCGACTCGGCGGTGTGGCCGAACGTCGCGTTGTTCGTCTGGACGGCGAAGATCTGTGCGCCCTGGTTCGCCGGTTTGCGCAGCAGATCGTCGTAGGCGACCTCGAAGCAGATGATCGGGGCGAGCTTCACGTCACCCTTCGCGTTCGGCAGCGTGAACAACCCGACCTTGCGCCCGGAGGCGAAGTCGGCCTTGACGAGATCGACCTGCGAGGAAAACGTGCGGAAGAACGAGCGGTACGGGATGTATTCGCCGAACGGCACCGGGTGCTGCTTGACGTAGGTGTCGCTCAGGCCCTTGCCGGGCAGGTAGAGCATCGACGCGTTGGACACCTCGGGGCGTGGTTCGTTCAGCACCGCACCGACGATGAGCGGCGTGTTGACGGCGGCGAGGGCTGAGGCGATCTCGGCGCCCGCGTCGGGGTTGCGCTTGGGGTCGATGTCGGAGGCGTTCTCGGGCCAGACGACGACATCGGGGCGCGGCGTCGCTCCGGCATCGATCTGCTTGGCGAGGTCGAGCGTCGCGTGGACGTGGTTGTCGAGCACGGCGCGGCGCTGCGCGTTGAACTCGAGCCCCTCGGTGGGCACGTTGCCCTGCACGCCGACGACGCGCAGCATCCGCCCGCTCGTGCCGGGCGTGATGAGTGAGCCGACGATCAGTGCGAGGACGGCCGTCGACGCGGCCGCAGCGGGCACGGCGATCGGGAGACGAGCCGTGATGCCGCGGGCGCCGTCGGGCCGTGCGTCACCAACAGGCGTGGCCCCGGAGCCCGTGGCGTTCGCTGAGGTGTGGGCGTCGTCCGAAACCGAAGCCGAATCCGAAGCAGACGTTCGGCCCGCACTCCCCCGCCGCTCCGCCGTGAAGAGCCGCGGCGCGGCCAGGGCCACGCACGATGCGAGCGCCGCGCCGGCGAGCGCGAGCACGAACGTCAGGCCGGGTGCGCTGACCCACGCGATGAGCGGTGCCCACGGTGCGTCGGCCTGGGAGAACGACAGGCGTGCCCAGGGGAATCCGCCGAACGGCGTCGTCGAGCGCAGCCATTCCTGCATCACCCACAGGCAGGCGACGACGAACGGCGCGATGCGGCGACGTTGCACGAGCGCAACCGCTGCGCCGAGCGCGGCCATGTAGAGCGATTCGAGGACGGCGAGCGCTGTCCACGGGAACGCGCCGACGTAGACGCCCGACCACGACAGCGTCGGCAGGAAGAACGCCATGCCGAAGACGAAACCGAGCAGCGCGCCGGTGCGCGCCCGCACGCGCCAGAGGCACAGCGTGATGAGGGCGACGGCTATCGGCGGCGTCCACCACAGACCGTGGTCGGGAAACGCGAGCCACAGGAGCAACCCGGCGCCGATGGCGCCGAATGCGCGAAGGAGAGCTTTCGTGGGCACCGGCCAAGTGTAGGCCTCTCAGGCGAGAGGCGGCGGACGGGCTCACGCCGTTGGGGCCATCGCGGGGTGAACCGCGAAGTTTTCTACTAGGCGTGAGGCCCGTCCGCAATGACGCGCGCTACGGGCGCGTTCGAGCCAACATAGCCGCCCCACAGCCCAGGAGCAACGCAGGTGAGCGCACTGGCGCCCGGCCGACGGGGCGCCGAACAGTGGCCGAGGTGCGTCATGCCTTGTGTGCGTAGGCGTGTCACGCACCTTGAATCCGTCGCGCATGAGGTAGCAGGATGAACGCGATGTCTCGCACGATGAACACACCACCCGCCACGCCCGCGACCCGCGCCCTCGACCGGCTCGGTATCGCCTACGAGGCGCTCCCCTACGCCCACGATCCCGACGTCACGAGCTACGGCGCCGAGGCGGCATCCGCGCTGGGGCTCGACCCTGCGTCGGTCTACAAGACGCTCGTCGTGAAGCTCGACACCGGCCGCTTCGCGATGGCCTGCGTCCCCGTCTCGACGATGGCGGACCTCAAGGCGGTCGCCGCCGCGTGCGGCGCGAAGAAAGCTGTGCTGGCCGCGGAGGCCGACGTCCGGCGTCTCACCGGCTACGTCCTCGGCGGCGTCAGCCCGCTCGGAACGCGCTCACGCCTCGACGTCGTCATCGACGCGCAGGCGCACGAACATCCGCGGGTCTGCGTCTCCGGCGGCCGTCGCGGCTTCGACGTCCGGCTCTCCCCCGACGACCTCGCCCGCGCCTGCGACGCCCACATGGCCGACATCGCGCGAGCTGACGAGCGCTGACGCTCGACGCCGCACCGTGACAGGATGGCGCCCATGACGCCGCGCCGACTCATGCTGCTCGACTCTGCCAGCCTCTACTTCCGCGCTTTCTACGGCGTGCCCGAGCGCACCGCCGCCGACGGCACGCCCAACAACGCGCTGCGCGGCTTCGCCGACATGATCGCGACGCTGCTCACGACGTACGAACCGACCGACATCGTCGCCTGCTGGGACAACGATTGGCGCCCCGCGTTCCGCGTCGAAGCGATCCCGAGCTACAAGGCGCACCGCGTGCAAGAGGGCTCCGACGTCGCCGAGGAGAGCCCCGAGAACCTCACCCCGCAGGTGCCGCTCATCCGCGAACTGCTCGAACTCGTCGGCATCACCCGCCTCGGCGTCGACGGGTACGAGGCCGACGACGTCATCGGCACCCTGACGCACCGATTCCGCGACGCCGGCCCCGTCGACGTCGTCACCGGTGACCGTGACCTGTTCCAACTCGTCGACGACGCGATGGGCGTGCGCGTCATCTACACGGCCAAGGGTGGCGTGCGGGCCCCCGACCTCGTCGACGAGAGCTTCCTCATGGCGAGGTACGGCGTCGCGACGGGCCGCGCCTACGCCGACATGGCCGTCATGCGCGGCGACACGAGTGACGGGCTGCCCGGTGTCGCCGGCATCGGTGAGAAGACGGCGGCGGCCCTCATCGCCGAGTTCGGCTCCCTCGCGGCCATCCGCGACGCCATCGCCTCCGGCGACCCGCGGATCAAGGGCGCACGCCGCACGCGTCTCGAAGCGGCCTCCGACTACCTCGACGTCGCACCGCGCGTCGTCGACGTCGCTCTCGACGTCCGTGTGCCCCACGACCTCGTCACGACGCGCCCGCAGGGCGTCGCCGACGGCGCCGGATTCGCTGACTTCGCAGCGCGCTGGGACATGGGCGGCTCCGCTGAACGCCTTTCCGCAGCCCTCGCCCGCTGACGTTCAGTCGATCCGGTCAGCCGCGACGACGCCGCGCTGCACGCCCTTGATCGCCTTGCGCGCTGCCCTGCGGATGCCGTCGTCATCGGTGGCGGCGGCGATCTGGTCGAGCACGTCGACGAGCTGACGGCAGCGTCGTACGAAGTCGCCGGCGGTGAGGTCCTCGTCGCGTAGCACCGTCTCGAGGCCCTGGCCGCTCGCCCAGCGGTGCGCGGCCCAGGCCAGGCCCGCGTCGGGTGCCGCCATCTCGGGCAGTCGGTGCATGACGAGCGCGTCGTCGATGACCGACCACAGCTCGTGCGTGCGCTCCAGCGCGTCGGCGACATCACGGTTCGGCATGCGCGGGGTCTCACCGACCACGTCACGCCGCGACTCGTGGACGAGCGCCGAGACGGCCGCCGCGAGCGACGGTGCGTCAAGGCCCTTCCACGCACCCGAGCGCAGGCACTCGGCGGTGAGCAGATCCTTGTCCGAGTACAGGCGCATGAGCATCGCGCCGTCGTCGGTCAGCTTCACTCCACCGGCAGCCGACGGATCGGCCGCGAGGTAGTCGAACTCGAGCAGCAGGTCGCAGATGCGGTCGAACTGCTTCGCGACGGTGTTCGTCCGGTTCTCGACCTTCGTGACGAGCGCGTCGGTCTCGCGGCGCAGCGTCCACCAGCGTTGCGCCCAGCGCGCGTGCTCCTCGCGGTACTCGCACGCGTGGCACGGATGGGCGGCGAGCCGGCGTCGCAACTCCTCGATCTCCGCGGTGACGGCCTTGTCCGGTTCGATCTCGGTGCGTCGCAACGGCTTCGGCGGATCGTGCGGCACCTTGGCGCGCAGCGTCGCCGCGAGGTCGCGGCGCGACTTCGACGAGCGTGCGGTGAACGTCTTCGGGATGGCGAGGTGCGTCAGCACCTCGAGCGGCGCGTGGATGTCGCTAGAACGGATCTGGCGCAGCTGTGCGTCCTCGGTGACGACGGACGGGCTCGGGCCCTCGCGCTTGCCGCCGCGGTTGGTGCGCACCACGATGGCGAGCCCCTCACGTCGCCCGGACGGCACGCGCACGACGTCGCCGGGGCTGAGGTCGGCGAGCGAGCGGTCCGCGGCGGCGCGCAGGGCGGCGGCGCGTCGCTTCTGCGCGTTCTTCTCGAGGTCGCTGATGCGACGGCGGATGCCCGCGTACTCCGCGAAATCGCCGAGGTGGCACTGCATCGCCTCGGCGTAGCCCTCGAGGCCCTCATTGTTCTTGGCGATCTGACGCGACAACCCGACGACGCTGCGGTCGGCCTGGAACTGCGCGAACGACGACTCGAGCACCTCGCGCGCCCGCTCCCGTCCGACGGTGTGGACGAGGTTGACGGCCATGTTGAACGTCGGGCGGAAGCTCGAGCGCAGCGGGTAGGTGCGGCGCGATGCGAGGCCTGCGACCGCCTCCGGTTCGACGCCGCGGTTGTACAGGACGATCGCGTGGCCCTCGACGTCGATGCCGCGCCGGCCCGCGCGGCCCGTCAGCTGGGTGAACTCCGCGGGCGTGACGTCGACGTGAGCTTCACCGTTGTACTTGACGAGCCGTTCGAGCACGACGCTGCGCGCCGGCATGTTGATGCCGAGAGCGAGCGTCTCCGTCGCGAATACGGCCTTGATCTGACCGGTGACGAACAGTTCCTCGACGATCTCGCGGAACGTCGGCAGCATCCCCGCGTGGTGCGCGGCGAAGCCGCGCGCGAGGCCCTCGACGAAGTCGTGGTAACCGATGACGGCAAGATCCTCGACGGGGATGTGCGCGACGCGCTCGGCGACGTAGGCGCGGATCGTGGCGCTCTCGTCGTCGGTGACCAGCTGCATGCCGTACCCGAGCAGCTGCGCGACGGCGCCCTCGCACCCGGCGCGGCTGAAGATGAACGTGATGGCCGGCAGCAGCCCCGCGCGATCGAGTGCGGCGATGACCTCGGCGCGCGGCGCCGGGCGGAACGTCTCCCCCTGCGGCTGACGCGGCGCGGGACGGCGGCCGCGCCCACGTCGACCGGACGGGGCGCCGGCGTCGAAGCGGTGACCGCCGCGCGCGGGCGCCGTCAGGCTCGCGATGCGCGAGAGCAGGTCGGGGTTGACGACGCGATCGCCGCGTTCGTCCTCGCCCAGCAGGTCGTACAGGCGCGCGCCGACCATCATGTGCTGGTACAGCGGCACAGGGCGGTGCTCGGTGATGACGACGTCGGTGTCGCCGCGCACCTGCTGCATCCAGTCGCCGAACTCCTCGGCATTGCTCACCGTCGCCGACAGCGCGATGACCTGCACCGACTCGGGCAGGTGGATCATCACCTCTTCCCACACGGCGCCGCGGAAGCGGTCGGCGAGGTAATGGACCTCATCCATGACGACGAAGCCGAGGCCGCCCAGCGTCGAACTGCCCGCGTAGAGCATGTTGCGCAGCACCTCGGTCGTCATGACCACGACCGGCGCCTCACTGTTGTGCGAGGTGTCACCGGTCAGCAGCCCGACGTTCTCCGTTCCGAGCATCTCGACGAGGTCGGCGTACTTCTGGTTCGACAGCGCCTTGATCGGCGTCGTGTAGAACGCCTTGCGCCCGGTGTGCACCGCGAGATAGCAGGCGAACTCGCCGACGACGGACTTGCCCGCACCCGTCGGCGCTGCGACGAGGACGCTGCGTCCGTCCTGCACGGTCCGCGCCGCCTCCGACTGGAAGTCGTCGAGCGGGTACGGCAACGTCTCGACGAAGTGGCCGAGGTGACTCGAGTCGAACTTTCGCCGACGAGCGGCCTGGGCGAACTTCTCGGCGGGCGACGACATGCCCCCAGGCTATGACAACGGCGGGCTCCCGCTCGGGAGCCCGCCGTCGGGCGTCATGTGTGTCGTGCCTGCAGCCTGGGCCTCACAGGGCCGAGGCCTGGTCGTCGCTGACGTCCATCCAGGCCGGACGCTCATGCTTCTCCTTGCGTGCACGCCACGCGTCGAGTGCGAGGGCTAGCCCCGCGCTGCCGAAGAACAGCACGATGAGCGGCACTGCCATGAGGAACATCGTGTAGACGTCCGGCGTCGGCGTCATGATGGCCGCGAAGGCCACTGCGATGATGACGGCGAAGCGCCACCCCTTGAGCATGATCCGGCCCTTGAGCACGCCGACCGCGTTGAGTGCCAGCAGCAGGATCGGCAGCATGAACGTCAGCCCGAACGACAGGATGAAGCGGGTGACGAACGAGAAGTACATCCCGCCGTCGGCGAAGTTGGCCGCGCCGCGCGGCGTCGCACTGATGAACATCTCGACGGCGTTGCCGAAGGTCAGCGACCCCATGTAGACGCCGCAGGCGAACAGCACGATCGCTGAGGCGACGAAGATGCGGCCGACGCGCTTTTCCCGCGGCGTCAGGCCGGGCACGAGGAAGGCCCAGATCTGCCACAGCCACACGGGCGCCGCGAGGATGAGGCCGGCCCACGCCACGACCTTCAACTTGAGGTTGAACGGCGCCGTGACGGCGTTGAACGCGACCTCGACGTGCGCCTCGGGGTGGGCGTGCTGGTAGTCGCGGAACGGCTGCTCGATGAAGTCGTAGATGTTCTGGTAGTAGTGCCAGCCGATGATGCAGCACAGCAGGATCGCGACGCCGGCGACGATCGCGCGGTTGCGGAATTCGCGCAGATGGTCGCCGATGGACATCCGCGCTTCGGGGTTGTCCTTGCGTCGTCCGAAGATTGCCACGAGCGAACGGGATCCGATCAGACGTCGTTGCGGTGCGCGTCGGTGCGCGTCACGGGGTCACCGGAGTGGACCGGGTTGCCGTTGGCGTCGTGCACCGGGTTCGCCGTCTCACCCTCGACGGTGGCGCCGGAGGCCTTCGACCGGTTGCTCTCCGTCTTCATCTCGTCGATCTCGCTCTTGAGGATGCGCGAGCTGCGCCCGAGGCTGCGCGCCATGTCGGGCAGCTTCTTCCAGCCCAGGAGCACGACGATGACGAGCACCAGGATGAGCAGTGACGCGGGGTGTTCGAGCAGGTTTTTCATGGCCAGTCCTTGAGTCCCGGGAGTTTCCGGCGCGGCGGCAGCCGCATGGTCGTCGTTCACTCTAGTGGATCGCGCCAAGACGACCACACCTCGGCCTGGGAGTCCAAGCGCAGGTCGCGCTGCCGTTCGCGGGCCCGCTGACGCTCGCCTCGCCAGTGCGAGGCCGGCTTGTTCCACGCGAGATCGTCGACGCCCTGCGTGACGAGCGCCGCACTGTTCTCGGCGGCGGATCGCTGCTCGGCGAGGTTGCGCGCCTCGTCGAGACGCGACCAAGCCTCGGACGTCGTGCGGGCGAAGTCGCGCGCGTGCGGCCACACGCGCCAGCATCGCCAGGCGAGGTAGGCGACGGCCGTGACCCAGAAGATCGCCCAGAACAGCAGCCACATCCACCACGTCACGGCACGGTGCCCCCGAGCATCTCGGCGTAGGCGTCGAGGGCGCGGCGGGCCTCGTCGGCGACCTGCGCCCGCACCGCGGCAGGCGCGAGCACCTGGGCGTCCCGGCCGAGCTGCAGCAGCAACCGGCGCAACCAGCGCCCGTCGCCGAGGACGAGCGAGACGTCTGCGTGCTCGCCGTCGTCGGATCGTTCGACGTCGAAGCACGGGTAGTAGTCGATGATCCAGAACGCGGCCCGCTGCACCCGCAGACGCACCTGCGGCGCGTCGGGGCTGGGGGCGAAGAAGCCGCGCGAGAGATCGGTGCGCTGCGCGTCCTGCGGGATCTCGGCCCGGACATCGAGGAGCTCGACGCTCTCGATGCGGTCGAGACGGAACGTGCGCATGCCCTCGGCGCGACGGCACCACCCTTCGAGGTACCAGTGGCCGTCGGAGGTGAACAGGCGCAGCGGGTCGACGTCACGCTCCGTCACCTCGTCCCGGGCTGGCGCAAGGTAGCGCAGGTGCACCCGATGTGCGCGGCGCACCGCGTCCTGCAGCGTGCTGAGCACCTGCTCACCATCGCGTTCGAGGCTGACGTGGACGCGTGCGGCGCCGCTCTCCCCCGTCGCCTCGCTCAGCTTCGCGAGGGCGCGATCGACGGCGTCGCGCTCCTGCAGCCCGGGCACGTCGAGCAGCGTGCGCAGCCCGACGGTGAGGGCGAGCGCCTCGTCGCGGGTGAAGCGCAGCGGTTTGGCGATGGCGTCGGCGTTGCGGATGTAGACACGCCCCTGCTCCCACTCGGCCTCGATGAGGTCGTCGGGCATGTGGCCGGGTGTGCCGCAGACGAAGAGCAGCTCGAGGTCGGCCTCGATCTGCGCGCGGCTGACGCCGAGGGTGCGGGCCGCCTCCTCGATGTCGATGCCCTGACGGTTCATCAGCCACGGCACCATCGTGAGCAGCCGTGACAGGCGCGTCGTCGCCGCTTCGGAGTTGATCGGCCCCGAGTTGATCGACCCCGAGCTGATGGAACCCGTGTCGGCGGACCCAGAGTCGATCGCCCCAGAGCGGGCGGCCTTGTCAGTGCGGGCGTTCATGGTGCAGTCTCCGCCGTCTGGGCTTCATAGGCGCCCCGCAGGCGCGCCATGACACGTTCGCGCAGCTCGTCGGGCTTCTCCACGAGCACGTCGGCGCCGAAGGAGACGACTTCGTCGGCGAGCACGCCGGGGTCGGCGTACTCGATGTCGATGAGCTGCCACGTCTCGTCGATGACGCCGACGGTGCGGGCGCGCCGCACGAGCGAGTGTCCTCGCCCCGCGCGCACCCGCAGGACGGCAGGCGCCCAGTCGGGGGTGCGTTCGGTACGTTCGATGAGGGCGCTCGTGTCGTGATCGCCCGGCACCTCGTAGGCGCCCGGCTTGCCGACGAGTCGCACCGGGCCCTCGATGCGCGAGAGACGGAAGACGCGCGGCGCGTCACGGTCGGTGTCGAACCCGGCGACGTACCAATGACCCCGACGGTTCGTCACCGTCCACGGCTGAACGTGGCGCACAGCGCTCTCCCGCCCGGCCGCGCGGTAGGTGAAGGTGATGGCGCGCCGCGTCATCACCGCGTCCTTGACGGCGTCGAAGGCGGGTTCGCTGGTGCGGATACGAGGTTCGAGGCCGACGACCGATTCGACGTCGGGGCTGATGTCGAGCGCCTCGAGCTTGCGCATCGCCGCCGCCGCAGGGCCGGCGAGGCTGGCCTGCTGCCACGCACGCGAGGCGAGGCCGAGGACAGCGAGTTCGTCGGCGTCGAAGTGCAGGTCGGGCAGCTCGTACTCACGCTTGTCGATGCGGTAGCCGATCTCGTCCTCGAACAGGATGTCGATGGGTTCGGCGCGCAGCGGGATGCCGAGCTCACGCAACTCGTCCTTGTCCCGCTCGAACATCCGGTCGAAGGCTTCGTCGTTCGGTGCCTCGGTGTACGGGCGCACGGCCTGACGGATGGCGTCCTTCGTCAGCGGCCTGCGCGTGTAGAGCAGCGCGATGACGAGGTTGAGCAGGCGCTCGGTCTTCGCCTCCGGGGTGGGTCGTGCTGCCACGCTCGCTCCTTCGTCGCTGTCGGGTCTGACGCCGTGGTCCTGCTGCAGAGCCTACCCTCTCATTCGCACAGGTGTGCGATTGGCGGCACTCGGCCCCGCGTGATGGCCACGGGCACGCAGAACGGGGTGAGTACCGATGGCACTCACCCCGTCTTGTTGCTCAGGCCGAACGCACTCGCGGGACGACCAGAGCGGCGAAGGCTACCTCAGCGGAGGCCGAAGGAGCGTCCAGCGCCGGGCTTGTTCGTCGAGACGAGGTCGACGACGAAGATCAGCGTCTCGTTCGGGCCGATCGAGGCACCCGCGCCGCGCTCGCCGTAGCCGAGCGCCGGCGGGATGATGATCTTGCGGCGGCCGCCGACCTTCATGCCGAGCAGGCCCTCGTCCCAGCCCTGGATGACCTGGCCGACGCCGGCGGTGAACTCCAGCGGCTCGCCGCGGTTCCACGAGGCGTCGAACTCCTCGCCGGTCGACCAGGAGACGCCGACGTAGTGCGCCTTGATGATGTCGCCGGCCTCGACGGTGGCGCCGTCACCTTCGGTGATGTCCTCGACGACGAGTTCCGCCGGCGGGGTGTCACCGGGGAAGTCGATCTCGGGCTTGGTCGTCTTGGGGTCGAAACCCATCGTTGCTCCTTCGAGAAAGTGTCGCTGACAGGCTCAGCGTGTCAGTTGGCGGCGAGGATGTCGACGACGAACACGAGGGTGTCGGTGCCCTTGATGCCCGCCTGCTGGTTGCCGTCCTTGCCATAGCCCTCGGACGGCGGCACGACGACGAGCACGCGGCTGCCGACCTTCTGGCCGACGAGCGCCTTGTCCCAGCCGGTGATGACCTGGCCCTTGCCGATGACGAACACCGACGGCTTGCCACCGTCGTTGTGCTTCGCGGTGGCGTCGAAGATCGTCGACGTGCCCCAGATCTGGCCGGTGTAGCTGACGGCGACCGAGTCGCCGGAGGCGACCTTCTTGCCGTTGCCCTCGATGAGGGTGGCCGTCTTGAGACTCGTCGGGGCCTTCGCGCCCTTGGCGACGGTGATGCTCGCCTGCTTTCCCTGGCCGGCGGGGACGCTGACCTTCGGCATGTCGGCGGGCGCGTCCTTGGTCGTGCCCTGGGCCTCCTTGAGCGGCGTGTCGGTGGCCTTGATCTCCATGTAGAGCACGAGGTTGTCGTTCGCGCCGACACCGATCTTCTCGTTGCCCGCGGCACCGAAGCTGTCCTTCGGCGGCAGGGAGACGACGAGCTTCGTCCCGGCCTTCTGGCCCTTCAGGGTGCTGATGATGCCCGGCAGGTTGTTGTTGTCGCTCATGTTGAAGCTGGGCACGGTCTCACCGAACGTCGAACCGATCGTCTTGCCGGTCGTGCCGTTCACCATGACGAAGTTGGCCTTGACGATGTCGTTGTCGCCGACCGTCTTGCCGGAACCCTGCGTCAGGATCTTCGGCTTCGTGCTGCTCGTGCCGAACGGCAGCTTGTCCTTCGGGATCGAGACGGTGGGCTTCGCAGCGTCCTTCGTGTCGACCTTGACGTCGTCGAGGTTGCCCTTCGTCGCGGGTGCGGACAGCCCGCTCGACGACGACGGTGACGATGCGTTCGACGACGCGCTGGCGCCGGAGGAGCCGCTCGAGCTCTTGGAGGCCTTCGAGTCGTCGTTGCCGCATCCGGCCAGGAAGACGATGGGCAGAGCGGCCAGGGCAAGCAGACGCTTGGGGGAAGTCACAGCAGAGGATCCTCGCGCGATGGGTGACAGGTCGTCCGCCACGATAACCCGCGTGGGATGTGCTTTGCCTGGCAAGGGCCTGTGCGTCCGAGCCCGCGGGCGTCTCAGACGGGCGTCGTCAGGCTCTCGACGAGACGATCGACGCGGGCATCGGTGGCGAGGAACGGATCCTTGCACATGAGCGTGCGGCCGGCTTGGTCGTTGAGCTTGAGGTGCACCCAGTCGACGGTGAAGTCACGCCCCGCCTCACGCGCGGCCCTGACGAAATCGCCGCGCAGCTTCGCGCGTGTTGTCTGTGGCGGCGTCGTCATGGCCTCGGTGACGCGGGCGTCGTCGACGATGCGTCGCACGCGTCCAGCCTTTTCGAGCAGGCCGAACACGCCGCGTCCGGCGCGGATGTCGTGGAACGTGAGGTCGAGTTGGGCGAGCTTCGGGTCGTCCAGCTCGAGGCCCTGACGCGCCGCGTAGTCGGTGAGCAGCTTGCGCTTGATGACCCATTCGATCTCGGTCTCGACACCGGTGAAGTTCTGCGATTCGACCGCCTCGAGGGTGCGCCCCCACAGGTCGAGGACGTCCGGGATTGCCGGGTCGGGGTCGCCCTCGCGCTCGACGAACGCCGTCGCGCGTTCGAGGAACATGTGCTGCATCGCGAGGGCCGTCATGCTCGTGCCGCCCTGCAGCTCGATGACGCACTGGCCGGTGGGGTCGGCGGAGACGTCGCGGATCGCCTGGATCTGGTTGGCGAGGTGCAGGCGCGGGAAGCTCTCCCCCGCCTCGATCATGCGCAGCACGAGGTGGGCGGAGCCGACCTTGAGCAGCGTCGTCGCCTCGCTCATCGTCGAGTCGCCGACGATGACGTGCAGGCGACGGTAGCGCGCCGAGTCGGCGTGCGGTTCGTCGCGGCTGTTGATGATGGGGCGTGAGCGCGTCGTCGCGCTCGAGTAGCCGTCCCAGATGTGCTCGGCGCGCTGCGTCAGGTTGAACACGGTGCGCCCGTCGCGCACGAGCAGCTTGCCGGCGCCCGCGACGAGCTGGCGGGAGACGAGGAACGCGACGAAGATCTCCGCGATGCGGTTCATGTCGACGCCGCGATCGAGCAGGAAGTTCTCGTGGCAGCCGTAGGAGTTGCCCGCCGAGTCGGTGTTGTTCTTGAAGACGTAGATCGTGCCGTCGACGCCGTCCTCCGCCAGGCGCGCCTGGGCGTCGCTCGTCATGTCGTCGAGGATGCGCTCGCCGGCGCGATCCTGGGCGACGAGATCAAGCAGCGAATCGCACTCGGCCGTCGCGTACTCGGGGTGCGCGCCGACGTCGAGGTAGAGGCGCGAGCCGTTGTCGAGGAAGACGTTGCTCGAACGCCCCCACGCGACGACCTTGCGGAACAACGCGCGGCTCACCTCGTCGGGCGTCAGGCGACGCTGGCCGTTCGTCGTCGCGGTGACGCCGAACTCCGTCTCGATGCCGTAGATGCGGCGTTCCATGGCTGCTCCTGATCGTCTGACTGGCTGCTGAGGTCGTGACTGGACGCGGTGTCTTGGCCGCTCGCGGTGGTGTCGCGTTATTGCGTTATCGCGTCAACCCTGCGTCGGGCGCGTGGCCCGTTGCGTCACTCGCCGCCCTTCTGCACGAACCCGGAGACGAACTCGCTCGCATTGGTCTCGAGCACGCCGTCGATCTCGTCGAGCATCGAGTCGATGTCGCTCGTCGACGACGCCGCCTGCACCTGGCCGGCGTCTGCGCCTGCCTCGAACTCGTCGTCGCCCTTGCCGCCGGCGTTCTTGAACTGCTGACCGCTCATCGTTGCTCCTCGAAATGACGTCGCTGGTTGCTGCTCGCCACCCTATCGCCGCCCGAACGCCGGAGTGCTCGTTGCACGAGTAATGCGCATCTGCAGGAGGAATGAGCGGCACAAACCCCGTGCACTTGCACAATTCTCGAGCAGCTGTGCCACGTCGTCGTGCAGCCCGCCCCGATCGCTCACTCCACGACGAGGTCGGGCCCGACCTGAGCGATGAGGTGCTCGACGTCTGCGTCGAACCAACCGCGGGTCTGCTCGGCGCTGCCGGCGAGTGGCTCGGGCAGGCGGATGCGCGTGTAGCTCGACGGTTGCGTGGTGCGGTAGACCATCCCGTCCCACGACGCGGAGGCGACGTCGCTGCCGAACGCCTCGATGCTCTTGCCGCGCAACCATGCTCGCGTGTCGCGCGGGGGCTCGACGACGGCGCGCGCGACGTCCTCGTCACTGACGACGCGGGTGAAGCGACCGGCGCGTTCGAACGTGTGGAACAGGCCCTTGTCGGCGCGCACGTCGGACCACTGGATGTCGAGCGCGCGCAGACGCGGGTCGTCCCACCCGACATCATGGCGTGTCATGAACGCCTCCATGACGCTCTTCTTCGCCACCCAGTCGAGGTCGGCCGCGAGGCTCATGGGGTCGCGACGCAGCCCGTCGAGGACGCGCCCCCAGTGCTCGAAGACCTCGCGCGTCTGCTCCTCGACCGGGTCGTCGCCGCGCCGCTGCCACCACGTGTGCGTGGCATCGCGGTACACCTCGAGGATGTCGAGCGCGCTCATCGCGCGGCCGTCGACGAGGTCGAGCGGCTCGGCGAGCGTCAGGTCGTAACTGACGGCGCGCATCGACGTGACCGGTCGCGCGAGGACGATCCGCGGCAGGGCCTCGTCCTCGAGGGCGCCGAGCACGAGGCTCGTCATGCCCATCTTGAGCAGGTTCGCGACGTCGGCGTGGTTGGCGTCGCCGACGATGACGTGCAGGCGGCGATACTTGCGGTGGTCGGCGTGCGGCTCGTCGCGCGTGTTGATGATGGGACGCTTCAACGTCGTCTCGAGACCGACCTCGGCCTCGAAGAAGTCGGCGCGCTGAGTGAGCTGGAAACCGGCCCGCTCGCTCTCGGTGCCGATGCCGACGCGGCCGCTGCCGGTGACGACCTGACGCGCGACGAAGAACGGCGTCATGCCCGCGACGACGCGCGCCCACGGCACGTCGCGGCGCAGCAGGTAGTTCTCGTGCGTGCCGTACGAGGCGCCCTGACCGTCGGTGTTGTTCTTGTACAGCTGCGTCGGGCCGTCCTCGTCGTCGGCGAGCAACGCCGCCGTGCGCCGCATGATGACCTCGCCCGCGCGGTCGTACGCGACGGCGTCGCGGGGCGTCGTCACCTCCGGCGAGCTGTACTCGGGGTGGGCGTGGTCGACGTACAGGCGCGCGCCGTTCTTGAGCACGACGTTGGCGAAGCTCGGGTCGATCTCGTCGGTCAGCTGGCTCTCGTGCGCGACCTCGCGAGCGATGTCGTAGCCGCGTTGATCGCGCAGCGGTGACTCGTCGCTGTAGTCCCACCGACTCTGCGCCGCGTTGAGCCCGACGTCGTTCGCGTAGGCGCGCACGACGAGGCCCGACAGCACCATCGGCGTCGTCCGTTGATCGCCGGGGCGCAGCACGCCGTACTCGGTCTCGATGCCCATGATGCGCTGAACCGTCATGGCGCCACCCTAGTGATGTTGCCCGGGATTCCGAGTGCCCGCGCCCGAAATCGCGGGAAACATCGGCGGGTCAGAGGGTGATGTCGGCGCTCACCGGTTCGGTGAGCACGGTGACGCTCGCCGCGGCTGTCGCGTCGTGCTCGGCATCGAGAGCGGCGACGACGTAGCGCCCGCCCGGCGGCAGCGGCATGACGTAGCGGCCCTCGCCGTCGGTGAGCGTGTCGGCGTGGTACTCGCCCGAGTGCTTGATGAGCGTCACCGGCACCTGCGCGGCCGGCGAACCGTCGCTGCGCCGCACGACGCCCGTGAGCTGCAGCGGGTCGACGAGGCTCAACTGCGGCAGACCGGGGCCCGTGACCTCGACGATCCGCGAGCGTGTGGCCCAGCCCTCGGCGGAGGCGACGAGTACGTAGCGTCCCGCGCCGGGCAGGGCGAGGCGGTAGCACCCGTCGTCGTCGACGCGCCCCCAGTCGAGGTGCGCGCCGTCGCTGGCGAGCGCCGTCACGACGCCGCGGCGTACGGGGTGGCCGTCGAGGCCGACGAGCGTTCCGGTCGCGACGATCTCGCGGCTGTCGCCACCACGCACGGCGTCCTTGTCGGCGCTCGCCGGGGCGGGATGCGTCGCGGGGGTGGCGCTCGGCGCGCTTGCGGACGCGGGCTGCGCCGTCGGCACGAACGCAGCGACGATGGCGGAGGCGAGCGCCGCGATGGCGGCCATGACGAAGACGGCCTTGAACGCGGCGAGCTTCGGCAGGTCGTGCCCGTCGACGTGCATCGCCATGTTCGTCAGGATCGCCGCGACGGCGGCGGACGACGTCGACGTGCCGATCGAGCGCAGCAGCGTGTTGAGGCCGTTCGCGGACGCGGTCTCCGTCAGCGGCACCGACCGCATGATGAGTGTCGGCATCGCGGCGTACGCGAACGCGGTCGCGGCGCTGCACAGCGTGGCGCCGAGCACGACCTGCCACACCGCGCCGGTGAGGAAGACGCGCAGCGTGTACGACGCGGCAAGGCCGAGCGCGCCGGCGAGCAGTGTCGTGCGGGCGCCGAAGCGCTTCGTGACGGCGGCGCTCGCGGGCGACAGCACGACCATCGCGAGGCCACCGGGCAGCATCGCGACGCCCGCGGCGATGACGGACATGCCGAAGCCGTACCCGGTGATCTCGGGCATCTGCAGCTGCTGCGTCGTCGTCATCATGTTGGCGTACATGGCGAAGCCGACGAGCAGGCTCGCGGCGTTCGTCAGCAGCACGGGGCGTCGCGCCGAGGTGCGCAGATCGACCATCGGCGAGTTGTGACGCAGTTCGTACGGCGCCCAGACGGCGAACAGCGCGATGCTCGCGGCGAACAGGAGCAGGACGCGCTCGCTCCCCCAACCCCACTGCCCGCCCTTGGTGATGGGCACGAGCAGGCACAGCAGCGCCGCCGACAGCAGCACGGCGCCGACGAGGTCGAAGCGTCCGCGCGAGGTGACCTTCGATTCGGGCACGACGAGCGCGACGGCCGCAAACATGAGGCTCGCGGAGACGACCGACACCCAGAACACCATGTGCCAGGAGAAGTGCTCGACGAGGAAACCGGCGAGCGGCAACCCGATCGCGGAGCCGATGCCGAGGGTCGCGCTCATCGTCGCGACGGCGCCGCCCACCTTCTCGCGTGGCAGCTCGTCGCGCAGGATGCTGATGCCGATCGGGATCATCGACGCGCCCACGCCCTGGAACGTGCGCGCGACGACGAGCGCGCCGAGCCCCGAACCGATACCACCGATGACCGAGCCGACAATGACGAAAGCCAGCGACACGAGCATGATCTTCTTCTTGCCGGCCATGTCCGCCAGGCGCGCCAGGATGGGCGTCGCGACGGCGCCCGCGAGCAGCGTCGCGGTGACGAGCCATGAGGTGTTGTCGGCGCTCGTGTGCAGCAGCGTCGGCCACTCGGGGATGAGCGGGATGACGAGCGTCTGCTGCAGCGCGACGACGGTGCCGGCGATGCACAGGACGGCGGTGATCAGGCTCTGACGCGACGAGCCCGCACCGGAGCGGGCCGAGGGCTCGGCGTGGGCGGGTGAGTGACGGCTGGGCACGAAGCTCCTCGGGCGACGA
>ERZ1023267.101-NODE-101-length-35066-cov-5.257405_pt1 | contig 35066 bp, 25 predicted proteins | sample MGYA00520905_ERZ1023267 | MGnify/ENA primary metagenome ERZ1023267 (study PRJEB32759, sample SAMN07749868) | skin metagenome | biome: transportation; feature: city; material: polyester macromolecule | host: Homo sapiens | place: Hong Kong:ISLAND line | collected...
GCGATCAGCAGGCGCTGGTGGTGATCCAGCTCTGGCTCTTCGCCGCGCGCGACGGCGATGAACTCGCAGGGCACGACCTGGGTGCCCTGGTGGATCAGCTGATAGAAGGCGTGCTGGCCGTTGGTCCCCGGCTCTCCCCACACGATGGGGCCGGATGGGCGGACCGCATCGGCGCCGTCCATCGTCACCCGCTTGCCGTTCGATTCCATCTCCAGCTGCTGCAGGAAGGACGGCAGGCGGCGCAGCGTGTGGGCGTAAGGCGCGACGGTGCGCGCCGGCCGATGCAGTCCGTCGACGTTGAACACCTGGGCCAGGGCCAGCAGGACCGGCGCGTTCCGCCCCAGCGGCGCCGACACGAAATGCTCGTCCATCGCGGCGGCGCCCTCGAGGATCGTCCCATCGGCCGGGACGGAGGAGCCGGGACGCACCAGCACGACGTCGTCCACCGCCAGCTCGTCCGGGGAGACGCTGACGACGTCGTCGCCCTCGACCTTCTCCGCCTCATCCGGCAGGAGGGCGGCCAGGGAGTCCAGGGCAGAGGAGGTCTGGGCCAGGGAGCGCATCTCGATCCAGTGGCCCAGCAGCATGATGACCACCAGCAGGGCCAGCTCCCACCAGAACTCCAGGCCGGAATCCAGCAGGTGCAGGGTCGCGCCCCAGGAGGAGAGGAAGGCGACGGTGATGCCCAGGGCGATCAGCAGCATCATCCCGGGGGACTTGCTGCGGATCTCGGAGACGGCGCCGGTCAGGAAGGGCTTCCCGCCCCAGACGTACATCACGGTGCCCAGCACCGGGGCGATCCAGCGGACCCACTCGGCGTCGGGCAGGGAGTAGCCCAGCAGGTGGGCGAAGCCGTGGCTGAACACGGCCACGGGCACGGCCAGCACCAGCATGATCCAGAACAGCCGGCGGAACATCATCACGTGGTGCTGCATGTGCCCGCCGCCGTGGCCTCCGTGCCCGGAGTGGCCGCCGTGGTCGTGCCCGCCGTGCCCCGAGTGGCCTGTGTGCTCGTGGCCCGCGTGATCGTGCCCGGCGTGGGGATCGCACCCGGCGCCGTCGTGGTGGGTGTGCTCCTCGGTGCTCATCGGCTCTCCATCTCGCTCTGCACGACCCAGCGGTGGTTGGTCACGGTCTTCCCGTCGGGGGTCGTGTAGTCGACGATGTAGACCGGTTCATCCGTGGAGGAGACGATCGTGGCCTGCGCCCCGTCCATGCCCTCCATGTGCTCAGCGCTCAGGGTGACGTGGGTGCCGTCGGCCAGGCGCTGGGACCCGGCGTCGCGGATCTCCTGCTGCACCACCCAGCGGTGGTCCTTCACCTCGGGCCCGCCGGTGGTCGGGGTGTAGTCCACGGCGTAGGTCCAGGTGTCGTAGGCCCCGACGACGGTGGCCTCGGCGCCGTCCATGCCCTCCATATGGTCGGCGGTCAGCCGCACGTGGGAGCCCACGGGGTAGCGGGGGTCCTGGGCCGCGGGGATGTCGGTGGGCAGCGGGTCGCCGTGGGAGTGGGTGTGGTCCATCCCGGTCATGCCGGCCGTGGTCGAGGGGCTGGCGGTGGCGCCCGTCGTCTGCTCCGAGGGGCGGGAGCCGGCGTCGTCGCCGGCGGAGCACCCGGTGAGCAGGACGGCGGCGGCCGCCAGGCAGGCAGCGGCGGGGGCGGTGCGCAGATGCGGCATGGCGATGATGGTTCCTCTCGGTGCGGTGGGTCCTTCTCCTTTCAGTAGTACACCCCCTGTCAAGTACCCCCAGGGGGTATTCACGGGCGGTGGGGGCAGACGGCCGATCCTGACCACCTTCCCGGCTGTGATCAGCGCGAATGCCGGTCGGGGAGGGGTGCGGGCCCGTCCGACGGCGGTAGCCTGGGGATGCGCGCCCGCTCCTCGGGCGCCGTTCCCGAGGAAAGGCAGGACCCGATGCAGATCCCCGCGCAGACCCAGCCCTGGCCCGGCTCCACCGCGGCCATGGACCCCCAGCCGGATCACGGCGAGCAGTCCTATCGCGGCAGCGGCCGCCTGGAGGGCAAGCGCGTGCTGCTGACCGGCGGGGACAGCGGCATCGGGCGCGCCGTGGCCATCGCCTTCGCCCGGGAGGGTGCGGACCTGGTCATCTCCTACTACGACGAGCACGACGACGCCGAGCAGACCCGCCCGGTGGGTCCGCGAGGTCGGCCGGAAGGCCGTGCTGGTCCCCGGGGGATCTCACCGACCCGCAGCACTGCCGGGAGCTGGTGCGCCGCACCGTGGAGGAGCTCGGCGGGATCGACGTGCTGGTCTCCAACGCCGCGTTCCAGATGGTCCGCGAGCAGATCACCGACATCCCGGATGAGGAATGGGACTTCACCCTGGCCACCAACCTCTCCGCGATGTTCCACCTGGTCAAGGCCGCCGTGCCGCACATGCAGCCGGGTTCCAGCATCATCGGCTCCACCTCCGTGAACTCGGATATGCCCCCACAGCAGCTGCTGGCCTACAACGCGACGAAGGCGGGGATCGCCAACATGATCGGCTCCCTCTCCCAGTCCCTGGCCCCGCGCGGCATCCGCGCCAACTCCGTGGCCCCGGGCCCCATCTGGACCCCGCTGATCCCGGCGACCATGCCGGAGGAGATGGTCGAGGACTTCGGCGGGGACTACCCCGTGGGCCGGGCCGGGCAGCCGGCCGAGCTCGCGCCCGCCTACGTCATGCTCGCCGCGGACGAGTCCAGCTACGTCTCCGGGGCCCGCGTGGCCGTCACGGGAGGTCAGCCGATCCTATGAGCGCCGTCGACTCCGAGACCGCCGCCGAGACGACGGGCGCCGTCGAACGCCACACCATCACCACCTCGGACGGGGTGCGCCTGTCCTACACCGACGAGGGCGCCGGTCGGCCCGTGGTCATGATCCACGGGTGGACCTTCTCCGGGAGGTTCTTCGACGGCGTCGCCCTCGAGCTGGCCCGCGGGCACCGGGTGATCCGCCTGGATCTGCGCGGGCACGGACGCTCCGAGTCCCCGGACCACGGGTACCGGATGTCCCGGCTCAGCGCGGACCTGCACGAGCTGCTGGAGGCCCTGGATCTGCGCGAGGCCACCCTCATCGGGTGGTCCCTGGGCTGCCCGATCATCTGGGGTCTGCTGGAGTCCTTCGGCTCCGCGAGGGTCGCCCAGGCCGTGTACATCGACCAGACCCCGGCGCAGTACCGCACCGCGGACTGGCCGTGGGCCCACGCCCAGTGCTGGGACGACGCCGCCCTGGCCGGCCTGCAGGCCGCCATCGCCGCCGACCCGGCCGGCCAGGACCGCGAGCAGGTGCCGACCATCCTGCAGCGCGAGCCCACCGAGCGGGAGCGGGAGCTGTTCCTGGCGGAGGCGGACCGATGAGCGGGATGCCCTTCGCCTTCGGGATGAACGAGTTCACCACCCAGCCGTGGAGCTTCGAGCGGGACCTGCGCGAGTACGCGGACCTCGGGGTGCAGGCCTTCGAGCTGTGCGAGGCCAAGCTGGCCGAGGGTGCTGCGGGCCGGGAGCAGCTGGAGGCCCTGCGGGAGTCCGGGCTGCCGGTGTGCTCGGTGCAGCCCGCGGTGCGCACGGCCGTGCCCAGCGCGATGCAGCCGAGCCCGAAGGGCGCCGACGAGCGGATCGCCGCCTACCGGGCCAGCCTGGAGCGGCTGGCCCCGGTGGCCCCGGGGCGGTGTTCGTGACCAACACCGGGCCCGCCCCGGACGGGGACATGCACCGGGGCCTGGAGGAGGCCGTGCGCTTCCACCGGGAGGTGGCGCCGGTGGCCGCGGATCTGGGGGTGCGCCTGGCGGTGGAGCCGCTGAACCCGATCTCCCTGAACGCGGAGACGATGATCTGGACCTTCGCCCAGGCGGTCGAGCTGATCGAGCGGACCGGCGTCGAGGGCCTGGGGCTGTGCCTGGACACCTGGAACCTGTGGCAGGACCCCCTGCTGGAGGAGGGGATCCGCAGCCACGGCGAGCTGATCTCGATCCTGCAGGTCAGCGACTGGCGCACCCCGCGCTCCGGGATGGACCGGCGCAGCGTGGGCACCGGGCCGATCCCCACCGGGCGGCTGCTGCACGCGCTGGCCGAGTCCGGCTACACCGGGGCCTGCGTGGTGGAGATCTTCTCCCAGGGGGTGCCGGATTCCCTGTACGACGGGGACCTGCGCGCCCTGATCCGGCAGAACCGGGATGCCCTGGAGCAGGCGTGGGAGCGGGCCGCCTGAGCCGACCCGGTCGGGGCGCCCCCGCCTGAGCTGTGGGACCTGCGGACGTGGCCTGGGGGCGCGGGCGAGGCCGCCGGGTGGGGCGGGCTCAGTCGAGGGTGCCGGCCCGCCACGCCGCGGCGGCGGCCTCCAGCTGCTCGGCGGTGCCGATCAGCCGCCGGGAGGCGCGGGTCATCCGGGTGCCGGCCGGGTGGGAGCCCGGGTCGGCGAAGAACTCGCTGGCGGCTCCCGGCCGGTGGGGGATGACGGCGGCGTCGGTGCGGTCCGCGGCGAGGCTCTGACCCAGGGCGATGACGCGGCAGAAGGCTGCGAAGCGCTCCAGGGCGACGTCGAACTGCCCGGTGTACGCACCGGTGAGGATCTCATCCACGGTGCGGCACACCTCCTCCGCGTCCGGCGGATCCGCGACGCCGGCCACCACGCGGGAGACCTCCGCGGTGTCCTGGCCCAGGCGGTAGTACTCGCCGATGCGCGCGGGGTCCCGGCGCACCGTGTCCCGCAGGGCGTGGATGCGCCACAGCGCGCCGGGCAGGGAGGCCGCCGGGGCCTGCGCCCACATCTGCGCGAGGGCCTCCACCCCGAAGCGGTCCGTGAACTCCACGAGCCGGACCGTGACCTCCGGGTCCCGGTTGGCCCGCCCGCGGGTGAGCAGGGCCCAGGCGGAGGTGTGCGCGGCCTGGCTGAGGGTCTCCGGGTCGGTGCCGCCCTCGCGCTGGTCGAACATCGCGGGGGAGAACTTCACGGGACGGTGGTGGCGCGCGGCAGGCTTCTCGGGCATCCGAACAGTGTAGGACCGGCCCCGGGCCACCCGCAGTTCTCTGCGCCACCGGCGGAAGAGGACAATAACCGATCCCGCAGGAGGCCGGGCCGACAGGGGGCTTCGGCGGTGTCGGTGCGGGGCCGGGGGAGTTGAGGGGCCCGTCGTCGGGCCGGTAGTGTGAGGTGTTGCGCGCCTTTAGCTCAGTTGGTAGAGCAAGGGACTTTTAATCCCTGGGTCGTGGGTTCGAGCCCCACAGGGCGCACCGCAGAGGACCCCGCACCGGCAGCAGCCGGGACGGGGTCCTCGTCGTATGCGGCGTCCGCGCTTCAGATGAGGCCTTCGTGTTGAGATGCGCCGTTCGTGCTGAGATGCCGCACGGCGTGCGGTATCTCAGCACGAAAGTGGGATCTCAGCACACATCCGGGACCTCAGCGGGCCGCCGTCGGGGTCATGCCGCCTGCTCCAGTCTCAGCAGGGTCGTCTTCGCGTCCAGGCCGCCGATGTAGCCGCCGAGGCCGCCGTCGGCGCGCAGCACCCGGTGACAGGGCACCACGACCGGCAGCGGGTTGGTCGCGCAGGCCGTGCCGACGGCGCGGACGGCCCGCGGATTCCCGACGAGTTCGGCGACCTCCTTGTAGGAGCGGGTGCGGCCGTAGTCGATGTGCGGCAGGCAACGCTGCACGGTCCGGCGGAACCCCGAGGACAGCGCGTAATCCAGCGGCACGTCGAAGGCGCGTCGACGGCCGGCGAAGTACTCGTCGATCTCGGCGGCCACCGCATCCAGGCGACGGGGGGCCTCCAGCACCCGCGGGCTGATCCTCTCCGCCAGCGATGTCAGCACCGCGTCGAAGTCCTCGCGTTCGTAGGCCACGCGCACCAGCCCCGTCTCGGTCGCGGCCAGCAGCAGCGGACCGACGGGGGTGTCGATCGTGCGGTAGGCGACGTCGAGCAGTCCGTGCTCACCGGCCCGTGCGGCCAAGCGCGCGTGGAGATCGGCCATCGCCCCGGGTTCGATCGGGAAGAGGGCGGCACACTCGGCTCCCTCGCCGTCACCGGTCGGAAGGCTCGCGCCTGCGGGCATGCTGTCGGTCATCGGGGTGCTCCTTCCGTGTGCTCGCCGTCGTGGTAGGTCTGCCGCAGTCTCCTGATGCCGTCCGAGGCGGCTCTGCGCACCGCGTCGGGGCTTGAGCCGATGATCGCGGCGGTCTCGGTGTGCGGCAGACCGCCGAGGTAGTGGTAGGCGATCGCCAGCCGCTGCCGCTCCGGCAGCCCCGCCACCGCGGCCCACACCCCGTGCTCGTCATCGCCCGGGGTGCCCAGGGAGGAGACCCGCTCGGGGAGGTCGTCGCTGGGGGTCGCGTGCCGGGCCCGGGCGCGGACGACGTCGATCGCCTTGCGGCGGGCGACCCGCACCAGCCAGGCCTCCGTGTTCGTCTCCTCCGGCAGGTCCGGCCAGGTCTTCAGCGCGGCCAGGAACGTCTCGGACCAGGCGTCATCGGCGTCGGGCCCGGGACCGAGCACGGCTCGGCAGACCCGCAGCACGGTCTCGCCGTGCCGGGTCACGGCCTGGTCGAAGGGAAGTCGCATCGTCATCCCACGGTAGTCGCGCCGGCCGGGCCGAGCTGCTGAGCGAGCCTGCGATCGCCCAGCGCCGTCTGGATCACCGTGTGTCGCCTGGTCATCATGATCATCTCCTCCGTCTGCTCATGCTGTAGACGCGTCAGCACCGGCGGATGTGAGGTGGCCTCGTCCACATGTGCCGCGGTCCTCCCTGTCCGGGCGCATCGCAGAAGACCCCGCCCCGGCTGGTGCCGGAGCGGGGTCTTCGTCGTGCGCGGGGCTCCTGCTGAGATGCGGGGTTCGTGTCGAGATGCTGCACGTCGGGCGGTATCTCAGCACGAACGCGGGATCTCAGAACGAAACCGGGGTCTCAGCGCGCCCCGGGTCTCAGCGGGCCGCGGCGGGGCGGCGGGTCTCGGCGCTGATGAACCAGGACTGCTGCTCGAGCTTCTCGAGGATGCTGTGCAGGATGTCCGCGGAGGTCGGGTCGGCCTCGTCCACGGTGTCGTGGACCTCGCGGATGGTGTTGGTGGTGGCCTCCACCGCGGTGACGATCTCGTCGATCGCGTCCGTGGTGAGCACCTCGCCCTGCGGCATCTCCGGCAGGGTCGAGGCGGCCGCGACGACGGTGGGGCGCCCGTCCGGGGTGGCGTGCAGGGCGCGCATGCGCTCGGCCACGGTGTCGGAGGCCTCGCGGGCGATCTCCACGATCTCGTCCAGGTTCAGGTGCAGATCCCGGAAGTTGGGGCCGACGATGTTCCAGTGCGCCTGCTTGCCCACCATGTGCAGGGCGATCAGGTCCACGAGCACCTTCTGCAGGCTGTCACGCAGCTCCTTGGGGGCGACGAACCCGTGCTCGGCGTTCTCCACGCGGGTCTTGGTGTCTCCGGCGGGCTGCGGAACGGTGACGGTCTCGGTCATGTCCTCATTCCTTCTCGAACTCGTTCGCTTCCCTTCCACATCACCACCGCAACCGCCCTCCCACAAGGGGTTTGAGCTGTCAGCCGAAGGCTCCGCGCATCACAGGAGGCCGATGCCGGGGCCACAGACGGCGGATGGATGTGGTCTGGGTCTCGGAGTAGCGTGGGATGTGATTCCCGCACCCATCGCGGGATCAACCGCTGTGTCATGTCGCTGAGGAGCACACCATGAAGATCCGCGCCGCTGTCCTGACCACGATGGAGGCCGAGCGTCCCTATGCCGACTCCAAGCCGCTGGCCATCGAGGAGCTCGAACTGGATCCGCCGCAGGAAGGTGAGGTGCTGCTGCGGATGACGGCCGCCGGCGTCTGCCATTCCGATCTTTCCGTGGTAGACGGCAACCGACCGCGACCTCTGCCGATGGCTCTGGGGCATGAGGGCACAGGGGTCGTCGAGGAGGTCGGCCCGGGAGTGGCAGGTCTGTCCGTCGGCGATCACGTGGTCACGGTGTTCCTGCCGCGCTGCGGTGAATGCGCGAACTGCCGCACGGACGGCAAGCTGCCCTGTTCCCGCGGCACGGAGTCCAACACTGCCGGATATCTGCCGGGTGGAGGGAAGAAGATCCGCCTGCATCGACCGGACGGAGAGGAGGTCCTGCACCATCTCGGAGTCTCGGCATTCGCCACTCATGCAGTGGTCCACGAGTCCAGCGTCGTCAAGATCGGGGAGGACGTGCCTCCCGAAGCTGCGGCACCGCTGGGGTGTGCGGTGCTGACCGGCGGAGGAGCGGTGGTCAATGCCGGCGATCCCCAGGAGGGAGACACGATCATGGTCGTGGGTCTCGGTGGGGTGGGCATCGCCGCGCTGTTGACGGCCATCGGGCTCGGCAAGGGCAAGGTCATCGGCGTCGATGCGCAGGAAGCCAAGCTGAAGCGCGCTTCCGAGCTGGGAGCCGACGAGGTGTGGACCCCGGAGCAGGTCGCTGAGCAGGGAATCACGGCGGATCTGGTCATCGAGGCTGCGGGGCATCCGCGGGCTTTCGAGACGGCGTTTGCGGCGACTGCGGTGGGGGGACGGACCGTGACCGTCGGACTGCCCAGCCCTTCGGCCGAGTCGGTGATCCACCCTGTGGTCCTGACCTCGGAGGCGCGCAGCGTCATCGGCAGCTACTTGGGATCGGCGGTCCCCTCCCGGGACATTCCGCGGTATGAGCAGCTGTGGCGCGATGGGGACCTGCCCGTGGAGGAGCTCGTCTCCTCCCGCATCCGGCTGGAGGACATCAACGAGGCCATGGACACGCTGGCTGAGGCTCGGGCGATCCGGCAGATCATCCTCTTCGAGGAGTCCGATCAGGCCCAGTGACACCGGGTGCGATATCGGCTCTCGGCCGAGCCGGAGAGCGATGCCGCCTCAGGGAGAGTCCTTCCGCGGCGGTGTCGCCCTTGAGGCAAGGGCATCGCCGATCGCCTGACCCACATCATCGCCCGCACGCAGCGGACGGCCGGCGAAGATCCCCTCATGAGCCAGCACCGGACGACGGTCGCCGGCGAGCTCGGGGTACTTCTCCTCGAGCTTCTCTCGGCGTTCGATGGTCTTCCGCCAGTGACGCAGGACGTCGGGATCTCCCCGGCCGGCGCCCTCCCAGCTGTGCGGCATCTGCTCACGGGACGGCCCGGCATCGGCCCGGTTGCCGATGTTGACCGACGACAGCCTCTTCCGTGCAGCAGCGCCGCAGATAGGACACGGCGGATTCGGCGCATCCATGGTGGGCAACCCAGCTTCGAAGCGATGCTGAGCCTCGCAGAGGAAGTCGTGGAGGATCATGAGTAGTGCCCCTCTGGGGCCCAGCGGATCTCGTGAGCTGCCTGATCGGCGTCGTGTCCGAAGAAGACCTGTGCCTCTTTCTCCTCGGCGATGCGGCGCAGCTTCTCCACCGAGTCCAGCCAGGCCAGATTGTTCCAGACGATCGCGGCCCCCACGGCCGGAGGGCCCCAGGAATCCCGCATGTACACGGCGTCGGAGGTGAAGATCTTCGTCCCCTCGTCGGGCAGATCCAGCATCAGGGACATCGTTCCCCAGGTGTGACCCGGCGTCTGCAGGAGGGTGACACCCGGCAGGATCTCCTCATCGCCGCTGATGCCGCCGATGTCCAGACCCTCGTAGTCAGAGGGGATATGCGCGCCTTCGTGGTAGCCGGTGATCCCCTTGACTCCCTCCAGCTCGGCGGTGCTGGTGAGGATCCTGGTCTTCCCGTTGTCGAAGGCTCGGGCATTGGCCGCATGGTCGAAGTGCAGGTGGCTGAGCACCAGCAGGTCGATGTCCTCGGTGCTCAGTCCCATCCGGGCAAGGCTGCGGTCCAGATAGGAGGCTTCCGGGTCTTCGGCGTCATCGACCACCGGGAAGAACTGGTCGAAGCCGGTCGACTGCCAGCGACTGGCCCAGTCTCGAGGGACACCGGTATCCCAGAGCATCCGCCCCTCGGGTGTCTCGACGAGCACGGCGTGCGTTGGAACGAGACCGAATTCGCGCGGGGCGTCCCGCTGACTGACGGGTTTGATGATGCGCTCGGGTTTGAGGAGGAGCCAGGTGTAGTCGGCCTCCATGTCTCCGGAGTGCAGCACGTGCGCCCTCATGTCCATAGTGGACACATCCTTCGGATCGACGGAGTAATGCAGAGCACAATGCCATCTGGGCGTGGCCATGTCAACGGGCCGACGCCGGGGCCACACCCGACCCTGCTTCCGCCCCTTCCGAGAAGCTACAGCAGCGCGGAGGTCAGGCGGCAGACGTTCTCCAGGGCCTTGGTGCGCAGCGGGCGACTGCGCCACTGTTCCAGGTCCACCTCGTCGGAGACGGCCATGTACCGCTCGGCGACGTCCTGCACCTGGGCGGTGATCTCCTCGCTGAGCAGCATCATCGTCACCTCCAGGTTCAGGGAGAAGGAGCGCACATCCATGTTGGACGAGCCCAGGCAGGTCATATCGTGGTCCACCAGGACGAACTTCGTGTGCAGCACCGTCGGGGCGGGGTACAGCATGATCCGCACCCCGGCCTCCAGCAGGCTGTCGTAGTAGGACTGCTGGCCGTAGTGGGCGAAGAACTGGTCGCCCTTCGCGCACACGATCAGCGTCACGTCGATCCCGGACTGCGCGGCCGTGGTCAGCGCCATCTTCAGGGAATCGTCCGGGATGAGGTACGGGGAGCAGATCAGCACCCGGTCCTCGGCGTTGTAGATCAGCTGGTTGATCAGCCGCAGGTTGTTCTCCGTGTCGAAGCCCGGCCCGGAGGGCACCGCCTGGGCCATCACCCCACCGTCGATCGAGGGCAGCTCCTGGTCCACCTCATCCAGCAGCAGATCCTCGGTCTCCGAGTACCAGTCGGAGATGAACAGGGCGTTCAGCTCATCCACCAGCGGTCCCTCGATGCGCAGCATCAGGTCCTTCCACTGCAGGCCCTTGCGCAGGTTCTTCGGCTTGTTGTACGAGCGGTCGATGATGTTCTGCGAGCCGGAGAAGGCGAGGTTGCCGTCGATGACGAGGATCTTCCGGTGGTTGCGCAGGTCCGGGCGCTGCCACTCCAGGCGCCACGGCCGGATCGGCAGCATCCGGTGCCAGGAGATCCCGGAGCGATCCAGCATCTTCACCAGCTCGCCGTAGCCGGGATACCCGGCCGAGCCCAGGTGGTCGATGAGGATGTGCACCTTGACCCCGCGCTCATGCGCCCGGAACAGGGCGTCGATCAGGGGAGCGGAGGTCTGGTCGTAGGCGACGATGTAGAACTCGAAGTGCACGTACTCCCGCGCCCGGTCCACGGCGTCGGCCATCACCCGGATGGACTCGTGGTTGTCCGGCAGCAGCTCGAAGGAGTTGCCGCCGGTCAGCGGCAGGGAGCCCAGCCGGTAGTTCAGCTGAGCGGCGGCCACCGCCGGCTCCCGCAGATGGTCGTGCCGACCCAGGATCGCCTGATCCCCGATCTGCTCGCGGATCAGCTCGTTCATCCGCGACTGACGCTGCCGGCGGGACTTGGGCAGATAGCGGGAGCCGATCACCAGGAACGCGATGATGCCGATGTACGGGATGAGGAAGATCGCCATGAGCCACCCCAGCGCCACGGCCGGCTTCCGGTTGTACGGGATCCAGCACAGCGCGATGATCCGGATGACCGCATCCACGACCACCAGGGTGATGTCCATCCACTGCGGCAGACCGGGGATGTTCAGCAGGGAGTAACTCACCGTGTCAGTGTACGGGAGGCCGCCCCCCTCCGCCCTCAGGGCGTTCCTGCGCCCGCGGTCCCCGACGCCGCGGCCTCCCGGCCCAGCCCCAGATCGTAGGCGCTGGAGACCGCCGGGGCCCAGGAGGCCCCGCACGACGCCGCCCGGGCCAGGGCCCGCTGCGCCGCGGCGTCGGGTGCCAGGAACGTCGGCCCGGCCGCCGGCTCGCCGGCCGCCTGCCGCCCCGGGGGACCGGGCAGCAGCACGCCGCGCCGGGCCCCCAGCAGACCCGCGTAGGCCACGGCCGGGGAGACGCGGGCGGCGTCGTCGTAGAGCAGCCAGCCGATCCGGCGCTCGCCGAGGCCGCGCAGCAGACTCGGCAGCAGGTTCGGGTCCACGCGGATCTCGGGGAAGATCGCGCTGAGCACCTGCACCGCCGCGAGCATGGCCTCTGCGGAGGGCACCGGGCGCCCGGAGAGCACATCGCGGGCGGCCTTCAGCCCGTCCCGGAACTCCCGGGGCAGGTGCAGCAGGGTCAGGGCGTGCAGGCGCACCGCCAGTCGGTAGGTCCCGGTCCGGGCCCGCTGCACCTCGGGATCCAGCCACGGGCAGGCCGGACCGGTCCCGGACCAGCCGCCGCCCAGCCACTCCTGGTCGATCGCGTGCTCCGGGTGCGGGTAAGCCGCCAGCTCCGCCTGCAGGGCCCGGGCCGTCTCCTGGGACTGCTCCAGCTCATCGCGCAGCCCGTCCCGGTTCTGCTGGGCCGCATGCAGCCGACGGCGGGCCGCGCCCACCCGGGTCTGGCAGGCGTCCTCCTCCCGGGCGGCCGTCTCCTGCGCGGTGCGCAGGTCCTCCAGCCGCTCCCGCCACGGCACCCGGGCCCGGCCCAGGCTCGCGGCCCGGCGCCAGACGCCCGGCTCCTCGTGCAGATGCGCGGCGATCGCGTCGCTGAGCCCGTGCCGGCGCATCTGGGCGGTGCGGTGCGCCCGCTCGGCCCGCACCAGGTCCGCCGTGAGGGCGTCCACGGAGGCTTGGGCATCGCGGATGTTCTGCCCGATGTCCCGGGTCATTTCCTCCGCCCGCAGCAGCAGGGGCACCGCCTCGTGGAAGCGCTGCCGGGAGGCCAGCAGCTCGCGGGTGCGCTCCTGGGCGGCCAGGGCGGCGTCGGCGGTGCGCTCCCACTCGCCCTGATCCGCCGCGGGATCGGCGCCGGCGCGCGGCAGGACGTTGAGTACGGCGTCGATCGCATCGATCACCCCGATCTCGCGTCCGGCGGGCAGCGCCTGGAAGGGAGGATGCTCGGGCATCCCGGGGGCCAGGACCACCCGCACCCCGTAGGGTCCGGTGCCCGGCACCGGGCCGGAGGCGCTGGAGGCCGGGTCCACGACGGCGTGCAGGAACTCGTGCCCGGCCAGGTCCGGGTGCGGCACGGGCACGGTGCGCCCCGGGGTCCAGGGCAGGGGCTCGGGGTCGAAGACCTCCGCGGGATCCGGGATCTCGGCCAGGGCGCGGGCCCGGTGCACGAGGATCGCGGCGGCGATCTCCCGGGAGGTCTCCGGTCCGGGTGTCCCGGCGGCCGTGCGCGGTGGGCAGGTCCACAGGCCCTCGCGCGCGCCGAGCCGGCTCAGGGCCGCGTCCACCGCGAACTGGGTGGCCGCCGTGGCCGGGGAGGGCTCCGGCGCGCCGAGGGGCACCTGCTGAGGGGCGACGGCGTAGTACAGGCGGGTGCGGGAGTCCATGACGTCGGCGGGATGCTCCGGGGCGTCCACCCCGAGCAGCCCGGCCGCGGCCTGGCGGAAGCGGGTGCGGTGGTCGGCCCGGTCCAGCGCGGCCGCGCTGGGGTGGTTCAGCACCGGCACGCGCGGGGAGTCTTCGGGGCGCCGGGTGCGGCGCACCCGGCGGCTGGCCACCCGCACCGTCGCTGAGACCGGCCCCGAGAGGATTCCCTCGCCCAGGATCCGGTCGGTCAGGCTCAGCGCCTGCGCCAGATCCTCCTGGGTGAGCCGCCGCCCGCCGTCACCCGGCTGCCCCCGGCCGCGGATCAGCACCTCCCGGTGCGCCCAGTGCTCCAGCAGCTGCTCGCGCCACCGCGGCAGCTGGCTCGCGTAGTCCGGACCGGGGGCACCGGCTGCTCGCCAGGCGGCCCGGGACAGCTCGAGGGTCTCCGGCAGCACCCGGCCCTCCTCGTCGACCTCCAGGGCGAACACGGCGGTGAGCTCCTGCGGTCGCCTCGACTCCGAAGCCTTCCCGGCGGAGGCGTCGTCGGGGGTCTCCGGCATCGTCCCCGCCGCGACGGCGCCGGCGACCAGCCGGGCGTGATCCACCAGGCCGGCGTAGACCCGATGGCGCCAGGTGCGCTCCCGATGCAGGCTCAGGTGCCCGGTCACTGGCTCCCAGGGCAGGTGGTGCTCCGGGAGGTAGTCCTTGACCGTCTCCGCCGGCCCGGCCGGGCCCGGCACCGGCAGGGCGCGCGGGCTGAGGTCGGTCACGATGCGCCACAGCCGCAGGGGATCGTCGGGCAGCAGGGAACCGAGGGGCATGATCCCAACCTACAAGGCTCACCTGGGCGCCCCGGGCCGGGTGACCGGGCCGCGTCGCGGGTGCGCCGGGTGCGCGGCCGGTGCACAACGGCGTCGGGCCCTAGGATGGGAGGGTCTCCGCCGCCGCGCCTCACCCAGGAGCTCCCGCCGCCCGTGCCCACCGGTCCCCTGCATCAGCTCGTCCGCTTCGCCCCGCCCACGCAGGACCACGTTCCCGCCGTGCGCATCGCGCTGACCGTGGGTCTGCCGCAGCTGCTGCTGCTCGCCCTGGGGCGGCTGGACCTGAGCATCTACGCGGCCTTCGGGGCCTTCACCGCGATCTACGGGCGCCAGGAGGCCCCGCGGCTGCGCCTGCGCCACCAGTGCCAGGCGGCGCTGATGCTGCTGGTGTGCATCGCGCTGGGGCTGGGGCTGTCCCGGGCGCACGCGGACCCCTGGCTGGTGGTCGCGGTGTGCGGGCTGGTCGCCGGCGGCGGGGCCGTGCTCACCGCCGTGCTGCGTCTGCGCCCGGCCGGCTCGACCTTCCTGATCTTCGCCGCCGGAGCCATCGGCTCCATCCCGTACCCCGCCTCCTGGTCGCAGGGCCTGGGCACCGCCGCGGCGACGGCCGCGTGGTCCGTGCTCGCGGGTCTGGCCGGCGCCCTGCTGGGGGAGGGGCGACGCGGCCACGTGGCCCCGCCGCCGGGCCCGCACGGGATGGACCGGCGCCGCGCCGTGCGCTACGGCCTGATGTTCTTCCTCGCTCCGCTCATCGCCGGGCTGCTGGGGCAGGCCTCGGGGCTGTCCCACTCCTACTGGGCGATGGTCGCCGCGGCCGCGGCCATCGCCGGGCCCAACTCCCGGGCCCGGCTGCACCGGGGCGTGCAGCGCGTCATCGGGACCCTCGGCGGAGTGCTGATCACCGCCTTCGTGCTCTCCCAGCACCCCCAGCCCTGGCACCTGGTCGTGTGGGTCATCATCTTCCAGTTCCTCACCGAGACGTACGTGCTGCGCAACTACGCCTTCGCGACCCTGTTCATCACGCCGCTGGCCCTGCTCATGCTGCAGCTCGGGCACCCTTCCTCGGTGGGCACGGTGCTCACCGCGCGCCTGGCGGAGACCGCGATCGGCGGGGCCGTGGCCATCGCGCTGGTGCTGCTGACCCGCACCCGCGAGGAGCGCCGCGCGGGTGCCCACACGAGGACCCCAGCGGGGGCGGAGCGGAGCCGCGGCGGGGCCCATCGCCCCGAGACCGCCCCCGATGCCGCGCCCGGCGTCCCGACCCGAACCCCGGAGGAGCCCCAATGGCCGCGCGACTGAGCACCGGAACTCTCAAGCGCCAAGCCGGGAGGATCCTGAAGTTCTCCATCGTCCTGCCGCTGTTCATGACGGTGATGTTCCCGCTGATCTACGGGTTCAGCATGCACGCCCCGACCCCGCACCATCTGAAGGTCGCCGTCGTCGCCCAGGACGCGAGCGCCGAGCACCTGGTGGACCGGTTGGACGCCGCGGCCGGGGACTCCTACGACGTCTCCGCGGTGGACTCCGCCGAGGAGGCCAAGCGCCAGATCGAGGCCCTGCAGGTCCGGGCCGCCTGGGACCCGCAGACCAACACGGAGTACGTCGCGAGCATGGGCTCCACCTCCGCGACGCAGTTCGCCGAGTCCTACATCGCGAAGATCGCCCCGAAGGTCCTGGTGGAGCTGGGGAAGGCGGAATCCGCGGAGCAGGCGCCGGCGCCCACCGTGCAGGACCTCGTGCCCCCGCCGGGCGGCGACGGGCTGGGGCTGTCCCTGCTGTTCATGGGGCTGCCGGTGATGATGGCCGGGTTCATGACCGCCACGGGTCTGCGCTCCAACCTGGCGCAGCTCTCCGCACGGGTGGCGATCTCGATCATGGCCGTGCTGGCGCTGGCCTACGCGACGCTGGCGACCTTCGTGGGGTACAGCGTCTACGCGGCATTCCAGGTGCATGCCCTGCCGATCTTCCTGCTGATGGCCTTCGCCTCCTTCATCGTGATGCTGTTCCACACCGGCGGCATGCGGGTGATCGGGCTGTACATGGCCCTGCCCACGATCTTCCTGCTGGTGCTGCTGGGGGTGCCCTCCTCCGGGGCGGGCATGGCCACGGAGCTGGTCCCGCCGGTGGTCGCCGCTCTGCACCCGTGGCTGCCGACCCCGGCGCTGCTGGATGCCCTGCGCAAGCTGCTGTACTTCCCCACGGCCTCACTGGCCGGCAACGTGATCACCCTGCTGCTGTGGTTCTTCCTGGCCCTGGCGCTGCTCGGGGCCTCCTTCCTGCGCCGTCCCCGTCCCACGGATGCCGACGCCGTGCCGGCGGAGAAGGACGAGCAGGAAGCGGTCGCAGACACTCCGGGCACCCGCGCCGAGGGACGGGCCAGGGAGCAGCTGCGCGCGGCCGTGGCCTCCACCCGCGGCTTCCGCGGATTCTTCGGCAGCCGCCGGGTGGTCTCGGACGAGCAGATGCAGAATCGGCGGGGTCTGCACGCCGCGATCCGCCTGCCGATGTTCTTCGCGATCGCGATGCCGCTGATGTATCTGGGGCTGGTCCACCACCCCGCACCCAACGGGATGGTCCTGGATGTGGTGGCCGACGGCGCTCAGGGCACCAGCATCGCGAAGACCCTCGAGCAGCTGCCCGCCTACGAGGTGCACCGGGTGGATTCCGCCGAGCAGGCCCGGCAGGACATGCTGCACGGGCGGGCCCGCGGGGCCTTCGTGCCCGCTGCCGATGCCGCGGAGGTGCCGGGGGCCGAGGCCGGAAAGGGCCCGGTGGTGCTGGTGGCCTCGGGGACGGGGATCCAGGCGGAGTCGGCGGTGACCACGGTGTTCGCGGCCGTGTCCGGGGAGGTCTCCCCGCAGACCGTGGATCTGGCCCCGACCCACGCCAACGACCGCTTCGGGATGTCGATGATGTACCTGGGTCTGGGCGGGATCGTCGGGTCCAACATCGCCGGCATGATGATCGGCCTGGTGGGACGGGGATGGAGCTGGTACCGCCGACTGGCGTGGGTGCTGGGGGTGGCCGCGGCGAACACGGGCCTGCAGTACCTGATCTCCGTGCACGTGGTGCGCTTCCTGCCCGCGGACGTGGACTGGACGGTGTGGCCGATCCTGTTCCTGATGTCCGTGAGCATCCAGATCTTCGCCGTCGGCGGGGCGCTGCTGATCCGCAACGACGTGATGATCTGGCTGATCGGCGTGTTCATCATGTGCGGGGTGCCGGCCTCGGGTCTGCTACTGCCGCTGGACATGGCCCCGGATCGGTACCAGATCCTGCACCACCTGGTGCCCTCAGCCGTGGCTCTCGGGGCCATCCGCTCCCGGGTGTACCTGCCGGAGGCGCCCGTGGGTTCGGCGGTGCTCACGGAGCTGATCTGGCTGGCCGCGGCCCTGCTGGTCTACCTGTGGGGGTGCCTGCACGTGCGCCGGCTGCGGCGTCGGGATGAGGCCGCCGCGGCCCGGGAGGCCCACCAGTTCGACGACGCCGAGGCCGGGGAGTTCGAGGGTGCGGTGCTCTCCGGGTCCCCGGGGCCGCAGACCCGGCAGCTGCAGGTGGTGCGCGCCGCGGCCAAGGAGGCCGCCCGCTCCCGGTCCTGAGTCTGGCCGGATCCGCGGTGGCGGAGACCGGAGCCACCCCCTAGACTGCTAGATAATCTAGTTAGATTTTCGAGGGGTGATGGTGGGTGAGACAGCCCGACGGCGCCGTCCTGCGGGTCCTGCAGCAGCTGCAGGTGCTGGGCCAGACCCTGGACCACGCCCACGCCGAGCTCAAGGACGGCATGGGACTCAACGCCACCGACCTGGCGACCCTGCGCCTTCTCATCGTGCGGGACCAGCGCGGCCGACTGACGACCCCCAAGGAGGTCGCCGCGCACCTGGAGATCACCACGGCCTCCGCCACCGCCCTGATCGACCGGCTCGTCGCGGCCGGGCACCTGCGCCGGGAGCCGCACCCGCGGGATCGACGCTCCCGCGTGCTGGTGCTCACCGAGCACGCCCGGCGGGAGTTCTTCGCGCACTTCTCCGGGCACCTGGCCGCGATGCGCACCGTCGCCGAGCGCTTCGACCACACCCAGCTGGGCACCATCGACGCCTTCCTGACCGGGCTGAACACCGCCCTGGGCGGCCCGGAGGCGGCGGAGCCTCCCGCCCGCCCCGGCCAGCCCCCGGGTGCCGCCGACGACGCCGAGCACCCCCGCACCGACCCCGAGGAGACCCCGTGAACGCCCAGCACAGCACCCCACGCGCCGACCACCACGTCGAGCCCCACAGCGACCGCGACCGGCACCATCCCCAGCACCTGGATCCGCAGGCCCGCCCGGGCCGACGCTGGCTGCGCATCCTGCTGCCGGCCCTGCTGATCCTCGCCTGGCTGGCGGTAACCGGCATCGGCGGGCCCTACTTCGGGAAGATCTCCGAGGTGACCTCGGAATCGGCCACGGACCGGCTGCCCGCCAGCGCCCAGTCCACCGAGGTGGCCCAGCGCCTGGCCGACTTCAAGGAATCCGACGCGATCCCGGCGATCGTCGTGCTGGAGAACCCGGACGGGATCACCGAGCAGGACACCGCCTGGGCCCAGCAGCTGGCGAAGGACCCGGGCCGCGAGGTGCCCCTGGACGGGGCGGCCTCCCCGGCGATCCCCGCCGAGGACGGCAAGGCCCTGCAGATCGTGCTGCCCCTGGATTCCGGGGCGCAGCCCGACGACGCCGTGACCGCCCTGCGGGAGCGGCTGAACGAGGCCCCCGAGGGCCTGCGCGGGTGGGTCACGGGCCCGGCCGGGTTCACCGCGGATCTGGCCGAGGCCTTCTCCGGGATCGACGGCATCCTGCTGGCGGTGGCCCTGGCCGTGGTGTTCGTGATCCTGCTGGCGGTCTACCGCTCGCCCCTGCTGCCGATCCTGGTGCTGCTGACCTCCCTGGCCGCCCTGTCCGCCTCCATCCTGGTGATCTGGCACCTGGCCGACGCCGCGTGGCTGAGCATCAACGGGCAGATCCAGGGCATCCTGTTCATCCTCGTCATCGGCGCGGCCACGGACTACTCCCTGCTGTTCGTGGCCCGCTACCGCGAAGCCCTGCAGACCCACCGCACGGTGCCCGCGGCGATGCGCGCGGCCTGGCGGGGCACCATCGAGCCGGTGGCCGCCTCCGGCGGCACCGTCATCGCCGGGCTGCTGTGCCTGATGTTCTCCTCCCTGAAGACCAACGCCGCCCTCGGCCCGGTGGCCGCCACCGGCATCGTCTTCGCGATGCTCGCGGCCCTGACCCTCCTGCCGGCGCTGCTGCTGATCTTCGGCCGTGTGGCCTTCTGGCCCGCCCGTCCGCGCTTCCGAGGCGAGGACTTCACGCCCCCGGCCCGGCTGTGGGGCGGCATCGCGCGGCGGGTGGGGCGCCGAGCCCGCCCGATCTGGCTGGTCAGCGCCGCAGCCCTCGTGATCATGGCGGCCTTCGCCCTGCAGTTCCGGGCCTCCGGGGTCCCGCAGTCCGAGCTGATCCTCGGCCACTCCGACGCCCGGGACGGCCAGCAGATCCAGGCCGAGCACTTCCCCGGCGGCTCCGGGACCCCGGCCCAGGTGATCGTCGCGGCCGACGCCGAGCAGCGGGCCGGGCAGATCCTGCGGGAGACCGACGGAGTGGATTCGGTCAGCGTCGTCGCCGCCGATTCCCCGACCGGCACGGTGCCCCTGGATCAGCAGCAGCGCTCCGCCCCGCCCTACGACGGGGCGCAGCCCTCCGTGGCCGACGGGGACGTGATGCTGGAGGTGACCCTGTCCGACGCCCCGGATTCGGCGGCCGCGGAGGACACGCTGCAGCGGATGCGGGACCGGATCACCGCCGCGGACCCGCACGCCCTGGTGGGCGGGACCACCGCCCAGGAGCTGGACACCCTGGAGGCGGCCAGCGCGGACCGGGCGCTGATCATCCCGATCATCCTCGCGGTGATCACCGTGATCCTCATGCTCCTGCTGCGCTCGATCCTCGCCCCGCTGCTGCTGGTGGCCACCACCGTGGTCAGCTACTTCGCGGCCCTGGGGGTGGGCGCCCTGGTGTTCCACCACCTGCTGGGCTTCTCGAACGCGGACCCCACGGTGCCGCTGTACGCCTTCGTGTTCCTCGTGGCCCTGGGCATCGACTACAACATCTTCCTGATGACCCGGGTGCGGGAGGAGTCCCTGAGCGCGGGCACCCGCGAGGGGGTGCTGCGGGGATTGCGCCTGACCGGCGGGGTGATCACCGCGGCCGGCGTCGTGCTGGCGGCGACCTTCGCGGCCCTGGCCGTGATCCCGCTGATGTTCCTGGCGCAGCTGGCCTTCCTCGTGGCCTTCGGCGTGCTGCTGGACACGACCCTGGTGCGGGCCCTGCTGGTCCCGGCCCTGGTGCACGACATCGGCGACGCCGTGTGGTGGCCCTCGAAGCTGCGCCACGGCCCGCTCCGCTCCCGGGACTGACCCGGTGCGGGGACTGACCCGGTGCGGGGCGGGCCTCAGCCGCGGGGGCGGGCGGTCTCGGCCTGCACCGTGTGGGCCAGGCGCCGCAGGGAGGAGCGCCACGCGGCGGCCACCCCGGGGTGCACCTCCGTGGGCAGGGGCCCCTGGCTGAGCACCACCCGGGTGCCCGGGGCGCCGTCGACCTCCCGCTCCAGGAACTCGATGCGGTGCAGCACCTGCGCGTCGCTGGCCTGCCCGTCCGGGCCGGGCAGGGACTCCCGGTGCTCCAGCAGCTGCTCCGGGACCACCGAGACGAACGTGGAGTACAGGGGCACCGCCTGGCCGGGGTTCTCGTGGTGGACCATCGCCAGACGCAGGATCCCGCCGGGGCGGGCGTCCAGGGAGATGGTGTGCACCGGGACGATCCAGCCCTCGGGGCCGTACCAGGCGGCCAGGCGCAGCGGATCCAGGAACGCCGCGTAGACCTCCCGGCGCGGGGCCCGCACATCCTGGGAGACGGAGACGATCTGGCGGGCCGGGACCGTGGCGAGGATGCTCATGCCCGCCCCTTCCCGGCCGACGCCGCGTCACCGGATGCCGCCGCGCTCGGCGCCGCACCCGGCGTCGTGCGCGCGGCGTAGTACCGGCCCAGGAACTCGTCCCGGTAGGCGAAGTAGTCTCCGGAGGCGATGGTCTCCCGGGCGGTGTCCACCATCCGCACGATGAACCGCTCGTTGTGGATCGAGGCCAGGGTCGCGGCCAGGCGCTCCTTCGCCTTGAACAGGTGGTGCAGGTACGCGCGGGTGTAGTGGGTGCAGGTGTAGCAGTCGCAGCCGTCCACGATCGGGGAGAAGTCCGTCTTGAACCGGGCGTTGCTGACGTTGAAGCGCCCGTCCGGGGAGTAGACCGCGGAGGTGCGGGCCACCCGGGTGGGGGAGACGCAGTCGAAGGTGTCCGCCCCGTTCTCGATGGCCACGAAGATGTCATCCGGCTCGGAGATGCCCAGAAGGTGGCGCGGCTTGGCCTCCGGCAGCTCCTCCGAGCACCACCGCACGATCGTGCCGAGGTTCTCCTTCTCCAGGGCCCCGCCCAGCCCGAAGCCGTTGAAGCCCATCGCGCCCAGGTCCCGGCAGGCCTTCCGGCGCAGGTACTCGTACTGAGCGCCCTGGATCACCCCGAACAGCGCCTGATAGGGCTTCCCGGCCCGCTGCTCGGTGAGCCGCCGGTGCTCGGCCACGCAGCGCAGCGCCCAGAGGCGGGTCCGCTCCAGTGCCAGCTCCTGGTACCCCCGGGAGTTGTAGAGGGTTGTCAGCTCGTCGAAGGCGAACATGATGTCCGCGCCGAGCTGATGCTGCACCCGCATCGAGACCTCCGGGGTGAAGCGGTGCCGGTCCCCGTTCAGATGCGAGCGGAAGGTCACCCCGTCGTCGTCCACGTAGGCCATGCGCTCCTTGCCCGCGGCGACGTCGTCATCGCCCACCGGGCGCCCATCCGCGCCGACGGCGCCGGTCACGGTGCCCATGTCGATGACCTTCTTGAACCCCGAGCCCAGGGACATCACCTGGAAGCCGCCGGAATCGGTGAAGGTGGGGCCGGGCCAGTTCATGAACGCGCCCAGCCCGCCCGCGGCGTCCAGGACCTCCGGGCCCGGCTGCAGGTACAGGTGGTAGGCGTTGGCCAGCAGCGCCTGCGCCCCCAGCTCGGCCATGGACTCCGGCAGCACCGCCTTGACGGTGGCCTGCGTGCCCACGGGGATGAACGCGGGGGTCGCGATGGACCCGTGCGGGGTGGTGATCACCCCGGTGCGTCCCAGGAACTGCCCGCCGTCGTTGCGCTCGCGGGCGCTGCGGGTGCCCCGGGCGTCGTCGGTCTCGGCCAGGCGGGCGCCGACGGCGAAGCCGAAGGCGGCGGTTCCGGACGGCGGGTCGGTGTTCTCTGCGGGTTCGGCGCCGGGGCGGGTGGCGGCGACGCCGGGGGCGGGACGCTGGGGGCTCTCTGCGGTCGGCACCCGTCCATCCTACGGGGTGGGGTGTCCGGCGCTGCGGGTCCGGGGGGCGCGGGTCAAGGGCGGGGTGCCGGGGGTCTTTCCTCCGACCCCGCATTGCACTAGGGTTCCGGATACGCAGGATTGCACAAGGGTTCCGTCAACAGGGGTTCCGGAAGGGGGTGGAACGCGATGACCCAGCGGGCGCAGACGGTGCAGCCTCGGCGCGGCGCGGGGGCCCGGGCAGGGGAGGCTGACCGGGAGACCCTCAGCGTGCGGGAGGCCGCCGAGCACCTGGGCGTGAGTGAGCGCCGGGTGCGGGCGCTGATCGCCGAAGGGCGGCTGGCCGCGCAGAAGCTCGGCGGCCGGTGGGCGGTGGATCAACGCGGCATCGGGAGGAGGGTGCAAGCGCGACCCGCCGCGGTGCGCCCGCTGTCGGCGCGCTCGGCCGCGGTGCTGGAGCGTCGGCTGCAGGCCCTGCTGGAGCAGGACGAGGACGTGGATTGGCGGGAGGGCGTTTCCGCGGTCGAGGCCCATCGCACCGAGCGGCGCCTGCGCCGCCTGCTCGAGGCGGAGCAGCCGGCGCCGCTGCTGCGCGCCTGGGTGGCCCATCAGTTCGCGCCGGTGGACATCTTCTGGGCTCCGCTGGAGGTGCTGGATCGAGCAGACCTTCCGCTGAGCGGCACGAGCCTGCCGGAGGCGGGGCTGGCCAGGGCTGGCACCGTGGAGGTGCAGTGGTCGGATCCCATCCCGGTCCAGTGGCGCCGGGAGCCGGATGGAGAGCACCCCGTGCGCATGGAGGTCCACCGGCGTGCGCGGCTGGCCGGTCGCGCCACCGCCCTGATGAGCCTCGCCTGCCACTCCGGTCCGCGGGAGGACGCCGCGCTCGCCCGCCTGCTGAGGGAGTGGGGATGACGGCCCCGCGCGTCCTGGCGCCGCCGCTGATGCCTTCGGCGCGCAGCGGCTGGTCGACGCTGTTCGAGGTGCGCCGGAGACTCGGCCGCGGGTGGACGGTCATCGGCGGGCAGATGGCGCAGCTGCACAGCTGGGAGCGGGGACGCGGAGATCCCCGCCCCACCACGGACCTGGTCGCGGGGTTGGGGTACCGGGAGGTGCCCGGCATCGGCGTTGTCCTCACCGGCCTGCTCCGGGACCTCGGATATCGGGCCGGCACCATCAGCCCGGACGGACCACAGGTTCGGTGGGTCCGGGAGGGCTCGGAGATCGACGTGCTGATCCCCCGTGGTTCGGGCAGACCCCGCTATGACGTGGGGGGCAGGCGGCTGATGGAGAGCCACGGCATCCAGCAGGCCCTTGACCGCACCGAGGAGATCGAGCTTGTGCTGCACACGGGGGAGTCCGGCCTGCTGCCGCGTCCGCGCCTGTTCGGCAGCCTCATCGCCAAGTGCGCGGCGCTGTCCAACACCGCGGACACCCCGGACCGGCACCTGTACGACATCGGCGTCATGGCCGAGATGCTGGAACCGGGGGATCTCGCCCGGGAGAACATCACCCGACGGGACCGCGTGCACCTCGGGCGTGCCCTGGACCGCTGGGAGCAGGGCCGCGGCGCGTGGCGGGATCTCTACCCGCGGGCCCTGCCCGCGCTGGAGCAGGTCCTGAACTCCTAGCAGCAGGGGCGATGCCAAGGCGGCGTTCCGCCCCGGGTGTCCGGGCGTCCCCGGTGCCTGCAGCGCGCGCTACGCAGGATCAGCACCGACCCCAGCCCATGTGCGCCAGGGCCCGGTGCACCAGGTCCCCGCCGCCGCCCTCGAACTCGGCCTGCACCTGCGCGTCCATCGCCTCCTCGGGCGTGAACCAGGTCAGCTGCAGCGCGTCCTGCCGGGGCTCGCAGTCGCCCTGCACCGGGATCACGTAGCACAGGGCCACGCTGTGCTGCCGCTCATCGGTCAGCCCGGACTGCGAGGGGCTCGGGAAGTACTCCGCGACCGTGAACGGGGTCAGGGAGGCCGGCAGCTGCGGCATCGCCAGCGGCCCCAGGTCCTTCTCCAGGTGGCGCAGCAGGGCCGCGCGGATCGTCTCCCGGTAGTGCACCCGCCCGGAGACGAAGGAGCGCACCATCTCCCCGTCCTCGTTGGGCCGCAGCAGCAGCCCGACCTCCACGACGTTGCCCAGGGGGTCCAGGATCACCGGGATCGCCTGGACGTAGACCATCGGCAGCTTCCGACGGGCGGCGGCCAGCTCCTCCTCGGTCAGCCAGCCGGGGACGGGATCCGGGGTGCGCACAGTGCTCATGCCTCGGTTCTATCGCACCGGGAGGGCCCGAGCCACTCCCGCGGGTCCCCCACCGGGAGGTTCGGCTACCCGCTGAACGCGCCGGGAACCCAGCGCTCGAGCGCCGACCCACCCCGGCCCCAGCCCAGCCGGGTCCCGACGCAGCGCGGTCCAGCTCAGCCGGGATCTCAGCTCAGCCGGGCGGCGGCCTCCAGGATCGTCCAGGCCTGCACCTGCGAGGACAGCTGCACGGGAGCCCCGGCGGGCAGGGTCTGCGACGTCGGCCGGGAGGCGTCCGGGGAGAACACGGCCACCGGCGTGCCCCGCACCTCGGTCACATCCACCCCGTCCTCGTTCAGCGGCAGGTCCGGGTCGAACTCCCGGCGCCCGGCCCACAACAGCTCCGCGGTGGCCAGCACCAGATCCCGGGCGGTGGCCCGCGCGGTGGAGGCCAACCGGGTGTCCCGGGCCGCCTGGGTGAGGTACCGGGCGAGGATCCCCGCGAACAGCCCCGCATCCCCGGAGCCCCGCGTGTTGAGGATCCGCACCGGGGTGCCCTCCACCTCGAGGCTCGTGGTCATCTTCTCCGCGATCAGACCGATCAGCTCCTCCGCGTGCTCCAGGTCCGCCCCCGGGGTCTCCAGCAGGGCGCCGAGCACCGTGCCCTGGTTGTAGGAGTACAGGTTGCGCTCCACCCGGTGCTCCACGGTGCCGTCCTGCTGCGCCACCAGCTTGATGCCGTCCCAGTAGCCCTGGCCCTCGGCGAACAGCCGCTCGCGCAGCCAGTCCAGCAGCCGCTGGGAGGTCTGGGCCTGCCCCGCGTGGGCCAGGGCCAGGGCGATCGGCGCGGTGGCCGGGGTGTTCTTGAAGTCCAGCTTCTTGGACCAGAACGCGCCCCCGCCGGTCTCGGCCGTGATGGCCCGGCGCAGCTGCGGGTACAGCGTCCGGGCGGCGTCCTGGGCCGGGGCGCTGCCCTCGCCATCGACCTTCCGGCTCAGCGCATCCAGGCGGCGCACGGCCAGGGTCAGCCAGGCCATGTCGTCGAAGAACGAGTTCACGTAGGTGCCGCCGTTGTGCCAGCGGATGCCGCGCAGCAGCCGACGCCCCCGCTGCAGCCACTCGCGGGCCAGCTCGGAGCGGTGCTCGCGGTGCGCGCGCAGCCCGGCGTCGACGATCGCGTCCAGCAGGTGCGCCTGCCACCAGTAGTTCCAGCCCAGCACCTTCGTCTTCAGCTCCTTCGGCGCGGGCGCTGCGGGCTCGCCGATCAGGGTCCCGGGGACCCCCAGCAGGCGGTGGGTGAACAGCTCGAGGACGGAGTGCGCGGCAAGCTCCGCCCGCTGGGAGGCCTCCTCGCGGGCAGAGGCGACGGAGCGCTCGCGGTGCCGGGCCGAGCGCGGGCCCTCCGACGCCGCTGATTCCCCGTCGGCTGCGGGGCCCCTGTGGGGTGCCGGTTCCCTGCCGGTCGCAGTGCGCGCGGCCCGGTCCTGCGGGGCGCCGGCGCTTCGGTTCTGCGGCGCGCGGGGGTCGGAGTTCTCGGCCACGGCGGCCTCCTTCACGGGTCGGGTGCCTCCAGCCTACGGCGGGAGCGCAGGGTCAGGGGCGCGCCGGTCACCGGATGCCGCACCCGCAGCTGACGGGCCAGCAGTGCCAGCGGGACCTCCGGGGTTCCGGCGACGTCGGTCGGTGCGGGTCCGTAGAGGGGGTCGCCGAGGATCGGGCGCCCGAGCCCGGCCAGGTGCACCCGGATCTGGTGGGTGCGTCCGGTCAGCGGCCGCGCCTCGTAGAGCCCGAGGTCGCCGTCGCGGGCGGCGAGCAGGCGCACCTCCGTCACGGAGTTGGCGGCACCGGGAATGCTGAGCACCCGCAGGGAGCCCTCCGGCTTGACCAGCCGGGAGCGCACCCGCAGGGGCGGATCGGGGGCAGCCGGCATCGCCACCGGGTCCTCCGACATGCCCTCCGCCGGCTGGGGCCTGAGCGGAGCCAGCAGCTCGTAGACCTTCTGCGCCTCCCGGGCCTCGAACTGGCGCTGCAGGGGCCCGCGGGCCTCCCGGGTCTTGGCCAGCAGCAGCACCCCCGCGGTGAGCCGATCCAGCCGATGCACCGGGGAGATCAGCGCGGCCGCGGGGTCACCGTCGCGTTCCCCTTGGGCCCGCAGCAGGGTGACGACGGTCTGGCGCACGAAGCCGCCGCGCGGGGTCACGGCCAGCCCGTGGGGCTTGTCCACCGCCAGCACGTGCTCGTCCTCGTAGAGCACCGGCAGATCCGTGGGCACCGGAGGCTCGGAGGGTAGCGGACGGAAGACCCACACGTGCCCGCCGGGACGGTAGGAGGCGTCGGCGCCCAGGGGCTCGCCGTCGGGCCCGAAGACGGCCCCGCGGGCGAACAGAGCGGCGGTGTGCTCGACGTCGTGCGGCGGGAACCGGTGCGTGAGGTACGCGGCGACGGTGTCGTGGTGCTCATCGTTGGGCAGCCGGATGCGGGTGGGGGAGACGCCCGCTCGTGGTGGAACCGGGCAGACGGGACGGGGTCGGCGGGCCATCACCGGGTACCGCGGGGCCGCAGCCCGGCGTCGTCCAGGGTGGCCCGCAGGATCCCGGGCAGGTCATAGTCGGTGTGCTTGACCTCCGGCAGCTCATGCCGGACGATCCCACGCCATCCGGCCCGGCGGTAGGCGCGGATCCCCTCGGCGGCTGCGGCCTGCGCGGACCACAGCGGTCCGGAGCTATCCGGGGAGCCGTCGGCCTGCCCGATCCACCAGTGCAGGGGCAGGTGGGCGGCGGCCTCGGGCGGAGGCTGCGGGGTGGCGCGGGTGCCGCCCCCGGCGACCATGATGGCCCCGCCGCGCAGCCAGGCCGGGGCCCGGTGGGCGAGCAGGTCGAAGGTCAGGAACTCGGCGCCCCCGGAGTAGCCCATGACCCAGGTGCGGGCGGGATCGACCGGGAGGCGACGTCGGGCCAGGCGCGCGGCGACCCGCAGCACCCGTCCGTTGGCCCGGGCCCGCACCCACCAGGTGAAGCCCTCCTTGGAGTAGCGGCGGTCCGGGGTGTCCACCGCGATCAGCACCAGGTTGCGGGCGCTGGCGATGGCCCCCAGGCGCAGCATGGTCGCGCCGGTGGGCTGATGCACCCGGGATTGGGCGGGCACCCAGTAGTCCCCGTCCAGGTAGACGACGACGCCGACCGGCCGATCCCAGCGGATGCCCCGGGCGTACACGTGGTAGCGCAGGGTGCGGCCCAGCGGCAGCCGGAAGGCGCGGTGCAGGTAAAGGCCGCGGGTGGGGCGGCGGGGATCGGCTGTGGTCTGCGGCGTGGGGATGCCCGCCGAGGCCTGCGGCGTGGCGATGCCCGTCGGGCCGGATGCCGGACTGCCCGACGGGCGGTCGCCTGACCCGCTGGAGGCCGGAGTGGCGCCGGTTGGATCGGCCGCGGATGCGTGATCGGCGGGGCTCGTGGGACCGGGTGCGGGCGCGGCGTTGGCCGGTGTGGGGCGCCGTCGGTCGATGTGCCGGGTCAGCGCGGCGCCGACGACGCGGGAGACCGCAGGGGCGAGGCGCTCGCGCAGGACGCGCGCCGTCTCCCGGTGGATGCGCCGCAGCTGGTGGTCCACGTCGGCCCCTTCCGCGCTCGCCGATTCCGGTCGGCATCAGCCTAGCCCGCCCCGACGGCCCCGGCTCACGGGCGGGATGCGCACGGCTCGCGGACCGGATCGTGCGAGATGCACCGGATCATCCGGCCCACGATGCACGATCCGGTCCGCGCCCGCCGGCCACGGCACCCTCGTTTCCTGACACATGCGGATAGGCTGCGGGAAGATGCCGCCCGTCGATGCGGGAGCCACCTCCGAGGAAAGCGAGGACCATGACCGAGGCGACGCCGACCACCCCCGGCCCTCTGGGACGCATGGAACTGGCCGTGGGTCTGTACGAACGGCTGATCGATCGGTATCTCGACGCCGCTCTCACGGCCGCGCCCCACCTGATACCGGTCCGCGAGCGCATCGATCCCGCTGATCTGCCCCACATCCTGGCTCGTCACCTGGGACGTCAGATCAGCGATGCTCTGCAGCAGCTGCCGGCGGATCAGCGCCGCGAATTCGCCAATCGACTTCTGCGAGTCGTTCCCGATGACACCGGGGGCGCCCAGCTGCCGCCCGAGGCGCAGCTGCTGACCCAGGTCCTCGAGGAGGATGCGCAGCCGCTGCGTCGTCCCGCGACTCCGCTGTCCGACGTCGCCCTGCTCACCAACGCCCCGGCGGATCCTTCGCTGCACGCGGAGCTTCGCACGGAGATGCTGAGCTCCGATCGGGTGGATCTGCTGTGCGCCTTCATCAAGCGCAGCGGAACGCGTCTGCTGCGCGACGGGTTTGAGGACCTGCGACGGCGCGGGGTGCCGCTGCGGGTGCTGACCACTACGTACATCGGTGCGACGGATCGACGGGCCCTGGATGAGCTGGTGCGGGAGTACGGGGCGCAGGTGAAGATCAGCTACAACGCCCGGTCCACCCGGCTGCACGCGAAGGCATGGCTGTTCCACCGCGGGACAGGCTTCCACACCGGGTACGTGGGCAGCTCCAATCTCAGCCGCGATGCCCTGCTGGACGGACTGGAGTGGAATGTCCGCATCTCGCAGACCGCGACCCCTGGCCTGATGGAGAAGTTCTCGGCCACATTCGACACCTACTGGAATGATCCGGCCTTCGAGGACTACGACCCGGACCGGGACGGCGACCGCCTGGACGCGGAGCTGATGCGGGCCTCCGGTCGAGGAAGAGCCGACGGTGTGAGCCCGCGACTGTCCGGCTTGGAAGTCCGACCGTACGATTTCCAGCGGACCATGTTGGAGGAGCTGCGCAGCGAGAGGACGGTCCACGGCCGGCACCGCAATCTGCTGGTCGCTGCGACGGGGACGGGCAAGACCGTCATGGCCGCACTGGATTATCGGGAGCTGTCGGGTGAGGCCCGGCCTCGGCCCACGCTGCTGTTCCTCGCTCACCGGCGTGAGATCCTGGAGCAGGCGCTGAGCACGTACCGGGATGTTCTCGGCGAAGGCGCCTTCGGGGAGCTGATGGTGGATGGCCACCAACCGGTCTTCGGGGAGCATGTCTTCGCCTCGGTGCAGTCGATGGGCCGTCCGGAACAGCTGCGGCGGTGGAACCCGGACCACTTCGACATCGTCGTGGTGGACGAGTTCCACCATGCGGAGGCCGCCACCTATCGGAGGATCCTCGATCATCTGACGCCCCGAGAGCTGCTGGGGCTCACCGCGACGCCGGAGCGCACCGATGGGGTGAACGTCGCGCAGGAGCACTTCGGCGGGCGCATCGCCAGCCAGATGCGGCTGTGGGATGCGCTGGAGCGGGACCTTCTGGTCCCCTTCCACTACTTCGGGATCTGGGATGACGTGGACCTGTCCCGGCTCTCCTTCCGGCGCGGCGAGTATGAGACCCGACAGCTGGCTTCGGTGCTGGATCATCATGATGCTCGCGCCCGGAAGGTCATCAACGCGGTCCGGGACCAGGTGACGGATCCGCGCAGGATGCGTGCGCTGGGTTTCTGCGTGTCGGTGGAGCACGCCCGCTTCATGGCCCAGTGCTTCCGCCGGGCCGGTCTGCCGGCTGTGGCGCTGTCCGGGACCTCGTCCACCTCCGAGCGCGACGACGGGTTGGCCGCTCTGCGCGCCGGGGAGATCACCTGCATCTTCGCGGTGGATCTGTTCAACGAGGGGCTGGACATCCCGGAGATCGACACCGTGCTGATGCTGCGTCCCACCCAGTCCGCGACGATCTTCCTGCAGCAGCTCGGGCGGGGGCTGCGTCGGGCGCCGGGCAAGTCGGTGCTCACGGTGCTGGATTTCGTGGGCCATCAATCGGCGCAGTTCCGCTTCGACCTGAAGCTGCGGGCGCTGACCGGGCTGTCCCGCAGCCGTCTCGTGGCCGGCATCGAGCAGGGCTTCCCGTTCCTGCCGTCCGGCAGCCAGATCATCCTGGATCGGGTGGCGCAGCAGGAGGTCCTGGCCAACGTCAGGTCGCAGCTGTCCCTGAGCACCCGTGAGCTCGTCGCCGATATCCGCCAGCACGCCGATCAGACCGGTGCGGAGAGCTCCCTGCGGGCCTATCTGGAGGGATCGGGACGGACGCTGGCCGATATCTACGGCGCTTCCAGCCGCAGCATGCGCGGGGAACAGCGGCCCGCCTGCTGGTCTGCGCTGGAGGTGTGGGCTCGGCCGGATGACGCTCTCCCACCGCTGTCCGCAGAATACGATCTGCTCCGGAGGATCCGGGGGTTGACGCATGTGGATGATCCGGAGCGGATCCGCGCCTACAGACGCCTGCTGGACCCCGCTCTGGATCCCCGGGTGCGGGCGGAGGACCCCTTCGCGCCGATGCTGTACTTCTCCTTCTGGCCTCAGGGCGCCCCGGAGGGCATGACTGAGGCGCTGCAGCGGCTGGCGAGATCCGTCCACGTGAGGCGTGAGCTGCTCCAGCTGCTGGACGTGTGCGAGACCGAGACGCGCGCGCTGCCGGAGAGGCTCAACGGACCGCTGGAAAGCAGTCCGCTGCGCAGCCATGCCCGATATTCGAGGGATGAACTCGCCGCCGCGCTGGGATTGGGCACGCGGACGAAGGGGACCCCGGGGTCCCTGGTCTCCGGAGTTCGATGGTTTCCCGAGGCGCAGGTGGACCTGCTGCTGGTGACCCTGCGCAAATCGGAGGCGCAGTTCTCCCCGAGCACCCTCTATAGGGACTACGCGGTGGATGAGTCGCTGTTCCACTGGGAGTCCCAGAGCTCCACCGCCGCGGGCAGTCCCACCGGGCTCAGGTATCGGACGCATGAGCAGAGAGGGTCCCAGGTGCTGCTGTGCGTGCGAGAGGCCACCGCCGGGGATATCGGCACGGAGCCGTTCACCTGCCTGGGGACGGTGCGGTATCGGGAGCATCAGGGGGAGAAGCCCATGCGGATTCTGTGGGAGCTGGACCGTCCGATGCCTCCGGAGCTCTTGGTCCACGCCCGGGCCGTCGCCTGAGATGGGACGTGGACCGGATCGTGCAGCGGGGGCTGGATGATCCGGTCCGGGGTGCACGATCCGGTTCGCGGGTAGGCGCGGGACACGATCCGGTCCGGAAGCGGCGGATCGGCCTCGCCGTATCACCGCCGGATCCGCAGGCCCTTCGGCGTCGAGTCGAAGCCCGCGGCCATCAGGGCCTCGCGCAGCGCGGTGATGGGGTCGGGGGAGCCGTCCTCGGCCGGGGCGCCGCGCTCCAGCACGGAGACGCCGTTGACCTTCTCCACCACCAGCTTCTGCGCGGCCCCGGCCCGCACGGCGTCGGCCACCGCGGGTGCGGCCAGCTCCAGGTCGAGCACGCGAGTGGTGAAGGCCAGCAGGGTCTTGCCGCCGCGCTCCACGTACAGCACCGGGCGGCCGTCCACCAGCACCACCAGGGCCCCGGCCTTCCGGCCCGGGCGCGCCTGGGAGGTCTTCGCCCCCGCCGACGCCGCGCCGTCCCCGGCCGACGCCGCGCCGCCCCCGGCAAAGGCGCCCTCAGGACCCGATCCCCGGCTCCCACCGGCCACACCCCGCAGCAGCGACTCCCCGGGGATCGGATCCGGCCAGGACAGCGCCGCGCCGTACGGCTGGGCGGGGTCCGTGGCGGCCAGCACCAGCACCTGCGGAGTCCGTTCGGAGGCGCCGGAGGCCTCCAGCTGCTCGTCGATCTCCGCCGCGCGCAGCAGATCTACGGTGGCCGGGGCGGCGAACTGCGCGCCGCCCAGCCCCTCGATGAAGTAGCCGCGGCGGGCCTCGCCCTGATCCTCCTGGGCCGTGAGGATCTGATACACCGCCGCGAAGCCGCCGGGGGAGTCCTCCTGCTGCACCGCGCCCCGGGTCAGCACCCCGTGCCGGTCCAGCATCAGCTGCGCCAGGGCGACGGCGCGCACCGTCGGCTCCAGGGGCTCCTCGGAAAGGTACGAGCTCACCCGGGACCACCGCCCGGACAGCTCCCGCTCCCGCTGCGGACTCAGCGCAGACATCTCCGCCGCCCCGCCGCCACGAACACTGCCAGACCCACCGAGAGCCCAGCCGCCGACGCCGCCGTCGGCCCCGGCACCTGACCCGCCGGTCCCCAGCCCACCGGAGCTGAGACCGGCACCGGCCCGACCGGGAGCCGCCAGCCCCGCGTACCGCCCAGGACGCGCCCCCTGCGCCCGGGAGATCCGCCCGGCCCCGCGCCGGCCCAGGGACCGGGAGCGGGCCGGGTCCCTCGGCCGGGCGTGCGCAGTCTTCCCGCCGTCCAAGAAGGCCCGCAGCGCGGCCATCCCGTCGTTGGTCACCAGACCAGCCCACACCAGCTCCCACAGTCCATCCCCGGCGGCCCCGAGGGGCAGGCCCGCGCGGGCGGCGATCCGCGGCAGGAAATCCGCCCCGTCGCCCATCGCCGCGTACACGGTGCGTGCGTCCGCGCTCAGCTGGTCCAGCGGGATCGCCGGCCGCTCCGGCACGGTCAGGTCCGCGGATCCGGCCAGGTGCAGACTCACCCAGCCGTCCTGCCCGGGCACGGTCCCGGCCCCGGTCCACAGCACCTGCCCCGAGGCCAGCAGCTCATCCAGCATCCGCGGGGCGTAGCCGCGCACCCGGGCCGGCAGCACCAGGGTCTCCAGGGCGGAGGCGGGCACCGCGGTTCCGGCCAGCTGGTCGATCACCGTGAGCAGCCCGTCCTCATCCGCGGCCCGCGGATCCTGCTCGGCACCCCGAGCCCACACGTGCTGCCAGGCGGGCAGGAAGCGGGCGTAGGTCGCGGCATCCACCGGCTCGATCTGCGCGCGCAGCGCGGCCAGGGAGCGGCGTCGCAGCGTGCGCAGCACCCCGGCGTCGCACCATTCCTCGCCCGGATCCCGCGGGTCCAGGCCGCGGGCGGAGAGCAGCTCGGCGGGCAGGAAGCGCCCGGTCGCCACCCGCCGGTCTGCGGCCAGGCGCCGCAGCACCGTCTCGACGACGGCCCGGCCCAGCCCCAGGGCCGCCGCGGCCTGCCCGGTGGTGAAGGGCCCGTGGGTGCGGGCGTACCGGGAGACCAGATCCCCCAGCGGGTCCGCGACCGGTTCGATGAAGGCCGCGGGCACCCCCATCGGCAGGGGCACCCCCAGACCGTCGCGCAGGCGGGCGGCGTCCTCCACGGCCGCGATCCGCTCGATCCCGCCGTTGCGCACCCGGAAGGCCCGGTGGGCCCGCACCAGCCGATCCGCCCAGTCCGCGACGACGCCGGGGTCGGCCGTCTCGTTCTCCGCGGCGTCGTCCGTGCCCGCAGCGTCCTCCGCGGCGTCGTCCGCGCCCGTCCCGCGGCCCGACGCCGAGCCGGGTCCCGCGGCGACGGCCCCCGCGGTCTCCTCCGGGCGCAGCCGGGCCGCGGCCTCCTCGGGGCTGAGCGGGCCCAGCAGGCGCAGCAGGTCCGCCAGCCCCTCCGCCCCGCGCAGGCGCCGGTCCGGGGCCAGGCGCTGCAGCTGGGCCTCGGTGCGCTCGATGACCTGGGCGTCCAGAAGCTCCCGCAGCTCCTCCTGCCCCAGCAGCTGGGCCAGCAGGGAGGGGTCCAGGGATAGGGCCGCGGCCCGCCGCTCGGCCAGGGGCGCGTCCGTGTTGTAGAGGAACTGCCCCACGTACCCGAACAGCAGGGTCTTGGCGAAGGGGGAGGGTTCCGGGGTCTCCAGCTCCCGGACCGTGATCCGCCGGGCCGCGATGTGCTCGTGCAGCCGGCGCAGGGCGGGCAGGTCGTAGACGTCCTGGAGGCATTCGCGCACGGTCTCCAGGATGATCGGGAAGTCCGGGTGCTTCCGGGCCACGTCCAGCAGCTGCGCGGAGCGCTGCCGCTGCTGCCACAGGGGGGTGCGCCGCCCCGGGTCCCGGCGGGGCAGCAGCAGGGCCCGCGCGGCGCATTCGCGGAAGCGGGCGGCGAACAGCGCGGAGGAGCCCACCTGCTCGGTCACGATCCGCTCGATCTCCTCCGCGTCGAAGGCGAACAGCTCCGCGCCCGGCGGGGTGTCCTCCATCGCGGGGATGCGCAGCACGATGCCGTCGTCGGCGGCCATCGCGGAGCCGTCCAGGCCCCAGCGCTGCTCGATGCGCGCCCCCACGGCCAGAGCCCACGGCCCGTGCACGGGCATCCCGTAGGGGGAGTGCAGGATCACCTGCCAGTCCCCGAGCTCGTCCCGGAACCGCTCCACCACCAGGGTCTT
>ERZ1023267.102-NODE-102-length-34770-cov-7.810370_pt1 | contig 34770 bp, 35 predicted proteins | sample MGYA00520905_ERZ1023267 | MGnify/ENA primary metagenome ERZ1023267 (study PRJEB32759, sample SAMN07749868) | skin metagenome | biome: transportation; feature: city; material: polyester macromolecule | host: Homo sapiens | place: Hong Kong:ISLAND line | collected...
CTTCGCGCTGCTTGGCCGGCGCGGTCATGAACACCGCGGCCGAGAGTTCGGTTTTCCGCGTCCTGGGGGCGATCCTCATCGGCGCGGGCGCCTCGCTCATCCTCGACGAGTTCCCGCGGATCCTGTACCTGCGCGACGTGTACTAAAAGCGCGAGGGGCACGCCTCCGTGCAGACCGTGGCGGGCGCCGCGACGTCCGACGAGAAGGCCACGTAGGCATGAAGCTCGCCGTCGTCGTCATCCTGTCGATGACCATGCTCATCACGCTGTTCTCGGCGCGCCTCGAGCGCTGGAAGATCACCATGGCCATGGTGTTCGCCGGCGCGCTCGTCGGCTGGGGCACGAGCGTGCCGATCATCGAGGCGACGGGCAACCCGTCGGCCGAACGCGCCGTCGAGATCGTGCTCGTCCTGCTGCTGTTCCTCGACACCACGCCGGTGAAGAAGCTGCGGCGACGCACGACCGGCCTGCTCGTGCGGCTCGTCTTGCTCGGCGTCTCACTCTGCCTGGTCCTCGCCTGCATCATCGTGCCGACCGACATGGCGCCCGCTGCACGCGTGCCGGGCGACCGGCGCATCCCGATGAGCATCCGCAACCTGCTCAACACCGAGAGCGGCTACCACGACGGTCTCGTCGCCCCATCTTCCTCTTCGGGACTCAGCTGCTCGAGACCAGGGACGACAACAGCGGCGTCGAGGCGCTCGCGGACATGGTGCCGGCGGCGGCCTACGCCATCCTCGCCGGTGTCGTCATCGGCGACGAGACTGCCGGCGAGCATGGCGAGCAGCAGGAGGCCGAGGGCACCAAGGACGTTCTTGAGCGCCGAACGCTTGTCGACGGCGGCGACGTGCTCGCGGTAACGGGGCGTCGGGGTCAGGGCAGGGATCATGATTCTTTTATGAAATCGGGTAGGACGAAGCGCCGCGGCACGGGGTGCCGGGGGAACCTTCTCAGGGGTGGGGCCGAGCCCAGCGCTCACACGAGGTGCGCTGTTGGGGCGGGGCGTCGCGACGTGGGCCGCGTCAGTTGAGAATGCGGATCTGGAACGGGTAGTCGTAGCTCTCGCCACGCGCAGCGCGCAGCGCTCCCTTGACATGGCACCACGCGGCGACGAGGAAGATGACGGCCCAGAGCACGAGCGCGACGGGAATGCCGACGAGGGTGAAGACCAGAACCCAACCGACGATGTAGAGAATCGAGAACGCAACGTTGAAGTTGAACGCCCCGGCCGCTGCGCGGCGCACCGCGGCGGAGCGGTTTCTGTAGATGAACCACACGATGAGCGGGCCGAGGAAGCTCACCCATCCCGCAGACAGGATCGCGGCGGCCGGCGCCGACAGGTGCGCGACGATCGAGGCGGCGCGCTCGTCATCGCTGAGGTAACCCTGGCCGGTGACGGGCAGCTCGGCGCCGTACGGAGCGCCGGCCAGCCGTCCGGCTCCCTGGCCCTGCGTGCGCTCGTCGGGATAGGGGTACGGCTCGGAGTTGCTCACGACGTCTCCTGGTGTCGAAGGGTGAATCTCTCGTTCACTGACCATGATTCCGTGTCTGCGTCCCGAGCGCATCCCCCGCGGGATCGACATTCGCGGACCCCGGCGTCCATCCCGGGGATGACGTCGGCGCACGCCGCGCCATCCCGGCGTCTCACTGCTGCGCGGGGTCGGTGACGAAGTCGATGAGCTCCTCGACGCGTCCGAGCAGTTCGGGTTGCAGGTCGGCGTACGTGCGCACGGTGCCGAGGATCTGCTTCCATCCGCGCGCGACGTCCGCCTGCGTCGCGTGCGGCCAGCCGAGCTCGGCGAGGATGCCGTGCTTCCACGACTGCCCCTTGGGGATGACGGGCCACTTCGACCAGCCGAGCCGCTCGGGTCGTACGGACTGCCACACGTCGACGTAGGGGTGGCCGACGATGAGCACGTGGTCGCGCGCCTGCGGCAGGGCGCGTGCCTTCTCGACGATTCGTGCCTCCTTCGTGCCGGGCACGAGGTGGTCGACGAGGATGCCGAGGCGGCGTCCCTTCTCGGGTCGGAAGTCGCGGATGACGGCCGCGAGATCGTCGACGCCCTCGAGGTATTCGACGACGACGCCCTCGATGCGCAGGTCGTCACCCCACACCTTCTCGACGAGTTCGGCGTCGTGCCGTCCCTCGACGAAAATGCGCGAACCCAGCGCGACGCGCGCCTTCGCCCCGGGGACGGCGAGCGAACCGGACGCCGTCCGCCCGGCCTGCGTCTGCTGCTCGGCGAGGCGCGCGGCGGTGGCGGGTCGGGGCGCAACGAGCGTCACGGGTTCGCCATCGATGAGGAAGCCGGCGCCGAGCGGAAATCCGCGGGCCTTGCCGAAGCGATCCTCGAGGAAGACGACGTGCTGCCCGCCCGACTTCTCGACGCGCACGACGGCGCCGACGTAACCGCTCTGGGCGTCCTCGACGACGACGTCGAGCTCAGCGGGCACCTCGCGCGAACGCCCACGTCGAGGCGCGCGCCAATCGCCGGAGAGGACGTCGGAGCCGTAACGGTCGGTCATGGCGATCAGGGTAGAACCGCCCACCGACAACCGCCGTCGCGGCGCGCCGAGAACGATGGTCGCGGGCGCAGCCAGGCGCCCGTCGCGGCGTCGCCGAGGGCCGGGGAGCGCGCGCCTGCCGACCGACGGACGACGGACGACGGCACGAGGGAATCGCTCGCGACGCTGTGGGCGAACACACCCCGCATGATTTGGCACTCGCTCGGCGTGAGTGCCAATCTTGGACGGACTGCAGATCGAAGGACGGTATCGAGGCGCGGGAGGTGAGCGCATGAGCGACGAACGGCGGCTCGAGGTGCTGCGCGCCATCGTGCAGGACTATGTCGCGACGTCCGAACCGGTGGGTTCGAAGGCGTTGCTCGAACGTCATCAGCTCGGCGTCTCCGCCGCGACGATCCGCAATGACATGGCCGCCCTCGAGGACGCCGGTCTCATCTCCGCGCCGCACACCTCGGCCGGTCGCGTGCCCACCGATGCCGGCTACCGAATCTTCGTCGACCGCCTCAGCCAGGTGCGGCCGCTGAGCGCGACACAGCGTCGCGCGATCGAGACGTTCTTGCGTCAGAGCGTCGACCTCGACGACATCGTCGAGCGCACCGCCCGGCTGCTCGCCACGCTGACGAACCAGGCCGCCGTCATGCAGTACCCGTCGCTGCGGCGCTCACGGGTGCGGCACATCGAGCTCGTGCCGGTCGCCGAGGGGCGTCTGTCGCTCGTCGTCATCCTCGACTCAGGCCGCATCGAGCAGCGTCTCGTCTCCGTCGCCTCCGCCGACGACGAGCGCCTCGTCCAGACCCTGCGAGCGCGCGTCAACGAGGTCTCCGGCGCACGGTTGCTCACCGAGGCCGCCGCGGCCATGACCGAGCTGGGCGCGGAGTTCGAGCCGGGGCAGCGTGCGGACGTCGACACGATCGTCGCGACGATCGCCGCGGTGTTCGCCGAGGACCGGGAGGAGCGCGTCGTGCTCGCGGGGACGGCGAACCTCGCGCGTGCCGGGCTGCGCGACGACGCGGGCCTCAGCGTCAGCCGTGTTCTCGAGGCGCTGGAGGAGCACGTCGTCCTCATGCGCCTCATCAGCACACGCGACGACGATCCGACGCACGAGGTGACCGTCCGCATCGGCGCCGAGAACGACTTCGCAGGCCTCGAGTCGACCTCGCTCGTGACGACGGCCTACGGCAGCGACGCCGTCGCGACGCTCGGCGTGCTCGGCCCGACCCGCATGGACTACCCGCAGACGATGGCGAACGTGCGCGCGGTCGCCCGCTACGTCTCCGAACTTCTCGAGCAGTGATGGCTCGGGCGCACCACGACCACATGAGTGACGAAATCTTCACCCGTCGAAAGCAAGGATGCTCGTGAACGACTACTACGCCGAACTCGGTGTCACGCGTGAGGCCTCCGTCGAGGAGATCAAGCGCGCCTACCGCAAGAAGGCCCGCAAGCTGCACCCCGACGTCAACCCCTCCCCGGAGGCGGCCGAGGAGTTCAAGCGCGTCGGGCAGGCCTACGACGTGCTCGGCGATCCGCAGAAGAAGGCGGCCTACGACCAGGGCGTCGACCCCTACGCGCCCGGCGGTGGCGCCGGGGCCGGGTTCGGTGGCGCCGGGTTCAGCTTCAGCGACATCATGGACGCGTTCTTCACGGGGGGTGCCGCAGGGGGAGGCGGCGGCCCGCGCAGCCGCGTCCAGCACGGCCAGGACGCGTTGCTGCCGCTCGACATCCAACTCGCCACGGCCGTCTTCGGCGGCGAGCAGGAGCTGACGTTCGACACGGCCGTCGTCTGCTCCACCTGTCATGGCGACGGTTCGCGTCCCGGCACGGGCAAGCACACGTGTGACGTGTGCGGCGGTGCGGGGCAGACGCAGCAGGTGCAGCGCAGCTTCCTCGGCCAGGTGTTGACGTCGCGTCCGTGCACCGCGTGCCAGGGGTACGGCGACATCATCGACAGCCCGTGTTTCGAGTGCGACGGCAACGGCCGCAAGCGCGACACGCGCACCATCACGATCAAGGTGCCCGCCGGCGTCGACACCGGCACGCGCATCCAGCTGCGCGGTGAAGGCGAGGTCGGCCCCGGCGGCGGCCCCGCCGGTGACCTGTACGTCGAGGTACGCGTCGAGAAGCACCCGATGTTCCAGCGTCAGGGCGACGATCTGCACTGCTCGCTCGAGCTGCCGATGTCGGCCGCGGCGCTCGGCGCCACGGTGCCGTTCGAGACGCTCGACGGCTCGCGCGACATCGACATCAAGGCCGGCACGCAGCCCGGCGACGTCATCACCCTCAAGGGCCTCGGCGTCACCCGGCTGCGCACCGACAACCGCGGCGACCTGCTCGTGCACGCCAACGTGCGCACCCCGAGCAAGCTGACGGCCGAGCAGGCCGACCTGCTGCGTCAGTTCGCCGAGTCGCGCGGAGAGGACTCGCCGGCGCCGAAGTTCCAGCCCGTCAACCAGGGCCTGCTCGGCAAGCTGCGTCAGGCCTGGAAGGGCTGAGGCGTGACCGCGCACCTCTACTTCGTCGCACCCGGCGCTCTGTCCGACGACATGGCGACGGGTGCACCCGTCGTGCTCGCGGGTGACGAGGGACGCCACGCCGTCACCGTCAAGCGGATGGGTGTCGGTGAGCAGATCCTGCTCGCCGACGGCGAGGGCCTCGTCGCGCACGCCGTGGTCGCAGAGACCACGAAGGGCGAGCTGACGGCGCACGTGAGCGAGGTGACGCGCGAGACACCGCCGGCGGTGACGTTCACGCTCGTCCAGGCGCTCGCTAAGGGTGATCGCGACCTGCAGGCGGTGGAGGCGGCGACGGAGCTCGGCGTCGACGCCGTCGTGCCGTGGCAGGCGGAGCGTTCCATCGTGCAGTGGAGGGGTGAGCGCGCCGAGAAGGCCCGCCGTAAATGGGTGGCGCAGGCCGAGGCGGCCACGAAACAATCACGACGGGCGACGCCCCCGCGCATCAGTGACCTCGTGACGAAGAACTCTGCGGCGCAGGCGATCTCGGCCACCGTCGCGGAGGGCGGCCTCGCGCTCGTCCTGCACGAGGACGCCGAGGCGAGTCTCGCGCAGGTCGAGCTGCCGTCGGCCGGTGACGTGATGCTCGTCGTCGGCCCCGAGGGCGGCATCACGCCCGCCGAGCTCGACGCGTTCGTCGCGGCCGGTGCCACGCCGGTGCGGATGGGCGCCACCGTGCTGCGTTCGTCGTCGGCCGGCCCGGCGGCGCTCGCCGCCCTGCTCGCGCGCTCGCGCTGGGTCTGAGCGCCCGAGCGACCACTAGACTGGAGACACGATGACTGACGCTTCCGCGCCCTCCGAGCGCACCCCTCACGACCCTGACGGCCAGGCTGCCTCGCAGCAGACGCGCATCGTCATCCCGCCCGACGTCGCGATGGTGCAGTTGCTCGGGCCGCAGGATCAGCTGATGCGCACGATCGAGCGCGCCTTCCCGCGCCTGTTCGTCTTTGCGCGCGGCAATGAGCTGACGATCGACGGCCCGCGCGAGGACGCGGCGATCGTCGAGACCCTCGTCGGTGAGCTGCTCACGATGATCGACGCGGGCCACCAGATCAACCGTGACGCCGTCGAGCGCTCTATCGGCATGCTGCGCGGCAAGAACGCGCAGCGCCCCGCCGACGTGCTGACGACGAACATCATCTCCAGCCGCGGGCGCACGATCCGCCCGAAGACACTGGGGCAGAAGGAGTACGTCGACGCGATCGACCGCAACACGATCGTCTTCGGCATCGGCCCGGCCGGTACGGGCAAGACGTATCTGGCGATGGCGAAGGCCGTCGCGGCGCTGCAGGCCAAACAGGTCAACCGCATCATCCTGACGCGCCCTGCCGTCGAGGCCGGTGAGCGCCTCGGCTTCCTGCCCGGCACGCTCAACGACAAGATCGACCCGTATCTGCGTCCGCTCTACGACGCGCTGCACGACATGATCGACCCCGACTCGATCCCGAAGCTCATGGCCGCAGGCACGATCGAGGTCGCGCCGCTCGCGTACATGCGCGGGCGCACGCTCAACGACTCGTTCATCATCCTCGACGAGGCGCAGAACACGAGCAGCGAGCAGATGCGCATGTTCCTCACGCGCCTCGGCTTCGGTTCGAAGATCGTCGTGACGGGTGACGTCACGCAGGTCGACCTGCCGGGTGGCACGACGTCGGGCCTGCGGGTCATCGAGGACGTGCTCACCGGAATCGACGACGTCCACTTCGCCCACCTCGACTCGAGCGACGTCGTGCGTCACCGCCTCGTCTCCGACATCGTCGACGCCTACGGCCGCTACGACGCGGCAGCCGAGCGTCGCCGCGCCGAGGCGAAGAAGCGCCGCGAGGCGCGCGCCGGCGGCGAGGGGCAGCCGGCATGACGATCGACATCGCCAACGAGACCGACGTCGACGTCGAGCTGGACGAGATCCACGACTGCGCGCGCTACGCGATGGACGCGATGTTCGTCCACCCCAACGTCGAGCTGAGCATCCGCATCATCGACGAGGCAGCGATGGAGACGCTGCACGTGCAGTGGATGGATCTGCCGGGCCCGACGGACGTCATGAGCTTCCCGATGGACGAGCTGACGCCCGGCAGCGAGCGCGAGCCGTCCCAGGAGGGCATGCTCGGCGACATCGTCCTGTGCCCGAGCGTCGCCGCCGCGCAGGCGGCCGCAGCCGGGCACGACACGATGGAGGAGCTGCTGCTGCTCACCGTCCACGGTGTGCTGCACCTGCTCGGCTACGACCACGCCGAACCGGACGAGCGCGTCGAGATGTTCGAACTGCAGCGCACGATCCTGCTCACCTACCTCGCGAGCCGCGGGCGCAGCACGGAGGCGGGCACCATCCGCATCGCGCCGCCGTCCGGGCGCGAGTGACCCCGCAGACCTTGGGAGTGAACCGCACGTGACCATCGTGCTGATCGCCGCGCTCGTCAGCGTGGTCATGGGCTTCGTCTTCGCCCTCGTCGAGTCGGCGCTCGGGCGCGTGACGCGCCACCGCGTCGTCGCGCTCGCCGAGGAGGGCCACGCCGGCGCCTCGGCGCTCGGACGCATCGTCGACAACCACGCGACGGCGCTCATGGTGCTGACGTTCCTGCGCGTCGGCGCCGAGATGACGGCCGCCGTCCTCGTCACCGTCGCCGCGACACGCGCGTTCGACGGCGCGTTCTGGCCGAGCCTCGCGACGGCCGTCGCCGTCATGGCGATCGCCTCGTTCGTGCTCGTCGGCGTCTCGCCGCGCACGCTGGGCCACCAGCACGCCGACAAGGTGGCGCTCGCGACGGCGCGGCCCGTCCTCGTCGCGCTCACGGTGCTCTCACCGCTCGCGCGGCTGCTCGTGACGCTGGGCAACGCCGTCACCCCGGGTGAGGGCTACAAGGACGGCCCATTCGACTCCGAGGCGGAGTTGCGCGAGTTCGTCGACCTCGCCGAGGATTCCGACCTCATCGAGGCCGACGAGCGGCGCATGATCCACAGCGTGTTCGAGCTCGGCGACACGATCGTGCGCGAGGTCATGGTGCCGCGCACCGACATGATCACGATCGACGGCTACAAGAGCCTGCACCAGGCGATGAACCTGTTCGTGCGCTCCGGCTACTCGCGCGTGCCCGTCATCGGCGAGAACTCCGACGACCTCGTCGGCCTGCTGTACTTCAAGGACGTCGTGCGGCGCACGCTCACCGGCGACGCGGACGCCATCGCCATCTCCGAGGTGATGCGCGACCTCGCGTTCGTGCCCGAGTCGAAGCCCGTCGACGCGTTGCTCAAGGAGATGCAGCGCGACCGCGTCCACTTCGCCGTCGTCATCGACGAGTACGGCGGCACCGCCGGCATCGTGACGATGGAGGACATCGTCGAGGAGATCGTCGGCGAGATCGACGACGAGTACGACCGCGTGACGCCCGGCGTCGAGGAACTGGGGGACGGCCGCACGCGCGTTCCGGCTCGCATGTCGATCGACGACCTGAGCGAGATGTACGGCGTCAGCATCGACGAGGACGACATCGACACCGTCGGTGGTCTGCTCGCCAAGCTCGTCGGGCGCGTGCCGCTCGTCGGCGCGAGCGGCGAGATCGACGGGCTGCGCCTCACGGCTGAGAAGATGGCAGGACGACGCCACCAGCTCGCGACGTTGATCGTCGAGCGTGTGGAACCCGAAGATCCCACCGACCCGGACGGGCGTGGGGACGAGCGCAGCGCCGAGACGCGCGGCGAGGAGACGGATCGATGACCGAGCACGACACGACCCACGACGGCGAGATCTACCGCGCCGGTTTCGCCTGCCTCGTCGGGCGGCCCAACGCGGGCAAGTCGACGCTGACGAACGCGCTCGTCGGCGACAAGGTGGCGATCACCTCGAGCAAGCCGCAGACGACGCGTCACACGATCCGTGGGATCGTGACGCGCCCCGACGGCCAGATCGTCCTCGTCGACACCCCCGGCCTGCACAAGCCGCGCACGCTGCTCGGTGAGCGCCTCAACGACGTCGTGCGCGAGACGCTGCTCGACGTCGACGTCATCGGGTTCTGCCTGCCCGCCGACCAGAAGATCGGCCCGGGCGATCAGTTCATCGCGAAGGACCTCGCCGAGCTGCAGCGCGTGCGCAAGCGCCCCGTCGTCGCGCTCGTGACGAAGACCGACACCGTCGATCGGGAGCGACTCGCCGAGCACCTCATCGAGGTCGACCGTCTCGGGGAGTGGGCCGCGATCGTTCCGTGTTCGGCGGTTGCGGGCAAGCAGGTCGATGATGTGGCGAACGTGCTGCTGGGTTACCTGCCCGAGTCGCCTCAGCTGTACCCCGACGACGTGCTGACCGACGAGTCGGACACCGTCATGATCGCCGAGCTCATCCGCGAGGCCGCGCTCGAGGGCGTGCGTGACGAGTTGCCGCACTCGTTGGCCGTCGTCGTCGAGGAGATGGTGCCGCGTGAGGATCGCCCGGCCGACAAGCCCCTCATGGACGTGCGCGTCAACATCTTCGTCGAGCGTCCCAGCCAGAAGGCCATCATCATCGGCCGCGGCGGTTCGCGGCTGCGCGAGGTCGGCACCACGGCGCGCGAGGGCATCGAGAAGCTGCTCGGGCAGCGGGTCTACCTCGACCTGCACGTCAAGGTGGCGAAGGACTGGCAGCGCGACCCGAAGCAGCTGGGCAAGCTGGGATTCAACTTCTGAGGTTTTCGTATGAGTGAGCACATGAAGGACCACGAGGCGTGGGCCGAGTTCGGAGACGTGCTGCGGTTGCCGATCAACCCCGAGACCGACTATGTCGGCGGGATTCCCTGGGAGGGAGCCGGGTTCAAGCCTGAGTTGCCGCTCGTCGACATCGGCCCCGGCTCGGGCCTGACGACGGTCGCGCTCGCCGAGCAGTTCCCCGACGCCGAGATCATCGCCGTCGAACCCGACCCGTGGATGCGCTCGATGCTCATGATGCGCATCGCCGAGCGCGACTCGCTGCGTGCACGCGCCACCGTCGTGCCGAACTCGATCCTCGACGCGTGGATGCCCGAGCAGATCGGTGGCGCGCTGCTGTTCAACGTCATCTACTTCCTCGGCGGACGCGCGCGCCTCGCGTTCTGGGATCGCATGGCGCAGGTGCTGCCCGAGGGCGCACCGATCCTCATGAGCCGCGCGTACGGCGTCGTCGACACGGGTGAGGAGCTCGTGCGCACGGCGAGTTCGACGATGGGGCGCAACACCTACGAGCGGTGGCGTCAGACGGTTCCGGTCAAGGACGGGCGCGTCGAGATCACCAACACGTACAAGACGATCCGCGGCGGCGAGGTCGTGCGTGAGGTGACGACGAAGATCGCGCCGTTCTCGCTCGACGAGGAACTCGTCGTCTCCGAGATCCCGATCGGCAAGTTCGCCATCGAGGAACTGAGCGAGAAGTACCTCGTCATCCGCCGCGCGCCCGACATCCGACGCTGAGCGCTCGTCGCCGACCGCTTGCCTGAGGTCTGAAAGTCCGCCATGCGTGATTGCAGTCCTCACGAGATGAGTTGAGGTCCGAAACCCTGCAGTGCAGAGTGTCGGACCTCAACTCGTCTGGGCCGGGTTCGCACAGCGTGGGAGGTCACACGACGCGCAGGGCCTCGACGGGCGTCACCGTCGTGGCGCGACGCGCGGGCAGCAGGGCCGCGACGAGGACCAGCGCGAGAGCTGCGACGACGATGACGGCGAGCACCTCGAACGGTAGACCCCAGACGAAGCCGTCGTTGCCGGCCCCGATGAGCGACTGCGCGCCGAGCGAACCGAGCAGCACGCCGAGGGCGATGCCGACGAGCACGGCCGTCAACCCGAGCGCGAGCGACTCGCGCGTCACCATGCCGCGGATCTGACGCGCCGTGAAGCCCATGGCGCGCAGCATGCCGATCTCGCGGCGGCGCTGGATGACGACGAGCGACATCGTGCTGACGAAGCCGACGCCCGCGATGATCGAGGCGATGACGACGAGCGACATCATGAGGATCGAGACCATGTGCATGACGTCGAGCGCTTGTGCCCTCTCAGCGGCGCTCAGATCCCACGTCGTGATCGACTCCGACAGCGCGGCGCTGCCGGAGGCGAACGTCGTGACGAGGCCGACGCCGATGACGAGGCCGAGCGCGGCGCGCGTCGTGCGCATCGGGTCAGCGACGGCGTTGCGGCGTGCGATGCGCGCGTCGGGGCCGGCTCCGAGCAGGCGTCCGAAGATGGCGACCAGGCGCGGCAGGACGAAGGGCGCGCCCGTGATGAGACCGAGACGGCGCACGCGCGCGTCGCGGTGCACGCCGAGCTCGGCGCAGATCGGGGCGTAGAGAAAGTCACCGAAGATGATGAAGGCGTGCGGGTCGACGAGCTGCATGGCGCCGCCTGCTGCCGCCAGGACGAACATCAGGCGCAGGGTGTGACGGCGGACGAGGAACGCAATGAAGATCGCGACGCTCGCCGCCACGCCCCACCCGGAGCCGTTGCGGCCCGACATGACGCTGAGCGACAGCCCTGTCAGGGCAAGTCCGAAGAGCCCCTCGGCCGCCATGATCCAGCGTCGCGCACGTGGCCCGCGGCTCCAGATGTCGTTCACCCGCCCAGCTATTCACGCCGCGCCGTCGTCATCCTGTGGTGGGATGAGCGCGCGGTAGCGACGCACCGCCGGCGAGGAAGCTTGCGGCAGCCCGCCGCCGTCCGCCTGCTGGACGACGGCGACGTGCGGGTGGTGGTGTGGGGCGCGTCACCCCTAGGTTGGTGGCATGCGCACGGTTCGGGGAGTGAGTCTCCTTCTTCGTTGCCGCGGTGGGGCCAACTAGTCGGCCATCCTCACCGCGGGGTTGAATGGTGCTCGGCCGGCACCCGCAACGAACGCAGTGAGGCGAACACCACCCATGCACGGATCTCAGCAGCCGACGACGATGCCGATCGGCAAGTACGTCCCCTTCCACGAGCAGATCAAGGTCGACCTGCCCGACCGCACGTGGCCCGACAAGATCATCGAGAAGGCGCCGCGTTGGTGCGCCGTCGATCTGCGTGACGGCAACCAGGCGCTCATCGACCCGATGGATTCCGAGCGCAAGATGCGCATGTTCAAGCTGCTCGTGCAGATGGGCTACAAGGACATCGAGGTCGGTTTCCCGTCGGCGTCCGACACGGACTTCAACTTCGTCCGCGAACTGATCGACGGCGGCCACATCCCCGACGACGTGACGATCCAGGTGCTGACGCAGTGCCGCGACCACCTCATCGAGAAGACGTTCGACGCCATCAAGGGTGCGCCGAGCGCGATCGTCCACTTCTACAACTCGACGTCGATGCTGCAGCGTCGCGTGGTGTTCAACCTCGACGAGGACGGCATCGTCGACATCGCCCTGCAGGGGGCGCGGTTGTGCAAGAAGCTCGCCGAGACGATCCCCGAGACGAAGGTGTACTTCGAGTACTCGCCCGAGTCGTACACGGGAACCGAGCTCGAATTCGCGGCGCGCATCTGCAACGAGGTCATCGGCGTCATCGAGCCGACGCCCGATCACAAGATGATCATCAACCTGCCGGCGACCGTCGAGATGGCGACGCCGAACGTGTACGCCGACTCGGTCGAGTGGATGTCGCGTCACCTCGACAGTCGCGAGTCCGTCGTGCTGTCGCTGCACCCGCACAACGACCGCGGCGAGGGTGTCGCGGCTGCGGAGCTGGGCTACATGGCGGGCGCCGACCGCATCGAGGGCTGCCTGTTCGGCAACGGTGAGCGCACCGGCAACGTCTGCCTCGTCACCCTGGGCATGAACCTGTTCGGTCAGGGCATCGACCCGATGATCGACTTCTCCGACATCCAGACGATCCGTTCGACGGTCGAGTACTGCAACCAGCTGCCCGTCGGCGAACGTCACCCGTACGGCGGCGACCTCGTCTTCACGGCGTTCTCCGGTTCGCACCAGGACGCCATCAAGAAGGGCTTCGACGACATGGAGCGTCAGTCGAAGGAGACGGGCAAGTCGATCGACGAGCTCGTCTGGGGTGTGCCGTATCTGCCCGTCGACCCGCACGACGTCGGGCGCTCGTACGAGGCCGTCGTGCGCGTCAACAGCCAGAGCGGCAAGGGTGGCGTGTCGTACCTGCTGAAGAGCGAGTACAACCTCGACCTGCCGCGCCGCCTGCAGATCGAGTTCGCTGGCGTCGTGCAGCAGTGGACGGACACAGCCGGCGGCGAGGTGACGCCGCAGTGGCTGTGGTCGACCTTCTCCGACGAGTACCTGCCCGGCACCGGTGAGGGCGAGCGCGCCTGGGGTCGTTTCAAGCCGGTCGGCAGCCAGCTCGACTCGACGGACGACGGCCGCGACAAGATCACCGTCCGTCTGCTCGATCGCGGCGAGCCCGTGACGATCTCGGGTGAGGGTAACGGACCCATCGACGCCTTCTTCGACGCGCTGAGCACCATTGACGTCGACGTGCGCCTGCTCGACTACACGGAGCACACGCTCTCGTCCGGCGAGGATTCGAAGGCTGCGGCGTACGTCGAGTGCGCCATCGGCGACCGCGTGCTGTGGGGCGTCGGCATCCACGAATCGACGGTGCGTGCGTCGCTCATGGCGATCCTGTCGGCCGTCAACCGTGCCGAGCGTGACGCGGAGGCGGCTGCGGCCTGACGGCTGGGCCAAGGGTTGTGGAGGTTCGCGCTCTGGGTAGCGCGAACTTCCACAACTATTTCGGTGTTCCGCGACGCATGAGGCACTCGGTGCGACACGGCATAATGGGACGAGCGGGTGGAACCCAGCGACCGGGGAAGGTGCTGGGCTCCACCCGCTTCGTCGTGTCAGGGTGACGGGCGTTGTGCGACATACCGCGGGGATCGCTCAGAAGAGCGCCGCATCCGATGACATGCCCGGTCGCCGATGCTTGGACGGGGGCAGCGGAGCGCGACAGGAATCGTGGGGGAGGCGTCGCAACTCTCGCTCGATCCAGCGCATGATGACGGCGACGACGTAGACCTGATGCTCGTCTGTCAGCGGGTGGTGCTTGACGATGCCGTGGTGCTTCGCGAGGCATCCGCGGCAACAGGTCGCCGTCGCGTGTTGAGCCAGGAAGACCGGATGGCCGCGCATCGGGGTCTGCCGGCCGTCGTTGTCGGGATTGGCAGCGGCGAGGCGCTCGCCGATGAAGCGCGCGGCATGGGTTTCGATCTCGCGACGCCCCCGATCGCGCGCGTACCGCGCATCGGCCGGGCTGAGATGGAACTTCGCCCTGAACGATGATCGCCCGATCCGGTCGAGCACGCCGTCAAGGGTTTCGACACTGCGGGTCGCAAGAGTGGGCGTCGAAGAACGGGGCCGTGGGTCGGGCATGGCTACTGCTCCCCAGGTCGTCGAGGCGCGGGCGCCGTGGGCGCGTCCTGTGGTCCCACGCCCCTCGGCTGCAGGCTGACGGCATGCGTCACGGGGTTGAATCTCATCTCACGTCGTAGGGCCGGAACTGGATGCTGATGCGAGGCCCGACGGACTTCGTCGTCTTCGGAACGGCATGCTCCCAGGTCCGTTGACAAGAGCCACCCATGACGAGCAGGTCGCCGTGGCCGATCTGGAAGCGCAGGCTCTGCCCGCCACCGACGGGGCGAAGCGCCAGTGTGCGCGGCGAGCCGATCGAGACGATGGCGATCATCGTGTCCTTCGTGCTCGAGCGGCCCTCCTTGTCGCCGTGCCACGCGACGGAATCACGGCCGTCACGGTAGAGGCACATGCCGGCGGTGGTGAACGGCTCGCCGAGTTCGGGGGCGTAATGGTCGCTCAGCGCGCGTTGGGCGTCGCGCATCACGGGGTCGGGCCAGCGTTCGTCGCCGCGGTAGAAGCGCAGCAAGCGGGGCGTGGTGACCTCCTTGTCCCACATGACGCGACGCTCGCCCTGCCAGTCGACGCCCGCGCTGCCACCGAGCATGAGGCGGCTGAACAACTCGTCAGCGCCGGTGATGAAGCCGGGGCGCAGGTCGACCCAGGCCCCGCGCGTCAGCTCGGTGCGACGGACGGCGCCTACGAGCGGACGCACGCCGACCTCCTCGACCTGGTCGAGCAGCGACCTCTGTAGACCTGCGAACATGTGTTCGATTATGCGCCTCTTGTCCTGACTCGTCCAGCCCCGCCCTTTGCGCCCAGATGCACCCGGGTGCAGTTGGACGCAGGGGGAAACGGCGGGGGTGGGGGAGCAGAACGCATGTCGGCGGCTGAGGCATGCCTGGGGACGCATCCGCCCGACGAGTTGCGCCGTCAGCGGACGAGACGCGGGCCCGCTATCGCTGACGCAGGCAACCGCGAGACAATGGAGACATGCCTCCCCTCTACCGTGACGCCGCCATCGTGCTGCGCACCCACAAGCTGGGGGAGGCCGATCGCATCATCACGATGCTGACGCGCAATCACGGCAAGAAGCGCGCCGTCGCGAAGGGCGTGCGCAAGACGAAGTCGAAGTTCGGGGCGCGTCTCGAGCCGGGCATGGTCGTCGACATCCAGCTGCACGAGGGGCGCAACCTCGACGTCGTCACTCAGGTCGACCTCCTCGCCTCCTACGGCGACGCCATCGCGCAGGACTATCCCTCCTACACCGCGTGTGCCGCGATGCTCGAGACGGCAGACCGGCTCTGCGAGGATTCCGACCGCGTCGTGGCCCACTTCAACCTTCTCGCCGGGGCGCTCGCAGCGCTCGCGCAGCGTCAGATCCCCGCACATCTCGTGCTCGACGCCTACCTCGTGCGTTCCGTCGCGACGGCCGGGTGGACGCCGAGCTTCATCGACTGCGCCGGCTGCGGCGACCCCGGCCCGCAGCGTGCGTTCAACCTCGCCGTCGGTGGCGCCGTCTGCCCGCAGTGCCGCCCGCCCGGATCGACCGCGCCGATGCCCGAGACGTTCGTCCTCATGGACGCCCTGCTGCGCGGCGACTGGATCGCCGTCGCCGCGACGAGCGACGACGCGCGTCGACAGTCGAGCAACCTCATCGCCGCATACGTCCAATGGCACCTCGAACACGGCGTGCGCTCGCTCAGGCACGTCGATCGCGGCGACTACACCGTCGTCGCTCGCTCGACCCCACCCGCGACACCCGCCGAGCCCGCGCCGCACGACGTGCCCCCGGCGTCCTGAGAGACTGTCCTCACCGAGACGTCGGGACACCTACGTCACGCAGCACGACGACAAGAATCACGACCCGAAGGACGACGCCCGTGCCGATCTCACCCGACCCGCACCCCAGCGGCGCCACGCCGCCCGCGATTCCTGCTGAGCTGGTGCCGCAGCACATCGCGATGGTCATGGACGGCAACGGGCGTTGGGCCAACGAGCGCGGTCTGCCGCGCACGAAGGGCCACGAGGCGGGTGAGGCGATGCTGATCGACGTCGTCGCCGGCTGCATCCAACTCGGCGTCAAGAACATCAGCGCCTACGCGTTCTCGACGGAGAACTGGCGCCGTTCGCCGGAGGAGGTGCGCTTCCTCATGGGCTTCAACCGCGACACGATCCGTCGTCGCGTCGACCTGCTCGACTCGTGGGGGGTGCGCGTCATCTGGTCGGGGCGCAAGCCGCGGCTGTGGCGTTCTGTCGTGGGCGAGCTCGAAGTCGCGCAGGAGCGGACGAAGAACAACACCGTCTGCACCCTGCAGATGTGCGTCAACTACGGCGGGCGCGCAGAGCTCGTCGATGCCACACGCTCGCTCGCTGACGACGTCGCGGCCGGCCGGTTGAACCCGAAGAAGATCACCGAGAAGACGATCCAGAGCTACCTCTATGCGCCGGATCTGCCGGACGTCGACCTGTTCGTGCGCAGCTCCGGCGAGCAGCGGACGAGCAACTTCCAGCTGTGGCAGAGCGCCTACGCCGAGATGGTCTTCCTCGACACGCTGTGGCCCGACTTCGACCGTTGCAAGCTGTGGGAGGCCGTCGACATCTACGCCCGGCGCGACCGTCGCTATGGCGGAGCCGTCGACGCCGTCGCCGCTCAGCAGGCTGCTGACGACGCTGCGGCGGCAGGTCGGGCGGCGTCGAAGCCCAAGCCGTCCTACGACCCGGTGCTCATGGGGGACCCCGACGCTGACGGCGGCGGCATCTACGAGGACGACGGCCTCATCGACTGACCCGGCCCCCCTGCGATTTACGAAGGTCGACGAAAAGCGCACAGAGGGACGCAGTTCGCAGTGGTGTCAGATGCCGGCCGCGTCGCCTGATTCACCCCTCGAGACCGGAGTCCGGGGCAGTGCCGTCATGGTATTCAGTGCCGCCGTGACGCGTCAGCGCCGCCGTGACACGGTGGAGACGGCGCCTTCGTGAGGTGTTTGCGCCGTCGCCATGCGGCAGGGTCAGTGCCGTCGAGACATTCGGTGCGGTCCTGACGGGAGAACCCGCCGCAACGCTTCGGGCGACTCAAGGCCCCGCGTCAGAGGGGGCGGAAGCAGAGGCAGCGGCGGCGTCCTGACTGCACGCGCGACACAGCCCGAAGATCTCGAGCTGGTGGCTGACGGCGGTGAAGCCGTGCTCGGCGGCGATGCCGGAGGCCCAGCGTTCGACCGTCGGGCCCTCGACCTCGACGGTGCGTCCGCACCGTCGGCACACGAGGTGGTGGTGGTGCGTGGGGGAGCAGCTGCGGTAGACGGCTTCACCGTCGTCGGTGCGCAGCACGTCGACGGTGCCGTCCCCGGCGAGCGCCTGCAGGGTGCGGTACACCGTTGCGAGGCCGATCGTCTCACCGTCGGCGCGCAGCTTCGCGTGCAGATCCTGCGCGGAGCAGAACTCGCCGCAGCCGTCGAGCCTCTCGGCGACGGCGCGCTGCTGGCGTGTCGGTTTGCGCGCACTCATCGGACATCCGTCCAGACTCGTCGAAGCTCGAAGCGTCCTGCGCTGTCACACCGCATCATGCGTGCCTTTCGAGGTCTCGACGGCGGGTCGGTGGGCGTCCCAGTGGTCGCCGTGCGGCGCGTGGAACTCACCGTCGTGAAGGTAGTCGACGTGGTCGCCGTGAGGGACGGACGGGTGCCCGCAGCCCTGCCGGTGCTCGTGCGCGTGGTGCGCCACCCGTCGCGCCTGACGAGCGCGCACGGCGTGCACGGTCATCGCCACGAACGACGCGAGCAGGAACAGCGCGATCGCCGCGAGCACGACGGTACCGCCGGGCGGGGTGTCGAGGTAGTACGCGCTGGTGACGCCCAGCGCACCGCTGAGGCAGCCCACGACGACGGCTGCGGCCGTCGTCTGACGGAAGCTACGACCGATCAGCTGGCCGGTCGCGTTGGGCAGGATCATGAGCGCAGAGATGAGCAGCAGGCCGATGACGCGCATCGACAACACGACCGTCACCGACGTCAGAATCGACAGCAGCAGATTGAGCGGCACGACGGGCAGCCCCACGGCCCGCGCGTACTCCTCGTCGTTGGCGACGGCGAACAGGCGCTTGCGCAGCACCGTCGTCGCGCCGACGGCGACGAGGGCGAGCGCGCCGAACTGCCACAGCTGGTCGCTCGTCGTCGTGAGGATCGAGCCGAACAGGTACTGACTGATCGACGTCTGCCCCGCGTTGTCGGCGCGTGAGAGCAGTACGACGCCCGCCGCGATACCGCCGTAGAACATGACGGCGAGGGCGACGTCGGCGTTCGTCGTCCCGCGCAGGCGGATGAACTCGATGATGCACGCCGCGACGACGGCCGCGATGAGCGCCGTCAGGATCGGAGAGGCGTGCAGGAGCACCCCGATCGCGACGCCGGCGAGCGCGACGTGGCCGATGCCGTCACCGATGAGCGACAGCCGTCGTTGCACGAGGAACACCCCGACGGACGGCGCGGCCGCCCCGACGAGCAGCGCGGCGACGAACGCGTATCGCATCGCCTCGAGGACGAACAGGTCACCCAAGGTGGCCTCCGATCAGAGCGTGGAAGGGAGCGACGGGACGCACGGGCGCCCCATCAGAACACGTAGCGAGCGACTCAGCCACGACGATCCCCCTCCCTGAATCGCCCGTGATCGGGCGCGAACCTGGCGTCGTCGAAGGGTCCGCGCGCGTAGCCCGGCGCGTGGTGCGGCAGGTCCTCGGCGTGGTGGTCGTGGCCGCCGAGCGACGCCCCACCGAGCGACGCGCTGACGCGCTCGCCGTAGCGCGCGGGCGGTCCGTCGAACGTCACGGCGCCGTGCGCGACCTCGACGATGCGCGTGACGATGCCGTGCAGCGCCTCGATCTCGTGCGTGACGATGATCATCGTCACGCCACTCGCGGCGAGGCGCTCGAGCACCTCGGCGAGTACCTCCTGACTGGCGGTGTCGACGCCGGCCGTCGGCTCGTCCATGACGAGGATGTCGGGCTGCGCGGCCAGCGCGCGGGCGATGAGGACGCGTCGGTGCTGACCCCCGGAGAGGGTGGCGACGTCGTCGCGGGAGCGATCGGCGAGCCCGACCTCGGCGAGGGCCGCGGTGACGAGCCGGCGATCCTCGGCGTCCGCGCGTCGGTACCAGGGCCGATGCGGCAGGCGACCCACCTCGACGACCTCTTCCACCGTCGCGCGCACCGACGCCGACAGCGTGTGCCGCTGCGGCACGTAGCCGATGCGCGTGCGCGCCTTGAACGAAGACGCCGGCGTGCCGAACAGCTCGATCTGCCCGCTGACGTGGTCGTTGAGGCCGAGGATGCCGCGCATCAGCGTCGACTTGCCGGAGCCGTTCGGCCCGAGAACCGCGATGATCTCGCCGGGGTTCACCTCGAGCGAGACACCGCCGACGACCGCGCGGCCGTCGTAGCCGAGAGCGGCGTCGCGCAGTCGCAGGATGGGGGAGTCGCTCACGAGCAGCCCTGGCCCTTCTTCAAGGTGGCGAGGTTGGATCTCATCACGGCGAGGTAGTCGCTGCCCTTGCTCGCGTCCGTCAACCCTTCGATCGGGTCGAGGACGTCGACGCGGGCGCCGGTCTGGGAGGCGATGGTCTGAGCCACCTTCGGCGAGACGAGGGTCTCAGCGTAGATCGTCGTCACCTTGTTCTTCTTCACGTAATCGCTGATCGACGACAGCTGCGCCGGCGTCGGCTCGGCCTCGGGGGAGACACCCGACGCGCCGCGCTGCGTCAGCCCATATCGTGCCGCGAGGTAGGCGAACGCCTCGTGGCCGGTCACGATCGTCCGGTTCGTGCAGTGAGCGAGGCCGCCACGGTACTCGGCATCGAGGGCATCGAGATCCTTGACGAGTGACGCGGTGCGCGTGTGGTATCCGTCGGCGTGCTCGGGGTCGTCCTTGGCGAGCCGGTCACCGATCGCCTGGACGACGGCCTTGTAGCGCACCGGGTCGAGCCAGAAGTGCGGGTCGGAACCGCCGGCATGGGCAGCGTGCTCGTGCTCGCTCTCGTCATGGTGGCCCTCCTCTTCGGCTGTGAGGTCGAGGTCGGCCTGCGGCGAGACGTCGAGTGCGCGCCCGGCCTTGGCGCTCGAGGCGACGGCGTCGTCGACGCTGGCCTGGAAGCCCTTCGCGTAGACGATGAGGCCGGCGTCCGCGACGGAGGCGACCTGGCGGGGCGTGAGCTCGACGTCGTGCGGCTCCTGGCCGGCCTTCGTCAGGTTCTTGACGGTGACGTCTGGTCCGCCGATGCGTTCGAGCGCGTACTGCATCGGATAGAAGCTCGCCAGTGTCTGGACGCGGCCGTCGTCGGTGCGCCCGTTCTCGGAGCCGCAGGCGGTGACGCCGAGCCCCAGGGCGGCGGTGAGAGCAACGGTGAACGAGCGACGCATGAACATGACAATGATTCTCACTCAAAGTGAGAATCATTGTCAAAACATGGGGTTACCTCGGGAACGCCAGCACGATCGTCACGCCCAGCGTCAGCACGATGACGGCGGCGCGCGCGAGGCGGTCGAGCGGGCGCAGCTGCTGCCACGACAGGTACAGCAGCCAGGCGAGGAAGGCGGTGACGAGGCCGAACGCGACGGCTCCGACGACGCCGCGCACCGCGATGCCGACGATCATGAGGACGGCGAGGACAGCGAGGATGACCCACTGCGGCAGGCGCGCCAGCGCCCCGATCGCCGGGTCGGAGGCGTGCATGGCCTTCGCGCGGCTCGTGCTGACGGAGACTTCGGGTCGTGGTTCGTTGCGTGACACGGCACCAGGGTAGTGGGCGCGGGCCGGGTGCTGCTCCAGTCGTCATGTCGCCCGCCTTGCGCGCGAGTGGGACACTGGAAGGCGATGACTGTTCTCGAAGCCCCTCCCGCACCCGGTGCGCTCGTGCGCGACCCGTCGGCGCTGCCGCCGCTGCAGATCGGACGGCACACCATCACCTCGCCCGTCGTACTCGCGCCGATGGCGGGCATCACCAACCGTGCGTTCCGGCGCCTGTGTCGTCAGTACGGCGATGACGGCTCCGTCGCCGCGGGTGCGAGCGGCGCGACGTCGCTCTACGTCAGCGAGATGATCACCTCGCGCGCTCTCGTCGAGCGCGTTCCGCTCACGATGAAGCTCATCGAGACCGACCCCGACGAGAACCCGCGCTCCATCCAGCTCTACTGCACCGACCCGCTCAACGCCGGCAAGGCGGCGCGCATCCTCGCCTCGGAGGGCCGTGCGGACCACATCGACCTCAACTTCGGCTGCCCGGTGCCCAAGGTGACGCGCAAGGGCGGCGGTTCCGCGCTGCCATGGAAGACCGAGCTGTTCCGCGGCATCGTCAGCGCCGTCGTGCGCGAGGCGAGCCCGTACGACATCCCCGTCACCGTCAAGATGCGCAAGGGCATCGACACCGATCACCTCACCTACCTCGAGGCGGCGCGCATCGCCGAGGGTGAGGGCGTCGCGGCCGTCGCGCTGCACGCCCGCACGGCCGCACAGGCGTACTCGGGCCACGCGGACTGGTCGGCGATCCGCACCCTCAAGGAGACCGTGACGAGCATCCCGGTGCTCGGAAACGGTGACATCTGGTCGGCCGAGGACGCCATGCGCATGGTCGCCGAGACAGGCTGCGACGGCGTCGTCGTCGGGCGCGGCTGCCTCGGACGGCCCTGGCTGTTCACCGACCTCGCCGCGGCCTTCGTCGGTTCCGACGCCCGCGTCGACCCGACGCTCGGTGAGGTCTGCGCGACGTTGCGCCGCCACGCGGAGTACCTCGTCGAGTTCTACGACGACGAGCTCAAGGGCTGCCGCGACATCCGCAAGCACATCGCCTGGTACTTCAAGGGCTTTCCGGTCGGCTCGCAGCTGCGTCATCAGCTCGCGCTCGTCGACTCCCTCGCCGCGCTCGACGACCTCGTCGCCGGGCTCGACCTCGACGCCCCGTGGCCCGGCGCTGCGGCGGACGGGCCGCGCGGTCGCGCGGGCAGCGAGCGACGCGTCGTCCTGCCCGACGGGTGGCTCGACACGCAGGAGCTCACCGCCGAACAGGCCGCCTGGGTGGCCGAGGCGGAGGCGGAGAACTCCGGAGGCTGACACGCCAGGCGTGTCCCGGATCACATCACCCCGGTAGTTCATCGCCCCGTTGCACGCTCGGCATCGAGGAGGACTACCGTGGAGAACAAAGCGTCGCGATGCGGCGCGCCAGCAACACGACACATCAGCGCGTAAGGGGCATGTGGTGAACAACGTGGAGGGCGCGAAGAGCGCATCCGATTCCGTCGACGTCCTGCTCGTCGGCGGCGGCATCGTCAGCGCGACGCTCGGTGCCATGATCCAGCGGGTGCACCCCGAGTGGTCGCTCACCGTCTTCGAACGTCTCGACGAGGTCGCCCTCGAGAGCTCGAACGGCTGGAACAACGCGGGCACCGGCCACGCCGCGCTGTGCGAGCTCAACTACACGCCCGAGGCGGCCGACGGCAGCGTCAACATCTCGAAGGCCATTGCGATCAACGGCCAGTTCCTCACGACGAAGACGTTCTGGGGTTCCCTCGTCACCGAGGGCGCGATGCGTGAGCCGTCGACGTTCATCAACAACACGCCGCACATGGCGTTCGTGCGCGGCGATGCGAACCAGAAGTTCCTGCGCGAGCGCTTCCGCCTCATGAGCGAGCACCCGTTCTTCCACGACATGGAGCACTCGGAGGACTACGGCCAGATCGAGCAGTGGTCGCCGCTGCTCATCGAGGGCCGCCCGGCCGGTGAGAAGATCGCCGCGACCTACGCCCCGAGCGGCACCGACGTCGACTTCGGCGCCGTCACCCGTCAGCTGTTCGAGGACTTCGTCGCCCGCGGCGGCGCACTCGAGCTCAAGCACGAGGTCACCGACATCGAGCGCAATGCCGACGGCTCGTGGAACGTCACCGTCAAGAACCTGCGGGACGGCGCGACGCGCGTCGTGCGCACCAAGGTGCTCATGCTCGGCGCGGGCGGTTACACGCTCAAGCTGCTGCGCAAGGCCGGGGTGCCCGAGGTGAAGGGCTACGGTTTGTTCCCCGTCTCCGGCACGTTCCTGTCGACCGAGAACCCGGCCGTCACCGCCAAGCACCAGACGAAGGTGTACGGCAAGGCCGCCGAGGGCGCGCCGCCCATGTCGATGCCGCACCTCGACGCACGCATCATCGACGGCCAGCGCACCGCGCTGTTCGGCCCGTTCGCCGGTCTCGTGCCGAAGTTCCTCAAGGAGGGCTCGGTTCTCGACCTCTTCCAGTCGCTGCGCACCGACAACGTGCTGCCGATCGCGACCGCCGGTCTCGAGAACCTCGGCCTGACGAAGGTGCTCGCGCAGGATCTGCTCGCGAACCAGGCCAAGCGCATCGAGGCGCTGCACGACTTCGCGCCGACGGCCGTCTCGGACGACTGGAAGCTGTTCACCGCCGGCCAGCGCGCGCAGATCATCAAGCCCAGCTCGGGCACGAAGGGCACGCTGCAGTTCGGCACCGAGGTGATCACCTCCGCGAACGGCACGATCGCGGGTGTGCTCGGCGCGTCGCCGGGTGCGTCGACCGCCGTCCCGATCGCGCTCGACATCCTGCGTTCGTCGTTCAAGGACGAGTGGGAGCGTTGGGAGAACGAGCTGCGCAGCGTCATCCCGATGCTCGGCACCGACGTTGCGAGCGACCCCCACCGCGCGCTCGAACTCGAGGCCGAGGCTGACACGAAGCTGGGTCTGCCCAAGCGCGGCTGACCCACGCTGACACGACGAACGGCCGGCCCCTGCACGAGCGGGGGCCGGCCGTTCGCGTCTGTCACGGGTGGGGCAGCGAAGGGTGCGAGATCGCCGAGGGGCGCGACGGCTCGGTTCAGTCGCGTTCGACGGGTCGTTCGGGGTCGCTGATCCAGTCCGACCACGACCCGATGTAGACGGCCGGGTCGTCGAACACGCCGCTCACCTCGAGCGCGAGCGCGAGATGCGCGGCCTGCACGCCGGAGCCGCAGTAGACCCCGACGCGTTCGTGACGGGGGATGCCACGCGCGGTGAAGCGCGTGGCGAGGTCGTCGCTCGTGAGAAAGCAGCCGTCGGCGCCGATGTTGCTCAGCGCCGGGATGTTGACGGCGCCGGGGATGTGCCCGGCGACCGGGTCGATCGTCTCGTTCTGGCCGGCGAAGCGGTCGGCGGGGCGGGCGTCGACGAGCAGGTGACGCGCGGCGAGCTCCTCCGCGCCGTCGGCATCGACGAGAGTGAGGTGGCGGGGCGTCGCGATGAAGTCACCGCGTTGCGTTGGCGTCGGATCGCCCCCCTCGAGCGCCCCGCCGGCCTGCTTCCACGCGGCGAGACCGCCGTCGAGCACCTGCACGTCGAGCTTGCCGAAATAGCGCAGCAACCACCAGCAGCGGGCCGCGGCGAGGCCGTTCGCGGCGTCGTAGACAACGACGGGCACATCGTTGCGGACGCCGGCGGCGCGCATCGCGTCCTGGAACCGATCGAGCGACGGCATCGGATGACGCCCGCCCGCGCCGTCGTCGCTGACCGCGTCGCTGAGGGCGTCCTCGAACTCAACCCAGCAGGCGCCGGGCAGGTGTGCGTCCAGGTACGCCTCGTGCATCGAGGGCTGCCCGAGCGCCCACCGCACGTCGAGCAGGTGGAAGCGTTCGCCGGCTTCTATGCGTGCGGCGAGTCGGCGAGCTGACACGAGCGGGTGCGGCAGGTGCGTCATGCTGTCAGCGTAGCGAGCCGCGGCCCGGCGTGGCGCCCCGATGCGACGGCTGTTGTCGGCGTCGTGTGGCACGCTTTAGGCATGTGCCGCAACATCCGCCCGCTCAACAACTTCGCGCCCCCCGCGACTGACGAGGAGGTGCGTGCCGCAGCCCTGCAGTACGTGCGCAAGATCGGCGGCTCGGCCAAGCCGTCGAGCGCCAACGAAGCCGCCTACGAGCGCGCCGTCGACGTCATCGCGCAGGCCTCGCGCGAGCTGATCGACTCTCTCGTGACGAGCGCGCCGCCCAAGGACCGCGAGGTCGAGGCGAGCAAGGCGCGCGCCCGCGCGGCGCAGCGCTACGCGGCGGTGGCGAGCTGATGGCCGACATCATCGTCGAACCCGTCGGCGAGGCCGAGCAGACCGTTCTCGACGGCTGGCTCGATGACGCGGCGCGCTGGAACATAGACGTCACCGACGTCGCGACGATCGACGCGGCGTACGAGAGTTACGTCGACCGGGTCATCGCGCAGGACGAGACCGAGCGCGAGGATCCGACGCCGTTCGTCGCGATGATCGGCTTCGCGCTGGGGCAGTGGTTGACCCTGGAGACGGTGCTCGAGTGGCGGGTCATCACGGACGCCGAGGGCCGCGACATCGGGCTGTCGCTGCCGGACGAGTCGAGCATCATGTTCCCGAGCGACTTCGTCGCCGATGCCTGGAACGAGATGCAGCGCGACTGGCTCGCCGACTGGGCACGCGACCTACGCACGCAGCTCGAGGTGCTTCGCTGAGCACGTACGCGGCGCGCGATCGGGAGCGCTTCGTCGCGGAGGATCGCACCCGCAAGCGCAGTGATCGTGACGACTTCGCGCGCGATCGAGCGCGCATCGTGCACAGCGCCTCGCTGCGGAGGCTGTCGACGAAGACGCAGGTGTGGCAGGCCGGGACGGACGACTTCGTGCGCAACCGGTTGACGCACTCGCTCGAGGTCGCGCAGATCGGGCGCGAACTCGCGGACGCGCTCGGTTGCAACTCGGACGTCGTCGACGCCGCATGTCTCGCGCACGACATCGGCCACCCGCCGTTCGGGCACTTCGGCGAGAGCGTGCTCGACGCGCTCGCGGCCGACATCGGCGGGTTCGAGGGCAACGCGCAGACCTTCCGGCTGCTGACGCGCCTCGAGGCGAAGCGGCACACCTCGGGAGGGCGCTCCGTCGGGCTCAATCTCACGCGCGCGACGCTGGATGCGGCGACGAAGTACCCGTGGCGCCGTGGCGAGGGCCCGGCGGGCACCACGAAGTTCGGTGTCTACGACGACGACGCGGACGTCTTCGCGTTCGTGCGCGCCGAGGCGCCGGCGCGCACGTGCCTCGAGGCGCAGGTCATGGACTGGGCCGACGACGTCGCCTACAGCGTCCATGACATCGAGGACGCCGTCGCGGCCGGTGCGCTGGAGTTGCGGGCGTTGCGCTCGCCTACCGAGCGTGCCGGCGTCATCGCCGCAGCACGCGCCCGGTACGCGCCCGATCTGAGAGATGACGCGCTCGCGGAGGCCTTCGACGCCCTGCTGCACGACGACCTGCCGGCATCGTTCGTCGGTTCGCGCCGCGATCTGGCGGCGTTGAAGGACATGACGAGCAAGCTCATCGGCCGTTTCGCAGCGGCACCCGAGGACGCCACGCGCGCCGCGTACGGCCACCAGCCGCTCGCGCGGTACGACGCTGCGCTCGTCGTGCCCGACGACGTGCGTGCACAGGTCGCGGTGCTCAAGGGAATGTCGGCGCACTTCGTCATGTTCACGCAGGCACGCGAGGCGCAGCACCGGGTGCAGCGCGAGGTCGTCGAGTCACTCGTCGCCCGTCTCGTCGCTGATCCCGAGCGCATGGACGTACCTTTTCTCGACGACGCGCGCGCCGCGGCCGACGATGCCGGCGTGCTCCGCGTCGTCATCGACCAGGTCGCGTCGTTGACGGACGGGCGAGCGCTCGCGGAGGCGGCGCACGCCCCGTCGTGACGATCGGATGGGGTTGTCGGTGGCCGCGCCTACACTGACGGTGCGTGCCGAGCCGGCCGTGGCCGGGCATCGCGTGAGGTGGGAAGGAGTGACGTGGCGGGGCTGATCAAGGCAGAGGACATCGCTGCCGTGAAGGATCGCGTCAACATCGAGGACGTCGTCTCCGAGCACGTGACGCTGCGGCGCGCGGGCGCCGGTTCGCTCAAGGGGTTGTGCCCGTTCCACGACGAGAAGACGCCGAGCTTCACCGTGCGTCCCGCCGTCGGTGTCTATCACTGTTTCGGGTGCGGTCAGTCGGGTGACGTCATCTCGTTCGTCATGGAGACCGAGCACCTGTCGTTCACCGAGTCCGTCGAGCGCCTCGCCGCGAAGGCCGGGATGGTGCTGCGTTACGAGGAGGGCGAGCGGCCCGACCGTGAGCCGCCGGGGCGGCGCATGCGGCTCGTCGAGGCGCACCGCGTGGCGGAGGAGTTCTACACCGAGGCGCTGCTTCGCGACCCGTCTGCCCGCGCCGGGCGGGATTTCCTGCGCGCCAAGGGTTTCGACGGCAAGGCCGCCCAGCACTTCGGCGTCGGCTTCGCGCCACGCACCGGCGACCCGCTGACGGCGCACCTGCGCGCCAAGGGTTTCAGCCCCGAGGAGATGACGACCGCCGGGCTCGTCGGTCAGTCGTCGCGGGGCCTCTATGACCGGTTCCGTGGCCGCGTCGTCTGGCCGATCCGCGACATCACGGGCGACACCGTCGGCTTCGGCGCGCGCCGCATCTTCGAAGACGACCGCATCGAGGCCAAGTACCTCAACACGAGCGAGACGCCGATCTACAAGAAGACCCACGTCCTGTACGGGTTGGACCTCGCGAAGAAGACGATCGCGCGCGAGCGACGCGCTGTCGTCGTCGAGGGCTACACCGACGTCATGGCCGCGCACCTCGCGGGCGTCGACAATGCCGTCGCGACGTGTGGCACGGCGTTCGGCGTGGATCACATCAAGTCGTTGCGTCGCATCATGCGTGACGAGGCCGGGGGCACCCCCGCGCGCGTCATCTTCACGTTCGACGGTGACGCCGCCGGCCAGAAGGCGGCGATGAAGGCGTTCGACGAGGATCAGCGCTGGGCGAGCCAGTCGTTCGTCGCCGTCGCGAAGGACGGGATGGACCCGTGCGACCTGCGCCTGCGCCAGGGCGATGAGGCGGTGCGCGGTCTCATCGAAGACGCGGTGCCGATGTTCGAGTTCGCCGTGCGCACGACGATCGCGGGGTTCGACCTCGACCACGCGGAGGGGCGCGTCGCCGCCATGCGCGCGGTGGCCCCCATCATCGCCGGCATCCGTGACCAGACGCTGCGGCCCGAGTACGTGCGCACGGTCGCCGGGTGGATCGGAGTCGAGATCGAGCAGCTCAGCGCCGCCGTCCGCACCGCGCCGCGCGGCAAGCTGAGCGAGCGACGCCCGCCGCGGCGGGAGGAGTCGCCGGCCGCATCGCGGCAGGGTTCTCAGCAGCCATCGTCGGGCCCCGGCGGTGGGCAGCGCGAGGGCCAGAGCGTGTCGGAGGCCGCTGAGCCGCAGCGTCCGAGCATCCCGAAGCCGAACCCGCGTGATCCGTCGATCGCGGGGGAGCGGCAGCTGTTGCAGGTGATGCTGCAGTACCCGGAGTCGTTGAAGGGCACCGTGTTCGATCAGCTCGTACCGGGGGACTTCAGCGCGCCGGCGCACCAGCTCATCCTGGCGGCGGCGATCGGGGCCGGCGGACCGGGTTCCGTGGCGTCGATCGGGGCGTGGAACGAGGCCGTACGACGCGGCACCGACCCACAGCTGCACGACGTGCTCAACGAGCTCGTCGTCCGTGACCTGCCGACGAAACTCGACGAGGCGACGGGCCGCCCGGATGAGCGTTATGTCGCGGCGCTCATCCAGAACGTGCAAGAGGGCGCGCTCAGCTCGGCGATCGCCGATGCCATGGGGCAGCTTCGCCGTCTCGACCCGAACGCGCCGGGTTACGCAGACGCCTCCCGCGCAGCGAGTGCGCGCCTGTTCCAGTTGCAGACGCAGCTCAACGCGCTGCGCGAGGCCGGTCTGAGATAGGTGCCCCGGGCGAGCGCAAGGCTGCGATTGTGAACGCGCGTCGAACCTTTGCTATAGTTACGGCGCGCCAAACGTTCGGGTGAGAGCCTGAACCGCTGGGTCGAGCATTCCCCTATAGCTCAATTGGCAGAGCATTCGACTGTTAATCGGAGGGTTCTTGGTTCGAGTCCAAGTGGGGGAGCATCACCGGGAACCGCCCCGTATCACCATGATACGGGGCGGTTCTCGCATGCTGTGGCGGCTCGTGCGCCGCTGAGCGCGTCCTGACGCAACACGACGCGGGGGCCTCGACCGATCATGGTCGAGGCCCCCGCGTCGTGTGCGCGAACGTCAGGTCGTGTGTTGCTCGCCGAAGTTGACGCCCGGGGCGCCGGTGACGGCGACTCCGGCAGTCACGCCCGCGCCCGGCCCGTCGCCGTGTTCGCCCGCGCCGGCTGCCTGCCCGCGGTTCTGCAGGCGCTTCTCGACGAGGACGGCGATCTTCGAGATCGTGTAGTTGAGCGCGATGTAGATGAGCGCCACGACGAAGATCATCGGCACGATGTTCGCCGACGAGACCGCGGCGTTCTTGGCCTTGTAGAGCATCTCGCCGTAGAGCACGTTGTACCCCAGCGCGGTGTCCTTGAGCACGACGACGAGCTGGCTGATGAGCGTCGGCATCATCGCGGTGATCGCCTGCGGCAGCAGGATCGAGCGCAGGGTCTGCGTCTGTGTCAGACCGACGGACAGACCCCCCTCACGCTGCCCGTTCGGCAGCTGGTCGACGCCGGAGCGGATGACCTCGGCGACGACCGCACCGTTGTAGATGACGAGGGCGACGACCGTCGCGATGAACGGGTTGTTGTCGTTGTCACCGCGGGTCGAGAGCCAGCCGTAGACGAACAGCATCATGAGCAACACGGGCACGGCACGGCCCAGCTCGACGATGACGCCGGCGACCCACCGCAGGGGCCGCACGTGCGACATGCGGGCCATCGCGAAGACGATGCCGAAGACGGCGGCGCCGACCATGGCGGTGCCGGCGGCCTTCAACGTGCCGAGCAGGCCCGGCAGGATGTAGTCCTGCCACGTCGAGGCCTCGAGGAACGGCTTCCACATGGCCGAGGTGAGCTGGCCCTTGTCGTCGAGGCGGCGGTAGACGAGCCACAGCAGGCCGAGAAGGACGAGAGCGCCGAGCACCGTCAGGACGGCGTGTCGCCGGCGGGCCTTCGGGCCCGGGGCGTCGAAGAGAACTCCGCTACTCATCGCTTCACCGCCAGTTTCTTGCCGAGGTAGCCGACGAGCAGACCCGTCGGCAGGGTCAGTGCCACGAAGGCGAGGGCCGAGGCGGAGAACGCCTGGTTGAGCAGGCCCGGGTCGTCCTCGGTCACCTTCGCCAGCATCGCGGCCATCTCCATGACGCCGATGACGACGGCGACCGTGGTGTTCTTCGTCAGCGCGATGAGCGCGTTGCCGAGGGGGACGATCGCGCCGCGGAACGCCTGCGGCAGGATGACCTCACGCAGTGACTGGCTGAACGTGAGCCCGATCGAACGCGCGGCCTCGGCCTGCCCGAGCGGGATCGTGTTGACGCCGGAACGCAGCGCCTCGCAGACGTAGGCGGCGTGGTACACCGTCAGGCCGAGCACCGCCAGGCGGAAGTTGTTCGTCGTGAAGAAGTCGGGGCTCTTGCTGTCCGCGAGCTCGACGCCGAGCTTGGCCCACAGCACGAGGTTGCACGACAGGATGATGAGCGTCAGGGGAGTGTTGCGGAAGATGTTGATGTAGGACGTGCCGAGGAAGCGCAGCATCGGCACCGGCGACATGCGCAGGACGGCGACGAGCGTGCCGAGGACGAGGGAGCCCACGGCGGCCACGAGGGTCAGCTTGATCGTCATCCACAACGCGTCGAGCAGATGATAATCGCTGAAAAGCGTTGACATGCAAGGCCTTTCAATGGGTGACGGTGACGGGCGCGGCGGGTGCCGCGCCCGTCACCGCGCGTGGATCAGGAGCAGGCTGCCGGCTTCGGCGGGTTGAGCTTCGTGTCGTAGCGGAAGTCGGCGCCGAGGTTCGACTCGACGGCCTTCTTCCACTCACCGGAGTCGACCATCTTCGTGATGGCCTTGTTGACCTTCTCGCAGGTGTCCTTGTCGCCCTTCTTGAGGCCGACGCCGTACTTCTCCTCGGTGAAGGCATCGCCGACGAGCTTGAACTTGCCCTTGTAGGCATCCTGGTTGGCGTAGCCGGCGAGGATCGTGTTGTCCGTCGTCATCGCGTCGATGGCGCCGGAGGCGAGCGCGTCCGCGCACTCGGAGTACTTGTCGTACTGCTGGGGGACGAGGTTCGGCTGCTGCTTCTTCAGGTTGTCGACCGACGTCGAGCCGGTGACGGAGCAGACCTTCTTGCCCGCGAGGTCCTTGACGCTCTTGATGTCGCTGTCCGCCTTCGTCAGGACCGACTGGCCGGCGACGAAGTAGGGGCCGCCGAAGGAGACCTGCTGCTTGCGCTTGTCGGTGATCGAGTACGTGGCGAAGATCATCTTGACGGTGCCCGCCTCGAGCATCTTCTCGCGCTGCTTGGAGGGCGACTCGACGAAGTCGATCTTGTCCTCGCCGTAGCCCATCTCCTTCGCGACGTACTTGGCGACGTCGACGTCGAGGCCCTTGTAGTCCGAGCCGGCCTTGAGTCCGAGGCCGGGCTGGTCGTACTTGATGCCGATCTTGATCTTGTCGCCCGAGCCGGACGAGCTCTTGTCGTCGCTGCCGCCACAGGCCGTCAGGCCGAGGGCGAGGGCGGCGACACCTGCGGTGGCGATGGCACGCTTCATGTCTGTTTCCTCCTGGGTTTGCTGACGGCCTGCGTCAGTGGGTGAGAATCTTGCCGAGGAAGTCCCGGGCACGATCGGTCGTCGGGTTGCTGAAGAACTGTTCGGGGGCCGCCTGCTCGAGGATGGCGCCGTCCGCCATGAAGATGACGCGGTCGGCGGCGCGGCGGGCGAAGCCCATCTCGTGGGTGACGCAGATCATCGTCATGCCGTCGGCGGCGAGCTGCGCCATGACGTCGAGGACCTCGTTGATCATCTCGGGGTCGAGCGCTGACGTCGGCTCGTCGAAGAGCATCACCTTCGGTTCCATCGCGAGGGAGCGGGCGATGGCGACGCGTTGCTGCTGGCCGCCGGAGAGCTGGGCCGGGAACTTCTTCGCCTGGTGGGCGACACCGACGCGTTCGAGCAGCTCCATCGCCTTCGCCTCCGCGTCGGCCTTGCTCTGCTTGCGGACCTTGATGGGGCCGAGGGTGACGTTGTCGAGAATCGTCTTGTGGGCGAACAGGTTGAACGACTGGAACACCATGCCGACGTCGGCGCGCAGCTTCGCCAGCGCCGCGCCCTCCTCGGGCAGCGCCTTGCCGTCGATCGTGATCGTTCCGGACTCGATCGTCTCGAGCCGGTTGATCGTGCGGCACAGCGTCGACTTGCCGGATCCCGAGGGGCCGAGCACGACGACGACCTCACCGCGATTGACGCTCAGGTCGATGTCCTTGAGGACGTGCAGGTCGCCGAAGTGCTTGTTCACTCCGTCGAGCACGACGAGGGGTTCGCCTCGCTGGGCGGTGATGTCACTGTGCGCTGGGGCAGTGGTGGCTCCGGTCATGGCAGTGATCGTAGTCACGCCCACAGGCCGCTACGGCGCCGCCGCGCTCATTCGTGACCTAATTGCTACACATGAGCGTGGATAGGTTGTCGATATCTACTGACCCGTCAGATCCCGCAGCACCCGCGCTCGTCTCACGCTGTTGACGACTCACGACCCCGGCTCCACCTGGTGGCCGGGGTCGCGAGCGAATCTGTGAGTGTCTCAGGCGGCGAGGACGCGTTGTGACGCTGCCGCGCGCTGCACCGACTGGATCAGGGCGCGCGACGAACCCGACGCGAGCGTGCCGGTGAGCGACATCGTCAGCACAGGCGAACCGTCGACGCTCGTGAGCTGAAGGCCGACGCGCACACCGTCAGCGTCGAGGTGGGCGCGCAGCTGCCCGACCGTCTCGGTCGGGGTGCCGTCGATGACGAGCCGCCCCTGGACGTGCCTGCCGTCGGCGCCGGTGACGAACATGCCGAGGCGCTCGCCGTCGTGGACGATCTCGGCGATGTGCGCGACGGGGGTGTCGTCCTCGTCGAGGACCCAGTAGATACGGGGCGCGACGGCGTCGCGGGCCGGCTGCGCGAGCATGAGGACGCGACCGTCCGTGCGGCCACAGGCGGTGAGAACGTCACGCTTACGCGCGGCGAACTCATCCGCGGTGAACGCGCCGAGGTCGTACGAGCGGAAGCCATGCGCCCACCGGGAGAGGCGTACGGGCAGGTCGAGGTCGGCGAGCCACAGTTCGGCTGCCTGGGTCGAGCTGACGGGCAGCGGCACCGTCCAGGTCTGGTGCAGCCGCAGGCGGGCCAGTGCGGGCAGGCTCAGACCAAGGTCACCGAAAGATGTGTCGGTCTCGAGTGCCATGCTCATGGTCGGCCCCTTCTGGTCGGCAGCTGCGGCGGGCGCCGACGAATGGGAACTCGCTGTGTGCGGCGTTCCTTTGAACGTAAGGCGGGGTGACAGGCGTCGACAAACCTTTGTCTAACGTTCTCAAGGTCGCTAATCTCTGCGTATGTCAACGCATGTCGAGGGGCTGCAGATCGGCGAACTCGCCGAACGCGTCGGGGTGTCGACTCACACCCTTCGCGCCTGGGAGCGCCGTTACGGCATCCTCAAACCGTCGCGCACGACGGGCGGATACCGCGTCTACAGCGAACTCGACGTCCGTCGCGTCTCTGCGGTGCTGGGCCTACGCGAGCAAGGTGTGTCCATCGCGGAGGCCGCGCGCCGCGTCAACGCGAACGTCGTCGCCCAGATCCCGGCCGGCCGACGTATCGACGCCGCAGCCATCGTCTACGAGATGCACCGCGCTGTCGACCGGTTCGACGAGTTCGCCCTGAGTGCCGCGCTGGATCGGCTGCTGTCGTCGCATCGGCTCGAGGAAGCCTTGCGTGACGGCCTCATGCCGTTCCTCGTGCAGTTGGGCGGGCGTTGGGAGCGGGGTGAGGTGTCCGTCGCGCACGAGCACTTCGCGACGCAACTCATCCGCCGTCGCCTCGACAGCTACAGCCTCATGTGGGCCGATGGTGACGGGCCCCTCGTCGTCCTCGCCTGCCCGCCGGGGGAGCAGCACGACATTCCACTGCTCGTGCTCGGGGTGCTTCTCGCGCGCTCGGGGTGGCGCATTCGCTACATCGGCCAGGAGACGCCTGTCGCTGATCTTGCGCAGGCGTGCTCCATCCTGCAGCCCGATCTCGTCGTCATGGCTGCGACGCGTGACACGACGTTCCGTCGCTCGCTCGACGAGCTGCGTGACCTCGCGCGCTCCTACCGCCTCCTCATCGGCGGGCGCGGCGCCACCGAAACCATCTGCGCCGACCTCGGCGTCGAGGCGATGTCGCAGGACGTCGTCGCCGCAGCTTCTGCACTCATCGACGAATCGGGGCGCACCGGACGATCCGACTCGGACGCCGCCGCACAGTTGGTCGGCTGACGCCACGTGGGTAACCCCACGTCACGGGGGTTAAACTCTCTTGCGGCCCGCGACGAGCGGGCGAGGGGCGGTAGCTCAGCTGGTCAGAGCAGGGGACTCATAATCCTCTCGAACGATC
>ERZ1023267.104-NODE-104-length-33735-cov-7.043646_pt1 | contig 33735 bp, 25 predicted proteins | sample MGYA00520905_ERZ1023267 | MGnify/ENA primary metagenome ERZ1023267 (study PRJEB32759, sample SAMN07749868) | skin metagenome | biome: transportation; feature: city; material: polyester macromolecule | host: Homo sapiens | place: Hong Kong:ISLAND line | collected...
TCTATCATACCGCGCTGCTCAAGCCCTGCTAAGTACTTGGATAACAGCGTTTTATCCAGTACCAGTTTTACTTTAAGTTCGCTTGAAGTGATATTTGGGTAATCATGAATCAGTCTAAGTAGACGTATTTCTTTGACTCGCAGCCCGCAAGCTTTACGGTACAGTGGCTCGGCGGCATTGAGCACAAGGATTTTGATGACGTCAAGCTTGTAAGTCAGATAGGCATGATGGTCGGTTGGGGTTGGGATGTCAAGTGCTGCAGCCGCAAGATAATGATACAGCAAAATCTCGTTATATCATTATCTAAGCTTAGCGTATGCGGTTTTGGACAATAGTCGCTGTCGGTATCTAGATGGCTTACTTTTGCCAGATTGAAATAAATACTACTTACACCAATCGCTCGACCGCTTTTTTCTTCCAAACAAATTGGTAGTACAAGCCTTGTAACACGCTCATCACTATAAAGTTCGCCACATACGCCCACCAAATGCCTTGCAGTCCAAAATGACGACTGAGTAAAATCGCACTGGGAATCTCTACCAATAAGATACTGCCGATACTGATAAACATAGGCTGCCACACCATCCCAGTAGCGCGCATCATGCCACTAAAAATCATGCCACTGCTAAAGAAAAGCAAACTCCATAACACAATGTGCAATAACTGCTGTGCCAGCACAATCACGCCTTCCACCGTGATAAACATCGCCATCAAATAACGGGAAAAAAGATACGCCAAAACAATTAACCCACCCGTAATAATCAGATTGGTCATCATGGCAGTGCGAGTGACGCAGTTTAAGGCACTCGCTTTACCTGCGCCAATCGCTTGCGAGGCATAAATTGATGCCGCTATCGCAATCGACATGGCAGGAAATTGCACATAGCTCAACACTTGGTTGACTGCGCCATAAGCTGCGGTAGCATTGGTACCAAAGCCATTGACCAGCCCAATAATCACCAAGCCAGATATCGCGCCCGTGACCATCTGAAACGCGGTAGGCAACCCCAGCCGAATCACTTTACGCGCGATGTCGGGTTGGATGCGTATATATTTGAGTAATTGAGTATCAATTTGTAAGGGGTGATTTTTGGCACGGGTATAAAAAAACAAAAACAGCAATACCAACAGCTGTGACAATAAAGTCGCAATGGCAGGGGCTTGGATATCTAGCTTGGGTAACCCAAACCAACCTTGAATGAGCGCAGGCGTCACCACAATCCCAATCACAATGGAAATACCCACGGCAAACAGGGGCGTCACCGAATCGCCAACCCCGCGCAATAACGAAGTATAAGCGATAAATAAAAACAGTAGCGGACTTCCTGCCAACATCAATTTGGCATAACGGTTTGCCAAGCCTTGAATCTCAGCAGGGACGCCCATCTGCACAATAATCAATTGACTGAGCAAGCTGCCCGTAATCGCAATCATTACCCCTAATATCAAAATAATTGCAAAGCTATTGCCGGTAATTCGTTTGACCAAATCCAACTCTTTGGCACCCCAAGCCTGCCCTACCAAAATCGATGAGCCTGAAGCGATACCGATGATAAACGCCATCAAAAAAAACAGCACTGGGGCAAACACCGATACGGCGGCAATCGCCTGCACCCCTAGCATCTGCCCAACAAAAATGGTATTAATCGTCCCTGACAGCGATTGCAAGATGTTGGTCAGCAGTAAAGGCAACAAGAAAAACAAAAACGGTCGCCATAGCGTGCCGACCGAACTAAAATCTGGAAGTTGTTGTGATTTTTTCATACCGTCAAATTTGCTTAATGATAATTGCTTCTTAATAATAGTTGCTTAATGATGATAATGATAACGATGGCTATTTTAATTATTTTTTTATTACTGACCTGCTAGGTAAGTTTTATACAGTGTTAGATAGCAAAACAAAGCGTATCGAAAGGCCAAAAATCTACTGACGCTGGCAAAATTTCGTTCATAGTAAACGATTGCTCAACAACATATCGCAATAAAATGTTAACTATCTTTCGTTATCACCCGTCATTTTACCGCTTACTTTAACAAAGATAACAAACGACACATATTCTCAAACTTTTATGGTCGATAACTCTGTTAAACTTTACCCTGTGCTTTGGTGCATAAGTGGCGATAACCAGCCGCTTTGATAATGAGAGAATCAAAAAATTCACTAAAAAAGAGAACAATAATGACAACCGACAACCAAACCGATACCCAGCAATTTCGCAGCGAAAAAGACACTATGGGCGCCGTCAACGTCCCTATAGATGCTTACTGGGGCGCGCAAACCGAGCGTAGCCGCAATAACTTTAAAATCGGTGGTGAAACCTTACCACAGCCGCTGATTGAAGCCATGGCACTGGTCAAAAAAGCCGCCGCCATCACCAATGCCAAATTAGGGCGTATCAGTGATGACAAACGTGACCTTATCGTGCAGGCCGCCGATGAAATCATCAACGGGGCACTGCGTGACCAATTTCCTTTGGTGGTTTGGCAGACAGGCTCTGGCACCCAGTCAAACATGAACATGAATGAAGTGCTTGCCAACCGCGCCAATGAACTTGCCGGTCAAAGCAAAGGTCGTTATCAGCCGATTCATCCCAATGACGATGTCAATCATGCTCAGTCTACCAATGACAGCTTTCCCACCGCGATTCGGGTAGCGGCGGCGCGTCAGATTGTCTATCTGCTTATCCCCGCGGTGCAAAAACTGCGGGACACCTTAGCAAGCAAATCTGAGCAGTTTGCTGGCATTGTAAAAATCGGACGCACCCATCTGCAAGATGCCACCCCTTTGACGCTAGGACAAGAGTTTAGCGGCTATGTCAGTCAGTTAGATCATGCGCTCATTCGTCTGGATGCCGCGCTACAAGGTCTGTATGAACTGCCTTTAGGCGGTACGGCAGTCGGTACAGGACTCAATGCGCATCCTGACTATGCCGAGCAGGTCGCGCAAACCCTAGCTGCGTTGACCGATGTGCCTTTTGTCACGGCGCCCAATAAATTTGAAGCGTTAGCGGCCAGAGACGCTGAAGTTTTTGCCTCAGGTGCCCTAAAAACCTTGGCAGCGAGCCTCAATAAAATTGCCAATGATGTGCGCTGGTTGGCTTCAGGTCCTAGATGTGGGATTGGTGAGCTTAAAATCCCTGAAAATGAGCCAGGCTCATCCATCATGCCAGGTAAAGTCAATCCGACCCAGTCTGAAGCCATGACGATGGTCGTCGCGCAAGTGATGGGTAACGATGTCACCATCAATATGGCGGGGGCGTCGGGTAATTTTGAACTCAATGTGTTTATGCCAGTCATCGGCTACAACCTACTACAATCGATTCGCTTACTTGCCGATACTTGTGACAGCTTCAATGACCATTGCGCGGTAGGCATCGAGCCTGTGACAGAAAAAATTGATTATTTCCTACACAACTCATTGATGTTAGTCACCGCGCTCAATCGCCATGTCGGCTATGAAAATGCAGCAAAAATTGCCAAAACTGCTTATAAAGAAAATAAAACCTTAAAACAAGTTGCCGTTGAACTCGGTTTATTGACTGACGCCCAATTTGATGAATGGGTCAAACCTGAAGCCATGACTAGTCCAAAGTGATATAAGCGTTGATGGGGCATAATCCCATTGTTTGATAAATCAATTTTTATCAGCAAATTTTTAGCCAGATGACAGCCATCTGGCTAAAAGCTAACTCACGTATCGTTGGCTATTTACTAAATCGCCACTAGCTCCCTGATGCCTTTTTCTGGCATATCACCGCCCATGCCTTGGGCAATGACTTGCCCCCGTGCCATAACCGTATAGTTGTCGGCCAGTTCTTCGGCAAAGTCATAAAACTGCTCGACCAAAATAATCGCCATATCGCCTTGGTCAGCCAAGCGACGAATCACCCGCCCGATATCTTTGATAATCGATGGCTGAATCCCTTCAGTCGGCTCGTCCAAAATCAGCACCCGTGGCTCAGATGCCAGCGCCCTGGCTATCGCTAATTGTTGTTGTTGACCGCCTGACAAGTCACCGCCCCGGCGCTGGCTCATTTCATCGAGCACAGGAAAAATCTCGTACAAATGGCTTGGGACTTTATTGGCTTTGCTGCCTTTAAACTTTGCCATGCCAATCAAGATATTTTCTTCTACGGTTAAGGTTGAAAAAATATCTCGCCCTTGTGGCACATACGCCATGCCTGCGCGCACGCGGTTTTCGGGCGATAATTTGCTGATGTCTTTGCCATCGAGCAAAATTTGACCCGATTTAATCGGTAAAACCCCCATCAGGCACTTTAACAGTGTGGTTTTACCCACGCCATTGCGACCGAGTACCACAGAACACTCACCCACAGGCGCGGTCAAACTGACATCGCGCAGAATATGACTACCGCCATAATATTGATTGATTGTGTTTACTTCTAACATCGCTATCCCCTATCGCCCTAGATATTTTTCGATGACATCGTCGTTGGCTTGTACTTCAGCAAGCGTCCCTTCTGCCAAAATCGCCCCTTGCGCCAATACCGTCACTTGCTCACTGATGGTGTCAATAAAGCTCATGTCATGTTCAACCACCACCAAGGTATGGTCTTTTTTGAGCTCCAAACATAGCTCGGCGGTGCGTTCGGTTTCGGCATCGGTCATGCCTGCCACTGGCTCATCGAGCAAAATCAGCTTGGGGCGCTGCATCAGTAGCATCCCAATCTCCAGCCATTGTTTTTGCCCGTGCGACAACAATCCTGCAGGTTTATTGACAAACTCACCCAAGCGAATCGTCGCTAAAGTCTGCTCAAGGGCATTTTGGGCATCCGGGTCAAGCTTGCTAAACAGGCTTTTTTTGACCCGCTTGTCTTTGGGTGCGGCAAGCAGTAGGTTCTCCATGACGGTAAAATTTTCAAACACCGTGGGTTTTTGAAATTTTCGCCCAATGCCAGCTTCGGCAATTTGCTCGGTGGTCATGCTGGCAAGATTGTGGGTTTGTCCAAAATACACTGACCCTTCCGTGGGGCGAGTTTTACCGGTAATCACGTCCATCAGCGTGGTTTTACCCGCACCGTTAGGTCCGATAATACAACGCAGCTCGCCTTCTTTGATGTACAAAGATAAGTTGTTTAAGGCGCGAAATTTATCAAACCACACGCTGACATCTTCCATATATAGGGCAATGCCTTTGCTAAAATCCGCTTCTGGTGACTTTAGCCGTCCGTAGTTGCTCTCAGCAAAGTCATTGATATTATTATCGTTTGTATTCATAACAGACTCTTTGATGTGTTATTAATGGGGTGTTTATGGGGTATTAGTCATCGGGTATAATCAAACTAACTACTGGGTTGCAGGCGGTCAGCCTAACGTCCTTGCCGCCCCTGAAGCCCCTGCCGCCTAAGATTCTTTTTTTGCTTCTATGTTTGTTTCTTGGTTTGTTTCCATATTTTTTACGCTTGGCTCGACCGTTTTTTTGCCATGCGTGATGTTGTCCAATAGACCAATAATGCCTTTGGGTAAAAACAAGGTGACGACCACAAACAACCCGCCCAAAATCAATAGCCAAGCTTCGGGATATGCCACGGTAAAGTAAGTTTTCACCGCATTGACCACACCTGCGCCCAATATCGCCCCAATCAGCGTGCCGCGTCCACCTGTGGCGACCCAGACCGCCATTTCAATCGAGTTGACAGGGTTCATCTCACTGGGATTGATAATGCCCACTTGTGGCACATACAACGCGCCAGCAATCCCTGCGATAATCGCCGATAACACCCACGCAGATAGCTTGTACCATAGGGTACGGTAGCCAAGGTATTGCAAACGGTTTTCGCTATCACGCACGGCGCCCAGTACGCGACCATACGGCTTGTGCATCAAATAACGTAAGCCAAGGTAGGCAAGCATCAGCACCAATGCTGTGGCAAAACATAGCAAGGTGCGCGTCATGGGAGCAGCGATGTCCATGCCCAAGATGGTTTTAAACCCGGTAAAACCGTTGTTACCGCCAAACCCAGTTTCGTTACGGAAAAATAGGAGCGATGCGGCAAACACCATGGCTTGGGTGATAATCGAGAAATACACGTCTTTGATTTTTGAGCGAAAGGCAAAAAACCCAAATATAAAAGCCACCACTGCCGGCACTAGCACGACCAATATCACCGCCCAAGCAAAGTTGTCTGTGCCAGCCCAAAACCAAGGCATTTTATCCCAGCTCAAAAACCGCATAAACTCCGGCAAGCTGTTGCCTGATGCTTGGCGCATCAGATACATACCCATCGCATACCCGCCAAGGGCAAAGTACAAGCCATGCCCAAGGCTCAAAATCCCCGCATATCCCCATACCAAGTCCAGTGCCAAAGCAACCATCGCCAGGCACATGATTTTGCCAATCAAAGTGACCCAATAAGCGGATAAATGCAGCGCTGAATCGGCAGGTAGCAAATGCAACCAAGGCAACACCATCAACACCGCAAAACAGCCCATAATTGCCAAGCGACTCACTGGTTTATCTGCAAATAATTGTAAAATACGCATTTTTTAACTCTCCAATGATTACTCGACAAAGCGACCTTTAAGGGCAAACAGACCTTGTGGGCGTTTTTGGATAAATAGCACCACCAGCACCAACAAAATGATTTTGGCAATCACCGCACCCATGCCAATCTCAAGCACGGTGCCACTCACGCCTAGACCCAAGGCGGCCAGTACTGCCCCCCAAATTTGACCGACACCGCCGACCACCACCACCAAGAAAGCATCGATGATGTAGTTTTGCCCCAAATCAGGACCGACGTTGCCCACTTGCGCCAAAGCACAGCCTGCCAAACCTGCCAAGCCAGAGCCGAGCCCAAACGCCATCATATCGACACGCGCCGAGCGAATACCCACCGCACGCGCCATTTGCCGGTTTTGGGTCACAGCACGTACAAACAGACCAAAGCGGGTGTATTTGAGTAAAAACACCAGTAATAACAATACGATAATGGTAAAACCGATAATGGCAATACGGTTGTATGGCAGCATCAAGCTTGGGGTCAAGGCGACAGCACCGCTTAGCCATGAAATATTGGAGACTTCGACGTTTTGTGCCCCAAAAATCATGCGAACTAACTGCATCAGAATCAAACTCACCCCAAACGTGGCAAGCAAGGTTTCTAGCTGTCTGCCATATAGCGGACGTATCACTACCCGCTCAATAATCATGCCAATGACCGCACTCACCAAAAACGCCAGCGGAATCGCGGCAAGCATGTACCAATCGACATAGCCTGCCAAATGGCTTTTAAAAAAACTTTGCACCACATAGGTGGTATAGGCACCAATCATAATGAGCTCACCATGCGCCATGTTAATGACACCCAATAGACCGTAAGTAATGGCAAGTCCCAACGCCGCCAACAACAAAATACTGGCGGTGCTGAAGCCAGAAAACACGTGTCCTGTCCACTCACTGGCTTTGATACGCGATTTGACTTTGTCTTGGGTTGTTTGTAAGGCTTGTTTGAGCTCGGGTGAATGGCTGGTTTGTTTTGCCATCCCTTCGATATCGGCTAACACATCGGGACTGTTACTGGACGCCAAGGTTTTTAATGCCGCAATCTGGGTCATCTCATCGCCCGATTGCAAATCCATACGCGCTTGCAGTTGCGCCAATGCTGCTTTTACCGTACTGTCTTTTTCATTGGCATAAATATCGGCAACGGTTTTTTTATCGAGCGTGGCGATATTGTCGGCTAGGATATCCACCGCTTTAAGGCGCTCGCTGGCATCGTCGGATTTGAGTTTGGCTTTGGTTTGCCCTAAGGTCAACGCCGAACGCAGCGCGTTATTGAGTGTGACTTGGTTTAGGTCGCTTGGCCAATTGCTTACCAAGGTATGCGCAGGATAGCGGTAGAGTTGGTCGGTATTTTCTAAAGTATAGACATTGCCGGCATCATCACGGTACAGCTCGTCTTTGTTAATCAGCTCGACCAGTTTGTCATAGGATTGGCTGGTGCCTGTCCAGTTGTTGAGCATGGCTTGACGCCCCGCAAAATCGGCGGCTACGAATTTTTGAATATCATCGCCTGCGCTGGCTGTGGTGCTTGTGGCTGCGGTAGTTGGGGCTGCTGTGGTTACTGTACTGGTTATCGTAGTGGCCGAAGCGGTACTTGCCTGTGCATTACTCACGCTTGGCAACGCAATGCCCATCGTGGTCGCTAGCGACATGCCGAGCACAATTTTTTTACTTTTTTGCAAAAACTGCCCGAGAGAATGATTACCATTGAGCATGATGGTCGCTCCTTAGTTTGTATGATTAGTCTTTATGATTAGTCCATCTGTTTGGTGGTGTGACGGATCCATGTTTAAATCAATCAATGTTTAAATCAATAAAAGGTGAAATCGTAAAATTTTGGCAAAAAAATAAGCCATACCAGCTGGGGTATTGATGCGCGGTATGGCTGTCACAACATCGATTGTTAACTTCATTCAAGCTTATTGGAAAGGCTTATTTCGTCATACTTACTTTGGGATGCTCATTTTGGGATATAAGGACTCCAAGGTTCCGCTTTAATGGCATCTTTGGTTTTGTAAACCACATCAAACTGACCATCGGCACGGATTTGCCCAATCATCACAGGTTTGTGTAAGTGGTGATTTTCGGCATCCATGGTTAGCGTGTAGCCCGATGGCGCGGCAAAGCTTTGACCTGCCATGGCGGCACGGACTTTATCCACGTCGGTGGAGCCCGCTTTTTCAACCGCTTGCTTCCACATATTGATACCCACATAGGTGGCTTCCATTGGGTCATTGGTCACTACTTTATCGGCATTTGGCAGTTTGTGGTCAATGGCGTATTTTTTATAAGCATTCACAAACTTGATGTTTACAGGGTTTTTGACCGATTCAAAGTAGTTCCATGCTGCCAAGTGTCCGACTAATGGGGTGGTGTCGATACCGCGAAGTTCTTCTTCACCCACAGAGAACGCCATCACAGGAATATCCGCCGCTTTGATGCCTTGGTTACCAAGCTCACGATAGAAGGGGACGTTTGAGTCACCATTGATGGTGGAGATAACCGCGGTCTTTTTACCCGCTGAGAATTTTTTGATATTACCCACGATGGTTTGGTAGTTGTTAAAGCCAAATGGGGTATATTCTTCCATGATGTCGCTATCTGCCACGCCTTTAGACTTTAAGAACGCCCGTAAAATCTTATTGGTGGTACGGGGATACACATAGTCAGTACCCAGTAAGACGAAGCGTTTGGCACCGCCGCCTTCTGGTGACATCAAGTATTCAACCGCAGGAATGGCTTGTTGGTTGGGCGCGGCGCCGGTATAAAAGATGTTTTTGGACTGCTCTTGTCCTTCGTACTGCACAGGGTAGAATAATAAGCCGTTTAATTCTTCAACCACAGGCAACACGGATTTACGAGAAACCGATGTCCAGCAACCAAAGATAACCGCGACTTTGTCTTGTGTCAGCAGCTGGCGCGCTTTTTCGGCGAACAATGGCCAGTCTGAGGCAGGGTCGACAACCACAGGCTCAAGTTTTTTGCCCATCACCCCACCTTTGGCATTGATTTCGTCAATCGCCATCAACGCGGTGTCTTTGAGCGATGTTTCAGAGATTGCCATGGTACCTGAGAGTGAATGCAAGATACCCACTTTGATGGTATCACCATTGCTAGGGGCAGGCGCACTACCGGTGGCAGCAGTGGTTGACGTGCCACTGGCTGGTTTGGCGTCACTTGATGATTGCGGTTTTGAACAACCTGTCAACATCATACTGCCCGTTACCGCTAGGGCAACCAAGGATCTGCCAAATGCACGACGGCTTAATTGACGCTCAGTCGTGGTTAGCTCGGTGGTTTTTTTGTCTAACATGTGTCACTCCTAAAATAGATGGATTGCCGTTTTAAGGTAGAGCGTAACGGATAGGCTTTGGCTATCGGTTGCTGGTTGTCTTAACTGACTATAATGACAATTCAATTAGTGTGCCAATCTGCCTGTTAAAAGCTATTTTTGAAAATTTTATCAATTAAATCAAAAGGTTGAATTGGTATAGTTAAAATCAGTTATTTTAAACAATCGTCCATTGGCTAAATGCTGCTACTAGGTAAAAAATGGGCAAACTTTGGCGACCTTAGCGATTTCACCAATCTGATGAACTGGAATGGTTTTTTGCACTATTACCATTCATCTAGCATTGATTGACGCTAAATAACGCTTTATCGCCAATTTCTTTATGACATTACCCAATTTGTTGCATAAAAAAAGTGCAAGCCAGACAGCTTGCACTTTTTATCAAAAATGTTGTTAATCGCTAGTTAGCCAATACCAGTGCCATGCCCAATGCCGCCATGATTGAAGGTAGCCAAGACAGCTTGGGATGCGCATGGGCTTGTGCTTTTACCCAATTCATCACCCCTGCACCCACAGCAAACAAGGCGGACATCGCGGTTATCATGCCTAAGCCAAAGCCTTGACTCACGCTACTGACTGGCATCTCCACGGCATGCGCCATCCCATGAAATAGCGTCAAACCAAATAAGCTGATCGCCATCATGAGCGAAAAGCTTTTTTGATTGGCTTGTGCTATCTTGGTGCGCTGCGCCAAAACTGCGACCGCTGTCAACACCACCGATAGCAAAATCGCACCTTCAATAATCGATGAGCCAATCGCCACATGAGATAGTTGCACCAAAGCAAAGCCTAACAGTAAGCTCGTCACCAACAAGCCTAAACCCAGTTTTTTGTGACGGGCAAACACCATGCCCATGCCAACCGCAAGCACCACGTGGTCAAGACCTGAGATAGGGTGCATGAGCCCTGCAGTGACGGCAGCCATTAAATCCACCGAACTTGCACCTGCATGATGGGTTAAACCATGACCGACATGCGCCACTGCCACACTTGAAAGGCTAAAAAGCGCGGTTGCCAACGCCGTTTTTTGGGTTGTTTTTTGGGTTAAAGTTTTCATTATGTCTCCTTGATTTTATCGCATTTTTTACATATTTTCGCTTGAGCTTGGTAAATGTTGTACCGGCTGTGACGGAATCTCTAGCGCTCTTAGCATGCCCTGTTGTTGGATAAATTTGATAATGTCATCCAAACCGTCTTGAGTTTTCATGTTGCTAAACACAAACGGCTTATCGCCGCGCATTTTTTTGGCGTCTTTGTCCATAATCGACAAATCCGCGCCCACGAGTGGCGCAAGGTCGGTTTTATTGATAATCAGCAAATCTGATTTGGTAATCCCGGGACCACCTTTGCGGGGGATTTTGTCGCCTGCACTCACATCAATCACATAAATAGTCAAATCCGACAACTCTGGGCTAAAGGTCGCCGCCAAGTTATCACCGCCCGATTCAATGATAATCAGCTCAAGACCGTCAAAGCGATTTTGCAAGGTGGCCACGGCATTAAGATTAATCGACGCATCTTCACGAATCGCTGTGTGTGGACAGCCGCCTGTCTCCACCCCGATAATCCGCTCAGCGGGCATGGCATCGTGGCGGGTCAAAAACTCCGAATCTTCTTTGGTATAAATATCGTTGGTAATCACCGCCATGTTGTACACATCTTTGAGACGGCGACACAGACTCAAGGTCAAAGCGGTTTTGCCAGAGCCAACAGGCCCGCCAATGCCAAGGCGTAACGGGGATAAGCGAGGCTCTTGGGTTGGGGTTTTTTGGGTAAAGCCAGTCATGGGGTTTCCTTGTGAATGATATTAAAGACAGGGGTTTTAGGAACGAAACAGACGACTATATTGTTGTTCATGATGACAGGATAATTCTGCCAACGACGGTACAGACGCTGATAGTTGCAAGTGGTTGATTAAAATCAGTAATGTTTGGGCATGCTGCTGTGCCTGTAAAAATTGTGGCGCAATGTCTTGTAGCTTACCCATAACCGCTTGCCGATGATGGATGGCTGTCAATGCCGTTTTGACTTTGCTGGCTTGCGTTTGGCAAAGCTTGGCAATCGGTTCATCCATCGCTTGCCCCAATTGCCAAATAATACGTTGCCCTGCCATTTGTCCCAGCGGCAAGGTTTTGACAATCGCCAAGGTCAGATTTTCCATTTGAGCAAACGCATAGGTCGTCAGGCTATCGGCTATGGGCAGTTGCCAAAAATACGCCAAGCGAGCGAATAACGGTAAATAGCCTTGCGCTATCCAATCTTGTGGCATCGCAAGGTCGAGCACGCCATCGAGCCAGGCACAAAATGCCTGCGCCAATTGTTGACTCTCTAATAAAAACTCATGGCTATCACGGCTTGCCCCATAAAAATTGGCTAGACTATCCACCAAGCTGTGGTGAGTTGTTTGCGCTGACAGCTGCATCATACTTGCCATCAGCGGCAATTCAAAATTGAGTAAGACCTCTTGCTGATACGCCTGCAAAAACGCCAAACTACTGGCTTCATCATGGATAAAGCCTTGCTCAATGGCAGACTCCACGCCTTGGGAATAGGTATAACTACCAATCGGCAAATTGCTCGACGCCAGCATCATCAGCTTAAGCAATTGTTGTGGCGGCGCCGTCTGTGTGAGGTGCGACGTTGTTGTCATCGTTTTCATGAAAAAAACGTGGCTTTGGTTAAATCGCCGACGATTGCGCTTTGCGTGTCGGCATGGCTTAACCGATTATCATGCCCATGTGAATGCCCGCCATGCCCATATGCCCCTGTTTCGGGTTCAAAGGCGTGCGCCACTTCGCTCACGGTTAAGCCCAATTTCACCAGCATATCGGCAAGCACATAATCAGGCTCAAAATACAGGGCATAATCATTGTCATGCTGAACCAACATCAAAGGCACATGACGGTTGCCCAAATGATAGGCTCCGCGCATCAGTTCAAAAGCATTGTCGGCGGTGACTTTGGTGAGGGTTTGCGGTTTGGCAAAAATTTGTATGATGTCGCCTGACGCATTTTGTACCACATCCCCATCTTTGAGCGTACCTGTGCGTGGCAGGTCGATACCGACCGCTTCACCATTTTGCAGGGTTGCACGAAAGCGTGACCGCTGGCGTGTGTCAAAATCGAGCTGCAAAAACTGCCCGTTTGCTTGTTGGTTGACCAAATCGGCTTGCTGTTGGTCAGTTAACTGTTGCACCCGCTGATTATAAATTTTCATCATTATCCTTTGTTAAATTTTCTACCTACTCAGAAGTTTCCCATGACAACCGCATTTTTGACAGCGACCCTCTTTAAATTGATGTTCACAGTTGTTAAGTCCATACAGTAAATGCGAACAGTTTGGGCAACGATTTTGCATTGGCGATACATTTTTAAAAAACTCACTGCCACATTCATCACAGAGTAGATGAGATTGTTCGGTTCTAGTCATCACATTGGCATTCATAGCTAAAATCACTTTTAAAACAAGAAATACCGCTGTGCCATTGGCAACACAGCCGACGGCTCGCAAGTGAGAAGCTGACCATCGGCACGTACTTCATAGGTTTCTGGGTTAATCGACATCTCGGGGCAATAGCTATTAAACCGCATATCTTTTTTGCGAATGTTACGAATACCCTGCACAGGGCGAATCACTTTTTGCAAGCCAAGTTTGTGTTGGATGTTATTATCAAAGGCGATTTTGGATACAAAGGTGATACTGGTTTGGTGGGTGGCTTTGCCAAGGCTTGCGAACATCGGACGATAATGCACCGGCTGCGGGGTTGGAATGGAGGCATTGATATCACCCATCGGGTAAGCGGCGATGCTACCACCTTTTAAAATCGTGTCAGGTTTGACCCCAAAGAATTTGGGCGACCATAGCACCAAATCCGCCCATTTACCGACTTCTACCGAACCGACTTCCTCGGCAATACCGTGGGTAATGGCAGGATTAATGGTGTATTTGGCGATATAGCGTTTGATGCGAAAATTGTCATTTTCTGTCACTGTATCTTCGGTCACTGTATCTTCTGTCACTGGGTCGATGTCATGAAGCTCACTGTTAGACGCATTTTGGCTCACTGTATCGGGTGCTAAAAATCCGCGTTGGCGCTTCATTTTATCCGCCGTTTGCCAAGTGCGGATAATCACCTCGCCCACCCGTCCCATCGCTTGCGAGTCGCTACTCATCATCGAGATTGCCCCCAAATCGTGCAAAATATCTTCAGCGGCGATGGTTTCTTGGCGGATACGGCTCTCAGCAAAGGCGATATCTTCGGCAATCGCAGGGCTCAAATGGTGACAGACCATCAGCATGTCGAGATGCTCATCGATGGTGTTGATGGTAAACGGACGCGTGGGGTTGGTCGACGACGGCAACACATGCGGCTCGCCAATCGCCCGCAAAATATCAGGGGCGTGCCCGCCGCCTGCGCCTTCGGTGTGAAAGGTGTGAATACAGCGGTCTTTAAAGGCATTTAGCGTGCTTTCTAGATAGCCACTTTCGTTGAGCGTATCGGTATGAATCGCCACTTGCACATCATACTCTTCGGCAACGCTCAAGCAGTTATCAATCGCTTGCGGCGTGGTGCCCCAGTCTTCATGCAGTTTTAGCCCGACCACGCCCGCTTCGATTTGCTCGATAATCGGCTGCGGCAAGCTGACATTGCCTTTGCCCAGTAGCCCAATGTTCATGGGCATATCATCAAGGGCTTTGAGCATGGTTTCGATATGGTATTTGCCGTTGGTGCAGGTGGTGGCAAGCGTGCCTTGGGCAGGCCCTGAACCACCGCCAATCATGGTGGTTACCCCAGACATCAAGGCAACCTCCGCTTGCTGTGGCGCGATAAAGTGAATATGGGTGTCAATCCCGCCCGCGGTCAAAATTTTGCCTTCACCTGCAATAATCTCGGTGCTTGCGCCAATGGCAATGGTGACATTGGGTTGAATATCGGGGTTGCCCGCCTTGCCAATCGCCCAAATTCGGCTGTCTTTTATCGCCACATCGGCTTTATAAATCCCGGTATAATCCAAGATAAGCGCGTTGGTAATCACGGTGTCAGCCACCTCAGCAAACGGGCGCTGCCCTTGCCCCATGCCATCACGAATCACTTTGCCACCACCAAATTTGACCTCTTCACCATAGCTGGTAAAGTCTTTTTCCACTTCAAGCCACAGCTCGGTATCAGCAAGACGCAGTTTATCGCCCACGGTTAAGCCAAAATGCTCGGCATACATTTGGCGAGGTACGGTTTTTTGTGATTTTGGTAAACTTGCGGTATCAACAGATGCGGTGGCTTGCCCCATCACCCGCCCAGCAAACCCAAAAATCGCCTTATTGCCACCAAACTCGACCAGTTCAACTGATCGCGCTTGCCCTGGCTCAAAGCGCACTGCCGTACCCGATAAGATATTTAAGCGAAACCCAAGCGCCTTGTCACGGTCAAACGCCAGTGCGTCATTGGCTTCGGCAAAATGGTAGTGAGAGCCGATTTGAATCGGTCTGTCGCCGGTGTTTTTGACCAAAATAGTTTGGACGGCGCGCCCTTCATTTAGGATAATGGCTTGGTCTTTTAGCTTATATTCGCCAACTTTCATGGTTTACCCCTTATACTGTTTAAATTACACAATCGGTTGGTGAATGGTCACCAGTTTGGTACCATCGGGAAAGGTGGCTTCCACTTGCACATCGTCAATCATCTCGGCGATGCCATCCATCACATCCTCAACCCTAAGCCACGTGGTGCCTTCGCCCATCAACTGTGCCACTGTTTTGCCCTCTCTTGCCCCTTCGAGTACCAACATACTGATATAGGCTATTGCTTCTGGATAGTTAAGTTTTAAGCCACGTTGTTTGCGGCGCTCGGCAACCAGTCCTGCGGTAAAAATGAGTAATTTATCTTTTTCGGCGGGGGTTAAATGCATGGGTTACTCCAATTATTTTTTTAGTGTTAAAAATTAGACCGTCACTGCTATTAGGTTGCCCAAATTCGGGGCAAATGACTGGCTTGTTGCCACATTAAAGTGCGAATTTCATCACGAACTGCACCAAAACTGTCAAAACATTGGCGGACATCATCCCCCAAATAGCGAATAATCATCACCTCCCCTGTTTGGGTGCAAGAGACAGGCAAGCTATGGTGGTCGATAAATAAACGTAATTGCTTGACCCATTCAATCAGCTGTTTTTGCGCATCAACGCTTGGCACAACCCATAAGCTAGCAAAGACGCTATGGTTATTTAGCCCCACGGGTGAGCCAAACCAATCGTGTTCGGCACAGTGATGTAAGGTATCAGCAAGCAGCAATTTGGGCTGCTCATCCACGCGCCAAAATAGGTTTGATAACCGCATCTCGCCTGTACTGTAGCGCTCGCCATGATGCTCTCGCCCTAACAGGTTAATTTCCCAAGCGATAACACTGGCAGCTGGGCTGATAAAAAACTGATTGGTGGCATGGGCAAAACTTGCGTTATAAAAACAGTTTTCTTGCGGTAGCCATTCAAAACGGCTGTCATCTTGCAGATAAACCGTGACATTTTGCACAGCATAACTAGTTGAATTTTCTTGAGTTTCTTGGGTTTCTTGGTTTTCTTGGTTTTCTTGGTTTTTTTGGGGTTTTTGGGGTTTTTTGATTGGTGCACTGTCATCGGTTTGCTTGTTAGCGGTGTAACTTGGTAAATTACCGTACCATTTGTTTGCCCCGGGCGTGGTAATCACGGCGTGGGCGTGATGTTTTACGCCAATGTCAATATCGAGTTTATCGCCTAAGGCGATGCCCGCGGGCGGATACAGCATGATGACATGACAAATACCTTGCTGTTCACCGCTTTCAGGATACAAGGCTTTTTGTACCCGCAAGGCGCCTTGGTGATGGCGTTGTACCAAATTGGTGCGCGCATGCTCACCCGCATGTTGGGTGTCAAAAGCTAAGGTAAGTACTGAGTGCCAAGCCATATCTATCTAACTATATGAAAAATATATGGTTTTATAGAATGCAAGGGCTGTGCCACATTGAGGTATTGAGCATTGATACCAATATGGTGAAGCCCAAATCAGGGATGTTTACACGGTTTGGGCTGTTATTAGACTTGAGTATCGACTTCTGTCAGTTGCCGATGCCGCTGCATGGGCAATTTGATAGAGTTTAGGAGGGTGGCTAAAAGGATTAATACCATCCCTGAGTACTGCATGCCATTGAGCGATTGGTGCAGTAATACGATCGACAATACAATCGCGGTAAACGGCTCAAACACGGTGAATACCGAGGCTTTGGTCGCAGGGAGTTTGTGCAGGGCTGACATATACAAGAAAAACGGAATCACGGTACCCACTAGGCTTAGCCCCATCACCCACAACCAAGTAATGGCAGGCATGGTAAACGCTTTGGCATAAGTTTGATAGGTCATCGGTAGCAATAATAAAGCCATGGCACTAATCACCACTGAGCTAAAAAACACCAAGGTCGGTGGATAGTGTTTGTGTAAGGCTTTTTTTCCTAAAATGCCATACAGTGAATAGCACACCCCAGACAATAGACCAAACACAATCCCCCAACTCAATGTAAAGTTCTCACTCAGCGTTGTCAGTGCCACGCCTAATACCGCGATGCAAGCTAAGGTAAATGATTTTTTTGTTATCGGTTCTTTTAATAAAAAAAATGCCAGTACCAAACTAAAAATCGGCGCCGTATATAGTAGCGATACCGCAATGCCCGCGCCCACAAAATTGACCGCGATAAAATAGCAAACCGTCATGCCTAGCACACCAATCAACGATTGCAGGCTCAACTGTAATATCTCGCCGACTGATAACTGCCTAATAGACGTCCACAACGATGGCAATAACATCAGTAGCATCATAGCAGCGGTCACCACTCTTAAAATGGCAATTTGCACACTATCAAAACCCAGTTGATGTAGATAGGTGGTAAAGATACCCAGCGTGCCCCAACAGATAGCCGCCACAATGACTTGCAAGCCACCCATCGTCGCATGATTGCGCGTGTTAGGGGATTGGTTGGTAGCGAAAGCGGGTTTACGAGTCACTGGCAATTCCTAAAAAATGGGGGATAAAAAAAGTGATTCTAGCAAACAAGGTTGGCTAAAACCACTTTGGGAAAAAACTTAAATTAACTTCATGGGGTTATTGATAACCGTGGTTAATCAATTATTTTTCTAACATTTTTCTAACATCTTTTTAACGTTTTTCTAACGTCTTTCTAACCTTTTTCTAACATAGACACACTATCGGATTTTTTATACATCACCGTTGCTACCAGTGCAATTACGCTTGCTATCACCAATAACCAAGCTGGCGCGATTTGACTGCCTGTTTTGCTCATTAACCAAGTTGCCATCAAGGGGGTTGTGCCACCGAGTAGCGCATTGGCTGAGTTAAAGGTGAAAGCAAAACCTGAATAACGCACCTCGACTGGGAAAATCTCACTTAAAAATGCCGGTAGTGTACCGTCATTGACGGATAATAACAGCGAGAACACCAGTTGAATCAACACAATGGTTAAAAACCCACCCAGGCTTAGCATATGAAACAAAGGCACTGTCAACGCGATAAACAACACAGATGCGATGATCAGCATGGTTTTGCGACCGTATTTGTCTGACAGTTTACCCATGGTGAAAATCATACCGATATAAGCGACTAATGAAATGGAGGCAGCTAGCAGCGACTGCGTTTCATTGATGTGCATTTGGGTCGATAAATAAGTCGGCATATAGCTTAGGATTAAGTAAAAAGCCACCGCATTCAAACTACATAACATAAACGCAATGCACAAGGTTTTTTTATGGTTGGCAAACAAATTTTTGATTGGCACCGGTTTTTCAATGGTGCTTTCTTCAAACGCCTTAAAAGCCGGGGTTTTTTCAAGATTCAACCGCATATATCGACCCACTAGACCCAGCGGTGCAGCCAATAAAAACGGAATACGCCAGCCCCAAGTTTGTACAAAGTCAGCATCCATAAAGGCGGTCATAGCTGCCGCAATCAGTGAGCCCAGTAATAGACCCGCGGATGTACTGGCAGGTACGATACTGGTATAAAACCCTTTTTTGTCGGGCGGCGCATACTCTGCCATAAATGCTGATGCCCCTGCATACTCTCCCGAAGCTGAAAAACCTTGAATCATGCGCAACAATAACAACAACACAGGCGCTAAAATACCGACGGTGGCATAACTTGGCAACAATCCGATTAAGAAAGTGGCACCCGACATAATCAAAATCGACCAAGATAAAGCCGCTTTTCGACCGTATTTATCGCCAATATGTCCCCAAAAAATACCCCCAAACGGACGGACAATAAAGGATAGCGCAAAAATTGCATAAGTTGACATCAATGCGACGGTTGCATCGGTTTTAGCAAAAAATACGCTAGCGATGACAGTGGCAAAATAGCCATACGATGCGTAATCAAACCACTCGACAAAGTTACCAATAAAACTGGCTTTGGCGGCTTTTTTGAGTAACACAGGATCTTTAACATACGGCTCGGCAGCTGGTTGTTGCATTGCTACGGCAGTGGGTGAAAGTGCAAAAGTTGTCATTTAGTTTCCCCTTGGTTGGTAGTAAGTCATGCTAAAGTAAGCTAACTGATAATGTTATGCGCGGGACCATAGGCGAAGCCTGTGATATTGTCAGCGCCTGTTTCAGTTAAAACCAAAATATCATGTTCACGATAACCGCCTGCCCCTGCCATACTCCTCACTGCTCGTCGTGAGCAATACTGTAATTATTGGGTTTGGTATAATATGTCAGCCAAAAACGTAGCGAGGCGATTGAGACATTCCAATCGGGGCAAGTGCCTGTATTTTTGATTAGCCTAAAAGCAGGCGGCGTGAGACTAAACCTGACCGCCGCCGACACGGTGATTCATTATAACCCTTGGTGGAACCCTGCCGCCAAACTTGCTCAATCTATTGTAAGCACCGACCATGAAGGCAATATCAAGCTGAGTGAAGATGAGTGGCTAGGGTTGTTTGACAAGTTTTTAGGATATGTGTTGATGGGTATGATTCATAGAAATCGTTTCAATTTAACGTTTTCTTAACATTTTCTATGAATCATACATATTACCGCTCATCTTGTACCATATCAGGTGGTTGCTTTTATTATTTAAAAACCTATTCATCCCACTGCCAATGAATAGCTAACTGGTCTAACACTGTTTTGGCTTTTGGTTGATGTAATGCATCGCCCTCTAGGTTGACTAGCACAATAAACCCATAAGTAGGGTCGTCTTTGCTGCTGACGGTAGCCTTGATATGATGTTGTAGTAGTAATTCACTGACAGCCATCACGGTCGCTTGACGTTTTAGTGCAGGTTTAAATACTTTACCCACTGCCGTTAAAGGTAATGCATCAATCACGTAGATGGCTTTAGGAATCGCCGCTTTTTCGCCAATGTTTTGTTGGCAAAATTGCATGAGTTTATCAGTATCTAAGCTAACACCCGGCTTAGGGGCAACGAATAAAACAGGTAACTCGCCTGTATAGCTATCAGGCTTACCAATGGCAGCACAGCCGGCTACCCCGTCATATTGATAAACCACCTCTTCTATCATTTTTGGGTCAATATTGTGTCCCCCACGGATAATTAACTCTTTTTTTCTACCCGTCAAGAAAAAGTAGCCGTCTGCATCTTGATAGCCCAAATCGCCTGAATTAAACCAAGTTTGATTGTCCGTGTCAGTTACCCAAATCCCTTGGTTTTGCTGCGCCAAATAATAGCCGACAAACACATTATCGCCGCGAATACAAATATTGCCCACCTCGCCTGTGTTGGCAACTCGCACAAACTTGCCATTATCATCAAGCATCATCACTTGCATAGGCTGATACGGGAAGCGTAGCCCTATTGAACCAATTTTCTTCTCCCCAAATCTTGGGTTGGCTGAACTACCACAATTACCTTCCGTCATACCGTACGCTTCAATGATTTGTACCCCTGTTTGTTTTTCAAATTGCTTAAATACTTCTATCGGCATCGGGGCTGCGCCACACAAACAGTGCTTTAAACTAGCAATATCATGGTCGCCAACTGGTAGATTTAATAATCCAGCAAAAAGCGTGGGTACACCACTGAAAAAATTCACGCGATAATGCGCAATAATCGCCCAAAAATTTGCCATAACCCCATCGCCGCGATAGCCCTCTGGCGAAACCAGCAAAATTTCACCACCCATCGATAACGGTAATAATCCTGTAACCATGACGGCATTGACGTGAAATAGGGGTAGTCCGCACAGCACGACATTGCCCTGATTTAGCATGTCATCACCAAACAATGCCCGTGCCTGTAAGACATTGGCGACTTCATTTTTATGATTACGCATGGCGATTTTGGGCATGCCAGTTGTACCACCGGTTCCAAAGAATGAAGATAGCTCCTCAGACACAATGGTACGGGGGTTAATTAATCTATCTTTGGGCTGGTTTGCAATCCCAGTGTAAAAGTCATGATAGGTTACCCTCTCTGGTAATTGCTGTACAAATTCTTTACTTGCATCTGGCAAGGTTATATTAAGTTGATGGGCGAAATGATGAGCCATCGTCACCCCAATGATATGCTGCAAACTTGGGGTAAGCTTGGCGACCGCGATGGCCTTGTCCCAAAGCTGCGGCTTGTTATGTTGGCTTAGTATTGGCGCAAGCGTGATGAGTAGCGTGGCTTTGACTTCATTTAATAAGCCGGCAATCACAGAAGGTTCAAGCAATGGGTTAATCGGAAAAATAATACCCGTTGCCTCACCGCCCCAGATACAAAAATGGGTTTCGGGTAAATTTGGCAACAATATCGCAATGACCGTATCTTTATCCGCGCCCAACGAATAAAGCATATTGGCGGTTTGACGTATATATGCCAATAGCTCCCGATAGCTATAGCTTGTGCTGTGTTGATACTGCGTAGCATTTAACACAAAGGTAAGGGCTTTTTCATCGCCAAACTGAGCTTCGCTCTCACATAGCATCTGATAGGTGCTGCTAGGCAGGTTTAAAGGAAAATTTTGCTCATATTGCTCTAGGTCATCCTGATTTTTTATTTGCTGGTTCATCGTGTCAAAGTCCTTTTTACTATTAAATTAATTATCGCAATACGCCAACATTGCCTCTAGAAATAATACGGTATGTCAGTCAAAAGTTCTGGTATTGTTTCGTACATATTTGCTACAGTTAGCTGATGTGATGGACAAACTCAGTTAACTCATGAAACTACGGGAAAAAGGATGTTCCGATGATTGTACTTTGGCTTGCTATTGTTATTATCTTTATCATTGTTGCCACCGCAAAATTAAAATGGCACCCGTTTTTGGTGTTGATTCTTTCAGCATTTTTAGTCGCACTGTTTTATCAAGTTCCTATTGCCACTGTGCCTAAGACGATTGCCGAGGGCTTTGGGAATATTTTAGGTTATATTGGCTTGGTCATCGTATTTGGCACAATTATTGGACTTATTTTAGAAAAGACGGGTGCTGCAATCGTGATGGCAGAAACCGTAATTAAGCTACTTGGCGAACGGTTCCCAACATTAACCATGTCAATTGTCGGCGCTGTGGTGTCGATTCCTGTATTTTGCGACTCGGGATTTGTGATTTTAAATTCACTAAAAGAATCATTGGCGAACCGTTTAAAAGTTTCTAACGTCGCTATGAGTGTTGCGTTGGCAACGGGTCTTTATTCCACGCATACTTTTGTACCTCCAACCCCCGGCCCTATTGCTGCCGCAGGTAATCTTGGTCTGGAAACCAATCTTGGCTTAGTCATCGGTATGGGTCTATTGGTGTCGGTAGTGGCGGTAACCGCAGGTTGGTTATGGTCCCAGCGTTTTTTAACGGCCATTCCTGAAGCAGACAATCCATTCATGTCAACTGACAAAGCCGCAGTGATGCAAGCGCGTGAGCAATATGGTGAGCTGCCATCAGCCACGATGGCATTTTTACCGATTATTGTGCCCATTATATTAATATGCCTAGCGTCTATCGTAGCATTTCCTTCTAAACCATTGGGCAGTGGATTATTGGCTCAACTATTAGGCTTTGTTGGTCATCCACTTTCCGCTTTACTTATCGGTCTGTTTTTATCGTTTTTACTTATTAAAGGGAATAATAAAAGTCAACTAATTAGCGATAGCATCGCTGAGGGCTTAACGGTAGCGGCGCCAATTCTATTGATTACCGGGGCTGGGGGCGCATTTGGTGCCATGTTAAAAGCCACATCGGTAGGTACTTATTTGGGTGAAACGCTGAGTAGTTTGGGTCTAGGCATTTTAATGCCTTTTATCGTTTCGGCGGCACTCAAAACCGCTCAAGGGTCAACCACGGTGGCATTGGTAACCACATCCGCTTTAGTCGCACCGATGTTAGGGCAAATTGGGATGGACAGTGATATGGGCCGAGTGCTTTGTGTCATGGCAATTGGGGCAGGCGCGATGACCGTATCACATGCCAACGATAGCTATTTTTGGGTTGTCAGTCAATTTAGTCGTATGAGTGTACCACAAGCCTATAAAGCACATACTGTCGCTACAGGTATCCAAGGTGTCGTCAGTATGGTGTTTATCTGGTTATTATCGATTATTCTGCTTTAAGTCATACCCTATCATAAAATAACTTTAGGAAAAGCACCGTGAAAATTGTTATTGCCCCAGATTCATTTAAAGAAAGTCTCACTGCCAGTGAAGTATGTGGTGCCATTGAAACAGGATTTGCCACTGTTTTTAAAGAAGCTGACATCATTAAAATACCGATGGCAGATGGTGGTGAAGGCACGGCTGCAGCGCTTAAAGAAACGCTGTCTGGCGAATGGCAAAGTATCATTGCACATGACCCTTTGATGCGCCCGATTGAGGCAAGCTATGTGCTACTGCCCAATCAAACCGCCATTATTGAGATGGCAAGCTGTGCTGGCTTGCACCTACTGACACAGTCAGAGCGAGACCCAAGTATCGCTACCACTTATGGCGTGGGTGAAATGCTACTTGATGCGATTGATAAAGGCGCAAAACATATTATCCTAGGTATCGGTGGCAGTGCCACCAATGATGCAGGTACAGGTATGCTAAAGGCCTTGGGCTATCGTTTCTTGGATTCACAGCATCATGAGCTTGTGCAAGGTGGTAAAGCTTTAGCGGCATTGGCGTTCATTGATAACCATGCAGTTAACGATAAAATCGCTGATATTAGTATTACCGTCGCCTGTGATGTGACCAATCCATTATGTGGCAAACTCGGTGCTAGCCATGTGTATGCCCCGCAAAAAGGGGCGACGCTAGACGATATCGTTATTTTAGATAATGCCCTTAGCCATTTTGCCAATATTGCTAGCCGTCAAAATTTCCCCGATAATCGTAATGAAGCAGGCGCGGGTGCCGCAGGCGGTTTGGGTTTTGCGTTAATGACGTTTTTATCGGCAACACTGACAGGCGGGTTTCAGTTGGTAAGTGAATTTAGTAATCTTGAGCAAATGATTCAGCAAGCAGATTTGGTCATCACCGGTGAAGGGAAGATGGATTTTCAAACATCCATGGGCAAAGTGGCATCAGGCGTGCTATCAATTGCCAAAGCAGTTAATGTGCCCGTTATCGCCATTTGTGGCGTAGTCGATGACCCCCACAGCCATTGGAAAGACGATGGTTTTACAATAGCGATTCCCAGTATTCAAACTTTAAGCTCGCTTGATGAGGCACTTGCTTTAGCAAAACAGAATGTTGAAAAAACTGCCTATAATATCGCGATGGCGATGCAATTGGGTCAACAATTAAACCGTTAGTATTTAGCCACATAGTGATAAACCCCGACTTTTGCAATTGGTCACTTAACGCATCAAAGGCGATATCAATGCTTTTTTCAGGTAGTTCTTGCAGGTCTGACAGTTCTCTAAGCGCGTCAAGCGCAGGTTTTGGTACTTTGCTTTTCTTATCAAGCACCTCAATGCAAGCATTCAAGTCTGGTAAGGCTAAAAACTCATTTACTAGCTTCCCTGCCCCAGCATCGCCAATGCCATCCCATAGCGTTAAAAAACGAATCCAAGCGAGTTCATCTAGATAATTAACCGTCACTCGTAGCATACTGATTAAGTCTTTAACATGCGCCGCTTCAAGCAATTTGGTACCGCCAATAAACACATAGGGAATATTTGCAGCAATGAGTGCGCTTTCCACTTGTCGACCTGAAAACGCTGAGCGCAGCAAAATCATATGGTGGTGCCACGGAGCCCCTTTATCATAACGTTTTTTTAAGTCACTGACGATAAATCGCGCTTCATCAAACTCATTGCCAAAACTATGCAGTACCGGTTTAATCCCTTCACCGCGATGTGCGGTAAGCCGTTTTTTATAATCAAGCTCGCTTCGATCCAGTAGCCAGTTGGATAAATCCAAGATTTCTTGGGTAGAACGGTAATTTAAATCGAGTGTGAGCACTTCGGTATCAGGCACGCGCTGTTTAAAGCTATGAATATTTTCAAAGTCTGCTCCACGAAAGCCATAAATCGACTGGGCATCATCACCGACACAAAACAACTGCGTGCGTCCAATAAAAGGCTGCAGTAGTAACCATTGCAATGGATTGGTATCTTGCATCTCATCGACGAGCAGATACTTGGTATTTTCAGTGACCCGTTCAAGGAGCCAATCATCGGCATTTAAGTAGCGTGCGACATACTCCAAGATATCATCATAGTCGAGATAATGACGTTCTTGCTTTTGCGCTTCATAGCCTTTCATAACTACTTTGATTTCATCATACGCAGGCTGAAAATCAGGCAGTTGCTTGTATAGCGCGTCTTTGAGTGAGATTTGGGTATTACGCGAGTAGGAATATAAATCAACAAGCTCTTTGGGCTTAGGTAGTATTTCGCTAACAGTTTGAGCGGCTTTTTTACGTTGAAAGGTAATGGTTTTACCTGTCGATGTTTGACTATTCTTTGCTGCTGCCTCTTTGGCACGTTTATCTTCGAACTTACCACGTAATAGCTTAAACATCATGATTTGGTCATCACGGTCGATGACGTTAAAACCTTTTAAGTCAAACACTTTAGGGTAACGACGTAAGATACTTAGACAAAAGGTATGGAAGGTGGAGGCGCGCAGTCCTTCTGCTTGCAATCCTAAATGACTTTCGACACGGGTGACAATCTCGCTAGCAGCGCGACGGGTAAAGGTGACGATTTGGATTTCATTGGCAGGCACACCTTTATCAATCAAATAGGCAGCGCGAGCCACAATGGTCTTGGTTTTACCACTGCCCGCCCCTGCTAATACCAGTGTATTTTGGCTATCGGTAGTGGCAGCTTTGCGCTGGGCAGGATTAAGTTCTTCAAGCAAGTTATTGATGGTCATAGTAAAGGAAATTGGCTAATAAGCATTGGTTTAGGCTAGCAAACTATATAGAGGTTGTCTAATTATATTCTTGAGGTGTTAGATTGATAAATCACTTTTATAGGCGTATTCGTATTGGATTTTTTTCTATTCGATAAATATGTGCGACTTAGATTTACTTAAAAAAATATTGAATTTCATTAAACATTCAAATTCACGGTCGGGGTTAGTTTAAAAATTTGTAAAAAAAGCGTGGTCACAAAATGGTCACGTTTTGGTCACGGTCTAAAATTTTGCAAAAAATTGATTAGTTAAATTAACAAAGCATTTTTAGTAAAAAAGGGAGCACAAAGCTTGAAAGCCTTGATACAGGCGGATTTATAAACAATAAAAAAGCCTAACTATTAAGTTAGGCTTTCTTGAATTTGGAGCGGGAAACGAGATTCGAACTCGCGACCCCGACCTTGGCAAAGTTGCGGCACGAAAAATCCATTTAATTACCTTAAATAATATTAACCTACAATCCCTGTATCTACAATGCTTATAGGGATTTTTCTATAATCTTAATTAAAGTCATTTAACGTTAATTTCATTGGATAAACTCTGATAATTGTCACGCAAAATGAGCCATTTTTTGTCATGACTATCTTACCATTTTTTGGTCATCATTAATCATTGTTAAATAATTTCTAGCTAGCTATTTTATTTTGGCTTCATCAATATTTTAAATAATTTGAAAAATTAGTTTAATTTATTTTATCAATAGTTAATTCCCTAATTCACCGTGATTACTTTGTCTCTGCCCCAATACGGTTACTTATCTTTAGCGATAGGGTGGAAATTATTAGCCCTGGCCACCTGCCAAATAATTTGACCATTGAAAATATTAAGATGGGGAATTCAAATATTAGAAACCCAATTTTGGCATCTTTTGCCAGTAAGTTATTGCCTTATCGAGGATTAGGTAGTGGCATTTTGCGAGCTTATAAGGCTTATCCAGATATTGAGCTTATCAATGATAGGCAAAATAATTTATTTAAAGCGATAATTAAAAGAAAAATAATTCAAGTTTCATAGTAGTTCTAACATAGTTTCTTTTTAGTTCTAAAATAATGCTAAAGTATTTGTTTTAGGTTGTATTTTAACCTCATGTGTAGAAGTTGAAAAAAAAAGCTGTTTTAAGCACCGGCTTGATTTCGAACCTGATTTATGGATAAAAGCAGAATCACTAGTAAAGCTTTCTAACACATCGTCTATATGTCTTATTCTAGCGACCTAAAATTTGCCAAAGCGTATAATGGCAGATTAACTAGCCAATCTTGTTTACGATAATCTGACATTGAGGTTCTGAAGACTTTATCGGGTTTAAACTTATCATAATACGACCGCAAACTTTTAGCCTTAAGGTTTTCTTCTGCTTTCACCTCTATTGGTATGATTTGACTACTATGTTGTACTACAAAATCTACTTCTGCTACCGCACGTTCAAGGCCCCAATAAAAGATAGGCTCTAAACCGCTCACTAATAACTGCTGCAACACATACTGTTCCGTCAATGCCCCTTTAAATTCAGTAAATAGCCGATTACCCGCTAATAAAACACTGACATCCAGCCCTGTTTTAGCAGTCAATAATCCCACATCCACAAAATATAGTTTAAACACATTATCTTGATAGCCACCTAATGGCAGATTCGGTTTGGTAATTCTAAAGATTTGATGGACCAATCCACTCGCTACTAACCATTGAATAGCGGATTCGAAGTCCTTTAATCTTGCCCCAGACTGTGCTTGAGTGGCGACAAACTTTTTGTTTTCCTTAGCAAGCTGTTCAGGTAAGCTTTGCCATACGGCTCGCACTTTAGAGATGATGCTATTATCCTGAATATGCTTGGAAAAATCATACTCATAAGCGAGTAGTAAATTATTTTGCACATATCTTACTGCCTCAAAATTTTGGCCGTCAACAAAGGTTTTTACCGCTTCAGGCATACCACCAACAAAATAATACTGTCGTAAACGCTCAATATATTTGCTCTTCACAGCGGTGATTAATCCCCAATCTTGGCTTTGTAGCAGTTTTACCAATTTATCATCACCCATCGCCCATAAAAACTCAATGAAATCCATCGGATAAAGGGCTAAGAACTCCACTTTTCCCACAGGAAAGGACAAACCTTGATGAATTGCGATCCCCAGCAATGACCCTGCCGACAGAATTGACAGCTGAGGCATATTCTCATAAAAATATTTGAGCGATGATAAGGCTTTCGGTACTTCTTGAATTTCATCAAAAATGAGTAACGTATTTTCTGGCTCAATGTCAACACCTGACTCAATCTGTAAGCCTAGCAACAAACGATGGACATCAAAGTCACCTTCAAAAAGGACTTTCATACGTTCGTTATTATCAAAATTGATATAAGCAACTTTAGCAAAATGTTGCTCGCCAAAATGCTTCATTAGCCAAGTTTTTCCGACTTGTCTAGCACCTTGAATCACCAGAGGTTTGCGAGTGGATTTTTCATACCAAGTTTTTAATTTTGCTAAAATATGACGCTGCATAAGGGACTCTAATTCTAAAATTTACTTTTTACAAATGTATTATATATTTATTCTAACATTTTACAAATGAAAAATGTTAGAATAAATATATAATCTAAAGAAATTCGACGTACATATAGCCATTGAGTGTATTATCAACATGAAGGCTTTGTTAAGCTTGAAAGTGTTTCTTTGCAGTTAATTTACCCGGTGGCAAGTATTCTTAGTGGCATGATAGCTAATAAAGGTTAAATGTCGAATCCTTTCTACCATTACTTTAATTAAAAATGCTTGCCTATTTATTTACATCTAAAAATATTCAGTCTTATGTCAAAATCTATCACCACCCTCGCCAATTTACTGCATAAATTTAATAGCCAGACTATCAGTCGTAGCCTTGAATATGTCAGCAGAATCGACCTTGAAAGCCTTGAGCGAACCGAAACGGCTCAAACCACTCAATTACAAGCCGATATTAAAGGCACGAAAAAATACCATACCCAAATTGCCTATCACAAAGCCAGTCAGCGTATCACCCAAAGTGATTGTACCTGCCCTGTCGGCAGTTTTTGTAAGCATGGGGCAGCTTTGGCACGGCTTTTTCGAGACCAAGAAGACGAAAAAAACGACCCAATGAAGAAGTTTTTGGTTCAGAATCAAGAATTTATGCAAGAGTTAATGCAGAAGATTGCTCAGTTTGATAATCCAATAGAGTATCAAGATATCACCGATACATTAGCCAAACGTTTAAATGCATCGCCTATTACTAATTTTAACATCCTAAATGTTCATAATAGCAAACAACATGACGAAGCCAAACTTTGGCTTAAAAATTTAAACCAAAATTTAAAAGAATTGGCTAAAACCCAAAAAAACCCCAGCGCCACTAGCGAGCCCTCACCCTTTGTCTATCTAATCGAACATAAATTTGGTCAATTACAGCTTGAGCTTATCAAAGTTCGCCGTATCAAATCAGGCGAAATCCGTGAGGCTAAAACCTATACACAGTACAGTAATCTTTATTACAGCTACTCAATTCCTATTACGACAAAAGCCTTATTTACTCAAATTTATAACCATGTCAAAGACCAAGACCGAGCGGCTTTTGCCCAGCATAATATGATAGCGAACGACCTCCCGCTAAACTTATTACAGCAGCTTATCAACGATAAAATTTTGTATGATAAAGCCCACTGGGATAAGGATTGGCGAGCAGCGCAATTTCACCCTATCACTTGGACGGATGATGTTTTAACCCTAGAAATCCAGTGGCAACAAAATAGACAACAACAGGGTGAAAAACTTGAGTTTGGCTTATTGGACAGCGAACAACATCGTTATGGTTTTGGGCAAACCGAAAATTTTGATGTGCTATTTACCCAACCTTTGACCTTTATAGACCGAGTAAAAAGCCAAATCGGCTTGGTCAATGCGGAGACAATCGGTGATATGCCAAATGACGTATTATATCGATTGCTGACCATGCCTGTGATTCCCAAAGCCATGGCAAATGACGTAGCAGAGGTTTTATCCAGTCATCAAATGACGCAAAAACTGCCCAAACCTAAAAACCTGCAACCGATTGAAAAAATCTATGGGACGCCACAGCCAATCATTCGCTTTGGTCATATTGATACGCAGCAATTGCCCTACAATATGCGACGAGACTACTGGCAACAGCAATGGATAGACAAACAATATGTCAAAGCCGAGCTTAGCTTTGCCTATGAAACCGGTGAAATCCCTGCCCGAATGGACGCTGAAATCCCATTTTTTACTACCCAAAAAAATGGTAAACGTTATCAGCAATACCGAGATATTAAAGCGGAAAACAAAGCCATACGGGGGTTAAAAAAACAATGTAACACCTTTGAATGGCTCAAAATCGGCTCAAGTGTCAGCCGACATCAAGCCACCATTGAGCACAATCAAGCCTTAAGTACCTTATTACCCATCGATAAATTCCATGATATCGGCTGGCAAGTCGAGCATTTAGCCGATAGCCCAATTAACGCTGACCTTTCCCAAAACCTAGAATTGCTTGTTGAGCCTTTGACAGGCGAAAACGGTGATGATGGCAATCATTGGTTTGAAGTCGGAGCAACAATCAGTGATAGCGATGGGCATCGATATGATTTACTGAATATCGTGGCATACTTGCTAGAGCAATATCCTTATCTGATGCATAAAAATATCGAGCAACTGTTTGACAAAGACCATCTATTTGCCATCAATGTCGGACAAGGTCGCCCCGCATTGGCGGTGGCTTTTAAAGACATTTTACCGATTTTGCAAAATTTAACCCATCTGTTGTCACAACATGAGCGAAAAATTGATAGGTATGACGCTCAGCAGTTAGTTGACCTTGAACACACGCTTGGCATGGCATGGCAAATGCCAGAAAAACTTAAAACTTTTAGCGAAAAACTTAAAGCAGGCTATCAGTCAAATTTACCTACGCCTCAAGGCTTTCACGGTGAACTTAGACCCTATCAACAGCAAGGTTTAGCTTGGTTGCAGTTTTTGGCACAAACCGAACATGGCGGCGTGCTTGCCGATGACATGGGGCTGGGCAAAACCGCCCAAACGCTGGCTCATATCCTCATGGAAAAACAAGCAGGGCATTTGACCGAGCGACCTGTACTCATCGTTGCGCCTACGTCGCTGATGCACAACTGGCAAAAAGAAACCGAAAAATTCACCCCAGAGTTGTCGGTTTTGCTACTGCATGGGGCAAATCGCCATGATGATTTTGACAAAATCAAACAGCATGACATCGTCCTCACTACCTATCCGCTAGTAGTGCGTGATGAAGAGATTTTAAAAAACCATCAATTCCACCAAATCATTCTTGACGAAGCGCAAAACATCAAAAATCCCCACAGCAAATCGGCGCAAGTGCTACGCTCGCTAACCGCCAAACATCGTCTGTGTTTGACAGGCACGCCGATGGAAAATCATCTAGGCGAACTGTGGTCACTGTTTTATTTTCTGATGCCAGGGTTTTTGGGTAGTCAAGACGTGTTTAACAAACACTACCGCCATCCGATTGAGAAAAAAGCTGATCAACACAAACGCCAAAAACTGGTTAACCGCATCAAACCTTTTATGCTGCGCCGTTTAAAAACCGACGTTGCCAAAGAACTACCGCCCAAAACCACCATCGAAGTCAATATTGACATGAATGACGAGCAGTCCAAACTGTATGAAGCGGTGCGAGCCACCATGCAAGACAGTATCAAACAAATCATCGCCCAGCAAGGCTTTAAACGCAGTCAAATTCAGATTCTAGATGCCTTGCTCAAACTGCGTCAAGTGTGTTGTCATCCCAGTTTACTGAATTTGGACAGTTTGCCAAAAGGCAAAAATACGGTCAAATCCAAAGCCATGCGCTCTGCCAAACTCGATTATCTGATAGAAACCGTCACCGATATGGTGGCTGAGGGACGGAAAGTTCTGATATTTTCTCAATTTACCAGTATGCTTGCCCTAATTGAGCAGCGACTGCAGAGTGAAAACATCGGCTTTAGCAAACTTACAGGAAAAACCAAAAAACGTAGTGAGGCGGTTGAGGCATTCCAATCGGGGCAAGTGCCTGTGTTTTTGATTAGCCTAAAAGCGGGCGGCGTGGGACTAAACTTGACCACCGCTGACACGGTGATTCATTATGACCCTTGGTGGAACCCTGCCGCCGAAGACCAAGCCTCTGATAGGGCATGGCGGATTGGGCAAGACAAACCTGTGTTTGTGTATAAACTCATCACCAACCAAAGCATTGAAGAGAAAATCTTAGATATGCAAAAAAATAAAGCCGAACTAGCTCAGTCTATTTTAAGCACCGACCACGAAGGCGACGTCAAACTGAGCGAAGAAGAATTGTTAGGGTTGTTTGAGAAGTTTGTATGATAAATATTATGTAACCTATATCTTTCATAAACGAGTGAATATTCTTATAATAAGTAATATATTAAATCCTGTATTATAATGAACACAACTTAAACTTTCATAGATAGCACCATGCCAAACCTATACGACCAAGACTTACGCAAACGCACCATAGCCTACTGGCAAGAAACAAATAACAAAAGCAAAACAGCTAGAATATTCGGCATCTGTCGCAACACGCTTAACAGTTGGATAGCCTTGTACCACGACCAAGGCAATACCGAACCTAAGAAAGCACAACCAACGGGTGTAAAACACATCATCACTGACCTTGATAGCTTTGAACGATATGTCAAAGCTAAACAATTTAACACCGCTAAACAGCTACGAGAACAATATTTAAAAGACCATCCCGATGTCAGTATATCCTACAATGCGTTTGTCGATACCTTGCATCGTATCAACTGGACATTTAAAAAAAGACCTTTACCTTTAAAGAAGCCGACCCTGTAAAACAACAAGGTTTTAGCGTATGTTTAGCTATCATGGCGTTTTGGTTTGGGTTATCCAATATCTTATTCATGGATGAAACAGGCTTTTACCAAAGACAAAGTTATCAGCGTAGTTGGTCACCTGTTGGCAAACCCTGCTATGCTAAAATTGAGGCCAACAAAGGTAAACGGTTAAATCTAATTGGTGCAATGAGTATGGCTGAATTTAAACTGATTGCGCCTGTGACCTTTGAAGGTGGGTGTAAGCGTGATACGGTAGAAAATTGGCTTCACACGCTTGGTCAATCTTTGCCTAAACATGAACTCGACAGCTACCCACAGCGTTTTTTAATCATGGATAATGCAAGGTTTCATCGGGGTGGCAATTTAAATCAGATTGCTAAACAATATAATTTAACCTTGTTATACTTACCGCCATATTCCCCTGAGTTAAATCCTGTAGAGAATAAGTGGGCGGTAGTGAAGCAAAATGTGCAACTGTCTATGAGTCAGTTTGAGTCACTCAATGACTGTGTTATTCATTGTTCATTTTAATTTAGGATTTACTATATCAAGCAGTCGCTGATTTTTGGTTTTATCACTTTTACGTTTAACCTTGCCTT
>ERZ1023267.107-NODE-107-length-33055-cov-9.436485_pt1 | contig 33055 bp, 29 predicted proteins | sample MGYA00520905_ERZ1023267 | MGnify/ENA primary metagenome ERZ1023267 (study PRJEB32759, sample SAMN07749868) | skin metagenome | biome: transportation; feature: city; material: polyester macromolecule | host: Homo sapiens | place: Hong Kong:ISLAND line | collected...
CTCGACACCTTGGTGCGTGACATCATCACCCCAGCCATCTGATCCTTCCCGGAGTGAGCTGACTCTCTCATGTACGCATGCGCACCGCACGAACAACTACCACGTTTGTAACAAGACAGCGAGGTGGGGCGGCCACTAGGACCGCCCCACCTCAAATCAGCGAAGGCAATGCACGATCACATCATGCCGCCCATGCCACCCATACCGTCCATATCACCGCCGCCAGCGGGAGCCTTAACAGGCTCGGGCTTGTCAGCGATGACGGCTTCAGTGGTGAGGAACAGGGCCGCGATGGACGCGGCGTTCTGCAGAGCCGAACGGGTCACCTTGGCCGGGTCAATGATGCCGGCCTCTACCATGTCGACATACTCGTCATTGGCCGCGTTGAGGCCCTGTCCTGCGGGCAGACCAGCGACCTTCTCAGCCACGACGCCGCCCTCAAGACCAGCGTTGATAGCGATTTGCTTGAGCGGGGCAGTGCACGCGGCCAGAACGATCTGTGCACCGGTGAGCTCGTCGCCCTCCAGGCCCTCGATTTCAGCGGCCTTGGAGGCCTGCAGCAGGGCGACACCACCACCAGGGATGATGCCTTCCTCAACGGCGGCTTTAGCGTTACGCACGGCGTCCTCAATGCGGTGCTTGCGCTCCTTGAGTTCAACCTCGGTAGCAGCGCCCACCTTGATGACGGCAACGCCGCCAGCGAGCTTGGCGAGGCGCTCCTGCAGCTTCTCGCGGTCGTAGTCGGAGTCGGAGTTCTCGATCTCGGCGCGGATCTGCGCCACGCGGCCCTTGATCTGCTCGTCGTCGCCAGCACCTTCGACGATCGTCGTCTCATCCTTCGTCACGACGATCTTGCGGGCGCGGCCGAGCATGTCGAGCTCGGTCGACTCGAGCTTGAGGCCGACCTCCTCGGAGACGACCTGGCCGCCCGTGAGGATAGCGATGTCACCGAGCATCGCCTTGCGGCGGTCGCCGAAGCCGGGAGCCTTGACGGCGACGGCCTTGAACGTGCCGCGGATCTTGTTGACGACGAGCGTCGACAGGGCCTCGCCCTCGACGTCCTCGGCGATGATCGCGAGGGGCTTGCCGGACTGCATGACCTTCTCCAGGACGGGCAGCAGGTCCTTGATGTTCGAGATCTTCGAGTTGACGATGAGGATGTACGGGTCGTCGAGGACGGCCTCCATGCGCTCGGTGTCGGTGACGAAGTAGCCCGAGATGTAGCCCTTGTCGAAGCGCATGCCCTCGGTCAGCTCGAGGTCGAGGCCGAACGTGTTCGACTCCTCGACCGTGATGACGCCTTCCTTGCCGACCTTGTCCATCGCCTCGGCGATGAGCTCACCGATCTGCGGGTCAGCGGCGGAGATGGACGCGGTCGCAGCGATCTGCTCCTTCGTCTCGATCTCCTGGGCGTGCTCGAGCAGCTGCTTGCTGACGGCGTCGACGGCCGTCTGGATGCCGCGCTTCAGCGCCATCGGGTTCGCGCCGGCCGCGACGTTGCGCAGACCCTCGCGCACCATCGCCTGGGCGAGGACGGTGGCCGTCGTCGTGCCGTCACCGGCGACGTCGTCGGTCTTCTTCGCAACTTCCTTGACGAGCTCGGCGCCGATCTTCTCGTACGGGTCCTCGAGCTCGATCTCCTTGGCGATCGAGACACCGTCGTTGGTGATCGTGGGGGCGCCCCACTTCTTCTCCAGCACGACGTTGCGGCCCTTGGGGCCGAGGGTCACCTTCACGGCGTCGGCGAGCGTGTTCATGCCGCGCTCGAGGCCGCGACGGGCCTCCTCGTCGAAAGCAATGGTCTTGGCCATGGCTGTGGTTCCTCCACGTGACGTTCGGATCGACCACATCAGCGCCCGCGACGGACGGGCCCGATCACGCGCCGGTCATGTCGGCGCGCCCCGAACCCTCACTGCTGCAGTCAGGCTTTTGTCACTCTCACGATCAGAGTGCTAACCCCATGATTAGCACTCGCCCCCACCGAGTGCAAACCCTCCGCGCACGCACCCGCGTGTTGTTCGCTCATAGCGGCACCCCGACGTCTGTCGTGCGGCTGCCAAGATGGGCTGCGGCGCCACGAGAGCGGCGACATGCGGGGACGTGGCGGCGCGCTGAGCCGCGGTTCAGACGGTGCGTCGACGCCCCGCGCGGCGTCGCTGGATCCGCTTGACGAGCAACGGATCCGCGGCGAGCGCCGCCTCGGTGTCGGCGAGCTTGTTGAGCTGCTGGTAGTACTGCGTGCTCGTCAGCCCGAAGCGCTCCTTGATCGCCGCTTCCTTGGCGCCGGGCAGCTTCCACCACTCGCGTTCGAAGGCGAGCATCGCACGGTCGCGCTCGCTCAGCCCGGGCGCGTCGGCGTCACCGGGCACGTGGGCACCCGCGGGGGTCTCGATCATGGCCATCCCATGATTCTAGAACCGCGTGAAGCGGTGGCTCCTCATGGCACACCAGGCCGCCGTAACATGGCTGACTCGAGCCATCATGACAACCACGCGCCCAGGTGCGTCATACGAGAGATACCCATGCCGAGCACGAGCGATCTCCCCTCGCACCGCGACCGCCGTCCGCAAGGAGCAACCCTGGGCCTGTTCAGCGCTGCGCTCACCCTCCTCACAGTGTTCGCCATCGGCATCACTCGGCCGGCGCTTTGGGCCGACGAACTCGCGACAGAAGGTGCAGCGCGACTGAGCCTTCCCGCGCTCTCGATGCTCGTTCGCAACATCGACATGGTTCTCGCGCCCTACTACATCCTGATGCACGCGTGGACCACAGTGTTCGGTCACTCGGAACTTGCCTTGCGAGCTCCGTCTGTCATCGCCATGACGGGCGCTGGCGTGCTGACGGTTGACATGGCCCGTCGGCTACACGGCGCCCGAGGTGCGGTCTTAGCTCTGATCGTCTTCGTCTGCGTGCCGGCGACCTCTCGTTACGGTCAGGAGGCGCGCCCGTACGCGGCGGGGTGCTTCTTGGTCGCGATGGCCATGTGGTGCCTCGTCGTCGACCGCAACAACGCGAGGGTCTCATCCTCCCGACGCTACGGGGCCGCAGCAGCCGTCCTGGCAGCGGGCCTCATGCAGCCCGCTTACCTCCTTGCGACGCCGGGGCTCTTTGCGATCGGCTATCCGAACGATTCACGCGCAAGGCTGAAATGGGGGCTTCTCCTCGGGACTGCCGCCCTACCCGGGTGCCTGCTCTACCTATGGTCAGCCCAAGGGGACACCTCCATTTGGGCATGGGTCGCCCTCGTCACCCCGACAAGTCTTGCTTATCGTCTGACTTCGGTCGTCGGCTCTGACCAGGCAGGCGGAGCCGCCTTCCTGACGCTGGCTGCTGGCGGCATCAGGGCACGCGGGACGCACCGCGGCCTCGCATTGATAGGCATCGCACCCATAGTGGTCCTGCTCCTGGCCGGGACCCAGCTGCACGTCTACGTCGCGCGTCTGCTCACGTTCACGTTGCCGGCTTTGGTACTGCTGGCCGTTGCGACATTGCTCGCGCTACGGACTCCGGGCCTTGTCGCAACGCTGAGCCTGCTCGCCGTGTGCAACATGCACGCTCAACTCGACATGCGCCGTGGAGATGGTCACGGCCAGGATTCTCGCCTGACACAGCAGACGATAGGATTGCTTTCCCGACCGGGCGACGTCGTCGTCTACGGCGAACTCCCCCGCTCTATCAACTGGTCGCCACGCGACATGGTGACCTTCTATGTTCCGAGGCAGAGCACGCCACCCGACGCCCTTGCCCTGGCGCCGCAACGCACAGACGGTCGGTTCATGGCGCCGGAGGCGCCCGATGTCAGCGCACGACTGAGCCGATCTGAACGTGTATGGGTCGTGAGGGCTGATGCACCCACCGATCCGCGCGCAGGGCTCGGTGCGAAGAGTGAATGGCTGAAGGATCACACTCGTGTCGACCGCATCTGGCGCGGACGAGAGATCACGATTGCGCTGATGCGAGTCGACGAAAGCGGCCCCGGCTCAAGGGGAGCAGGGCCCCACCCCGACGTCAGACCCGCGCGATAGGTTGGACACATGCCTCGTCCGTACGACGAACTCGTCCACCCGAGCTGGGTCGAACCCCTCGCGCCCGCCGCCGAGCACATCGCCGCCGCGGGGGCGTTCCTGCGTGACGAGGTGGCCGCGGGGCGCGGCTACCTGCCTGCGGGCGACGCCGTGCTGCGCGCGTTCACGCAGCCGTTCGACGAGGTGCGCGTCCTCGTCGTCGGCCAGGATCCGTACCCGACGCCCGGGCACCCGATCGGCCTGAGCTTCGCCGTCGCACCCGACGTGCGGCCCATCCCCCGCAGCCTCGCGAACATCTACACCGAACTGCACGACGACCTCGATATCACCCCACCCGAGCACGGTGACCTGTCGGCGTGGACCGATCAGGGGGTGCTGCTGCTCAACCGCGTCCTGACGGTGCAGCCCGGCAAGCCGGCGAGCCATCGCGGCAAGGGCTGGGAGCACGTCACCGCGACGGCGATCAACGCGCTCGTCGAGCGCGAGCAGCCCCTCGTCGCCATCCTGTGGGGGCGCGACGCGCGCTCACTCGCGCCGCACCTCGGCGACACGCCGACCGTCGAGTCGGCCCACCCCTCACCGTTGTCGGCCCGCGGCGGCTTCTTCGGCAGCAAGCCGTTCAGCCGCACCAACGCCCTGCTCGAAGAACTCGGCACGCACACGATCGATTGGCGCATCCCGTGACAGACACGACCCCCAACACCCACACCTCTGACGAGGCGCCCGCCGCCCGCAGCGGCCACGAGCGGACGTGGCGGCGCTATGTCGCCATCGGTGACTCCTTCACCGAGGGCATGAGCGACCCCGACCCGCGTCAGGACGACGCCTACCTCGGCTGGGCCGACCGGCTCGCCGTCGACCTCGCTCAGGTCGCCGACGGCGCGGGGCACGCATTTGAGTACGCGAACCTCGCGATCCGCGGCAAGCTGCTTGTCGACGTCGTCGGCCCGCAGCTCGACGCCGCGCTCGCGATGCAGCCCGACCTCGTCAGCATGGTCGGCGGCGGCAACGACATCATGCGCCCGAACGTCGACCTCGACGACGTCGCCGACCAGCTCGAGGCCGCCGTCGTCCGCCTCAAGGACGCCGGGGCCGACGTCATGCTCGCGACGATGGTCAACCCCACGGGTTCGAAGATCATGACCCGCTTGCGACCGCGCATCAGCTGGCACATCGCGAACCTGTGGGGCATCGCGCAGCGGCACGACTGCTACGTGCTCGACGTGTGGGGCATGCGTGCACTGCGGGACATGCGCATGTGGGGTGCCGACCGCCTGCACCTGTCCCCCGAGGGCCACCGCCGTGTCGCGCAGCAGGCGGCGTGGACGCTGGGCCTGCCGACCGAGGGCGACTGGCTCGACCTGCTCCCGCCGCTCGAACCGAAGCCCGCCCGTCAGCGCCTGGCGGAGAACGCCGAGTGGTCGAAGGAATACTTCGGCCCGTGGATCGAACGCCGCCTGCGCGGCACGAGCTCGGGTGACGGGCGTGAGGCGAAACGCCCCCACCCCATGCCGATCGACCCGAGCGTCGCCGCCGAGCTGTTCCGACGGGCCTGACCACCCCGGCGTCCTCGCCCCGAGAACCGATCCGATCAGCCCACCGAGAGACAGAAGGCCACGAGGATGAATCGTTCCCTCACGACGGCGACCGCCGCCACCGCATCCGCCGCCGTGCTGGGTCTGTCCGGCTGCGGCGGGTCGAGCAGCACGAACTCGTCGGGCTCGAACGCCGCCGGCAGCTCCTCGGCCACGGCGAGCTCGAGCAAGACCATCACCGTCCTCGCCGCGGCCTCGCTCACCGAGAGCTTCACCAAGCTCGCCGAGGACTTCGAGAAGAACCACCCCGGCGTCGAGATCAAGATGAGCTTCGCAGGCAGCCAGGACATCGCGCGCCAACTCAAGGGTGGTGCACCGGCGGACGTCGTCGCCATGGCTGACACGACGACGCCGAAGACGATGCCGGCCGACATCACGCAGGGCAAGACCTGGACCGACTTCGCGACGAACGAACTCGAGATCGCGACGCCCAAGGGCAACCCGGGCGACGTCACCGACCTCGCGAGCCTCGCGAAGGTCAACACCGTGCTGTGCGCCAAGACCGTGCCGTGCGGGCGCGCCGCCGACAAAGCGCTGACGAAGGCGCACGTCCACGCGCACGTCGTCAGTTACGAGCAGAACGTCAAGTCGACGCTCGCGAAGGTCTCCTCCGGTGACGCGGACGCCGCCGTCGTGTACCGCACGGACGTCAAGGCCGCCGGTGACAAGGTGACGGGCGTCGATATCGCGTCCGGCTCGAACGTCAAGACGACGCTGCCGATCGCGACGTGGAGCAACAACGAGTACGCCAAGCAGTTCGTGCAGCTCATCACCGGCGCCGAGGGCCGCAAGGTGCTGAGCGACGCCGGGTTCGGCTCGCCGAGCTGACGTGAGCGCCCCCAGCGCCAGCAGAACGAGCCCCACCCGCCGCGCCCCCGATGCCGGCGGTGTGGTGCTCGGGGTGTTCGCAGCGGTCGCGGTCGCGTTCGTCGTCGTCCCGCTCGTTGCGCTGCTGCTGGAGGTGCGCTGGTCGCACTTCGCCGCCGACCTGCAGACCGCCGGCACACGCGAAGCTCTCCTGCTGTCGCTTCGCACCACGACGACGACGGCAGCCCTGTCCGCACTGTTCGGCACCCCTCTCGCCTGGTGGCTCTCACGCCTGCGGGGGCGTGCCGCCGCGTGGCTGCGGGCGCTCGTCACGGTCCCCCTCGTGCTGCCGCCCGTCGTCGCCGGTGTCGCCCTGCTCGACGCGTGGGGGCGCGGCGGCCTCATCGGCACGGTGCTGCAGGACAGCTTCGGCACGTCGCTGCCCTACTCGTGGGTGCGCGTCGTGCTGGCCGAGACGTTCGTCGCGATGCCGTTCTTCGTCGTCGCCGCCGAAGGCGCGTTCCGCGGCATCGACGCTCGGTGGGCGCGCACCGCCACCGTGCTCGGCGCGAGCCGCTGGTACACGCTGCGCCGCGTCCTCATCCCGATGGCGGCGCCCGGCCTGCTCGCGGGGTTGACGCTCTCCTGGGCACGCGCTCTCGGTGAGTTCGGTGCGACGATGACCTTCGCCGGCAGCTTCCCCGGCACGACCCAGACGGGCCCCCTCGCGGTGTATCAGGCGCTCGACATCAGTCAGGACGCCGCCACCGCCCTCGCGGCCCTCATGCTCGGCATCTGCCTCGTCGTGCTCGCCTTGCTGCGCGGACGCTGGAGCGGTGTGCGATGAACCCGTCTTTCTCGCCCGAACCGCCTGAGACGCCCGAACCGGAGGGGTTGAGCTTCGCCGGCACGATGCGGCGCGGCTCGTTCGAGCTCGAGGCCGCGTTCACGTGCGCTCCGGGCGAGGTGCTCGGGGTGCTCGGCCCCAACGGCAGCGGCAAGTCGACGCTCGTGGCCGGCATCAGCGGCCTCGAACATCTCACGAGCGGTGAGCTGCGCGTCGGGGAAGCCTGTTGGGACGACGGGCGCGGTCACGCCGTGCCCCCCGGCCGCCGTCAGGTGGGTCTCATGACCGCGGCGGGCGACATCTTCGGCCATCTCGACGCCCTCGAGAACGTCGCGTTCGGGCTGCGGGCGCGGGGCGTATCGCGCTCCGCCGCGCGCCGCCGTGCGCGGCAGGAGCTCGAGCAGGTGGGCATCGCCGACCTCGCGAGCCGCCGTCCGCACGAGTTGTCGTCAGGCCAGGCACAACGCGTCGCTCTGGCCCGCGCACTGGCCCTCGACCCTCGGGTGCTGCTGCTCGACGAGCCGCTCTCGGCCATCGACCAGAGCGGCCGCGACGAGTTGCGCGCGCTGCTCGGCGAGCGCCTCGCGCGCACCGACGCCGTCACCCTGCTCGTCACTCACGACCCGCTGGAGGCACTGACGCTCGCCGACCGGCTGCTGTTCCTCGAAGCCGGGCGCGTGACGCAGCTCGCCCCGCCGCAGGAGGTCGTGCGCTATCCGCGCACGGCGTTCGCCGCCCGCGTCGTCGGCCTCAACCTGTGGCGAGGGACGAGCGACGGTCGCGCCATCACGACACCGGGTGGCGCCCGCATCATGGCCGCCGACGTGCCGCCGTCGGGCGAGCGGGCGTTCGCGGCCTTCGCGCCGACCGCGGTCTCGCTGTGGCGCGAGGTGCCCGCCGGATCGCCTCGCAACACCTGGCCGCTCGTCGTGCAGCAGATCGAGCACACCGGGACGTCGGCCCGCGTGCACCTGCGGGGTGACGCAGGCGTCGCGGCCGATCTCGTGGCCGACGTGACGCTCGAGGCCGTCACCGAACTCGGCCTGCACCGCGGCTCGCACGTCGCAGCGAGCGTCAAGGCCACCGACGTCACGCTGTACCGCTGACCCCTCAGCGCGCGAGCTCCTCCTGCCCTCCTGCACCATCGCGACGGCCTCGCCCGACCCTCTTGCGCCCAGATGCACCCGGGTGCTCTTGCACGCAGGTGCATCTGGGCGCAGGGAGGCGGGGCCGCCGCGTCGTCGGAGCGACACGACGAGCCAGGCGCCGCGGGAACGAGGGTGACCCACCCCACATTTCATTCGCACCGCTCGTTAGAGTGCGTCACATGAAGATCACGCAGCACACCGTCGCTCTCATCTCCGGTGCCGGCTCGGGCCTCGGCGAGGCCACCGCCCGCCGCCTGCACGCCGACGGCGCGGCCGTCGTCATCGCCGACCTACCGAGTTCGAACGGCCAGGCCGTCGCCGACGACCTGGGCGAGCGCGCCCTGTTCGTCCCCACCGATGTGCGCGACGAGGAGCAGGTGCGCCAGGGCGTCAACGCCGCCGCCGAACTCGGTGAGCTGCGCATCGCCGTCGCCTGCGCCGGGGTCGGCACCCCGGGGCGCGTGCTCGGCAAGAACGGCGTCCACGCGCTCGAGAAGTACCGCACCGTCATCGACATCAACCTCGTCGGCACCTTCAACCTGCTGCGTCTGGCCGCCGAGGCGATGGTCGCGAACGAGCCCTCCCCCACCGACGACGGCGCACCGGACGCACACGGTGACCGCGGCGTCATCGTCATGACGGCCAGCGCCGCCGCCTACGACGGCCAGATCGGTCAGGCGGCCTACGCCTCGAGCAAGGGCGGCATCGTCGGGCTGACGCTCCCCGCCGCCCGCGACCTCGCCGACAGCCACATCCGTGTCATGACGATCGCGCCCGGCACGATGGAGACGCCGATGCTCGCGGGGCTGCCGGAGGCGGCGCGCGAATCGCTCGGCAAGGTCGTGCCGCACCCCTCGCGCCTCGGCCGCCCGAGCGAGTACGCGGCACTCGTCGAGCACATCGTCGCGAACCCGCTGCTCAACGGTGAGGTCATTCGTCTCGACGGTGCGCTGCGTATGCCGCCGAAGTGAACCCCGGGTCCTCGTCCCAGATCTTCACCTCGGCCCCGCGCAGCAGGTTGACGTACAGAAGACCGAAACAGAAGAGTGCGATGCCACCGACGACGTCGAGGACGAAGTGGTTGCCCGTCGCCATGACGTCCCAGTACGTGACGAGCGGGTAGAGCCAGGCGGCGCGGGCCCACACGGGCCGGCGCCGCTTCCACGTGTCGTACACGACGTAGGCGACCCAGGTGGACCAGGCGCAGTGCAGGCTCGGCATCGCGGCGTACAGGTTGGCCGATTGCGACGGGTCACGCGCGAGGCGGCCGCCCATGATGTTGTAGACGGCGTTGATGTCGATCATGCCGTCGACGGCAAACCGGGGCGGGGCCATCGGCAGCAACCAGAACACGAGCAGGCTGGGCAGCGTCATCGCGATGAGCAACCGTCTGAGGCGCCGGAACCCGTCCGGGTTCATCCACCAGGCCCACGCGAGCGCGATGGGCACCGTCGCGAGCACCATGCCGTAGTAGTACCCGGCGCCCTGCGCGAGGACGGGCACCTCGGCGAGCGATGAGTTGAGCCATCGTTCGATGTCGATGTGCAGCCACTGCTCCACGTCGAACAGGCGGTGCGCATGCCGGACCGACTCGTCGTGCTCTCCGCGGATGTGCTCCTGCGCGAACGTGAAGTACTGGAAGAACATCCAGAACAGGAACAACTCGATGAGTAGCGCCGGGCGGCCACCGAGCGGGCGCACGAGCGCCCTGACGAAGCGGGGCGGCGGCTCGGTGGTGCTCAGCGAGAAGTCGTCACGCGACGGCGTCAGGTCGCGCATCGAACGCTCGGCAGGCGTGAGGGAGTCGGGCATGCCACTCCTCACCTCGTCGCGGCCGTCGAACAAAACACGTCAGTGTATCCCCGCGCACTCGGGCAGGCCGAGCCTCGGGGGCGGGCCCGCTCAGTGGCGGTCGATCAGGACGTACGACGCCGCCGCCGACAGTGCCGCCACCCCGACGACGGACGGCCACGCGCCGATCTTCTTCGCGAGCGGGTGCGAGGCGCCGAACCCGCCGACGTACACGGCGGTCAGCGCCGCCGTCTGGGCCGCGCCGCCCTTGGCGAGCCACGTGCGGCCCGCGTACCCGCCGGCGAGCGCGAGCACGACACCCCCGAGCGGACGGATGCCCGTCTCACGGGCGGTGAGGTAACCGCCGAGGAGACCGAGGGCGGCCACGGGTGCGGTTTCGACGTCTGCTGCAGGCTTGAGATTCATGCCCTCATCGTAGGTCGTCGCCCGACGGGACGGGCATCGCGACCCGCCTCGTATAAGATCACAGGGCTGCCGATACCGGCAGTGTGCTGGAGTGGCGCAATCGGTAGCGCACCTGTCTTGTAAACAGGTGGTTGTGGGTTCGAGTCCCATCTCCAGCTCTCACCGCCCGCCTGCCCGGCCAGGGCACACGACGAGGGCCCCACCGCTTCGAAGCGGTGGGGCCCTCGTCGTCGATCAGGCGATCAGACGCGCGATCAGTGGTTGTTCAGGTGCGCCTGCAGGGCGCGGACGGTGCGGGCGTTGAGGTAGGTCGCGCCGTCCTGGGAGATGCCGAGCTTCGACTGCAGCGCGGCGACCGTGCGGGGGCCGATGATGCCGTCGGGCGTCGTGCCGACCGTGCGCTGGAGGGCCATCTTCGTCTGCGGGCCGACGATGCCGTCACGGTACGTGCCGACCCAGGCCTGCAGCGAGCGAGCGGTCTGGCGACCGAGGATGCCGTCGACGGCGAGCTTGCCGGACGTCGCGGCGGGAGCCTTGACGGCAGAGCGAGCGGTGGAACGCGACACCTGCGTGTTCGCGGCCGCAGCGGTGCTGCCACCGTTGGCGCGGGTCAGGCCACCACGCACGGAGCACACGGGCCAGGCGCCGGGGCCCTGGACGGCGAGGGTCTTCTGGGCGATCGCGATCTGCTGCTCGCGCGTGGCGAGGTCGGCGCGAGCGGCGTACTGCGTGCCACCGAAGCCGGCCCACGTCTGCTGCGTGAACTGCAGGCCGCCGTAGAAGCCGTTGCCCGTGTTGATGTGCCAGTTGCCGCCCGCTTCACAGGCGGCGACGCGGTCCCAGACCGAACCGGCCGGTGCGGCCGAGGCGGTGGTGGCGCTCGTGACGCCGGCGCCGACGGTGGCGGCACCGACGAGGGCGACGCCCGCAGCCTTGCGACCCATGGTCGAGTCGGAGGGAGCGGAGTGCTTCGGGGTGTAACCCATGGAGGTGTTTCCTTTCCTGACGACGCCGGTGAGGTGAGCTGTCGGGTTCGAGCGGTCAGGTGCTCGGCCGGTTCGGGACCGGCTTCACCCCAAGGCACTCAACGAGTGCCACGAGTGGGTCCCCCACCCTCGTCTGCGGTTCGCACGGTGCGAATGAAGCGGCGCCCGACGAGGTTTGGCGTTGGCGCTGCCCGCGAATTCTTGGTGTGTTGAGTTGTGAGCCGCTTGGGCGACACTCACGACATCGCCACAGCGAGGAGAACGTTACGCGACCTACGTCACAAAATGTGAATCACCGCGGCCCCCGCCGTCGCCGCGCGCGAGAACCCCCCGCCCGTCAGCGGCGACGAGCCCTGCGGCGCTGCACGATCGGGCGGTCGAAAGGCGCCGACAGCACGTCCCCGAGAAGCGCCCCCGTGCTCAGCGCGAGGGCGATCCCGACGGCGCCGAGCATCGTCGTCACCCCGACCCCGGACTGCGCCACGCGCGTCGCTCCGAGCAGTGAACCCGACACGGACTCGTACATGCCGCGGAAGATGCGCAGGCCGGGCAGCATCGGCGAGACCGCGGGCATGACGAGCACGAGCGCGGGGGCGCCCAGGCGCAGCGCGAGCAGTCGCGCGCAGAACCCTACGGCCGTCGCGGCCATCGCGGTCGCCGTCGTCGCGCCGAGGCCGATGGAGCTGACGAGGAACGTCACGCCGCCCACGCCCAGGGCGCCCATGACGGCCGTCGGCACGAGCATCCGGACACGCGAACGCATCGTCACGGCCGAGCAGACCGCGCCGAGCGCACCGCAGGCAACCTGGAGCAGAAAGGTCGTCGACGGCGAGTCGTAACGCAGCACCCCGGGCGACTGGAGCCCGAGGTCGAGGGCGTTGTCGAGACTCAGCGTCAAGGACAACCCCGCACCGACGCCGACGGTGATGCCCGCGCAGGCGAGGATGACCGTCAACACGCGCCCGGAGGCGGTGACGGGATAACCGGTGACGGCGTCCTCGACCGCGGACGCCATCTGACGACCGGGCAGCAGCGCGACGATGCCGCCCGAGATCGCGTACGCGAAGTCGGCCATCGTCATCGAGCCGGGCAGGTGGGTGGCGACGAACTCGCCGACGAGATGACTCTGGTGCGACATGTACGCGAGCCACGCGAGCATCGTCGAGGCGAGTCCGCCGGCGGCCGCCGAGTAGAAGCTCGGCACCCCCAGGTTGCTCAGCACGCGCCCGATGCGGTCGACGATGATCGCCGACACGAACGCGACGGCGACGGCCATCCAGCTACCACCGAGGATCGTCGCGACCGACGCGGCGAGACCACCGAACGCGACCGAGACGAGCCATCGCGGGTACAGCCGCGGCATCCGCTGGATGCGCCGCAACTGCTTCGTCGCCTCGTCGAGATCCATGCCGCCCGCGACGAGGCGCTCGACGAACTGGTGCACGGCCGTCAGTCGGGAGAAGTCACGCGTCGACGAACGGGCGACGCGCAGCATCGTCAGCGGCGGATGGCCCGGATGCGGTGACGGCGTCTGCAGCAGCAGCGCCTGGTTCGTGATGTCGACCTCGAGGCGGCGCAGCCCCGCCGATGCGGCGACGGCGACGACGCTCGACTCGACGTCACGCGTGCTCGCCCCGCAGCGCAGCAACAACTCCCCCACGCGCACGGCGATGTCGAGCGCCTTGTACTGGGCCGAGTCGTCGCTGACTCCCGCGAGGACGTTCGGGTCGCGGTAGGGAGTGTTCTTCAGCGCATCGGCGATGGGCAGCGGCTCGGTGACCGGTTCGCTGCGCAGGAACCGCATCCGCGGCGCCAGGACCGGCTGCGTGTTCTCCGAGATCGGGTTGGGCCCCGTCGTGCCGTGCTCTCGTCCGTACTGACCCATTCCCTGATCCTAGGACGCCGAACGTGACGATCCCTCGGCGCGCGCTGTGGACGCGCTGTGGTGCATCGACTCAGCGCTGCACGCTCGGCGCGTACCGCGCCAGCGGGTCGTCGATGCCGCCCGTCAACGGGAACCACGAGATGTCGCCCTGCTGCAGGAACGAGCCGACCAGCATGAACAAGCCGAGGCCGACGGCGATGCCCGCGACGATGCGCGTCGCGTTCTGCGGCACGAGGCCGCGCACGAGCGAGCGCGAACCGCGTCGGTAGCCGACCGAACCGGCGCCTCGCCACAGCGAGAGCTGCGCGGCGCCTGCGCCGAGCACGAGCGGCAGCGCCCACCACACGCGCGGCACGCCACCGCGCACGGCCACCCAGCCGATGCCGACGAGCGCCGCGACGCAGGCGAAGACGACTGTCGGCAGGATGAGGGCGAACAGCGTCGACAGCGTCGCGCGCAACGCGTGCCACGGCGCACTCGCGACGGCGACGGCGCCGTCGCTGCGTCGTCGTCCGGCCTCGTAGCGTCGCAGGACGGTCTGGGTGATCGTGGAGTCGCTGAAGCGCGCGGCGAGGTTCCACACGACGAGCAGCACGAGCCCGACGACGGGCACGAGCGCCGTCACGCCCAACCACAGGACGAAGATCGCCTGCAGCGTTCCCGATCGATGCGGCAGGTTGATGCGCGGGTCGTGCTCGCCCGGGCGCGACTGCGGTTTCGGCGCGAACGGAACGGGCGCGGAGCCGTATGGGCTCGGGTTGGCATACCCCTGGGCGCCCTGACGCACCGGGGCCCCCTGCTGAGCGCGTTCGGCGTCCGTTGGCCCCGCACTCAGCGGCGGCGGCGACGTCACCGGCGCGACGCGCGTGGCGTCCGGGCGGCCGAGCACAGCCGTCGCGTCGGGGCGGGGTTGCTGCGATTCGGGGCGAGTCACGCGCGGCTCTGCCGCGCGTCGCACCGGGACGTACGTCGTCGGTTCGCCGCGCGCGTACCGCTCCATCTGTTCGATGACCTGCCGGGCCGACGGTCGCTCCTGCGGCACCGGGCTGAGCGCGGCGGCGAGCAGCGGCCGCAGCCGCGCGTCGACGCCGCCGAGGTTGGCCTGACCACGCGTCACGCGGTCGAGCACCGCCGGCATCGGGCCGCGCCCGAACGGCGGCTCACCCTGCGCGGCGAAGGCGAGCGTCGCGGCCCAGCCCCACCAGTCGGTCGACGTCGACACGGGCGCACCCTCGACGAGCTCGGGCGAGAGGTAGCCGGGGGTGCCCATGACGAGGCCGGTCGACGTCAGGCGCGCGTCGTCGGCGATGTGGGCGATGCCGAAGTCGATGACGACGGGGCGCCCGTCGACCATGAGCACGTTGCCCGGCTTGAGGTCGCGGTGGACGACGCCGGCGTCATGGATGGCCTGGATGGCGACGGCCAGGTCGCGCCCGAGGCGCGCCAGCGCGTCGGGCTCGAACGGCCCGCGGCGCTTGACGACCTCGTCGAGGGGGATGCCGGGCACGTACTCGGTGGCGATGTACGGGCGCTCGCCGTACGGTTCCGCGGCGATGACGGCGGCGACGCCGGGTGTATGGACGCGTTCCAGCGTCGCGACCTCCCGCGCGAGGCGGGTGCGCGCGTCGGGGTCGTAGGCGATGTGCGGGCGCAGCACCTTGACGGCGACCTCCCGCCCGTCCGAGCGTCGGGTGTCGAGCGCGCGGTAGACGACGCCCATGCCGCCCTCGCCGATCTTGTCGAGGATGCGGAAGTGGCCGACGACGTCCCCACCGTCGGCCGGGGTGGCCGCGTGAGCGCCCGAGCCCTGCCGTGTCCGCGTGCCCTGCGGCGCCACCTGTGTCGCGTCGTCGTGACGCTCGGGCGTCGGCGACGGCGTCGGGTGGGTGCGCCGCGGCAGACGGTGTCCGGCGCGTGTCGGCTCAGGAGGCTCCGGGGACGTCATGGCTCCACGGTAGGCCGCGCACATGACAAAGTGCTGGATCGACGCGGCCCGGCACGCCCCCGCCGCCCCGCGATAGGCTCGTGACGAAGACGCGAACGGCCCCGGCGCCCCGCCGAATTCGAGCGCACGCCGCACCTGTTCGTCCCGCGCACCGATGAGCGAAGGAACTTTCCGATGAGCGAGACCTACGACTTCGTCGTCGCGGCCAACCGGCTGCCCGTCGACCGCGTGACGACGCCGGACGGCGAGTCGCAGTGGCGCCGCTCCCCCGGCGGCCTCGTCACCGCGATGGACGCCGTCATGCGTGGGCGTGACGGCGCCTGGGTCGGCTGGGCGGGCGACCCAGGTGAGGCGCCCGAGCCGTTCGACGACGGCGGCATGCACCTGCACCCGGTCGCGCTGTCGGAGCAGGAGGTCGCCGACTACTACGAGGGCCACAGCAACGACACATTGTGGCCCGTCTACCACGACGTCATCATCACGCCGACGTTCCGTCGCAGCTGGCGTTCGGTGTATCGCCGCGTCAACCGTCGCTTCGCGAACGCCTGCGCCGAGGTCGCCGCGCAGGGCGCGACGGTGTGGGTGCACGACTATCAGCTGCAGCTCGTGCCGGAGATGCTGCGCGAGATGCGCCCCGACCTGCGCATCGGCTGGTTCAACCACATCCCCTTCCCCGCCGTCGAGCTGTTCGCGCAGCTGCCCGGGCGCGAGGAGATCCTCGAGGGGCTGCTCGGCGCCGACTTCCTGGGTTTCCAGCGCACCGAGGACGCGGGCAACTTCCTGCGCGCGGTGCGTCAGTACCTCGACCTCGACGTGACGGGCGACGTCGTCGACCTCGGCGAACGTCAGGTGCGCGCAGCCGCGGTGCCGATCTCGATCGACGTCGAGGGGCTGCGCGAGATCGTCGAGTCGGATTCGGTGCAGGCGCGGGCGCGTGAGATCCGCGAGCAGCTCGGCAACCCGGAGAAGATCCTGCTGGGCGTCGATCGCCTCGACTACACGAAGGGCATCCGTCACCGCCTCAAGGCGTTCGGCGAACTGCTCGCCGACGAGCGGCTCGACCCGAGCAAGCACAAACTCATCCAGGTCGCGACGCCGAGCCGCGAGCGCGTCAAGGCGTACATGGATCTGCGCGACCAGATCGAGCTGACGGTCGGGCGTATCAACGGTGACTTCTCGAGCATCGGCGCGACGGCGCTCACGTACCTGCACCGCTCGTTCGACCGCGAGGAGATGGCGGCGATGTTCGCGGCCGCCGACATCATGCTCGTCACGCCGCTGCGCGACGGCATGAATCTCGTCGCGAAGGAGTACGTGACGTGCTGCGCCGACGACGGGGCGCTCGTGCTGTCCGAGTTCACCGGCGCCGCGACGGAGCTGAGCGACGCCTACCTGTGCAACCCGCACGACATCGCGGGTCTCAAGCAGCAGATCATGAAGGCCGTCGACGCGCCGGCGCCCCAGCGTCGTCAGCGGATGGACTCGATGCGTGCCCTCGTGAGCGAGAACTCGGTGCAGCAGTGGGCGAAGAACTACCTCGCGAGCCTCGAGGCCGCCCCGAAGGCGCCGTCGACGCAGGCCGCATCGTGACCGCGACGCCGCTGCGGCCGCCGTCACGCGAGGAGCTGGGTGCTTTCGCGCGCCGCGGTGACGTGCTCGTCGCCTCCGACTTCGACGGGGTGCTCGCCCCGATCGTCCTCGACCCCGCGAGCGCCCGCCCGCAACCGGGCACGATCGAGGCACTCAGTGCGATGGCGGCGCTACCGGGCGTGAGCGTCGCGCTCGCATCGGGTCGGGACCTCGCCACCCTGCGCGCGCTGACGGGGATCGACGAGTCCTCCCCCATTGTCCTCATCGGCAGCCACGGCGCAGAGATCTCGCCCCCCCTCGGCTCCGCCGCCTCGGGCGCCAGCGCGCTGAGCGACGTCGAGCGCGCCGCCCTCGACGGCGCCACCCACGCGCTCGAGACGATCGCCGAACGACTGCCCGCGACACGCGTCGAGTACAAGCCGGCCGGCGTCGTCCTGCACACCCGCGGCATGGACGAGGACGAGGCTGAGCGCGCGACCTGCGCGGCGCTCGCCGTCCCGAAGGATGTCCCGGGCGTCCACGCGATGCGCGGCAAGGCCGTCGTCGAACTGTCGGTGCTCGACGTGTCGAAGGGCGCGGCACTCGCGGCCCTCGCCGCCGAGCGCAACCTGCGTGCGACGTTCTACCTGGGCGACGACGTCACCGACGAGACGGTGTTCACGACGCTGCGCGCGGGAAGCGACATCGGCGTCAAGGTCGGCGACGGCGACACCGCCGCAGCGCACCGCGTCCCCGGCTGCACCGACGTCCCACCGCTGCTCGACGCTCTGCTCGGCGCGCTGACGAAGGCGCGGCGCAACGCGCCACGAGACGACGCCGACGTCCGAGACGACGCCGACGCCGACGCCGGGGAGGGCGCCGTCAGCGCACCGGAGGCGGGCCGGTAGAGGCGCGCACGACGAGGTCGGGCGCGAGCACCAGCTCACGGGCGCACGGCGCGGCCGCTGCGAGCCCACGGATCTGGTCGAGCAGCGTGTCGACGGCGCCGTCGGCGAGCGCGGGGACGTTCTGGCGCACCGTCGTCAGCGGCGGCGAGGTGTGCTCCGTCATCGCCGAGCCGTCGAAACCGACGACGGAGAGCTCCCTCGGCACGTCCAAGCCCGCGTGACGCGCTCCGCGGATGACGCCGAGCGCCATGAGGTCCGAGCCGCAGATGATGCCGCTCGCGCCCCGCGTGGTGAGCTGCGTTCCCGCGAGTTCGCCGCCCTCGACGCTGAACCACGTGTGTTCGACGAGCGCCTCGAACCCGAACTCGGCCGCGGCGTCGCGGAACGCCGTCAGCTTGCGGATCGACGGGGTGTAGCGTGCCGGCCCGACGGCCAGACCGAGCCGGCGGTGCCCCAGACTCAGCAGGTGGCTGACGGCGAGGCGCACCGCGACGCGGTCGTCCGTCGACAACGACGTGACGGCGAGGTCGTCGCGGTGGCCGTTGACGAGGACGACGGGCAGGCCCTGCGCGACGAGTTCCTGATGGCGCGCGATCGACGCCGTCGTGTCGGCGTGGCGCCCCGAGACGTGGATGAGCCCGGCGATGCCGCGTTCCAGCAGCATCGACAGGTACTCATCCTCCTGCACCCCACCGGCGCTCGTCGGGCACAGGACGGCGGTGTACCCCGCTGCCGCGAGCCGCGTCGTGACGGCCTGTGCGAGCGCGGGGAAGATCGGGTTGTCGAGTTCGGGCACGACGAGGCCGATGGCGCCAGCCCCCGCGCGGCGCAGACTCGCGGGGCGTTCGTAGCCGAGGACGTCGACGGTGGTGAGGACGCTGCGGCGCGTGGCCTCGGCGACGCCGGCCTTGTTGTTGAGCACGCGCGAGACGGTCGCCTGCGAGACCCCCGCAGCAGCAGCGATCTGCTGCAGGCGCGGCGGCGATTCGTCGCCGCCGCGCCTGAGCGCCGCGTCCTCGGTGGCGCTCACGCGCCCGCTCCCGTCGCGCCGCGACGGTAGGAGTTCACTTCACCGAGCCGGTGGTGAGACCACCGATGAGCTGCTTCTGGAAGGCCAGGTACAGCGCCATGATCGGGATCGAGCTGAGCAGCGCACCAGCCGAGAACTGGCCGAACAGGGCGTTGCGGTCGTTGCCGACCGTCATGCCGTAGAGGCCGACGCCGAGGGTCTGCTTGTCGACGTCGGTGAGGAAGATGCTCGCGAGCATGAACTCGCCGAACAGGCTGACGAACGACACCATGAACACCGTGACGAGGATCGGGCGCACGAGCGGCAGCGTCAGGCTGAAGAACACGCGGGCATGCGAGGCGCCGTCGACGAACGCGGCCTCGTCGAGTTCCTTCGGAACGGTGTCGAAGTAACCCTTGAGAAGCCACACGTTCGATCCCATCGCGCCGCCCAGATAGACGAGGATGAGCCCCCACGTGGTGTTGAGGCCGAACGCGGGCATCACCTCACCGATCTTCGAGAAGGTGATGTAGAGGCCGACGAACGCGAGCAGCGCCGGAAACATCTGCAGCAGCAGCAGCGCGAGCAGCATCGCCCGGCGGCCTCGGAAGCGCAGGCGCGAGAACGCGAACGCGGAGCACGCGCCGATGAAGACGCTGAACACCGAACCGACGAGCGCGATGAGCAGCGCGTTCTTGTACCAGGTGACGAACGGTCGCGCCTCGTTGCTGAACAGGTCGGAGAAGTTGTTGAGCGAGAAGCTCGTCGGCAGCAGCGTCGAAGAACTCAGCGTCCCCGCCTTGTTGAGTGCCGCCGAGAGCAGGAACAGGATCGGGAACAGCGCGAAGGCGAGCGCGCACAGCGCGAGCAGGTGGCGCCACCACACGCCGCCACCGAGGCGCGGCGCACGAGCATGCGTGCCACCGGGGGCAGCTTCGGGCACGCCGGTCACGGCTCCCGGTTCGGGCAGGCCGGCCGCAGGGGTGTTCATGGCAGACATCAGTTGACCTCCTCGAGGGCCTTGCTGCGCAGGAAGCCGGGGAAGCTCAGGAGCGCGACGATGATGAAGATGACGACGGCGACCGCGGATGCGAGACCGAAGTTCGGGTTCGTCCCGTCGATCGCGAGACGGTACGCGTAGGTGATGAGCAGGTCGGTCGAACCGATCTGGGCGCTGTCGCCGACGAACGGCCCGCCCTTGGTCAGCAGGTAGATGAGGCCGAAGTTGTTGAAGTTGAACGCGAACGACGCGATGAGCAGGGGGCCCACCGCGACGAGCAGCAGCGGCATCGTGATGGAGCGCAGCGTCCGGACCGGGCCGGCGCCGTCGATGCGTGCGGCCTCCATGACGTCACCCGGGATCGACTGCAGCGCGCCTGTGCACACGACGAACATGTAGGGGAAGCCCAGCCACAGGTTGGTCAGCAGGATGGCGGCGCGCGCGGCCCACGGGTCGCCGAACCAGTCGATGTCGAGGCCGGTCAGGTTGTTGATGAGGCCGTAGTCCTGGTTGAACATCGACGCCCACACGAGCGCGGAGACGAACACGGGCACGGCGTACGGCAGGATGAGCAGGCTGCGGTAGATGGCGCGGCCCTTGATGCGCGGGTCGTTGAGCAGCAGCGCGAGCAGCATGCCGAGCACGAAGGTCGACAGCACCGACAGGATGGCGAACGCCATGTTCCACGCGAAGATGCCGAAGAAACCCTTGCGAATCGTGTCGTTCGTCACGAGGTCGGTGTAGTTCTTGAACCCCACGCCCTGCTTCCACCCGACCGGCAGCGGGCTCGCGGAGCCGGACTGCGGCACCCAGCGTGCATCCTTCTCGACATATACCGTGCCCGTGGCGGAGTCGGTGAGGGTGTTCTTCGCCTTGTCCCACTTCAGCGTCGGCGCGCCCTCGAAGGCCTGCGAGACACCACTGGCCTTGATGCCGTGGCCGTCACTCGTCGGCACCGCGAAGTTGGCGAGGTCCTTGCGCTTGTTCGCCTCGCCGAGCTTGAGGACGCGATAGCCCTCGGCCGACTTGAGGTGGCCGATGCCCATCTCCGTCTTGCCCGTGAGCGGCTGCAACCCCTTGGCGTCACCGACGAAGTGCTTGCCCTTCTCGTCGGTCAGCAGGAAGTGCAACGGCGCGGACGTCACGTCCTGGCCGTCCTTGACGGCGATCGACAGCCCGTACGTCGGCGACCCCGCGACCTGCTGGACGGAGTAGGCGATGTCCTGCTTCGTCGCCTCCTCCTTGGAGACGAGGTGGCCCTGGCCGTAGTTCGTGAACGACGTCGCGGCCGTGTACACGATGGGCCACACCTGCAGCCCGAGCAGCAGGATCAGGCCCGGGAACAGATACTTCGCGGGCACGTTGCGGCGCGTGCCGTACACGACGAGCACGGCCATCGCGACGAACGCGACACCGACGACGGCGAGGCCGTACCCCTTGTCGGCCAGCTGCGTCGCGAGATAGATGCAGAGGATGACGGCGGCCGCGACGAGCGCCCACTTGAGGATCGGCGCCCACACGGGGCTCTTGGCTGGCGGCAGACCCGACGTCTGCTCGGGGGCGGCGAGGGTCGCCATGTCCTTCTCCATCGCTCGGGGAATTCGTTCACCGGTGCTCACCGCACCAGCCTGGGGCGTGAGGCGCCTCGCGGGCGCCGTCAGGCCTGTCGTGATGGGCGTCGTCGTCGACGCTCGACGCGCCGTGAGCCGGCGACCGACGTGGTCACCGGCTCACGGATGCGACGTGGGTGGATCGTCAGCTGCCGGCCTTGATGGCGGCCTCGATCTCCTTCTGCGCCGCGTTGAAGCGGGCGTCGGGGGCTGCCTTGCCGGAGATGACGTCGGCCATCGCCTGACCCATCGGGCCCCAGACGGCATTCATCGCGGGGATGTTCGGCATGAGCTTCGCGCCCTTGCCGGCCTCGGCCCACTTCGCGACGTCGGGATTGGACTTGACGACCTCGTCGTACGCCGCCGTCAGTGCCGGCGGACGCTTGCCGACCTCGAACAGCGCCTTCTGCGCGGCCTCGGTGGTGAGGAAGGACGTGGTGAACGTCTGAGCGACGGTCGCATTCTTCGCCTTCGAGCTGACGTAGAACATCTGCACGCCGAGGAACGGCGTCATCTTTCCGCCACCGGCGACGGTGGGCAGCGAGGAGACCTCGTACTTGATGCCGGCCTTGTCGAACGTCGGCAGCGACCACGGGCCGGTGACGATGTACGGCGCCTTCTTGTCGGCGAACAGGGCATCAGCGTTGGTCTTGTCGACGTTGGTCGACAGCACCTTCTTCTTGCCGAGCTCGGCGAGCAGGTTGGCGCCCTTGAGGCTCTCGGGCGAGTTGACGAGCAGCTTGCTCGCGTCGTAGTCGCCGTTGGCCTTCGTGCCGAAGATGCCGCCGCCGAAGCCGGTGAGGAACGGGATGCCGTGGTAGGCGTCGCCCTGCTTGCCCATCTCGAGGGAGAGGACGTTCGTCGCCTTCTTCTCGTCGACGACCTTCTGACCGGTGGAGACGAGCTCGTCGATCGTCTTCGGCGCGTCCTTGACCATGTCGGTGTTGCGCACGAGCGCCATGTTCTCGACGGCGTAGGGCACGCCGTAGGACTGGTTGTTGTACTTCGTCGCGGCGATGGCCTCCTTGTTGAAGCCGGAAGCGACGTTGGCGGGGATCTGCACGGGCGCGACGGAGCCGTTGGAGACGAGCTCACCCATCCAGTCGTGAGCGCCGACGATGACGTCGGGGGCCTGGCCCGCCTTGAAAGCCGTGCCGTAGTTGCCGCGCACGTCCGTCGAGACCTGGACGGAGACCTTGACGTCGTTCTCGTCCGCGAACTGCTTCGCGAGCTTGGAGACGACGGGGGCCGCGGTGCCGTCAGCCCAGATGACGAGGTCGGCGTTGGCGTCACGCTTCGGGTCCTTGGCGTTGACGTCACTGCCGGCGGCAGCACTGCCCGACGCCTTCGCGTCGCCGGACTTCGACGAAGCCGCAGAGGTGTCGCTCTTCGACGAGTCGGACGAGGACGAGCCGCCGCCGCACGCGGAGACGGAGAGGGCGAGGACGCCCGCGAATGCGACAGCCACACTGCGCTTGGTCATGAGTACTCCGATTGTTCAGGGCCACACCTCGAGTGTGGCCTGCTTCACAGCATGCAGCGTGCGCTCAGGGTCTGCAAAATTTTTCACGGTCACGATTTGATCAAGGAGCGTTGACCGGGTGATGGGGAGGCCCGAGCGAGCACGCAGGTCGACCTACCTACCCCTCGAGACGGGACGCTCAGATGAGCACTACTGAAACAAATGTGCAGAAGGGCTGGTCAAGAGCCGCTCCCATCAGGCATGCTGTGTGCGGCGTCACATCCGTGCGCCGCCCGTTCACAACGGATCGTCCGGCACGTTCCTGCCGGTGAGCGCTAAGGAAACCCCATGGCAACCGTCACGTACGACAACGTCACCCTCACCTACCCCGGGGCCGATCGTCCCAGCGTCAGCGACCTCAACATCGAGATCGCCGACGGCGAGTTCCTCGTCCTCGTCGGCCCGTCGGGCTGCGGCAAGTCGACCTCGCTGCGCATGCTCGCCGGCCTGGAGGAGGTGACGAGCGGCCGCATCCTCATCGACGGACGCGACGTCACGGCGCTGTCGCCGAAGGATCGCGACGTCGCGATGGTGTTCCAGAACTACGCGCTCTACCCGCACATGAGCGTCGCCGACAACATGGGCTTCGCGCTCAAGATCGCCGGCGTCGACAAGGGCGAGATCCGCAAGCGCGTCGAGGAGGCCGCGCAGATCCTCGACCTCACGCAGTACCTCGAGCGCAAGCCGAAGGACCTGTCGGGTGGCCAGCGTCAGCGCGTCGCGATGGGTCGCGCAATCGTGCGTCAGCCGCAGGTGTTCCTCATGGACGAGCCGCTGTCGAACCTCGACGCCAAGCTGCGCGTGCAGACGCGCACGCAGATCGCCGACCTGCAGCGTCGTCTCGGCGTGACGACCGTCTACGTCACCCACGATCAGGTCGAGGCCATGACGATGGGTGACCGCGTCGCTGTCCTCAAGGACGGTCTGCTGCAGCAGTGCGACACGCCGCGCAACATGTACGACCACCCGAAGAACGTCTTCGTCGCGGGCTTCATCGGCAGCCCCGCGATGAACCTGTTCGAGGTGCCGGTCAAGGACAACAAGGTGCTGCTCGGTACCGCGTCGATTCCGCTGCCCGCGGACGCCCGCCCCGGTTCGAACCGTGTCACGCTCGGCATCCGCCCGGAGGACCTCGCGCCGTCCGACGCGGGTCTCGAGGTCGACGTCGTCATGGTCGAGGAGCTCGGCGCCGACGCCTACGTCTATGGCAAGACGAACGTCGAGGGCGAGGACCAGCAGGTCATGGCCCGCGTCGACGGCCGCCGCCCCCCGATGAAGGGCGACACGCTGTACTTCGCGCCGAAGACCGATCACATCCACCTCTTCGACGTCGAGACCGGCGAGCGCATCAACGACTGAACGCGCACCCGCGAGGGGCTGACATGACGATCGAGCGGACGATGGCGAGCGGCCATCGTCCGCTCGACGCATCGACGGGTGGCCGACGCACCGTTTCGGGTGAAACACACCGTCACGCGGATGCAGGCAGCCGCCCCCGCGCGGTGGGAGGATGACGAGGTGGCACTCGACATCAAGGCAGCACGCCCCTACCCCGCGCTGTTCGCACTGCCATGGAGCGTGCCCCTCGAGCAGTGGCCAGAGGATCGACTCGCGGCACTGCCGCGCGGCATCTCGCGTCACATCGTCCGCTTCGCGAAGGTCGACGGCCGCATCCTCGCCGTCAAGGAGATCAAGGCCGACATCGCGCTGCGCGAATACGCGATGCTCAAGCAGCTGCGGCGCCTGCACCTGCCGTGCGTCGAGGCGATCGCCGTCGTCACCGGACGCACCGACGTGCACGGCGAACCGCTCGACGCGTGCCTGCTGACGCGGCACCTGCAGTTCTCGCTGCCGTACCGCGCGATGATCAGCCAGACGCTGCGCCCGGACGCGGCGACCCGCCTCATCGACGCCCTCGCGGTCCTGCTCGTCAAGGTGCACCTCGTCGGTTTCTGGTGGGGTGATGTGTCACTGTCGAACGCCCTGTTCCGTCGTGACGCGGGCGAGTTCGCCGCCTACCTCGTCGACGCCGAGACCGGTGAGCTGCGCGAGAAGCTGTCGAAGGGCCAGCGCGAGCACGACCTCGACATTGCGCAGGTCAACATCGCCGGGGAGCTGATGGATCTGCAGGCCGGCGGCATGGTGCCCGACGACATGGACCCCATCGAGGTGAGCAACACGATCGTCGAGCGCTATCACGAGCTGTGGGAGGCACTCACGCAGGCCGAGCGTTTCGATGCCTCGGACGCGTGGCGCGTCGAACAGCGCATCCGCTCGCTGAACGACCTCGGCTTCGACGTCGGCGAGCTCGACATCACGACCGACATCGACGGCACGACGATGTCGATCAAGCCCCAGATCGTCGAGGCCGGCTACCACACGCGCCGCCTGCGTCACCTCACCGGTCTCGAGGTCGGCGAGAACCAGGCGCGACGACTGCTCAACGACCTCGTCAGCTTCACGGCGAGCAAGAACCGCCAGAGCGACGACGAACGCGCCGTCGCGCACGACTGGCTCGCGACGATCTACGAACCGATCACCCGCACGGTACCGCCGCAGTTGCGTCAGAAGCTCGAACCAGCCGAGATGTTCCACGAGGTGCTCGAGCACCGCTGGTACATGTCGGAGCGTCTGCAGCGTGGCGTGACGATCGAGGAAGCCGTCGCCGACTACGTCGAGAACATCCTGCCGACGAAACCGGACGAGCAGAACGTCATCGCCCCCGACGCAACGCCCCTGCAGATGACCGCGCGCTGAGCGCGGCGCCCCGGTAACCTCGTGTGCGAAGGAGCACAGGAGGGAATCATCATGAGCAACAACACGAATGGATACGGCAGCCAGCCGTACGGTCAGAATCCGCACGACCCCGCCGCGCAGCCGGGCCAGTACGGCGGCGCGCCGCAGGGCCAGCCTGCTTACGGACAGCCGAGCCATGACCAGCAGGGTTACGGCCAGCAGGAATACCAGGAACAGAGCTACGGCCAGCCTGCCCAGCAGTACGGTGGCGCGCAGTACGGCGCGCAGGGCCAGCAGTACGGCGGCGGCTACGGCCGGCCGGACGCCTACGGCGCACCGGGCTACGCCCAGCAGTACGGTCAGGGCGCGCCGAACATGCCGATCCTCGCGAGCTGGGGTTCGCGTGTCGGTGCGGCGTTGCTGGACTGGCTCATCACGATCCTGCCGACCATCATCTGCGTCGGCATCGCGCTCGGCACCGGAGATTTCCTCAAGGACGGCTGGGACGCGCCGGGTGCCGACCCCACCGATCCCTTCACGGACCGGGCCTGGGCGTTCATGGGCGCGGGCACGCTGCTCGGTCTGCTGTTCCGTCTTTGGAACGAGGGATACCTGCAGGGCAAGCGAGGCCAGAGCATCGGCAAGAAGGTGCTCAAGATCGGCGTCATCAACGAGCGGACCGGCCAGTACCTGGGTGTCGGCCGTGGTCTCGGCCGCCTCGCCGTCGACATCCTGATCTCGCTGCCGTCGCAGCTGATCCCGCTGCTGTTCTTCATCCCCCTGCTCAACTACCTGTGGCCGCTGTGGGACGACAAGAACCAGACGTGGCACGACAAGGCCGTCCACTCGCTCGTCGTCCGCACGGCCTGAGCGGCCCACCCGCCATCGACGCCTGACGAGAAGGAACGGACATGAGCAACGGATACGACCCCTACGTTCCGCCGCCCGAGCACGGTGGCGCCCAGGGGTACGGCAGCGGCGCGCAGTCGCAGCCGGGCCCCCAGTACCAGCAGTACCAGGGCCAGCCGTACCAACCGCAGGGCTACCAGGGTGCGCCGCAGCCCGGCCAGCCGTACCAGAACCAGCCATATCAGGGGCAGCAGTACGGTGCGCCCGCTCGACGGGCGGGGTCCGCGCCCTACGGTTCATGGGGGTCGCGCGTGGGCGCCTACCTCATCGACAGCCTGCTGTCGGCCGTCCCGATGATCGTCATCTCCGGTCTCGGATTGTGGCTGGCGTTCAAGGACAGCTACTCGGTGGAAGACATCAACGGCAACTCGACGCTGCACAACGTCTCCGGCGGCGGTGTCGCGTTGGCGCTGCTCGGTCCGCTCGTCGCGTTGCTGTTCAACCTCTGGAACCGCGCCATCCGTCAGGGCAGGACGGGCCAGAGCCTCGGCAAGAAGATGCTGCACCTCAAGGTCGTCGACGAGCGCACGGGTCAGCCGACGGGCGCCGGTGTCGGCTTCGGGCGTTACCTGCTCGAAGCCGTCGCCGGCGGTATCAGCGGCGGACTCCTGCTCATCGTCGACCTGCTGTGGCCGCTGTGGGATGACACCAAGCAGACGCTGCACGACAAGATCGTCCACACGATCGTGGTGCGCGGCGACTGACGCCCGCCCCACCGCGGGCGAGCCTCGAGCTCGCCCTGACGTGAAACGGCCCGGTTCCCCTCTCCGAGGGAACCGGGCCGTTTCACGTCAGGACACGCGTCAGCGCAGACGCTGGTGGATGTCCTCGCTCATGCGAACGATCGCGACGTAGAACTCGAGCGTCATCCGGATGAAGACGAGGTACAGCAAGATGAGGACGGGGCCAATGATGAGAGCGAGCAAACCCGACGCCGCGTTGTCCGCGAAGCCGCCGATGACCATGAAGACCCACAACAGCCCCAGGGCGCCGACGGAGATGGCGTAGGCGAACTTGACGATCTTCGGCGTGATGAACGTCGAGAACGAGAAATCGAACAGCGCCTTGAAGAACCCGGCGCCCGACAAGGACTGATCAGCGGGCACCTGCTGCCCGTACGCCTGGGCGCCGGCCGTGGGGTTGGCCTGCGTCTGGTCGTAGGACGTGTGGGCGCCGTACTGGTTCGACTGGCTCTGGTGCGGCTGACCGTACTGCCCGTACTGCCCCTGGTCACCGGTCTGGTCGTACTGGTTCGGCTGACCGTAGTGGCCGGGGTTCTGGCCGTCGCCGGGCTGGTATCCGTCGTAGGAGTCGTGGTTCGACATGGTGAAGGTCTCCCTCTCGTTCATCATGGTGCCTGGACGTACCACGATACGGGGCTGGGAGCCTCCCGCATCCGACCTCCGGGGCTCAGCGCGTCGAGCCCAGCCCGCGGTTGACGGCCACCTGATACAGCGTCACGGACGTCGCGATGCCGGCGTTGAGCGACTCGACCGCGGAGCTCATCGGCACAGAGACGATCTGGTCGCACGTCTCGCTGACGAGACGCGACAGGCCCTTGCCCTCGGAGCCGACGACGACGACGAGCGGCCGGTCGGCGAGCTCGAGGCCGGGCAGGTCGACGTCACCGTCCATGTCCAGGCCGATGACGAAGAAGCCCGCCTTCTTGAATTCCTTGAGCGCGGCCGTCAGGTTGCTCGCCTGCGCGACGGGGATGCGTGCCGCGGCGCCCGCCGATGTCTTCCACGCCGACGCGGTCATGCCCGCGCTGCGACGCTGCGGGATGACGACGCCGTGGCCGCCGAACGCCGCCGTCGAACGCACGATGGCGCCGAGGTTGCGGGGATCGGTGATGCCGTCGAGCGCGACGACGAGCGGCGTGCCGGGCAGTTCGGGGTCGATGAGGTCGCTCGGGTGCGCGTACTCGTACGGCGGCACCTGCAGCGCGAGGCCCTGGTGCACCGCGCCGTCCGTGAGCCGATCAAGTTCACCGCGCGGCGTCTCGAGCATCGCGACGCCCTGCTCCTGTGCGATCTTGAGCGTCTCGCGCACGCGGTCGTCGGAGTCGATGCGGCTCGCGACGTACAGCGTCGCGGCAGGCACGCCGACACGCAACGCCTCGAGCACCGAGTTGCGCCCGGCGATGATCTCGCTCGACGTCCGGTCGCGGCGCGCACCGCTCGAACGTCGCGCGTTGGGCGCGTTCTTGGCGGCGCCGGAGCGCTGCGCCGACTTGTACGCCTTGTGGTTCGGGCGCTCCTCCGCGCGCGGCGTCGGGCCCTTGCCCTCGAGCCCGCGTCGGCGCTGACCGCCGCTGCCGGTCGTCGCGCCCTTTTTCGACGCTCCCTTGCGGATCGCACCGCGGCGCGATGAGTTGCCTGGCATCAGACGTTGTCCTTTCGGCCCGTACGCGCCACGCTCCAGCGGGCGCCGTCGGGGGTGTCTTCGACCACGACGCCGGCGTCGGCCAGCTGGTCGCGGATGATGTCTGCTGTCGCGAAGTCCTTCGCCGCACGTGCGGTCTTGCGTTGCTCGACGAGAGCGTCGACGAGTGCGCCCAGCGCACGCTTCGTCTCGTCACCGCCGGCCGATCCGTTGCCCGACCACTTCGGGTCGAGCGGGTTGACGCCGAGGACGTCGGTCATCGCGGCGACCTGCAGCGCGAGCTCTTCGACGCGCCGCACATCGGCCTCGTCGATGGCGGTGTTGCCCTCGCGGATGGCGTCGAAGCACGCTGCGAGCGCGCCGGAGACGTTGAGGTCGTCGTCCATCGTCGCGACGAACGCCTCGGGCAGTTCGACGTCGGCGAGGTCGGCGCTCGTCAGGACGGCGTCCTCGCCGAGGGCGCGACGCAGGAAACCCTCGATGCGCTCGACGGCGGCATTCGCTTCCGCCAGCGAATCGGACGTGTACTCGATCGTCGAACGGTAGTGCACCGAGCCGAGGTAGTAGCGCAGCACGAGCGGACGCACCGTCTTCGTCAGCTCCGTGACGGACAGCGTGTTGCCGAGCGACTTGCTCATCTTCTCGCCGCTCAGCGTCACCCAGCCGTTGTGCATCCAGTAGCGCGCGAAACCGAGACCTGCGGCGCGTGACTGCGCCTGCTCGTTCTCGTGGTGCGGGAAGCGCAGGTCGATGCCGCCGCCGTGGATGTCGAACGTGTCACCGAGCCAACGACGCGCCATCGCGGAGCACTCGAGGTGCCAGCCGGGGCGCCCCTCACCCCACGGCGTCGGCCAGTTCGCGGACGCCGGCTCGTCGGCCTTGCGGCCCTTCCACAGCGCGAAGTCGCGGGGGTCGCGCTTCGCACGCGGGTCGGCGTCAGCGGCGTCTTCCATGTCGTCGAGCTTCTGCCGCGTCAGCGCGCCGTACTCGTCGAAGCTCTTGACGTCGAAGTAGACGTCGCCCGAACCGTCGGCTGCCGGGTAGGCATGGCCGCGTTCGATGAGCAGTTCCATGAGTTCGACCATGTCGGTGACGTGCCCTGTCGCGCGCGGCTCGTACGTCGGTCGCTGAACGCCGAGGATGTCGAGCGCGTCGCTCGTCTCACGCTCGTGAAGGTAGCTCCACGCGAACCAGGGCTCCCCCGCCTCCGCGGACTTGCGCAGGATCTTGTCGTCGATGTCGGTGACGTTGCGCACGAGCGTGACGTCGTAGCCGTGACCGCGCGTCAGCCAGTTGCGCAGCACGTCGAACGCGACGGCGAAGCGCAGGTGACCGATGTGCGGCGAACCCTGCGTCGTCAGCCCACAGATGTAGATGCCGACCTTGCCGGGCTCAACTGGTTCGAAGTCGCGCAGTTCGCGCGTGGCGGTGTCGAAGATCTGCAGGCTCACGCCGCACAGTCTATCGGCGACGCGCAGCCCTGACGCCCCGCCCGGGCCGCGCCTGCCCACCATCGAGCGGCGCAGCGTCGATCAGTGGCTCAGGAGATCCACTGCTGCCAGGTGAGGTTCCAGTCGCCCTCGCCGTTCGTCACGGAGACGGGGTTGTTCGTGCCCTTGGAGACGAACAGGTTGCCGGGCAGCACCTTGTCGTAGAACCACTTCGCGTCGGCGGCCGACAGGTGGAAGCATCCGTGCGATGTGTCCGCCTTGCCGATGAGGTCGTCCCAGGGTGCGGCGTGCAGGTAGGTGCCCGATTCGGAGACCTGAACGGCGTTGTTGATCTGCTCGTCGTAGTAGTTTGCATCGCCGGGCGTGCAGGAGATGCCGACGCTGCACGACGTCATGCGTACCGTCCGCTCCTTGCCCGTCACGACCATCTTGCCGGTGAGGCTCTCGAAGCCCTTCTTGCCACCACCCGACTTCATGACGCGGGTGACCTTGCCACCCTCGCTGACGGTGACCTCGTGCGTCGCGGGGTCGTACACCGCCTCGAGGTCGGAGGTGACGTCGAAGCCGACGTCACCGAGCGTGCCCGCGCCCCAGGTCTGGCCGATCGGCATGCCCTGGATCGAGCCGGTGACAGTGACGCTGTCGCCGACCGGCCACTTGTTCTTCGGGCGGTAGTCGAGGCGCGTCGGGCTTACCCAACGCCACGCGCCCTCCACGTTCGCCGTGTCCTTCACGGTGAACCGCTTGGCGACCTCGGCGCGCTGCGCCTGCGGCACGGCCTGGCTGAACGTCAGCACGACCGGCTGAGCGTTGCCGACGTTCGAGCGCTTGAACGGCGTGACGGCGTAGAGGCCGGTCGTGCTCTCACCGTTCGCGGCAGCGAGGAGGGTCCGCGAGTTCGACGCGCTCTGCCCGTCCGAGGTCTTGGCCGTGGCCGTCACGGTGTACGAGCCGCTCTTGGTCAACAGGCCGGCCGGCGTCCAGGTGCCCGCGCTCGCGTCGTAGTTGCCCTCGACGCTCTTGCCCGCCGCGTCGGTGACGGTGACGTCCGTGACCTGTGCCGAGCTCGAATCGGCGCCCTTCGCACTCACCGTCACCGGCTGCGACAACCCCAGGGGCGAGCCCTGGGCGACGTTCGAGGCGATGGTGATGGTCGCCGCAGGCGCGGCACTCGACGAACTCGCCGGCGACCCGGGCGGTTCAGCGCCCGAGTGCGTTCCCGCCGCCGAGCCCCCAGCGCCCGACGACACGTTCGCCGCGGGCGCCGAGTGATTCGTGTCCGAGGAGCATCCGGCGCCGACGGCCCCGAGCGTGATGACGCCGACCAGGATCGCCCCGGTGTGCACGAGGCGACGATCGGGGCGGGTGTGGGCGAGGGGCAGGCTCGACGGGCGACGCATCCTCTCAGTCTGCGCCACGTCCGTCGAACCACCGCGCAGGAACACGCGGGTCACCCTCGGATGCTCACTGCTCGGACCCGGCTCCGATCGTGGCGCTCTCGGCCGCGATGCTCGTCGCGTCACCGTGGCCCGTCAGGACGGTGGTGTGGCCCGGCAGCGTGAACAACGACGTGCGGATCGAGGCGAGCAGCGTGTCCTCGTCCGAGTACGACCGACCGGTCGCACCGGGGCCGCCCTGGAACAACGTGTCGCCCGTGAACACGACGTCGAGCGCCTCGAGGTACAGACAACACGCGCCCGGCGCATGCCCCGGGGTGTGGATGACGCGCAGGGTGGCCCCTGCGACCCGCAGCTCGTCCCCGTCGCTCAGCGACTCGTCGGGCGCCCAGTCGTACGTCATGTCCCACAGCACGCGGTCGCCCGGGTGCAGGTGGACGGGCGCACCTGTCGCGGCGCGCACGTCGGCGGCGGCCGTGATGTGGTCATTGTGGGCGTGCGTGCACACGATGGCGACGACCTCGCGGCCCGCGACGGCGTCGAGGATGGGCGCCGCCTCGTGAGCCGGGTCGACGATTATCACCTGCTCGTCGTCGCCGATGAGCCAGACGTTGTTGTCGACGTCCCACTTACCGCCGTCGAGCTCGAAGGTGCCGGAGGTGACGACGCGTTCGATGCGCAGATCGCCGTCGGCGACGACGGCTTCCGGGCCCGCGGGGGCGCTCACAGTTCCACCACCGAACGCAGCACCGAACCCTCGTGCAGCTTCTCGAACGCCGACTCGACGGCGTCGATGCCGATGCGCTCGGTGACGAAGGCGTCGAGGTCGAAGCGGCCCTGCTTGTAGAGGGCCACGAGCGCCGGGAAGTCGCGCTCGGGCAGGCAGTCGCCGTACCAGCTCGACTTGAGCGCGCCACCGCGACCGAAGATCTCGATCATCGGCAGTTCGATCTTCAGATCGGGCGTCGGCACGCCGACCATGACGACGCGGCCGGCGAGGTCACGGGCGTAGAACGCCTGCTCGTACGTCTCGGGGCGTGCGACGGCGTCGATGACGACGTCGGCGCCGAACCCGCCGGTGAGTTCGCGGATCTTCTCGACGGC
>ERZ1023267.110-NODE-110-length-32714-cov-7.318136_pt1 | contig 32714 bp, 31 predicted proteins | sample MGYA00520905_ERZ1023267 | MGnify/ENA primary metagenome ERZ1023267 (study PRJEB32759, sample SAMN07749868) | skin metagenome | biome: transportation; feature: city; material: polyester macromolecule | host: Homo sapiens | place: Hong Kong:ISLAND line | collected...
TCGCCGTCCCGACCTCCGGCTGGAGCGCCGGCTGGACGCAGGCCAACCTCATCGTGGTCCCCCGCGAGCAGGTCTACGACGTGCTCCTCTTCGCCCAGCGCAACCCCAAGCCGTGCCCCGTCCTCGACGTCACCGAGCCCGGCGAGGTGAGCTGCTCGATCTTCGACGGCGACTTGCGCACGGACCTGCCGGGGTACCGGGTCTACGAGCACGGCGAGCTCGCCGGCGACCGCGACCAGGATCACCAGCATCGTCGCGCCGGTGATGCCGAGCAGCGCGGCGATGTCGACCGACAGGTCGCGGATCGTATCGACGGTAATGTCGTCTATCACGCCCGACAGGTCGCGGATGCGGCCATCGGCGTCCTTCATGCGAAGATCTCCCCGTCCATCAGCTTGCGCGCGGTGCGCAGCATGCCCGCCTCGACCAATATCTGGAAGCCGTTGCAGACGCCGAGCACGGGCATGCCGCCCTGCGCCGCGGGGATCAGCTCATCCATGACAGGGGCGAAGCGCGCGATGGCGCCGCAGCGCAGGTAGTCGCCGTAGCTGAAACCGCCCGGCACGACGACGGCGTCGACGCCCTTGAGGTCGGCGTCACCGTGCCACAGGTCGACGGGGTCTCCCCCGGCGAGGCGGACGGCGCGCTTCGCGTCGTGATCGTCGAGCGAACCGGGGAAGGTGATGACGCCGATCTTCACTGCTCGTCCTTCAGGTCGTGCACGCTGACGACGTCCTCGATCACGGGGTTGCTCAGCAGCTTGTCGGCCGCCTCACGCGCCGCGGCGAGGTGCGCGTCCGTCACATCACCGTCGACGGTGAGGACGAAACGCTTGCCCTGACGCACGTCGGTGAACTGCTCGAAACCGAGGCGCGGCAGCGCACCGGCGACGGCCTGACCCTGCGGGTCGAGGATCTCGGACTTCAGCATGACGTCGACGACGACGTGGCCCATGGGTTCTCCCTGTGAGAGGCGGTGTGTCCAGCACCCTGAGTCTAGGCGGCGCCACCGACAACGCCCCATTCCCGCTCACGTCGTGCGCAGCGGCAGGTGGATCCAGCCCTCTTGACGGGCCGCGTCACGGTGCGCACTCGGGACCTGCACGCCGCGCAGATCCGCGTCGCGCGCGACGAGCGCGCAGATGAACGCGTCGAGGACGTGATCCGAGGCGATCAACGCACTGCGATGCTCGTCGATGTTTGCGCACGACGACATGATGTCCGGAACTCCTGCGCACAGCGCCGCGACGATCTTCGCGCGCTGGGCCTCGCTCCCCGCACCCTTGTACCTCCGATACGAGGGCGCGTTCCACAGGGCCAGGGCCGCTGCGGGATACACCTCGACGAGCGCCCCCGAACCGTCGCGTGGGGACGAGGAGGTGACGCTGAGGCGCGAGCGCAACCCCGCGAAGCGCAACGCCACGTGGGCGATGCGATCGGCCGAGACACTGAGCGGCCTGACGGCCGGCCGCGCCGGATCAGCGCTCGAGCCGTGGCGCTTCGTCACCTCGATGACGTCGAGATCCGTCGCCCGATAGACCAAGCGCTGGCGCTCGTCCGGCGTCGCGTAGGACGCTTCCCGCACCTCGGACCCGCCCGGTTCCCCACCACCCTGATCACCCACGAGTTCGACGAACTCCTGAGGCCAGCCGAACGGGCAGTCGACGCCGATCTCGGCGTCACTGCGATCGAGGAGGCTGACGAGCACCGCGTCGCTGACGCACTCACGACCCTCGCCCCAGACGTCGACGATCGTCGCGCGGTCCCCCTCCCAAGCCAACTCCACCGCAGCGGTGTTGACCGGGGCGGCAGCCAGATCGACACCGATACTGATGCCGTGGGCCGGTCGCTGAACCTCTGGCTCGCCCGCCGCCCTGCGACCCGTCACGCGAACGTGCGCCCCGTCAGTGCTTCGTAGGCCTCGATGTACTTGGCGCGCGTGGCGGCGACGATGTCGTCGGGCAATGCCGGCGGCTGCTCGCCCGACGACTTGTCCCAACCAGAGGCCGGGGACGTCAGCCAGTCGCGCACGAACTGCTTGTCGTACGAATCCTGTGCGCGCCCCGGCTGCCACGACGCGGCCGGCCAGAAGCGCGACGAGTCGGGCGTCAGCAGCTCGTCGGCGAGCACGAGCGTGCCGTCGGCGCGCACGCCGAACTCGACCTTCGTGTCGGCGATGAGGATGCCCCGCTCGGCGGCGATCTCGTTGCCACGCGCGAGGATTCGCACGGTGAGGTCACGGATCTCATCCGCGCGCTCCCGCCCGACGAGCACGACGGCCTCGTCGAACGTCATCGACTCGTCGTGATCCCCGATCTCCGCCTTCGACGTCGGCGTGAAGATCGGCGTCTCGAGCTTCGAGGCATCGACCAAGCCGTCCGGCAGGGCCACCCCACACACCGCACCGGTGGCACGGTACTCGGCGAGCCCGCCGCCAGTCAGGTATGCGCGGGCGATGGCTTCGAGCGGCACCATGTCGAGCCGTTCGACGAGCACCGCACGGCCCGCGACGGCGTCGGGCACGTCCGTCGAGACGACGTGGTTGGGCACGAGGTCTGCCATCTGCTCGAACCACCACAGCGACAGCTGCGTCAGCACCTTGCCCTTGTCGGGGATCGGTGTCGAGAGGATGAAGTCGAACGCCGAGATGCGGTCGCTCGCGACGAGCAGCACCTGGTCGTCGCGAGCCTTGCCGTCCGCGTCGAGCGGCGCGTACAGGTCGCGCACCTTGCCGGAGTAGACGTGCGCGTACCCAGGAAGTTCGAGTGTCTCGCTCATGCCTGCTCTCCTTCGACGGTGATCTCACCCTTGAGTGCCTTGAGCGCGATGTCGGTGCGGTGATGACTGCCGGGCAACGTGATGCGCTCGACGCCCGCGTACGCCACCTCACGGGCGGCGGCGAGATCCGCACCCCGCCCGACGACCGACAGCACACGCCCACCGGACGAGACGATTCCGCCGCCGCTGCCCAGCTTCGTCCCCGCATGCAGGACGTACGCACCGTCACCCGCCGCGGTGCCGTCGCCGTTCACCTCGTCGAGGCCGTCGATGCGCGCACCCGTCACCGGCTTTGCGGGGTAACCCTCGCTCGCGACGACGACGGTGACGGCGGCGTCATCGCTCCATTCGAGCGGCCCGAAGTCAGCGAGCTCACCCCGTGCGGCAGCGCGCAGCAGACCGCCGAGCGGCGTCCGCAGACGCGCGAGGACGACCTGCGTCTCCGGGTCGCCGAAGCGCGCGTTGAACTCGACGACCTTCGGGCCCTTCGACGTCAGCGCCAGCCCGACGTACAGCACGCCCGCGAACGGCGTGCCGCGGCGCGCCATCTCGTCGATCGTCGGCTGCGCGACTCGCTTCACGACATCGTCGACGAGCCCCGCAGGCGCCCAGTCGAGCGGCGAGTACGCGCCCATGCCACCGGTGTTCGGGCCCGCATCGTCATCATGGGCGCGCTTGAAATCCTGCGCCGGCTCGAGCGGAACGACCGTCGCACCGTCGCTGATGCAGAACAGCGACACCTCGGGGCCGTCGAGAAATTCTTCGATGACGAGGCTCGACCCGGCGTCGAGACAGGCCCGGGCGTGCGCGAGCGCCTCGTGGCGGTCGTTCGTCACGACGACACCCTTGCCGGCCGCGAGCCCGTCGTCCTTGACGACGTACGGGGCGCCGGTCGCATCGAGGGCCGCGGCGACCTGCGTCATGTTCGTGCACGCGTGCGCGCCGGCGGTCGGGACGCCGGCGGCCGCCATGACGTCCTTCGCGAACGCTTTCGACCCCTCGAGTCGGGCGGCTTCGGCGGACGGGCCGAACGTGTCGATTCCGGCTGCGCGCACCGCGTCCGCCACCCCGGCGACGAGCGGCGCCTCGGGCCCGATGACGACGAGGTCGGCCCCGATCTCCTGCGCGAGTTCGGCGACGGCGTCACCGTCGAGGATGTCGACGTCACGCACCTGGGCGTCGGCGGCCATGCCTGGATTTCCGGGGGCGGCGACGATGACGTCGACCTGCGGATCCGCTGCGAGCCCCTTGACGATGGCGTGCTCGCGCGCGCCCGTTCCGACGACCAAAGCCTTCATGGCTGCAACCCTACCGGCGAGGAGGCGGCGCGCGCGGCCCCGGGAACCCAGGGGGAGGAAATGCTCCCGGGGCGGCGCGCACCTGGCGCGAAGTGGGTCGAACCATCGGGGGGAGGTGGTGACACGCTCCTTCGCGCACCGGACGGGCCGGCACGACCCACTATGGCACGACCACGGGCACCCGTTCGCTCACGGTTTGGCAGAATGACGTCATTGGCGAACATTCGCCAAGAGCGTCACTTCTTTCTCCCTCGTCGACAGGCGGCCGTCATGCCCCATGAGTCATCCACCGATGTACCTTCCGGGGCACCCGGCACACCCGCCGACGCTCTCGGCGCGCCTGCCGACACCCCCGGCACGATCGGCGGCGGCACGCCCGCCGATGCGATCGCCGACCTCACCGCGATGATGCCCGAGGGCGCTGCGACGACGAACGCGCTCGCCGACCTCATCGGCGAGGACCGTCCGACCGAGCTCTACCTCCACCTGCTCATGCACGGCGCGTGCGACGAGGACGATCTCGCCGCAGCCGGATTCGCCGTTGACGCTACCGCCGTCGCCCTGCGCATCCTCACCGCGCGTGCCATGGTCGAGCGGGATTCGTCGGGGTGGCGGGTCACGCCCCCGGAGCAGGCGCTGCCCACCCTCGCGGGGCAGCTCGAGTCACGCGCGACGAGTATCCGCGCCGCGTTGCCGGGCCTCGTCGCCGCCCACCGCAACGCCGCGAAGGTCACGGGCGCGAACCGACTGTTCGAAGGCACCGACGCGCTCGACGGCGAGCGCGAGGTCGCTTTCGCGTTCGCCCAGTGCGTCGCGAACGCTCGTCATGAGGTGCGAGCCATGCGCACGCGATCCATCGCGACGCGCTCGCCCATCCTCGACGCGCTGCCCGGTTCACGCGACGGGCGCGTCGGCGCCTCGCAACGTCTCGTGACGGTCGACACCGTCATCGACTCGAGCCTGGTCGCCGACTTCGACGCCGACGACTTCGCCTCTCTGCAACCCACGCCGAACGTCCGCGTCACCCTTGCGACGGGCGTTCCGTTCACCGCCGCCGTCAACGACGACGGGATGGCGGTCATCGAGACCGTCAGCGGTGGCGGTGTGGCGGGGCTCGTCGTGCACGACGCCGGACTCGTCGCGGCGGTGTCGTCGACGATCGACCTCATGCTGCGCCTCGCCGCTCCCCTCGCCGCGACCCATCCGCGTGCGTCGACGCAGTCCATGGCGCGCCAGCGCACGGACGGTGTGCAGGCTGCCACGTCGGATGCGTTGAGCGACCAGGAGCGCCTCATCCTGACGCTGCTCGCCGCAGGAGTGCCCGACGCCACCGTGGCGCGTCGCGTCGGCGTCAGCCAGCGCACGTTCGATCGGCGCGTCCGCAGCGTCATGGATCGCCTCAACGCCCAGACACGGTTTCAGGCCGGGGTGCTGGCCGCCCGACGCGGCTGGTTGTGAGCCCTGTCGCGACATGGACCCCGACGCGCCGAACGGGCCGACGAACGCTCTAAGGTAGAGGGTCATCCGCGCGCGGCGCGGTGAGCCAGCACGGCGAGGGGAAGCACTGCGTGAGCACGGTTGAGGGACGTCCGGCCGGCCAGGTCGACGAACTGCCCGACGAGGTCACCCGCGAGATCGCGATCGAACAGGCGCACGTCGAGCGCGTCTACGCCGAACTGGCGAAGGCCGGCGAGCGCGTCGGCATCGTCGAATCCGAGGGCCTCGCGCGCGGGCGCGCGAGCCGCTCCGGCGACATGCGCGACGAGGAGAAGGCCGGCCTGTTCGAGCGCGACGCGCTCATGTTCTCCGCCGGCAAGCGACGCGCGACACTCGAGCAGCAGTTCGAGGGCCTCGTCTTCGGGCGCCTCGACCTCGACCACGCGATGACGGCGGGTGCGGACGCGAACGACGCCCCCGGCGGGTTCGTCTCCACCGGCTCGGGTGACGACCTCGAGGTGCGCTACATCGGTCGCCTGGGCGTGCGTGACGACGAGTACGAACCGCTCGTCATCGACTGGCGCGCGCCGGCGGCATCACCGTTCTACCGCGCGACGCCCGTCGCCCCGGGGAAGGTCGTGCGCCGCCGCGTGCTGCGCTGCCGTGACGCTCGCGTCCTCGGCGTCGAGGACGACCTCATGACGGTGGAGGCGCCGGAGGGCATGACGGTCGTCGGTGACGGCGCGCTCATGGCCGCCCTGACGCGCTCGCGCGGGGCGCGGATGCGCGACATCGTGGCGACGATCCAGCGCCACCAGGACGAGGCGATCCGCGCCGACGCGCGCGGCGTCACCCTCATCACGGGTGGGCCGGGCACGGGCAAGACCGTCGTCGCGCTGCACCGCGCGGCCTACCTGCTCTACTCGGATCGGCGCCGATTCGAGTCGGGCGGCATCCTCGTCGTCGGCCCGTCGGCCGCCTACACCGCGTACATCGAGCGCGTCCTGCCGTCGCTCGGCGAGGATTCGGTGGCGCTGCGCGCGCTCGGCGACCTCGTCGGCGGGCTGACGGCGACGCGCCTCGACGCGCCGGCTGCGGCCGCCGTCAAGGGTGGGCTGCGCATCCGAAAGGTGCTCTCGCGCGCCGCGAAGGACGTCGCGCCCGACGCGGCGACGAGCCTGCGCACGATGGTCGCGGGCCTCGCCGTCCACCTCGATGAGCGCGAGCTGCGCCGCATCCGCGCGAGCCTGCTCAGCCACCACCAGCACAACAAGCTCGCCGGCAACCCCGCCGACGTCGTCGAGGCCCTCGCGGCCGCGGCGTGGCTGCAGGTGCGCGAGCACACGAACCTGGAGCGCCCCGAGTTCGTCGACCGCTTCGAGGATTCGCGCGACGTCGAGGCGTTCGTCGCCGACTGGTGGCGCCCGATCGACCCGCGTCACGTGCTGCTGTGGCTCGGTGACGCCGACCGGCTCGCGCGCTATGCACGCGGCGTGCTGAGCATTGGTGAGCAGGCGGAACTCGTCGCGTCGATCGCCGTCGCGGTCGAGCGCGGCGAGTGGTCCGTGGCCGACGTTGCGCTCGTCGACGACCTGCTCGCCCGCCTCGCCGAGGTGCCCGAGGCCGCCCGCGAGGAGCGCGGTTTCTACGAGATCGAGGAGTTCGACAACCTCACCGACTACGGCGTCCACGAGGTCGAGGTGACCGGATCGCGCCGTCAGGGCGGCGAGGTCGGCTTCGAGGTGACGCCCGCCGACGCCCGCGAGCGCCTGCTCGCCGGGCGCCTCACGCGCGCCGAGGAATACAGTCACGTCCTCGTCGACGAGGCGCAGGACCTGTCGCCGATGCAGTGGCGCGCCGTCGGTCGGCGCGGAAAGTTCGCGTCGTGGACCGTCGTCGGCGACCTCGCGCAGGCGTCGTGGCCCGACCTCGACGAAGCCGCCGAGGCACGCGAGGAGGCCTTCGGGACGAAGAAGCGTCAGAGCTTCCACATGACGACGAACTACCGCAACGCGCGCGAGATCTTCGACTTCGCGGCCGACCTCATCCGACGCTACGTGCCCGACGCCGACATCCCCGAAGCCGTGCGCGAGACCGGCATTCACCCCGTCTCGATCGACGTGAGCCGAGACGACGTCATCGCCCGCGCCCGCGAAGCCGTCACCGACCTGCTCGAGCAGGTCGACGGCAGCGTCGCCGTCATCGCGCCCGCGGCGTGGCGGCAGGCGCTGGCCGAGCTCGACGGCGCAGCGGGCCGCGTCGTCGTCATCGACCCGATGTCGACGAAGGGCCTCGAGTACGACGCGACGCTCGTCGTCGACCCCGATGAGATCACCGCCGAGTCACCTGGCGGCGCGCGTGTTCTCTATGTTGTGCTGACTCGTGCCGCGCACCGCATGACGGTGCTCGACGTGCGCTGACGCGAGACACGAGTGACGACGGAGCGAGGACGACATGACCCACACCCCTGACGCCGCCCTGCCGGCCAGCGACGGCCCCGACGGCGGCGCGAACGCGAGCGCGACCGTGGGCGACGGCGGTCTGCACGGCTCGGTCGCGGGCACGTCCGACGCCGTGCTCGGCGCGTACCGACGCAGCATCGACAACATCGACGCGGCGATCATCCACATGCTCGCCGAACGCTTCCGCATCACGCAGGCCGTCGGCGAGTACAAGGCGACGCACGAGCTGCCGCCCGCCGACCCGTCGCGCGAGGAGCGTCAGGTCGCCCGCTTGCGCGGCCTCGCCGCCGAATCGGGCCTCGACCCCGAGTTCAGCGAGAAGTTCCTCCGATTCGTCATCGACGAGGTCATCCACCACCACCTGCAGGCGGCGTCCGACGCGTCCTGACGTCGTTGGTTCGCGTGTGCGTCAGCCGAACAACGCCACCGTCTGACGACTGATGGCGACGAGGGCGCCGCTCGCGGGGTCGTAGATGCGCGCCCCCGAGTGGGCGTAGCCGTCGTGGGCGGCGTCCGTCGTGACGTCGTACCACCATGTCGTCGCAGGGTCGGACGAGATGGGCGCAGTGAACTCCAGTGTCCACGTCATCGTCGACATCGGGGCCGGCGAGTGCAGCATCTGCCCCGCTGCCGGCGGCCACGCGTCGATGAGCGTGACGAGGTGCGCGACGCCGAAGTCGTCCGTCAGCTCGCGGAATCGCATGTAGCCGGTGAGGTCACCGTCAGTAGCTGCGGAGAACGGCAGCACCCCGCTGGCCGGGCGCAGGTCGACGCGCGCGATGAACTCGGGCGTGAACGGCTCGATGTACGGAATGGCCTCGAGCATCTCGAACGCCGGGCGCGTGCCTGCGTCGAGGGTCGGATCGAGCGCCACCTTCGAGTCGCGTTGCGCACCGAACGTCAGCAGGGCGATGGCGCGGACGGTGCTCTCGCCGGAATCGTCCGGCTGCACGAGGCGCGCCTCGACCTGCGTCGCCGACTTGCCCTGACGCAGCACCTCGACGCGCACCTCGGCCGTGCCGGCGGAGGCCGGTGCGACGAAGTTGACGGTGAGCGAACGCAGCGACGTCGGATCCGCGGCCAGCTCACCGAGCACGCGGGCGACGAGGGCGCCTGCGACGACGCCACCGAACGTCGCCCGACCCTGCCCCCAGCCCGCCGGAATCGTGACGGCGCCCTGCCGCGCGGCGGCGGTGAGTAAGACGTCGATGTCGTGCTGGTTCTGTTCGCCCGGCGTGTTCGAGGTGGTGGTGTCGCTCATGACGCCATCGTAGGAGTCGATCGGCCTTGTGTGGGCTGAGTCATACCGGCGAGTAATCCAGGGGGTGGCGGGGCGTGGCCGGGCCCTTCCCACCCATGGCGCGCGCCTGCATCGGCCGGCGTCGAGCAGGGCGGCCACCAGGCCGACGTGGTGCGCTGCGGCCAGGTCAGTCGTTCGCCATGCGCCACCCTGCGGCGATGGCCTCGGCCGCGGAGCAGAACATGCGCTCCCCCTTGCTCGGCGTGATGACGGTCTTGTCGTACGTCGCCGAACCGGGCGCGTGCGCGATCTTGGCGCCCTTCGAGTTGATGTTGCCCTTGATCGCGCACGCTCCGCCGCTCGAGCCGGCACCGGCCGGCGACGATGGAGCGGCTGGCACCGCCGACGCGACGGGCGTCGAGGGTGCCGGCGCAGCTGACGTCGACGCAGCAGCGCTCGAGCCTGCGTCATCCTGGTGAAAACCGTTGCACGGCGGGCCCCACGTGCCGCGGTGGGCGTTCTTCGCCTGGTTCTGCGCCGCGAGATATTCGAGGCGGTGCTCGTACGGCCCGTCGTAGGTGTACTCGCGCCCATAGCCACCCTCGATCTGCGCAAGCGCGACGTTCGTCGACCCGCCGACGAAGACGTGACGCAGCAGGCGGCCGTACTTGTCGCGATCGCCCTGCGACGAGTCCGCCGCGAGCTGCACCTGCTTGCTCTGCACGAGCGACTGCATGTGACTGCTCGCCTCCTTGCCGAAGCACTGCACGGGCGTGTTCGGCTTGCGCGTTTCGGGGGTGTCGAGGCCGATGATGCGGATCTTCTCGCGCCTTCCGTCGATACGGACGGCGATGGTGTCGCCGTCGATGACGCTGACGACGTCGTACGCCGCTCCCGAACCCGTCCCGGCGCCCTGCCCGCGCGTGTCGCCGCCCTTCGCGGAGCTCGACGTGGCGTCGGACGCCGGCTTCGTCGATGTCGAGCCACCGTCGGCAGGCGTGGGCCCTGACGCTGACGCGCGCGACGAGCCCGACGCCGAGGGCGCCGGCTGCGTGCCGTTCGACGAGGACGCCGTGGGCGACGCGCTCGTCGCCGAGTGCGATGCGTCCGACGAGGTGCCGCAGGCCGCGGTGCCCGCGAGGAGCGCAGCCGCGCCCAGGCTCGTCACGGCTCCGCGGATCGTCGTCATCGTCATCACGCGCGTCAGCGTAGACGTCGGCACCTACAACGCGGCCCGATCGGGCCGGAGACGCCCGTCACTGCGGCGTTCGCTGACCCGATCACCGACCCCGCCCGGCTCGACGAATGTGGACGAGAATCGCCGACGTGGACGGGGGTCGGCCGTCAGGGGGTGACGAGTTCGCGCAGGCGCTGCGGGCCGACGGCGAGCAGCAGCGTCGGAAGACGCGGGCCGGTCTCCTTGTCGATGAGCAGTGTGTAGAGCAGCTTGAAGAACTCGCGCTGGCTCGCGCCGAGGGCTGCGGCCGTCTCGGGGTCGGCCTTGCGGTCGGGTCGGAAGTCGGCACCCTTGCCGATCTGCACCTTCGGCACACCGTAGACCTGCATCGTCAGCCCGTCGAGCGACCACGCGTCCTCGATGCGCGGCAGCCCCTGCTCGCCCGGTATGTCGAGGCCGTCGAGCAGGATGCGCAGGGCGGTCTTCTGCTCGTCGCTGGCGGCTGCGAGGGCGTCAGCGTTCTTCGTCTCCCGCACGACCGTGCGTTCGTCGTCGGGCATGTAGCGCGCGACCCAGTTCTCGACGTTCGTCAGGCGCGGGCGCAGCGCGTCGAGGCTCGACGGGGAGTTCGCCGGGTCGAGCGTGCCGACGATGCGCAGCGTCTGCGTCTCGTCACCCGTCGTGATGTCGGTGATGCTCGCGAGGGTGCGGTAGGCGACCGGGTACTCGGTCGCGGGCAGCACCTTCTCAGCCGTCGTCGACGCGCGCACGTAGGCGGCGACGTCACCGGGCTGGCCCTTGTCGGCGGCGACCTTCGCGACGAGCGCGTCCCACTCGTCGTACATGCGCTGCACGTCGGAGTCGAACGCGACGGTGAAGCTCTGGTTCGGCTTCTTGCGCGCGTAAAGCCAGCGCAGCAGGGCCGGTTCCATGATGCCGAGCGCGTCCTTCGGGGTCGGCACGCCACCCTTGCTCGAGCTCATCTTCGCCATGCCCTTGATGCCGACGAACGCATACATCGGGCCGAGCGGGCGCTCCCACCCGAAGATCGGAGCGACGTCCTTGCCGACGACGAAGCTCGAACCGGGGCTCTGGTGATCGACGCCCGACGGCTCGAAGACGACCTTCTCGACCGACCAGCGCATCGGCCAGTCGATCTTCCACACGAGCTTGCCGTTGCGGTGCTCCCGCAGGTCGACGGTCTCGGTGTGCCCGCAGCGGCACGTGTACGTGAGGTCGTGCGTGGCGTCGTCATAGGCGGTGACGGTGGTGAAGTCGGTGCCGCACGCCGAGCAGTACGGCTTGTACGGGTAGTAACCGGACGCGCTGCCGCCGTCGTCCTCGGCTGCCGCCCCGGAACCGGCCTCCGCCTCGGCGGCTGCCGCCTGCTCCTCCTCGGACAACACGGGCGCCTTCTTGCCGCCCTTGACGGGCTTGCCGCTGCCGGCGGCGTCGCCGTCAGGCTTCGGCAGGGTGCGGTAGCGCGCGAGGATGGCGTCGAGCTCGTCGCGCTTGCTCATCGCGAAGAGGATCTGATCCGTGTAGGCGCCCGCGCCGTACTGTTCGCTCTGGCTGATGCCTCGGTAGACAACGCCGAGCGCGGCGAGGCCCTCCTCGAACTGGGCGCGGAAGTGCTCGGCCCAGCTGCTCGCCGAGCTGCCCTTCGGCGCGGGCACGCGCGTCAGCGGCATGCCGATGTACTGCTCGTACGAGGCGTCGACGCCCTCGACGTTCGGCACCTTGCGGTAGCGGTCGAAGTCGTCCCAGCTGATGATGTGCTCGCACTCGATGCCACGGCGACGGATCTCGTCGGCGACGAGGTGCGGCGTCATGACCTCGCGCAGGTTGCCCAGGTGCACCGGGCCCGAGGGGCTGATGCCGGAGGCGACGACGACCTTCGTGCCACGCTTCTCGGCTTCGGCGATCGTCTCGTCGGCAAGTCGCGAAACCCAGTCGGCGTCAGGAGGCAGCACAGTCGTCATGGCGCCATTTTAGGGGCGTGCACGCCGTGCTCGGAACCACGGACCGCGGCCGTCACGCCGCCGCGAATCGCGTGGGGTCGAATAGGTCGACGGCGTGCGGCGTGTGGCCACCGAGCGCGAGATCGGCGAGGATCTCGCCCACCACGGGGACGAACTTGAAGCCGTGCCCCGAGAAGCCGCACGCGACGACGACGTTGTCGTACGCGGGGTGCATGCCGATGACGAAGTGCTCGTCTGGTGTCGTCGAGTACATGCAGGCCTTGGCGTCCGACGCGGGCGAATGCGCCAGCGCCGGCAGGGTGAGCGCGAGGCGCTCGCGCATCCGTTCGTCCTCCCACGCCTCGACATCACGCGCGATCGTCTCGGGATCACACTCGGCCCCCATTCGGAAGAACGCCACCTTGGCGCCTCCATCCGGCCCGTCGATGGCCGGAAAGCCGTAGATCTGGGCCGCATCGGCCCGCTCGTGGATGTAGATCGGCCCCGCGGCGAAACTCGCGTACGCAGCACCGGTGGGGAACCAATGCATCACCTGTCGCTCGATCGTGATCGGCACCTCGAGTTCCTCGAGCAGACGGGGCGCCCAGGCGCCAGGGCACACGACGAGACGATCCCCGCGCAGCTCACCCTCCGATGTCCGCACCGTCACGCCCGAGGGATTGCTCGACCAGTCGAGCACCCGAACGCCGAAGCGTAGATCGGCACCCGCGGCGAAGGCACGGGCGAGGTGAGCACGCACGGTGTTCTCGGGCCGGGCGAAGCCCGCGGCGGCCTCGAAGAGCCCGACCTCGTGGTCGGCCGGGGTGAAGTGCGGAAAACGCCGGCGGATCTCGGCCGCATCGAGGACCTCATGGGGCAGGTCCCACTGCTGGGAGGCAAGCAGGCTGCCGGAGAACGTGAGCGAGTCGGGATCGCCTGCGTAAAGGCCGCCGGTGAGCGTCCGGACGGGCTCATCGGCCGAGGCCTCGAGGTCGTCCCACAGCTCGTAGGCGCGCAGGAGCAGCGGAACGTAGGCGGGATCCTCGAAGTAGGACTGCCGGATGATGCGCGAGCCGCCATGGCTCGAGCCCATGGCATGGGCGGGTTCGAACCGCTCGAGGCCGATGACCTGCGCACCGCGGCGCGCGAGATGTGCCGCGGCAGCCGACCCCATGCCGCCCAGACCGATGACGATGACCGTCTCCATGCCTATTCCTCTCAACCGAGTTGCCCCGACGCGTACGTCGCGGTCACGTGCCGACAGCATGCCACTGTGGAACCGCCTGCAGGGTAAGCAGATGCCTAAGCAACCAAGACGTAACGTCGGGCCGGTTGACGTCACCTCCGCGTTACATCGATGACACGGCAGCCGACCTCAGGCACGTCAGTGTGGGAAGCAACCGAGTTGCTGAAACAGCATCACCGTGATGCTCTGCGCGAAAGGCACACCGATGGCCACTCCACCTGACACCATCTCCACCACCCTCCCGGGGTCCACCGCGATGCGTCGACGCGTCATCGCCGGCTCCTTCGTCGGCAATTTCGTCGAGTGGTTCGACTACGCGGTCTACGGCTACTTCGCACATGAGATATCGGGGGCCTTCTTCCCGAACGACACTCCTCGAACGGCCCTCGTGAAGACGTTCGCGCTGTTCGCGCTGTCGTTTCTCTGCCGCCCCATCGGAGGTGTCGTCTGGGGCCACATCGGCGACCGCATCGGGCGACGCTCGGCACTCGCCGCGTCGATCCTGCTCATGTCGGGCGCCTCCTTTCTCATCGCGCTCCTGCCCACGTATCACGCCGCCGGCATCCTCGCGCCCGTCCTCCTGCTCGTGCTGCGCCTCGTCCAGGGTTTCTCCGCTGCCGGCGAGTACGCCGGAGCGAGCGCATACCTGACGGAGTACGCCCCCGCATCACGGCGCGGCCTCACCGGTGCCGTGGTACCCGCTTCGACCGCGTCCGGCCTGCTCGTGGGGTCGCTCATCGCCGCGGGGATGAGCGCGTGGATGCCGGCGTCGGACCTCGCCTCCTGGGGATGGCGGCTGCCGTTCGCCCTGGCGCTGCCTCTCGGCCTCGTCGGATTGACGATCCGCCGTCGCCTCGACGACAGCCCCGAGTTCCTCGCTGCCCGTGAGAACACGCCGGCCTCCGAGGCCGCGCCGATCGCCCTCGTCCTGCGCGAGCGCCGCGCCCTCGTCGTCACTTTTGCCGCGGCCCTGCTCAACGCCGTTGGGTTCTACGTCGTCCTGTCCTACCTGCCCACCTACCTCAGCACCGAGCTCGACCTCGATCAGACTCTTTCGTTCGTCGCCGCCACGATCGCGCTCGGCTGCTACATCGCCCTCGTCCTCGGCGCCGGGGCACTGTCGGATCGCTACGGCCGCAAGCCGCTCATGTACGCAGCCAGCACCCTGTTCATCGTCGGCTCCGTCCCTGCCTTCGTCGCCCTCGGATCGGGCAGCTTCGCCGTCATCGTGCTCGTGCAGATCCTGCTCGGCGGGGTGCTCGCACTCAACGACGGAGTACTGCCCTCCTTCCTCGCCGAGCAGTTCACCACCCGAACGCGCTTCACCGGTTTCGCCCTGACGTTCAACCTCGCGAACGCGCTTTTCGGCGGCACCGCACCGATGATCGCGACGTGGCTCGTCGGCCGCACGCACTGGACCATCGCACCGGCCGTCTACCTCGTCGCGGTCGCCGTGGTCACGCTGGTCGCCGTCGCCTTTGCCCGGGAGACCGCCGGCAAGCCCCTCGCCCGCGATTGACACCCGCCCTCGCACGAACCCGATCTCACCTCTGACCCACCTGGAAGGAACCAACCATGACCACGAACACGACCTCCGGATCGCCCACGACTCCCCCGGTCGACGCCACAGCCCACGCCCTGGAGACGTTTCGCTCCGATCGCCTGCGCACGGTGCACAACGGCACCAAGGCACCGCTGACGTTCTCCGGCGCCGAGTTCGATCGGCGCCTCGCAGGGCTGCGCTCGACGATGACCCGCCTCGGTGTCGACGCCGTCGTCCTCACCTCGATGCAGGCGATCAAGTACTACTCGGACTTCCTCTACACCTCGTTCGGACGCGGCTACGCGCTCGTCGTCACGCACGAGAGGAGCACGAGTGTCTCCGCCGGGATCGACGCAGGAATGCCGTGGCGGCGCAGCCACGGCGAGAACGTCGTCTACACCGACTGGGAGCGCACCAACCCCGAGCACGCCGTGGCCACCCTCCTCGCGACCGGGCACGTCGAGCGCGGGGTCATCGGGTTCGAGTACGACCACCTCACGCTGCAGCGCCGCGACCAGTTCGCCGCGGCACTGCCCGGGGCACGTTTCGTCGACATCGGCCCCGCGGTCATGCGTCAGCGGATGATCAAGTCGGCCGAGGAGATCGCGCTCATCACGGAGGCCGCGCGGATCGCGGATCTCGGGGCCAGCGCCATCCGCGACGCTTTGGAGAGCATGCCCGCGGGCGGATCGAGCGAATACGAGATCGCGCTCGCCGGCACCGAGGAGATGGTGCGCCGCATCGCGACGTCGTTCCCCGACAGCGAGCTGCGCGACACGTGGGTGTGGTTCCAGTCGGGCCTCAACACCGACGGCGCCCACAACTGGCCCACGACACGACGTGTGCAGCCCGGCGATCTGCTCAGCCTCAACTGCTTCCCCATGGTCTCCGGGTACTACGTCGCACTCGAACGGACCATGTTCCACGGCGAGCCCGACGCCGCGACCCTGGCGCTGTGGGAATCGCTCGTGGCGGTGCACGAACGCGGCCTGGAGCTCATCCGTCCCGGCGCGCGATGCCGAGACATCGCCGACGAGCTGAACGGGCTCATGGCCGAACTCGGCATCCTGCCGCTGCGCACCTTCGGGTACGGGCACTCGTTCGGCGTGCTCTCGCACTACTACGGGCGCGAGGCGGGCCTCGAGCTGCGCGAGGACATCGACACGATCCTCGAGCCGGGCATGGTCGTGAGCATGGAACCCATGATCACGGTGCTCGACGGTAACCCCGGCGCCGGTGGCTATCGTGAGCACGACATCCTCGTCATCACCGCAGACGGGGCGACCAACATCACCGGCTACCCCTACGGGCCCGCCCACAACATCGTGCCCGCGCGTCACTGACACGTGCGCCACTGCGACGTGGGGGCCGGTGAGGTGCGCGGACGGCCGGCCCCCACGCCATCACGCCGAGGAGGACCATGACGACCGAGAGCTCGGGCTTTCCCGCCCTGCGCAACGGGCTGGACGTGCTGCGCGCCTTCGATGCCGGCCACGACCGGCTCGGCGTCGTCGAGCTCGCCGAACGTACTGGCCTGCACAAGAGCACGGTCTCGCGCCTGCTCGTCGCCCTCGAGGACGAGGGCCTCGTGGAGCGGGACGAGCAGAGCCGCAAGTACTCCCTCGGGCTCGGCCTCGTCCTGCTCGCCGGGCCGCTGCTCGGATCGCTCGACGTTGGGCACGCCGCCCGTCGCCCCCTGCGCCATCTACGAGACGTCACGGGCGAGTCAGCCGCGCTCGTACGATGGACGGGCCAGGAGGCCGTCGTCATCGAACAGGTGGCGAGCCGGCACGACATCGCACACGTCACGCCGGTCGGTGCGCGCTACGCGACGGCATTGAGCGCATGCGTGCAGGTGTTCCTCGCGGACCAGCCGCCGACGCGCGTCGACGCGCGGATCACTGCGGGCACCATCGACCTGCCCGGGGCGGACGACGGGGCGCTCGAGGGGCTCCACGCCCTGCTCGAGGAGGGTCATGACACGGGCGTCTTCATCAACGATCGGCGAACGTCTGCCGACGTCATCGGCCTCGCAGCGCCGGTGCACGACCATCGCGGAGATCTCGCCGCCGCCGTCCTGCTCGCGGCGCCCGCCCATCGAGTCGGCGCGGACGGCATCGGCCTGCTCGCTCGCGCCACCCGCGAAGCTGCCGAGCAGACGTCACGAGCGCTGGGGTACGTCGCCTCTCCTCGCCCGGACGGGTCCGTGCACCTGCCCCCGCATGAGGGCGGGTAACTCATGGGTAGGCGGGTAAGGACCCGGCTATCTGTGAGTTACTCACCATCTTGGGGCCGGCTGCTCGTGCACCGACACGGACGCCGGGCTCGTCAGAGCTTCGCGAGCCACTTCTCGTGGGAACCGTCGAACGGTGCGACGCCGTCACGCACCATCGTCATGACGGTGTCGGCAGCCTCACGCGCCGCCGTCACGAGTCGCGGCGGGTAGCTCATCTCGCGGGCGTGCCGCTCGAACTCGTCCTCGTCGTCGATGCCGAGGTCACCGTTCGTGCGCTTGACGACGTCGAGGTCGAGGTCGAGCGTGAACGCCTCACCCTGGTTGACGGTCGTCGGCGTCGTGATGTCGACGTAGACGTCGATGTCATGGTCCTTGCCGCCCGGAGCGGTGTTGAAGGTGGCCACCCACCAGGCGTCGTCGGGAACGAGGACGACGAAGTCGCCGTGCGCTGCGAACTCGAGCCCGGGTCGTGCCACACGGGTGCCACCCGTCACCCCAAGCCACAGCCCCTGTGCGTCACGGCCGAGCACGACGGCGTCGAACCCCCAGTGCTCGTCACCGTTGTACTTGCCGAACTGCAGTCGGATCGCTTCCCTCGCCACACACCCAGCCTACCGGCGGCCCGCCGGCGCCAGGACGCACACGAACGCGCCGCAGGGGTCGACTCGTCAGCGAGTCGGCCCCTGCGGCGAGAGATGGGAGAGTCAGTCGTTCAACAGATCGTGGCGGACGATGACCTCGTCACGACCCGGGCCGACGCCGATGACGCTGACGCGCGCGCCGATCTGCTTCTCGACGAACTCGATGTAGCGCTGCGCGTTCTCGGGCAGGTCCTCGAACGTGCGGCAACCGGTGATGTCGGCGTTCCAACCCGGCAGCATCTCGTAGATCGGCTTCGCGTGGTGGAAGTCGGTCTGGTTCTCCGGCATCTCCTCGACGCGCTCGCCGTCGATGTCGTACGCGACGCAGACGGGGATCTCGTCGAAGGAGTCGAGGTTGTCGAGCTTCGTGACGACGAAGTCGGTGACGCCGTTGACGCGCGTCGCATAACGCCCGATGACGGTGTCGAGCCAACCGATGCGGCGCGGGCGCCCCGTCGTCGTGCCGAACTCGCCGCCGATCTCGCGCAGGCGGTCGCCGACCTCGTCGTGCAGCTCCGTCGGGAACGGGCCCTCGCCGACGCGCGTCGTGAACGCCTTGAGGATGGCGATGACGCGGTCGATGCGCGTCGGCGGGATGCCCGCACCGGTGCAGGCGCCCGCCGAGATCGCGTTCGAACTCGTCACGTACGGGTAGGTGCCGTGGTCGACGTCGAGCAGCGTCGCCTGACCGGCCTCGCACAGCACGACCTCGTCGGCGTCGAGCGCCTTGCTCAGCAGCAGCGACGTGTCCTTCACCATCGGGCGCAGCCGCTCGACGTACTGCAGCAGATCCTCGACGACCTCGTCGACCTCGATCGCGCGACGGTTGTACGTCTTCACCAGCAGCTGGTTCTTCGTCTCGAGCGCCGCCTCGACCTTCTGTCGCAGGATCGACTCGTCGAAAAGGTCCTGCACACGGATGCCGATGCGGTTCATCTTGTCGGCGTACGTCGGGCCGATGCCGCGCCCGGTCGTGCCGATCTTGCGGTTGCCGAGGAAGCGCTCGGAGACCTGGTCGATCACCTTGTTGTAGCGCGGGATGAGGTGCGCGTTCGAGGAGATGACGAGCTTGCTCGTGTCGAGACCACGCGCCTCGAGGGCGTCGATCTCCTCGAACAGCACGCCGAGGTCGACGACGACACCGTTCGCGATGACGGGCGTGACACCCGGCGTCAGGATGCCCGACGGCAGCAGGTGCAGCGCGTACTTCTCACCGTCGATGACGACCGTGTGCCCGGCGTTGTTGCCGCCGTTGAACTTCACGACGTAGTCGATTCGGCTTCCGAGAAGGTCGGTGGCCTTGCCCTTGCCTTCGTCGCCCCACTGGGCGCCGACGAGAACGATTGCCGGCATCGGTATCAACTGCCTTTGCGTAGCTGGTGGGCTGACGCCGCTCCCCCGCCACGCTCGACCCCCGGCGCGCGGCGGCCTCGAGCGACGAACCGGGCGTCAACTCTTACCGCCCAAGGTTACCCGCTGGCACGCATCCGTCGCGGTCGTCGTCAGCAGGCGAGCCGATGCGTCGCCCGCCGAGCACCACCGGACGCCCCTCATCGAGTGCCTGGTCAGCCCTCGAAGCCGGTGAGGCCACGTTCGGTGAGCTTCACCGCGAGCTGGAAGCGCGTCTCGACACCGCACTCCTCCATGAGCGCCGCGACGCGGCGTCGCACCGTCCGCAGGCTGACGCCGAGCGCCCGCGCGATCGCCTCGTCCTTCAACCCGGCCTGCATGAGCTCGACGAGACGCTCCGACGTCGGTTCCGCGCCGTCGTCGACGCCGGAGGCCGCCGCCCACATCCGGTCGAACAACTCGACGAACGCGCGCACGACGACGGCGTCGCGCAGCACGACGTACCGCCCACCCTCGCCGCCCCAATCGGTGTTGGCGATGACGGCATCCGTTCCGTAGCAGACGAACTCGTTCGGGATGTGCGTCGCGAGGCGCTGCTCCTCGCCCAGGTTCGCCCACTCGACGACGTCGAGGCTGCGCGTGCTCGCGGCGTCGAACTCGTGCAGGCCACGCAGCAGGCGCCCGTCGGCGACGAGGCGCGCGAGCACCGGCTGCTCCCCGGCGCTGACGGCGAGCGCGTCGGTGTGCGTGAACCGGATCGGGCCCGAGGTCGATGCCGCCAGGTGCTCCATGACGTCACCGAGCCCGTCGATCTCGACGTACTCGCGACCCGCCTCGGCGGGGTCGGCCTGCTCCTGGCCCGCACGGTGGTCGCCTGCGAAACCATCGATGGCGTCGCGCAGGCGGGCGAGGTCGCGGCGTCGCTCGGCGAGGCGCGCCTCCTCGGCCGACAGGACGCGTTCGAGCCCGGCGCGCGGATGATCGGCGGAGGGACGACCGTCCTCGGTGATGCGCACGAGACGCAGCGCGCGCAACTGTTCAGCCGCTGCCTCGACGTCACCGACGGGCGTGTTGAGCCGCGAGGCGTACACACCGAACGGTCGCGCCTGGTCACGCAGCACCTGGCGGTAGAGCTGTTCGGCGAGGTCGTCGATGCCGAGGACGGCGAGAGGATTCACGCCGTCAGGCTAACGCGCCGTGGCCGCCAGATGACATGCGACGGGGGTGTGGCCCCTCCCGGCCACACCCCCGTCGCGCCCGCCCTGTTCCAGGCGGCGGACGACGCCCGACTCCCCGTTCGCTCATCCCCCAGAGATACCGGGCGCCGACAGCCGCGCCCCGAGAGGCACGACGATTCGACGCACCGGGTGCGAGCGCTCCCTGATCGGGCATCGTCACATCTGAGACGCGGCGATCAGGAGATCGGTTCCCTCACGCCGACATCATTTTCGGACGCGGCGCTCGAGCGCGTCTCAGACGCCCAACTCACGCGCCGCGGTGGCCGAGGAGTCGCGCAGGAAGTCGGCGCAGCGTCGCTGCTCGTCGACCTCACCGATCTCGCCGGCGGCCTTGCTCAGCGCGGCGAGTGCGCGCAGGAAACCGCGGTTCGGCTCGTGCTCCCACGGAACGGGCCCCTGGCCCTTCCACCCGGCGCGGCGCAGGGAATCGAGGCCGCGGTGGTAGCCGGTGCGCGCGTAGGCGTACGCCTCGACAGCCTCGCCGTCACCCAGCGCGTCCTCGGCGAGCGTCGCCCACACGAGCGAACTCGCCGGGTACATGCGGGCCACGTCGCGGGCGTGGACGCCGAGGTCGAGCTTCTCGGCTGCGGGGTCGACGTCGAGCTTGGTCTCCGGAATGGCAAGAAGGTTGTCCATGCCGCCATTCAAGCATCGACACCCGACAACCCCGCCGCGGCGGGCCGGCAACACCCACGTCACACCCCTCACGCCGCCGACCGACTCCACCGAGCGTCAGGACCAACGTCCCAGCCCCTTTCATCGCTCGTGCCGCACGACGAGAATGGAGGCATGACCTTCCACGTCAGCACCGCGACCCCCTGGCAGCCCTCCCCCGGAACCGAGCTCACCGACGCGACTCTCGAGACGATCCACCGTTGGTGGCGCGCCGCCAACTACCTGTCGGTCGGGCAGATCTACCTGCTCGACAACCCCCTGCTGCGCGAGCCGCTGACGCGCGACAACGTCAAGCATCGCCTGCTCGGGCACTGGGGTACCACGCCCGGGCTCAACTTCCTCTACGCCCACCTCAACCGCGTCATCGCCGAGCGCTCTCAGCCGACGATCTACGTCACCGGCCCCGGCCACGGCGGCCCCGGCATGGTCGCCAACACCTACCTCGAGGGCACGTACTCGCAGATCTACCCGAACGTCGGGCTCGACGAGGCGGGCCTGCGCCGGCTCGTGAAGCAGTTCAGCTTCCCCGGCGGCATCCCGTCGCACGCGGCACCCGAGACGCCCGGCTCGATCCACGAGGGCGGAGAGCTGGGTTACGCCCTCAGCCACGCCTACGGCGCCGTCTTCGACAACCCCGAACTGCTCGCGTTCACCGTCATCGGTGACGGCGAGGCGGAGACGGGGCCGCTCGCGACGTCGTGGCACTCGAACAAGTTCGTCAACCCTGTCACCGACGGCGTCGTCCTGCCCGTGCTGCACCTCAACGGCTACAAGATCGCGAACCCGACGGTGCTCGCCCGCATCAGCGACGAGGAGCTCGACGCCCTCATGCGCGGCTACGGCCACACGCCGTACGTGTTCGAGGCGGGCTTAGACGGCGAGGATCCGATCTCGATCCACCGCCGTTTCGCGACGCTGCTCGACGAGGTGTTCGACCACATCGCCCGCATCAAGGCCGAGGCCGCCGAAGCCGGCGCCGAGAACGCCGAGCGTCCGCGCTGGCCGATGATCGTCTTCCGCACGCCGAAGGGTTGGACGGGCCCGAAGACGATCGACGGCAAGGTCGCCGAGGGTCACTGGCGCAGCCACCAGGTGCCGCTCGCCAACGCCCGCGACACCGACGAACACCTCCACGACCTCGACGCGTGGCTACGCAGCTACCGCCCCGACGAGCTGTTCGACGAGGCCGGGCGCCCGGCCGACGACATCCTGGCCCTCGCCCCCGACGGCGAGCTGCGCATGGGCGCGACGCCCTACGCCAACGGTGGCGAACTGCGCGTCGCTCTCGAACTGCCCGACTTCCGTGACTTCGCCGTCGACGCTGGCAGCGACGACGAGCGCGGCACGGCGGTCGCCGAGTCGACGCGGGTGCTCGGCGAGTGGCTGCGCGCCGTCGCCGCCGCGAACCCGGAGAACTTCCGCATCTTCGGGCCGGACGAGACCGCGTCGAACCGACTGCAGGCCGTCTACGAGACGACGAACAAGCAATGGATGGGCGCGTACGAGCCCAACGACGCCGAAGACCCGATGGGCCGCGTCGGTCAGGTCATGGAGATGCTGTCCGAGCATCAGTGCCAGGGCTGGCTCGAGGGCTACCTGCTCACCGGGCGCCACGGGCTCATGTCGAGCTACGAGGCGTTCATCCACATCGTCGACTCGATGTTCAACCAGCACGCCAAGTGGCTCAAGGTGACGAACGAGATCGGCTGGCGCCGGCCCATCTCGTCGCTCAACTACCTGCTGAGCTCGCACGTGTGGCGTCAGGATCACAACGGTTTCAGCCACCAGGATCCCGGTTTCATCGACCACGTCGTCAACAAGAAGAGTGACGTCATCCGCGTCTACCTGCCTGCCGACGCGAACACGCTGTTGTCTACGTTCGACCACGTCCTGCGCACCGAGCAGTACGTCAACGTCGTCGTCGCGGGCAAGCAGCCCAACCCCGTCTGGCTGACGATGGACGAGGCCGTCCGGCACTGCGCTCGCGGCCTGGGCATCTGGGAGTGGGCCGGCACCGAGGTCGCCGGTGAGGAGCCCGACGTCGTGCTCGCCTGCGCGGGCGACATCCCGACGATCGAGGTGCTCGCCGCGGCGAAGATCCTGCGCGAACGCGTGCCGGGGCTGAAGGTGCGCGTCGTCAACGTCGTCGACCTCATGCGCCTGCAGGCCGAGAAGGAGCACCCGCACGGCCTGAGCGACCGCGAGTTCGACACGATCTTCACACCCGACAAGCCCATCGTGTTCGCCTACCACGGCTACCCGTGGCTCATCCACCGCCTCACCTACGGCCGGAGCGGCCACAGCAACCTGCACGTGCGCGGGTTCATCGAGGAGGGCACAACGACGACGCCGTTCGACATGGTGATGCGCAACGACCTCGACCGCTTCCACCTCGTCATCGACGTCCTCGACCGTGTACCCGACCTCGGTGCACGCTGCGCGGGCCTGCGTCAGGAGATGCAGGACCTGCGCCTCGAGGCACGCGCCTACGCCTACGAGAACGGCGAGGACCTGCCCGCCGTCGCGTCGTGGGTGTGGTCCGACGCCGGCGACACCGGCACCGAAACCGGTGGCCCGCAGCAGGACACGGGCGGCGACAACGTCTGATACCTGACACGCGAACGGCCCGCCCCGATCATTCGGGGCGGGCCGTTCCTCAGCGGCGGGTCAGGTGATCAGGCCTTAGCGGCCTTGCTCTTGCCTGCCGAACCGAGCTCGTTGCAGGCCTGGACGACACGCTTCGCCATGCCCTCCTCGGCGGCCTTGCCCCAGGCACGCGGGTCGTACAGCTTCTTGTTGCCGACCTCACCGTCGATCTTGAGGACGCCCTCGTAGTTGCCGAGCATCCAACCGGCGACGGGACGCGTGAATGCGTACTGCGTGTCGGTGTCGACGTTCATCTTGACGACGCCGTACGAGACGGCCTCGGCGATCTCCTCGGGCGAGCTGCCCGAACCGCCGTGGAAGACGAGGTGGAACGGCTTGTCCTCCGCCTCGGAGAACTTCGCCTTGACAGCGTCCTGCGCGTCCTTGAGGACGGACGGGCGCAGCTTGACGTTGCCCGGCTTGTAGACGCCGTGCACGTTGCCGAACGTCAGGGCCGTCATGTAGTACACGTCAGTGCCCGCGCCGAGCGCCTGGGCGGTCGCGATGGCGTCCTCCGGCGTCGAGTACAACTGCTCGTTGATCTCGTTGGCGACGCCGTCCTCTTCACCGCCGACGACACCGACCTCGATCTCGAGGATGATGTTCGCCTCTTTGCACTTGGCGAGAAGCTCCTGGGCGATCTCGAGGTTCTCTTCGAGCGGCACGGCCGAACCGTCCCACATGTGCGACTGGAAGAACGGCTCGCCACCGTTCTTGACGTTCTCGATCGACGCCTCGAGCAGCGGACGAACGAAACCGTCGAGCTTGTCCTTCGGGCAGTGGTCGGTGTGCAGGGCGATGTTGACGTCGTACTGCTTGGCGACCTCACGAGCGAACGCGGCCATGGCGAGCGCGCCCGCGACCATGTTCTTCTGCGTCGGGCCCGAGAAGTACTCGGCGCCACCGGTGGAGACCTGGATGATGCCGTCCGAACCGGCCTCGGCGAAGCCACGGATGGCGGCGTTCAGCGTCTGCGACGACGACACGTTGATGGCCGGGTACGCGAAGCCCTCCTTCTTCGCGCGATCGAGCATCTCGCGGTAGATCTCGGGGGTTGCGATGGGCATGTCATCACCTCTCGTGTTGGCACAACAATGACGCGTTTCGGGCGCACTTCGTGAGCGGCTGGCCCGCTGCCTCCATCCTCGCACGGGGCGTCGCGCAACGGGGCGGGCGGCGGGAGTTTGCTTCGCCCGAGTTCCGGCCGCGTCAGGCGCGGGGGTGGGCGTCGCCGGCGTCCGCGTGGTTGCTTCCGATTGCGCTCCCATGGGCGTCGCCGTCGACACGCTGGCCGAACACGTGCCGTCGGATCCACGCGTGCATCGTGACGGCGGCCGCGGCGCCCGCGTTGATCGAGCGCGTCGAACCGAACTGGGCGATGTCGAGGACGGCGTCGGCGCGTTCGAGCGCGTCGGCGCTCACACCCGGGCCCTCCTGGCCGAAGAGCAGGACGCAGTGCTCGGGCAGGTCGAACGCCTCGAGCGGGACGCTGCCCGCCACGTTGTCGATGGCGATGACGGGCAGGCGCGTGGGGTGGCCGGCGGCGTCGACGGGCCCGGCCGTGGCGGCCCAGGCGAGCAGGTCGTCGACCGTGGGGTGGTGGAACTCGTGCTGGTAGCGGTCGGTCACCATCGCGCCGCGACGGTTCCAGCGCCGCCGTCCGACGATGTGAAAAGCCTTGGCGTTGAACGCGTTCGCCGTGCGGATGACGGAGCCGATGTTGAAGTCGTGCTCCCAGTTCTCGACGGCGACGTGAAACGCATGACGCGCCGTGTCGAGCTCTTCGACGATGGCGTCGTGCCGCCAGTAGCGGAAACGATCCTCGACGTTGCGGCGGTCGCCGTGCTCGAGCAGCTCGGGGTCGTAGCGCGGGTCGAGCGAGCCGTCGGGTGTGCTCGGCCAGGCGCCCTGCCACGGTCCGACGCCGACCTCGTCCGTGCCCCCAGCGTCAGCACGGCGGTGTTGTGCGTCGCCGTCGTCGATCTGTTTCGCCCCGTCCACGTCTGCCATGGCCGTCAGCGTAGGCGGGCGCGACGAGTTCACCATCGTCCGGGTGACGCGCCGTACCTCACCCGCGCGTCTCAGCGGTTTCTTATCGCCCGCCGGTAGGCTCGGCCTCGTGATGCATGCCCTCGGCCCTCAGTTCATGGATCCGAACTACCTGCTCGCCCACTTCGGCGGCGCGTTCTTCTGGATCTCGCTCGCGATCGTCTTCATCGAATGCGGGCTCCTGTTCCCGATCCTGCCCGGCGACTCGCTGCTGTTCGCGATCGGCATGTTCACCGCGACGTCTGCCACGAGCGGCTTCGACATCCCCCTCTACGTCTCGCTGCCGGCTCTGTGCGTCGCCGCGTTCGCGGGCAACGTCGTCGGCTACGAGATCGGGCGGATCGTCGGCACCCCCCTGTACGAACGCGACGGCAGGGTGCTGAAGAAGAAGTACTTCGACCAGACGAACGCGTTCTTCGACAAGCACGGCAGCAAGGCCCTCGTCATCGGACGCTTCGTGCCCATCGTCCGCACGTTCATCACCGTCGTCGCGGGCGCGAGCCACATGGACCGCAAACGCTTCTTCACCTGGTCGGCCATCGGTGCCGTGCTGTGGGTGCTCGTCGTGACGTTCGCCGGGTTCTTCCTCGGCCGCGCCTTCCCGAGCCTCGGCAAGAACATCGACGCCGCCATCATGGTCGTCGTCCTCGTCAGCGTGCTGCCGATGATCTTCGAGTGGGTCAAGCACCGCAAGCGCGCCAAGGCGCTCGTCAAGGAAGCCGGCGACATCGTCGACCACAACCCTCACAACTGAAACTTGTCGCGACCACGCCGACGAAGCGAGCAACGCTGCCGCATCGAGAAACGCTGACGAACGGCGCCCGGCCCAGGCCGCGGCGCCGTTCGTGCGTGCGGTTCGTCGGACGTCGCGTCACTCCCTAGGATGAGGGCGTGGATACCCAGGCTGTTCTGACCCTGCTCCAGCAAGCCGCCGAGACCTACATCAACCCCCGTTTCGAGGCGCTCGCCTCGCACGAGGTGATCGAGAAGAACCCGGGCGACCTCGTCACCGTCGCCGACCGCGAGGCGGAGGTGTTCATCACCGCCGAACTGCAGAAGGCCTACCCTGACGCGCTGATCGTCGGCGAAGAAGCCGTCGCAGCCGACCCGAGCATCCTCGACCGCATCGAATCCGCCGACCACTGGTTCACGGTCGACCCCGTCGACGGCACGAAGAACTTCGTCCACGGCTCACCGAACCACGGCGTCATGGTCGCCGAGATGCGCGGCGGCGACATCGTCCGCAGCTGGATGTGGCAGCCGCAGCTCGGGCACGCGTACGTCGCGGAGAAGGGCAATGGCGCCTTCCTCGACGGGGTGCGCATCGAGCCGCGCGTCGTCGGCGATGCCCCGAAGGGCGTGACGTCACGTCAGACGCGCGTCGGCGAATCACTCGACGGGCTGCCGCCGCTCGGGCTGTCGTGGGTGTGCTGCGCGGTCGACTACCCCCAGATCGCCTCGGGTGGCGCGGACTACATCCTGTACGTCACGACGAAGCCGTGGGACCACGCGCCCGGCGCGCTCTTCATCCGCGAGGCGGGAGGCGTCTCCGCCTACGCCGACGGCTCGCCGTACGACCCGCGCTACGAACTGACACCCAAGCCGCTGCTCGTGACGGCCGACGCCGCGCTGCACGAGCGGTTGCGGCCGTTCGTCTGATGACGCGCTGCGCTGCCTGCGTGAGTGGCGCCGATTGAGTGAGTGGCGCCGATTGAGTGGGTCGCGCTGGCTGCGTGGGGGCGTGGCCGTGTGAGCCGGCCGGCTGTCGGTTAGGAGCTGCAACCCACCATGCGGAATTACAGCTCCCAGCGGTGCCCCTGAGGGCCGAAACCCCGCCATGCCGGCTCGCAGCTCTGACCGGGGCATGACGAACCCGCGCCGAGCGTTGGTCAGGCAGTCTGCGTCGGTCAGGTGGTGAGCGTCGGTCAGGCGTCGCGCTTCAGGTGCTGGTAGCTCGCGATCAGTCGCTCGCGCCACCACTGCCGGCGCTCGGGGCTCGCGCGGTGACGCTCGACGCACGTCGGGTCGAGGTGGCGCGCGGCGGCGGCGCGAGCTACGTCGATCGTCCCGTCACGAGGGACGAGGGGGTCGGCGATGACGTCGCCGTCGAGCAGGTTGATCGTGCCGAGGCCGCACGCGTGATCGAGCTCGGTCAGAGCAGCCGCGAGCGCCACGCCTGCCGCCATGCCGGGGCTCGAATCGAGCGCCGAACTGACGACCATCGGGAGGCCTGTCTCGTCTGCGATGCGCAGCGCCGCGCGCACTCCCCCGAGCGGCGCGACCTTGACGATCGCTAAATCAGCGGCCTCGAGCTCGACGACGCGCATCGGGTCGTCGGCCTTGCGGATCGACTCGTCGGCGGCGATGAGAACGTCGATTCCGTTGCGCGCGAGCGTCTTCCGAACGCGCGCCAGATCTTCGACGGGCATGACGGGCTGCTCGACGTATTCGAGGTCGAACGCAGCCAGTCGTGTGATCGCGGCGACGGCCTGGTCGACATCCCATCCGCCGTTCGCGTCGAGACGCACCTTCGCGTCGGCGCCGAGGCCGTCACGGACGGCGGCGACGCGGGCGACGTCGTCGTCGAGGTTCTGGCCCCTCTCGGCCACCTTGACCTTCGCGGTGCGGCACCCATCGAACCGGGCGAGCACCCCGGCGACGGCGCCGGCGGGAACAGCCGGGACGGTCGCGTTGACGGGCACCGTCGCGCGCACCGGCTCGGGCCACCCGAGGTACGCCGCCTCGATCGCAGCCGCGAGCCAGCGCGACGCCTCGGCCGGCCCGTACTCGAGGAACGGCGCGAATTCTCCTGCACCACAAGGCCCCTGAAGATAGGCACACTCGCGATGCTCGACACCACGAAAGCGCGTGTTGAGCGGAATCGAGACGACCTCGAACCCATCGAGCAGCTCATCGAGCGACGAGAGGGGCAGTTCAAGAGGCCGCGCGTTCATGCCCCCTATCGTCGCAGCAGCTTCCGCGATGCAGGCCCCGGGACACGAACCGCCCTTACGCCACGTGCAGGCCCGCGCGTCCAGCCCGGGACATGAACTGCCTTCATGCCATCTGACGGCCATGCGCGGGCGGCGCTTCCCAGACTCGCGCGCAGCACCCCCGCGAACACGAGCGGCAGGGTCGAATCGGCGCATCCTGCCGCTCCTACTCGACCGATTCGCTCGTGTTCAGGAGGCGGGCACACAATGGCGTCATGACGAAGATCGCGCTCATCACCGGAACCTCCAGCGGCATGGGGCTGCATGCCGCCATCGCTGTCGCCAAGGCGGGCGCCACGGTCGTCGCGACGGTTCGTTCGTTCGACAAGGCGGGCGAGCTCAACGAGACGGCGGCCAAGGCGGGCGTCACGCTCGACGTCCGTGAACTCGACGTCACCGATCATGGCGCGGGCGAGAAGCTCGTCAATGCGGTCGTCGAGCAGTACGGGCGACTCGACGTGCTCGTCAACAACGCGGGGCGCGGGTGCGTCGCTACCGCGGAGACGCTCGACATGCTGACGATCAAGGAGCAGATGGAGACGAACTACTTCTCGGCCGTCGCGCTGACGCAAGCCGCACTGCCGCACATGCGCAAGGCCACGTCCGGCATGATCCTGACGGTGACGTCGGTCGGCGGCGCCGTCGGCCAGCCGTTCGCCGACGCCTACTGCGGCGCCAAGTTCGCCGTCGAGGGTTTCATGCAGTCGCTGTCGACGGTCGCCGCGGCGTTCGGCATCAAGGTCAGCGTCATCGAACCGGCCGCCGTGGCGACGAACTTCGTCGAGAACGTCCAGCGCGACGACGCGGGGCCGTACGCCGACCTGCTCGCCGCGTACATGAAGCGCACCGAAGGCGCCTTCGCCAACGCCCAGAGCGCCGAGAGCGCGGGCGAGGCCATCGCCGGGGCGGCCCTGTCGGACGAGTACCGCTTCCGCTGGCAGACGAGCGACGCGGCGACGACGTTCGCGGGGATGTCGCTCGCGGACCTCGACGGCTCGAAGGTGTTCGAGGCCACGCGGAGCTGGACGCAGGGCTGACGCAGCGCAGACAAGACGAACGCACCGGACGATCACGGATCGTCCGGTGCGTTCGTCGTCGGCAAGGCCGGTTCCAGAGCGGCGACGTCGAGGGCCTCAGGCGTGTGCGCCACCCTCGATGAGCACGACGCCGACGGCGATGAGGGCCATGCCGCACCACATCATGCGAGTGATGGGCTCCTTGAACACGAACCGGCTGACGAGTGCCGTCAGCGCGACGCCTGCGGCGGCCCAGATGCCGTACGCGACACCGATGCCCATGCCTTCACTCAGAGTGCGCACGAGCAGGTACAGCGCCAGGGTGTAAGCGACCCCGACCACGGCGTAGTACCGGGCCCGCCCCTGCGCTGCGACGCGCATGAAGGCCGTGCCGATCACCTCGCTGATGACCGCACTGACGAGGAAGATGTAGCTCACGCGCGCACCTCGTTCATCGTCGCGCTCGAACCGTCCTCGGCCGGTGCTTGGGAGTCGGAGCCGACCTCGACCATGATCACGCCCCCGATGACGAGTGCGACGCCGCAACCCATCATCAGCGTGAAGGGCTCGCCGAAAAGCACCGTCCCGACGAATGCCGTGAGCGCCACGCCGAGCGCGCCCCAGATGCCGTAGACGACGCTGAGTGCCATGCCCCGGCGCAACAACAACGCCAACAGGACGAAGGCGACGAGGTCGGCGATGAGCGTGAGCAGAAACCACGCGGCTTCCTGCTCCGCGCGCTTCAGCGCTGACGAGCCGATGACCTCGCACACGACCGCGCATCCGAGCATCAGGTAGTTCTTCACGCCTTCTCCTCCTTCACGTTCTTGATCTTCTTGCCGGGCTTCGTGTCGGGTTCGTGTGGCGACGTGTGGTGAGGGGCGTCATCGTCGACGGCGCCGATCTCCGATGTGGCGCCCATGCCGGACGTCGTCAGCATGCCCCTGGTGCGAAGACGCTGCGTGTCGCTCGCCCTGCGTCTGAGGGGCGAGGAGCTGTTCGGCGAGTGCCTGCACGCCCGAGCGGCCGTCGTCGTCGAGGGGCAGGGCGCCGCTGGCGTCGGCGAACCACACGCCGTCGGCCATGAAGCGGGCGCCCTCGAGGCGTGCCCGCGTCTGCGGGTCGAGACCTTCGGGCAGCGCCACCCAGGGCTCGAAGTGCTCTTCCCAGCGGCGCGTGAGGACCTCGCGCAGGCGCGGATCTGCCATCATCGCGAGGTCTGCTTCGTCGACCTCGCCCGCGAGCATCCATCGGACGTACGCCGTCAGCCGCGGCCACGGCGACACGGGGTCGACGTCCGCCAGGAGCTTCTCCAGTTGGCGCTTCTGGTCGTCAGCCACCCGATCGACGACCGCGAGCATGAGCGCTTCCTTCGTCTTGAAGTGGTACATCAGCCCCGGCTTCGTCAGCCCGGCCGCGTGCGCGACCGTGTCGAGCGACACCGGCTCCTGACGCCGCATCAGCGCGAGCGCCGCGTCGAGGATGACCTCACGTGAACTCTGCCTCATGGGCTTTACTTTACCTTTCGGTTGGTAAAGTTCGAATGCCGCGAACGGGGGCTGGGCGCCGGCCTCTGCCTCTGCCTCTGCCTCTGCCTCGGGGGACGATGGACCAAAGCGATGAGCGCGCACCCCCGCGGGTGCGCGCTCATCGCAGATCACGTGTGGAACGCCCGGCCCGCCATGCGCGAAGACCGCGCCCTCACCTTGCCCGCAAATGCACCTGGGTGCATTTGCGCGCAGAGGGCGGCCCCCGGCCTCAGCAGGAGACGGCGCGGGCGGCCCTGGGGGTTCTCAGAAGTACCAGGGGAAACCCGACCAGTCGGGGTCGCGCTTCTCGAGGAACTGATCGCGGCCCTCGACGGCCTCGTCCGTCATGTAGGCGAGGCGCGTGGCCTCACCGGCGAACACCTGCTGGCCCATGAGGCCGTCGTCGGTGAGGTTGAACGCGAACTTCAGCATGCGCTGTGCCTGCGGCGACTTCGCCATGATCTCCCGCGCCACCTGCAGGGCCTCGCTCTCGAGCTCGGCGTGCGGGCAGACGAAGTTGACCGCACCCATCCGGTGCATGTCGTCGGCGGTGTAGGTGCGGCCGAGGAAGAAGATCTCGCGCGCGAACTTCTGCCCGACCATCTTCGCGAGGTACGCCGAGCCGTAGCCTGCGTCGAACGAGCCGACGTCGGCGTCGGTCTGCTTGAAGCGCGCGTGCTGGCTGGCGAGGGTCATGTCGCAGACGACGTGCAGCGAGTGCCCGCCGCCCGCGGCCCAACCGTTGACCACGGCGATCACGACCTTGGGCATGGTGCGGATGAGGCGCTGCACCTCGAGGATGTGCAGGCGGCCGCCCTCCGCCTTGACCCGCGCCTCGTCGACCTTGTCCGCCGGAGCGTCATCGGAGAGAATCACCAGGTAGTCGTCATCATCCAGGTCAAAGATGTCTGGTGCCATCCCGACACAGATCGCATTCGACTCGCATAGGTCGAAATCAGCCTTGATACGCATGGCAACCTTCTCCTCATCGACTCACGACCGGTTGACGGGCTGTCGTCAAACAGGTTAGAACGTGTTTCAGAACTTGACGATACCGGGCGCCGGATCGCCTGGCCACAGCCATTGAAGAGTACGGAGTCCCGATGCGCATCGCCTACACCGATCAACAAGCCGAACTGCGGCGAGAACTCCGTGCCTACTTCTCCGGACTGATGACCGAAGAGCGTCGCGCGGCGTTGC
>ERZ1023267.113-NODE-113-length-32278-cov-7.224995_pt1 | contig 32278 bp, 26 predicted proteins | sample MGYA00520905_ERZ1023267 | MGnify/ENA primary metagenome ERZ1023267 (study PRJEB32759, sample SAMN07749868) | skin metagenome | biome: transportation; feature: city; material: polyester macromolecule | host: Homo sapiens | place: Hong Kong:ISLAND line | collected...
GACGAACCCGGATTCCTCCAGCCGCCGCGGCCGATGAGCGCGATCGGCGGCTGAGCGATCGATGGCTCGCATCGGTCAGGTACTCGGGTCGGTGCACACGTGGGTGCGAGGTTCGCGCTGCGGGGCGCTGGCGCGTCGTCCCGCCGCGCCAGGCCTGCCGACTGAGTAGTTATGCACTGTTTTGGCATAACTACTCAGTCGGGGTATTCTGAAGGCATGTCCAAGGTCTTGACTTCCCTGCCCGTCGGCGAACGCGTCGGCATCGCCTTCTCCGGTGGCCTCGACACCTCCGTGGCCGTCGCCTGGATGCGCGACAAGGGCGCCGTCCCCTGCACCTACACCGCCGACCTCGGCCAGTACGACGAGGACGACATCGAAGGCATCCCGGGCCGTGCCGGCCAGTACGGCGCCGAACTGTCGCGTCTCGTCGACTGCAAGAAGGCGCTCGTCGAGGAGGGTCTCGCCGCCATCGCGTGCGGCGCGTTCCACATCCGATCCGGCGGGCGCACGTACTTCAACACGACGCCGCTGGGCCGCGCCGTCACCGGCACGCTGCTCGTGCGCGCCATGCAGGCCGACGGTGTGTCGATCTGGGGCGACGGCTCGACGTTCAAGGGCAACGACATCGAGCGTTTCTACCGCTACGGTCTGCTCGCCAACCCGGGCCTGCGCATCTACAAGCCGTGGCTCGACGCCGACTTTGTCAGCGAACTGGGTGGGCGCCAGGAGATGTCCGAATGGCTGACGGCGCACGATCTGCCCTACCGCGACTCGGCCGAGAAGGCCTACTCGACGGACGCCAACATCCTCGGCGCGACGCACGAGGCGAAGACGCTCGAGCACCTCGACGAGTCGATGGAGATCGTCAAGCCGATCATGGGCGTCGCCTATTGGGACGACGCGGTGAAGATCGACACCGAGGACGTCGTCATCCGCTTCGAATCGGGGCTGCCCGTCGCGATCAACGGTGACGACTTCGGCGGCGACGTCGTCGCCCTGTTCCAGGAGGCCAACGCCGTCGGCGGACGCCACGGGCTCGGCATGAGCGACCAGATCGAGAACCGCATCATCGAGGCCAAGTCGCGCGGCATCTACGAGGCGCCCGGCATGGCGCTGTTGTTCATCGCCTACGAACGGCTGCTCAACGCCGTCCACAACGAGGACACCATCGCCGCGTACCACAACGACGGACGGCGCCTCGGGCGGCTGCTGTACGAAGGACGCTGGTTCGACCCGCAGTCGCTCATGATCCGCGAGGGTCTGCTGCGCTGGGTGGCGTCCGCCGTCACGGGTGAGGTGACGCTGCGCCTGCGTCGCGGCGAGGACTACTCGATCGTAGACACCCAGGGCGACAACTTCTCCTACCACCCCGACAAGCTGTCGATGGAGCGCACCGAGAACGCCGCATTCGGCCCCGTCGACCGCATCGGGCAGCTGACGATGCGCAACCTCGACATCGCAGACACGCGTGGCAAGCTCGAGTTCTACGCCGCGCGCGGCGGGCTGGGCAAGGCGCAGACCGACCTCGTCGGCCAGCTCGAGCCCGGTGGCGCGCAGCAGATCGCGTCGAACCCGAACGTCGACGCCGACGCTCTCGCACTCGACGAAGCGGCGATGGAGTTCGGCACCGATTGACCTGCCGAGACGTCGGCGCCGATCGACCGAGGCCTCGGCATCGGTCGACGACGTCTGCACGCTCGGCGCGATCGAGGAGGCCGCCCACTGGATGGTGGGCGGCCTCCTCCCGTCCGGGCGGCAATGTGGTCGTCGGCTGGACAGGGCGCCGTCGACGACCGTCATCCAGGTTGGTGATGGCGGCCGAACCTCGCGAGTGTGGGCGGGAATCGCGAAAGTGGACGCCGTTCGCCGGTGGGGACAGGAATCGCAAGTGTGGACGAAAATCGCAGATGACTATGGGCCCCTGACCCACCTGCGATTTTCGTCCACGTCGGCGATCTACGTCCACATTCGTAGGAGATCCTCAGCAACGGCCGCCTCGCATCACCGCGGGCGACCAACGTCACGCCTGGGTGGTGCCGGCGGCTCGGCGTGGGGTGGTCGGGGGCACCCGGTAGCCTTGGCCGCACGGGCCGTGCCATTCGTACGTGTGCGGCCGAGTCTGCACGTCACGAACAAGGAGCACAGCCGTGTCCGAGAACATCACCCTGACCGTCAACGGCGAACCACGCGAGGTCGAGCAGGGCACGACGGGCACGGACCTGTTCGGCGGCGACAAGGCCGTCCTCGTCATGCGCATCGACGGTGAACTGCGCGACCTGTTCCGCGAGATCCCGGACGGCGCGTCCGTCGAGCCCGTCACCGCGCAGGACCCCGAGGGCCTCGCCGTCCTGCGTCACTCCGCGGCCCACGTGCTCGCGCAGGCGGTGCAGCAGATCAACCCGAGCGCGAAGCTCGGCATCGGCCCGCCCGTCACCGACGGTTTCTACTACGACTTCGACGTCGCCGAGGCGTTCACGCCCGACGACCTCAAGAAGCTCGAGAAGGCGATGCAGAGGATCGTCAACGAGGGCCAGACGTTCAACCGCCGCGTCATCACCGACGCCGAGGGCCTCGAAGAACTCGCGCACGAGCCCTACAAGTGCGAGCTCATCGGCCTCAAGGGCAACGCTGCGAATGCGGCCGAGGGCGCGGAGGCCGAGGTCGGTGGCGGTGAGCTGACGATCTACGACAACGTCCGCCGCGACGGCACCGTCGCCTGGGGCGACCTGTGCCGCGGCCCGCACGTGCCGTCGACGAAGGTGCTCGGCAACGCGTTCAAGCTCATGCGCTCGGCTGCCGCCTACTGGCGCGGCAGCGAGAAGAACCCCCAGCTGCAGCGCGTCTACGGCACTGCGTGGCCGACGAAGGACGAGCTGAAGGCCTACCTCGAGCGCCTCGCCGAGGCCGAGAAGCGCGACCACCGCAAGCTCGGCGCCGAGCTCGACCTGTTCAGCTTCCCCGAGAACATCGGCCCCGGCCTGCCGGTGTTCCACCCCAAGGGCGGCATCATCAAGCGTGAGATGGAGGACTACGTCCGCCGCCGTCACATCGAGGAGGGCTTCTCCTACGTCGGCACGCCGCACATCGCGAAGGAAGACCTCTTCTACACCTCGGGTCACCTGCCGTACTACGCGGACGGGATGTTCCCGCCCCTCGACGTCGACGGGCAGAACTACCGCCTCAAGGCGATGAACTGCCCGATGCACAACGAGATCTTCCGTTCGCGTGGGCGCTCCTACCGTGAGCTGCCGCTGCGCTTCTTCGAGTTCGGCACGGTGTACCGCGACGAGAAGTCGGGCGTGCTCTCCGGTCTGACGCGCGTGCGCATGATCACCCAGGACGACTCGCACAGCTACGTCACGCCCGAACAGGCGCCGGGAGAGATCAAGCACCTGCTCGACTTCATCCTCGGCCTACTGCGCGACTTCGGCATGAACGACTTCTACCTCGAGCTCTCGACGCGCGACGTCGACGGGGACAAGAAGGACAAGTTCATCGGCACCGACGAACAGTGGGACATCGCGACGAAGGTGCTGTCGGACGTCGCGCTCGAGTCCGGCCTCGAGCTCGTGCCGGACCCGGGCGGTGCCGCGTTCTACGGCCCGAAGATCTCCGTGCAGGCGCGCGACGCCATCGGCCGTACCTGGCAGATGTCGACGATCCAGTACGACTTCAACCAGCCCGCTCGTTTCGGCCTCGAGTACCAGGCGGCGGACGGTTCGCGTCAGCAGCCCGTCATGATCCACTCGGCGAAGTTCGGCTCGATCGAACGCTTCCTCGGCGTGCTCGTCGAGCACTACGCGGGCGCGTTCCCGGCGTGGCTCGCGCCGGTTCAGGTGCTCGCCGTGCCCGTCGCGGAGGAGTACTACGACTACCTGCAGGACGTCGCGATCAAGCTGCGCGAGGCCGGCGTGCGTGTCGAGGTCGACATGAGCGACGACCGCTTCCCGAAGAAGATCCGCAACGCGTCCAAGTCGAAGGCGCCGTTCATCCTGATCGCCGGTGAAGAGGACCGCGACAACGGCGCCGTCTCGTTCCGTTTCCGCGACGGGTCGCAGAAGAACGGCGTGCCGGTGGCCGACGCGATCGCCGAGATCACCCGCGTCATCACCGAACGTCAGAACACCGACCCGACGGCCGGCTGACGTCTGCCTCGACGACGACGCGCGCCCCCGAACCTCGCGGTTCGGGGGCGCGCTCGTGTGTTGGCATGTGCACCCGTGGGCCGGCGTTCGACACGGCCGGGTGACCACGCTCGGGGTACGAAACCCGGTTGCGTCACCCGTCGCGGGGAGCCACCTCAGCGCACGGTCATTTCGCTGCGGCGAAGCCCTTCTCGAGGTCGGCGATGATGTCGGCGGAGTTCTCGATGCCGACGCTCAACCGCACGAGGCCGGGCGTCACGCCGGCGCCGCGGCGGTCCTCGTCGCTGCCCTGGGAGTGCGTCGTCGACGCAGGATGGATGGCGAGGGAACGGACGTCACCGATGTTCGCGACGTGCGAGTGCAGTTCGAGAGCGTCGACGAACTTCTTGCCCGCCTCGACGCCGCCGGCGATCTCGAACGACAGCACGGCGCCGGAGCCGGCGGGCAGGTAGCGGTCGGCGAGTTCCTTGTAGGGGCTCGACGGGTCGGAGGCGTAGAACAACGTCTCGACCTGCGGCTGCGACTTCAGGAACTCGACGACCTTCTTCGCGTTCTCCACGTGTCGCTCCACACGCAGCGACAACGTCTCGAGGCCTTGCGCGATGAGGAACGCGTTGAACGGGGAGACGGCCGCGCCGAGGTCGCGCAGCAGTTCGACGCGCGCCTTGAGGATGAAGGCGAGGTTCGCGCCGAGCGGCGATCCGACGCCGAGGTCGCGGGCGAACACGAGACCGTGGTAGCTCTCCGACGGCTCGTTGAACTGCGGGAACTTCGCCGGGTCGGCGGCGTAGTCGAACGTCCCGGCGTCGACGAGCACGCCGGCGATCGACGTCCCGTGCCCCCCGAGGTACTTCGTCGCGGAGTGGATGACGACGTCCGCGCCATGCTCGATCGGGCGCAGCAGGTACGGCGTCGCGACGGTGTTGTCGACGAACAGCGGCACCCCGGCGTCATGCGCGACGTCGGCGAGGCCGCGCACGTCGAGCACCTTCTGGTCGGGGTTGCTCAGCGTCTCGCCGAACAGCAGCTTCGTGTTGTCGCGGATGGCGCCGCGCCACTCGTCGAGATCGTTGATGTTGTCGATGAACGTCGTCTCGACGCCAAGCCGCTTGAGCGTGTACTTGAGCAGGTTGTACGTGCCGCCGTACAGCGCGGACGACGCGACGATGTGGTCGCCGGCCTGCGCGACGTTGAGGATGGCGAACGTCGTCGCCGCCTGACCCGACGCGAGCAGCAACGCCCCGACGCCGCCCTCCAGCGCGGCGATGCGGTCTTCGACCGCCTGCGCCGTCGGGTTGCCGATGCGCGTGTAGATGGGGCCGAGATCCGACAGGCCGAAGCGGTTGGCCGCGGTCTCGGCGGAGTCGAAGACGAACGACGTCGTCTGGTAGATCGGCAGCGCCCGGGCGCCGGTGTCGCCGTCGACGTTCTGGCCGACGTGGATCTGCTTGGTCTCGAAGGCCCAGTTCTCGGAGCTCATGATGATGTCCCTCTTGAGGAGTGCGTGGACGCACGGGCGGCGCACCGTACGTGTGGTGCCCGAAGGGGAATCCCTCCGCGCTTGCCCGGACGCGCTCGGCGCCGGGCCAGGTCGTCACCCGGAGCACCCCGCCGCGGTGGGAGGGTTGCCGGCCAGCAAACCGGGGTTTGACGCTGGCGCTCGTGACCTGCGGCCACTCTAGGCCGGGTGGTGTCATCAGGCGGGAATGCTGTCTCACATTCCGGTCGCGGCCCCGTGCTGACGCGACGCGCCTACGGGCGACGACCCTCATGCCGTGCTTGACTGTTGCCATGACACCGACGATCGTCCGCGCGCGCCGCGAAGACGCGTTCGCCTGCGCGGCGCTGCGTCTGCAGATGGACCTCGAGGCGGGGGAGAGCAACCGCCCCGGCTTCATCGCCCAGTACGCCGATCACTGGCTCGCGCACTACGACGATCTGCCGACGTGGCTCGCCTCGAGTGCTGACGGGACGGCTCTCGGCATGGTGCAGACGTCGCTCGTGCACCGGCCCCCGGCGCTGGCTCGGCCGGCGCAGCCGTCGCTCTACATCGCGGTCGTCTTCGTCACGCCGTCGGCGCGCGGCCAGGGCCTGGCCGAGCGGATGCTGCGGATCGTCGACGCCTGGGCCGACGCGCACGACGTCGCGCGAATGATGCTCAACGCCCGTCCGCGTGCCCGCAGGCTGTACGAACGAGCCGGCTTCGGCCCGCCGGACGAACGTCACATGCAGCGTGTGGCGCCGTTCGGCCTCGACGCCCGCCGCGATGCGGAGCGTGCGTCATGAGCGACGACGTCATCTGGGCGCTCGATCAGCGAGAGCGCTGCATCGCCTGCCCGTCCAAGCCGGTCGCGAACGCCGTCGTCCTGCACCTCGGTGCTGACGGCGCCCTCGCGCGCGACGCTGTCGAGCAGTGGGCTCGTGACGGCGTCATGGCCGCCTCGGTCGCATGGCCGGGGGCGGCGGCCGGCCTCGATGACGACGACTGGCTCGACCTCGAGGACGCCGTCACGGGCCTCGCCGGGCTGGCGAGCATCGTCGCCGTCGTCGGTGACGGCGACGCGGCCGAGGTCGCGCGGACGTTGGCGGGCCGTGTCGGCGACGTCGCGCACGCGGGGGAAGCCGATCGAACCATTGTCCCGGCGCGTCTGCGCGAGATCGCGGCGGTCTGAGACCGCTCACCCGGGGTGCATGGTGCGCGCGAGCCCACCCGCGGCCGCTGCGTCGAGGCAGGCGGGGCTCTAGGATCGGGCCATGGTCGACGAGTTCAACGCTAATTCGCAGGACGACATCCTCATCGAGCAAGCCGGCGCCTTCGCGGGCGAGGCCGACGGGTTCGGGCGGCTGTGGACGCCGCACCGCATGGCGTACATCGAGGGCGAGCGTCCGACAAAGGACGCCGGCCACGGCTGCCCGTTCTGCGCGTCGCCTACGAAGACCGACGCCGACGGCCTCATCGTCCACCGTGGTGAGCACTGTTTCGTCGTGATGAACCTGTTCCCGTACAACCCGGGCCACCTGCTCGTGTGCCCGTACCGTCACGTCGCCTCGTACATCGACCTCACCGACGACGAGACCGAGGAGTTCACGAAGCTGACGAAGGCCGGGGTGCGTGCCCTGAAGGCCGCGTCGAACCCGGGCGGGTTCAACCTCGGGATGAACCAGGGTGACGTCGCAGGTGCCGGCGTCGCCGCGCACCTGCATCAGCACATCGTGCCGCGCTGGGGTGGCGACATGAACTTCATGCCGATCATCGGGCGCACCAAGGCGCTGCCGGTGCTGCTCGAGGACAGCCGTCAGCGCATCGTCGCGAACTGGCCGAACGACTGACACCGGGCACCACGGGCAGTGCGCTGCCTCGAACGGGTATATCGAACCGCTACAGTTGAACCACCATGCTCAACAAGTACGCGCGCGCGTTTTTCTCCGCCATCTTCCGGCCCATCGCCCAGCTCCTGCTGCGTCTCGGCATCAGCCCCGACGTCGTGACGATCGTGGGCACCGTCGGTGTCGCGTTCGGTGCGCTGTGGTTCTATCCGCGCGGCGACTTCCTCGTCGGCACGTTGTTCATCACCGTCTTCGTCTTCTCGGACATGCTCGACGGCAACATGGCGCGCCTGTCGGGCCGCTCGTCGACGTGGGGTGCCTACCTCGACTCGACGCTCGACCGCGTCGGTGACGCCGCGATCTTCGGGGGCCTCGTCCTGTACTACGCGGGCAAGGGCGACAACTTCCTCATGGCGTGCCTCGCGCTCGCGTGCCTCGTGCTCGGCTCGGTCGTCTCGTACGCCAAGGCGCGCGCGGAGGGCCTCGGCATGCAGGCCAACGTCGGCATCGCCGAGCGCGCCGACCGTCTCGTCGCCGTGCTCGTCACGACCGGCCTCGTCGGCTGGTTCCTGCCCGAGATCGTGCTGACCGTCGTGCTCACGCTGCTCGCCGTCGCATCGTTCATCACGGTCGTGCAGCGCATGCTCATGGTGCGGGGGCAGGCCCTCGCCAAGCCGTTCGAGGGCTGAGCGCGTGGCCGCCGAGGGGTTGACGACGCGCGCCCGCGACGCCGTCACCGTCGCAGCGTTCAAGGGCGCCTGGTGGGGCGTGCGGGCGCTGCCCGAGCGCGCCGCCCACCGCCTCTTCGACGTCATCGCGGACGTCACGACGCGCCGCGGCGGCCCGAGCGTCGCGCGGATGCGCTCCAACTACGCGATCGCGCGCCCCGAACTCGACGACGCAGCCCTCGACGCGCTCGTCGCCGCCGGCGTGCGCTCGTACCTGCGCTACTGGTGCGAGGCGTTCCGACTGCCGTCGCTGACACGCGAGCAGATCGCCGAGAGGGTGACCACCTCGGGTGAACTCGAGGCGACCCGCAGCATGCTCGCCGATGGACGCAGCGTCGTCGCCTACCTCGGCCACCTCGGCAACTGGGATCTCGCGGGCGCCTGGTCGGCGACACAGCTCGCGCACGTGACGACGGTCGCCGAGCGACTCGAGCCCGACGCTCTCTTCCGCGCGTTCCTGCACTTCCGCGAAGAGCTGGGCATGACGATCATCCCGCTGACCAAGGGCGAGAACGTCCTCGGCCAGGTCGAGACGCTCGTGCGCGAACCGGGTGCGTTCGCGCCGCTGCTGTCGGATCGCGACCTCACGAGCCGCGGCATCACCGTCGACCTGTGCGGCGAGCCGGCCCGCCTCGCTGCCGGCCCCGCCGTCATCGCCCGACGCGCCGGTGCGGCACTCGTGCCGATCACGATCACCTACCGCCGGCGCGACGGCGGCAGCGGCTGGGGCATCGACATCCGCTTCCACCCGGCGGTCGACATCGCCCACACCGATGATGCCCGCGCCGACGTGCAGGCCGCCGTCCAGGCGTGCGCCGACGCGCTCGGCGGCGCCATCCGCGAGCACACGCAGGACTGGCACATGATGCAGCGCGTGTTCGTCCGCGACCTCGACGCGCGCCGGGGCTGAGCGGTGCGGATCGGCCTCGTCAGCCCCTACTCGTTCGACGTGCCCGGCGGAGTGCAGCTGCACGTGCGCGACCTCGCGACGTACCTGCTCGCAGAAGGGCACGAGGTCAGCGTCCTCGCGCCGAGCGACGGTGACGACGCGGGTGCGCCGTACGTGACGAGTGCCGGGGGAGCGATGCCCATCCGCTACAACGGTTCCGTCGCGCGCCTGGCGTTCGGTCCGGTCGCGGCGAGCCGGACGGCGCGCTGGGTGGAGCGCGGCGACTTCGACGTCCTGCACGTCCACGAACCGATGACGCCGAGCGTGTCGCTGCTCGCGCTGCGCACATATGACGGGCCGGTCGTCGCGACGTTCCACACCTCGATCGAACGTTCGCGCGCACTGCAGCTCGCCCAACCGTTCCTGCGCCCGGCGCTGGAGAAGATCACCGGGCGCATCGCCGTCTCGCGGGCCGCGCGGGACACCGTCGCGCGCCATCTCGGCGGTGACGCCGCACTCGTGCCGAACGGCGTCTACGTCGACCGGTTCGCGACGGCTCGCCCCGAGGCGCGCTGGCAGGGTGGGGACGGGCGCCCAACGATCGCCTTTCTCGGACGCATGGGGGAGCCGCGCAAGGGCCTGCGCGTCCTGCTCGACGCCGTCCCGCTCATCGCCCGGGCGCACCCCGGGGTGCGCGTCCTCGTCGCCGGGCCGGGTGACGTCGACGCGGCGCGCCGCGAGGTGCCCACGTCGGCGGGGGGCCACGTCGAGTTCCTCGGGTTGCTCAGCGACACCGAGAAGGCGTCGTTGCTGGCGTCGTGCGACGCGTACGTCGCGCCCAACACCGGTGGCGAGAGCTTCGGGATCATCCTCATCGAGGCGATGAGCGCCGGCGCCCCCGTCGTCGCCAGCGATCTGGAGGCCTTCGCGCGCGTGCTCGACGACGGCCGCTGCGGCGTCCTCTTCGACACCGGCGACGCGGCGGCGCTGGCGCATGCGGTGACGGGGGTGCTCGCTGACCGCGGTGCGCGTGTCGCCCTGTCCCGGGCCGGGAGAGAGCGCGCGCGGCTGTACGACTGGTCGGCCGTCGGGCAGCAGGTCGTCTCCGCGTACGAGACGGTCCGCAGTTCGCATGCCGCGGCCGCCGCGGTGGCGGGACGCCGATCATGAGCGGCGTGTGGGCCGACGTCGCCGTCGTCGTCGCGCTGTTGCTCGCGCTCGCCTGGTATCTCAGCTACACCGCAGCGCGCCTCGACCGGCTGCACGCTCGCGTCGAGGGGTCGCTGGCCTCGCTCGACGCGCAGCTCGTGCGCCGCGCCGAGGCCGCGGCCGAGTACGCGCAGGCCGCCGCTCTCGACCCGGCGAGCGCGCTGCTGCTCGCGTCGGCCGCAGCCGACTCGCTGCAGGCGGCCGACAGCGCCCTCATCACCGACGACGTGCAACAGGTCGGCGTCCCCGTCGAGCGTGCGCAGGCCGAGACGGCGCTGACGCAGACGCTCGCGCTCGTCGTGGGGGATGCGTCGGCGACGGACGGCGCCGCGTCGCGGGCGGACGCAGCTGGGCGCCGCCCGATCAGCACCGTGCCTGACGTCCCAGGCAGCGCGCCCACGGAGGGTGACGACGGGGCCCGTCAGCGTCTTGCGGACGCATGCGATCGCGTCGAACTCGCCTACCGATTCCACAACGAGGCAGTGCGGGACGTGCGGCGGGTGCGCGCCAAGGCCATCGTCCGGGCGTTGCACCTGGCTGGACGCACGCAGCTGCCGGAAGAAGTCACGTTTGCCACCCGCGTCCACGGCCTCGGTCGCACCGACGCGTGGCGCTGATTTCTGCCGGAGCAGCCGTGTTCGGGCTGGCGTCGTCGGCCCCATCATGCCGTGGCCGGTAGCTGCCATCGACGATCATCTGTCTCCTTCATGCCCGTCTCGGGGCTAGCGTGGGCTCTCGCGTCGCATCCGCGGCGCCCATCAGAAAGAGGGACGAACACATGAGCTCTGCAGGCTCCGAACAGAACACCGCCGTGGCGACCGACCGCGTCAAGCGCGGCATGGCCGACATGCTCAAGGGCGGCGTCATCATGGACGTCGTCACCCCCGAGCAGGCGAAGATCGCCGAGGACGCGGGAGCCGTCGCCGTCATGGCCCTCGAACGTGTGCCCGCCGACATCCGCGCGCAGGGCGGTGTCTCGCGCATGAGTGATCCCGACATGATCGACGGCATCATCGAGGCCGTGTCGATCCCCGTCATGGCGAAGGCGCGCATCGGGCACTTCGTCGAAGCGCAGGTGCTGCAGGCGCTCGGCGTCGACTACATCGACGAATCGGAGGTGCTCTCGCCCGCCGACTACGCCAACCACATCGACAAGTGGGCCTTCGACGTGCCGTTCGTGTGCGGCGCGACCAACCTCGGTGAGGCGCTGCGACGCATCAACGAGGGCGCCGCGATGATCCGCTCCAAGGGTGAAGCGGGCACCGGCGACGTGTCGAACGCGACGACGCACATGCGCAAGATCCGCGGCGAGATCCGCCGCCTGACGTCGATGGCCGAGGACGAACTCTACGTTGCGGCCAAGGAGATGCAGGCTCCCTACGCCCTCCTGCGTGAGGTCGCCGAGAAGGGCAAGCTGCCCGTCGTCCTGTTCACCGCAGGCGGCATCGCGACGCCCGCCGACGCAGCCATGATGATGCAGCTCGGCGCCGAAGGCGTCTTCGTCGGCTCCGGCATCTTCAAGAGCGGCAACCCCGCCCAACGCGCCGAAGCGATCGTCAAGGCCACCACCTTCTACGACGACCCCGACACCCTCGCCAAGGTCTCCCGCGGCCTCGGCGAAGCCATGGTCGGCCTCAACGTCGACGAGATCCCCGAACCCCACCGCCTGTCCGAACGGGGTTGGTGATAATTCCTCGGCTCTCTTCCGGTTCGCCGTGTCCGGGGCTCGCAAGCTCGCCCCGGACACGTGCTCATTCGGTGCGATAGCACGCGGGACAACGGCTCAGATCCTTCTTTGATCCGCTCGCGGATCAGAGAAGGATCTGAGCCCCCATCATCACCGTCCGTTCCTTGGGGAGGCGGAAGTAGTCGGCGGGGACGGCGGCGTTGTGGCTCATCGCCATGAACAGCAGTTTGCGGAGCTTGGACATGCCGGGGCGGCCTGCGTCGATGAGGCCGATCTCGGAGACGAAGTAGTAGGCGGTGTCGGGGTCGATGTCGACGCCTTGGTCGGCGGCGATGCGCAGGGCGGCGGGCACGTCCTGGTCGTCCTGGAAGCCGTAGCGCAGCGTCAGGTGGGTGATGCGGTCGTAGTCGTTGCCGAGGTGGTCGAGCACGACGGTCTCCTCGAGTGCGATGTGCGGCACGTTGGCGCTCTTCGTCGTCACGATGAAGACGTTCTCGTGGATGACGTGGTTGAAGTTGGCGTTCTCACGCATGGCGAGCGGCGTCGTCGTCCGGTCGGGGTGGAGGAACACTGCGGTGCCGGGGACCTCGCGCAGGTCACCGCAGCGGGCGGAGCGCACGAAGTCGTCGAGGGGGCCTTCGATGTCGTGGCGGCGGCGCGCGACGATGTCGCGGCCCTTCTGCCACGTCAGCATCGACAGGCCGATGCCGCAGGCGATGACGACGGGCAGCCAACCGCCGTGGAACAGTTTCGCGACGTTGGCGGTGAAGAAGATCCCCTCGAACAGGTAGAGGAAGAAGCCGAGGACGACGAGGCGCCACTTGGGCCACTTGAGCGTGCTCTGCGCGTAGACGAGGAACAGTGTCGTCGTCATGAGGAACGTGCCCGTCACGGCGAGGCCGTAGGCGACGGCGAGTTTCTCGGAGCTGCGGAACGCGAGCAGCAGCGTTATGACGCCGATGAACAGCACCCAGTTGACGCCGGGGATGTAGATCTGGCCCTCTTCCTCCTCGCCGGTGTGACGCACCGTCATGCGCGGCAGGTAGCCGGAGCGCTCCGCTTGGCGGGCGACGGAGAACGCGCCGGAGATGACGGCCTGCGAGGCGATGACGGTGGCCGCGGTCGCGAGGATGACGAGGGGGAGCTTGGCCCATTCGGGGGCGAGCAGGAAGAACGGGTTGGAGATGTTCTTCGGGTCGCTGAGGATGAGCGAGCCCTGCCCCATGTAGTTGAGGATGAGGGCGGGGAAGACGAGCACGAACCAGGCGCGCGTGATCGGCGCGCGACCGAAGTGGCCCATGTCGGCGTACAGTGCCTCGGCGCCCGTCACGCACAGGACGATCGAGCCGGCCGCGACGAACGCGATGAAGGGGTGGCCGATGACGAAGCTGCCCGCGTACGTCGGCAGCAGTGCTCGGAAGATCTCCGGGTCGCGGACGATCTGGTTGACGCCGAGCGCGGCGAGGGTGACGAACCAGACGATCATGACGGGGCCGAAGAACTTGCCGACGGCGTCCGTGCCCTTCTGCTGGATGAAGAACAGCGCTGTGATGACGATCGCGCCGATGGGGACGACGTACTCGGTGAGCCCTTCATGCACCGTCTCGAGACCTTCGATGGCCGACATGACGGAGATAGCGGGCGTGATGACGCTGTCGCCGAAGAACAGGGACGCGCCGATGACACCGAGGATCATGACGATGCCCCAGCGTTTGCCGCCCTTGGGCACGCCCTGTCGCACGAGCGCGGCGAGCGCCATGATGCCGCCCTCGCCGTCGTTGTCGGCGCGCAGGACGAACAGGACGTACTTGATCGTCACGATGATGGTGAGTGCCCAGAACATCCAGGAGATGACGCCGTAGATGTCGCTCTCGTTGGCGACGACGGCGTTGTGGTCGACGTTGAAGACGCTCTGCACCGAGTACAGCGGGCTGGTGCCGATATCACCGAAGACGACGCCCAGGGCGCCGAGCATGAGCGCGGCCATGCCCTTCTTGGCATGGCCGCCGGGGTTCGACTCGGGGGTGGACGCGCCCTCGCTCGTCACGCTCGCTTCAGTACTCACCCGGAAAGTATGGGGCCACCGCCCCTGCGCGCGCCACACGGGTAGCAGATACGCCTGTGTCATAGGGTCGCGGGCATGGAATCAACGCCACGGACCGTCATCGGGGTGCTCGCGGTGCAGGGCGACGTCGTCGAGCACGTCCGCATGCTGGAGGACGTCGGCGCGCATGCCGTGCGCGTTCGTCGTGCCGCGGATCTTGCGAACGTCGACGCACTCGTCATCCCCGGCGGGGAGTCGACGGTCATGATGCGCCTCATCGCTCAGGGAGACCTCCTCGAACCGCTGCGCGAACGCATCGCCGCGGGGATGCCGGCCTACGGCTCGTGCGCCGGCATGATCCTGCTCGCCGATCGGATCCTCGACGGGGCGGCGGGTCAGCAGACGCTCGGCGGGCTCGACGTCACGGTGCGGCGCAACGCGTTCGGTCGTCAGGTCGCCTCGTTCGAGGCGGACGTCACCGTCGACGGCGTGGACGGCGGCCCGGTGCGCGCGGTGTTCATCCGCGCGCCCTGGGTCGAGGAGGTCGGCGCCGGCGTCGAGGTGCTCTCCAGCGTCGCGCTGCCGACGGGCGGTGAGGCCGTCGTCGCCGTGCGTCAGGGCAATCTGCTCGCCACGTCGTTCCACCCGGAGGTGACGGACGACGCGCGCGTCCACGCCCTGTTCGTGCGCATGGTCGAGCACGCTCGCGGATGACGACTGGGGCCGCGGCTCGCGACGACGCTAGACTGGCCCGCGATCCGAGCGAGCGCGCCCATCTGCCGTCGCGTTCGCCCCGCGCCCCGCATCGGGCGTGTTCGAGCACGGCAGCACGAGCATCCGAGAGGCAGACATGAGCGGTCACTCCAAGTGGGCGACGACGAAGCACAAGAAGGCTGCGATCGACGCCAAGCGCGGCAAGCTGTTCGCGAAGCTGATCAAGAACATCGAGGTCGCGGCCCGCTCCGGCGGCGGTGACCCGACGGGCAACCCGACGCTGTACGACGCCATCCAGAAGGCGAAGAAGTCGTCGGTGCCCAACGACAACATCGACCGCGCCGTCAAGCGCGGCTCCGGCGCCGAGGCCGGTGGCGCCGAGTACCAGGCCCTCACGTACGAGGGCTACGCGCCCGGTGGCGTCGCGCTGCTCATCGAGTGCCTGACGGACAACAAGAACCGCGCCGTCGCCGAGGTCCGCACCGCGTTGCAGAAGAACGGTGGCTCGATGGCGGACTCCGGTTCGGTCGCCTACCTGTTCAACCGCAAGGGCATCGTCATCGTCCCGAAGGCGCAGGGCGACAAGCCCGACACGACGGAGGACGCGCTGCTCGAGATCGTGCTCGAAGCGGGCGCGGAGGACGTCAATGACCTCGGCGAATCCTTCGAGATCGTGTCCGAGGCGGGTGACTTCGTCGGCGTGCGTGAGGCGCTGCAGGCCGCCGGCATCGACTACGACTCGGCCGAGGCGTCGTTCGTGCCGTCGATGGAGGTGCCGCTCGACAAGGACGGCGCGAAGAAGATGTTCCGCGTCATCGAGGCCCTCGAGGACTCGGACGACGTGCAGAACGTCTTCGCCAACGGCCAGGTCTCTGATGAGGTTCTCGCCGAGCTGGACGCCGAGGACTGATCCCGGTCGTTCCGTGAGTGATCGACGGCCGTGCCCCGCGGGGCACGGCCGTCGCGTGCATCGGGTACGGTGGATGCGAACAAGTGTTCTATCGGGTGCGTCGTTCGCACCCGTCGAGGCCGGAGGTGTGACGTGCGGGTGCTCGCTGTCGACCCCGGTCTGACGCGCTGCGGCGTGGGCGTCGTCGCGACGGGCCAGGGCTCGACGTTGCAGATCGTGACGGTGGGGGTCATCCGTACCTCGGCAGACCTGCCGTTGCACGAACGCCTCCACGAGTTGCGCGTCGAACTGGACGCCGTGTTCGAGCGCACCCAACCCGATGCGGTCGCCGTCGAGCGGATGTTCGCGCGCCACGACGTCTCGACGATCATGGGCACCGCGCAGGCGTCGGCCGTCCCGATGCTCGCCGCGGCTGAACGCGGCCTGCCGCTCGGGCTGCACACGCCCTCGGAGGTCAAGGCGGCGGTGACGGGTAACGGGCGCGCCGACAAGGCGCAGGTGACGACGATGGTGACGCGCATCCTCGGCCTCGAGGTCGCTCCCAGACCGGCCGACGCCGCCGACGCGCTCGCCCTCGCCATCTGTCATCACTGGCGCGGTGGCGGGCTGGCACGCCGGGGTGCGGGCACTGACGGAGCGTCGACGGCGCCGGCCGCCGTCGCGTACCGGCAGGCTGCGGCTGCCGCGGCGCGACGTTCCCGCTCGGCCAGCAAGACATACCGTGACGCCCTCGGCGCCGCGTCCCAGAGCGCGCCTGCCACTCGACCCGCCAACAGGGGAGTTCGCCCATGATCGCCAGCCTCACCGGTGAGGTGCTCACCGCCCGTCTCGACAGCGTCGTCGTCGAGGTCGGTGGCGTGGGTCTGCTCGTCCACACGACGCCGGCAACCGCCGCCGCGGCACGCCCGGGGGAGTCGATGCGCCTCGCGACGTCCCTGGTCGTGCGCGAGGATTCGCTGACACTCTTCGGCTTCGCCGACGACGACGAACGGGCCCTGTTCGAGCAGGTCCAGACGGTCAGTGGCGTGGGGCCGCGTCTCGCCCTCGCGATGCTCGCCGTGCACCCGCCGCAGCAGCTCGCCACCGCGATCGCGGGCGGTGACGTCAAGGCGCTGACGAAGGTGCCCGGCATCGGCAAGAAGGGCGCCGAGCGCATCGTCCTCGAACTGCGGGACAAGGTCGTCTCCGCCAGTGGTGACGGCGGGCAGGCGGCGCCCCAGGCCGTCGTCCCGGCCACTGCGGGTGACGACCAGGTCGCCGAGGCGCTCATCGGGCTCGGCTGGAGCGCCAAACAGGCCGAGGACGCCGTCGCCAAGGTGGCTGCCCGTCCTGAGGCCGAGGGCGCGAACACGCCCACCGTGCTCCGGCTGGCGCTGCGCGAGCTGGGCCGATGAGCCCGTCCCACTTCGAGGACCACAGCGCCGACGTCTCGCCGCGCCTCGTCGACCCCAACGGCACCGAGGACGAGCAGCAGCTCGAAGCGGCCCTGCGACCGAAGAAGCTGGCCGATTTCCCCGGGCAGCCACGCGTGCGCGAGCAGTTGAGCCTCGTCATCGAGGCGGCCCGGCGCCGAGCGACGCCGCCCGACCACATCCTGTTCTCCGGCCCGCCCGGCCTGGGCAAGACGTCGCTCGCGATGATCGTCGCGAGCGAGCTCGAGGCGCCCATCCGCATCACGAGCGGCCCTGCCATCCAGCACGCCGGTGACCTGGCCGCCATCCTGAGCTCGCTCAACGAGGGGGAGGTGCTCTTCCTCGACGAGATCCACCGCATGGCCCGCCCCGCGGAGGAGATGCTCTACCTCGCGATGGAGGACTTCCGGGTCGACGTCATCGTCGGCAAGGGCCCAGGGGCCACCGCGATCCCCCTCGAACTGCCGCGCTTCACCGTCGTCGGTGCGACGACGCGCGCCGGTCTGCTGCCGGCGCCACTGCGCGACCGCTTCGGCTTCACCGGCCATCTCGACTACTACGACGCGGCCGACCTCGCCGACATCCTCGCCCGCAACGCCGACCTGCTCGGCGTACCCGCGACGCGTGAGGGCATCACCGAGATCGCCGGCCGCTCCCGCGGCACGCCGCGCATCGCCAACCGGCTGCTGCGCCGGGTGCGTGACTACGCGCAGGTGCACGGGCGCCACGTCGTCGACCTGACGTCCGCGCGTGCCGCGCTCGAGCTGTTCGACGTCGACGACGACGGCCTCGATCGCCTCGACCGCGCGGTGCTCGAAGCCCTGTGCCGACGCTTCGGGGGTGGGCCGGTCGGGCTGTCGACGTTGGCCGTCGCCGTCGGTGAAGAACCCGACACGGTCGAGACGGTGGCCGAGCCGTATCTCGTGCGCGAGGGCTACATGATCCGCACGCCGCGTGGGCGCGCCGCGTCACCGCGGGCGTGGACGCACCTCGGGCTGCGCCCGCCGGACGGGCACTTCACCGAGACATTTCAGCGCGACACCGACGACGGGGGCGGACGTTTCACCGGGTAGGGTGGTGCGGCCACCGCTCGAGTCCGCGCACCGCGCACCGGTGAGAGCGCGCGAGGCGCTTCGAGATCTGACGTGAGGACCCACATGCCGTACCTGGTCGCCGAGTCGCAGGCGGGAAGCTCGGGCTTCCCGATCCTGCTCGTGCTGCTGCCCTTCCTCCTGCTCGCGCTGATGTTCTTCACGCAGCGTCGGCGCTCCCAGGCGACGATGCGCGCGCAGGCCGCGCTTCGCGTCGGTGACGAGGTGCGCACGACGAGTGGGCTGTTCGGCACGCTGCGCGAACTCGACGACGTCAGTGGACACCTCGAGATCGCCCCCGGCACCGTGGTGAGGTTCGATCGTCGGGCCCTGCTGCCCGCAGCCCCCGACGAGATGGAGAAGGGTCGATGAGCACGCCCGCAGGCGCCGAGCGCGCCGACGAGAACCGTTATGCGGTCGATTCGAACCGCCCCGCGGCGCGCAAGAAGCCGAAGCACACCAACCCCAAGCGTGGCTTGGCCGTGCTTCTCGCCCTGTTCCTCGTCCTCATCGGTGGCATCGCTGCGACGGGACATTGGACACCGAAGCTGGGGCTCGACCTCGAAGGTGGGCGCACCGTCGTCCTCGAACCGGTCGTCACAGGCGGCAAGAGCGTCAACTCGAGCCAGGTCAAGCAGGCCGTCGACATCATCCGCAACCGCGTCGACGCGACCGGCACGTCCGAGGCGGAGGTGACGACGCTGGGGGAGAAGGACATCGTCGTCTCCATCCCCGGAAATCCCAGCCAGCAGGTGCTCGACTCGCTCTCGCGCAGCTCGCAGCTCAACTTCCGCGCAGTCATCGCCGCCGCGCAGGGCAGCACGACGGGTACCTCGCCGTATCGCCTGCCCGAGGTCGTCAACCCCTCGAACGGCGCCTCCGGCTCGGCGTCCGCGTCACCGTCTTCATCGGCCTCCGCTTCGGGTTCTGCGTCGAGCTCGGCCTCGTCGTCACCGTCGTCCAGTTCGAAGGACCGACTGCCGGCCGCATTCAAGACCGCCGGCCCGGCCAACGCGAGCGACCCGGCGTGGGGAAACGAGAAGGTCGACTCGGTCTGGGTCAAGGCCGGTATCGCGACCCCGTCGACGACGTACAACCAGCTGCTGCAGCTCTACGCCTGCACCCCGGCCTACCAGGAGGTGGCCGCGGCCGCCCCTGACAACAAGCCGACCGTCATGTGCGCGAAGGAGGGCAACGAGAAGCTGCTCCTCGGCCCGGTCGAGATCAAGGGTTCGCAGCTGACGGACGCGAGCAGCGGCCTCGACACGAACCAGCAGGGCAACCAGACCGGCGAGGTCGCCGTCAACCTGTCGCTCAACGGCTCGGGCAAGACGGCCCTGGCGAACGTGACGCGCCGCGTCGCGCCGCTCGAGCAGCCCCGCAACCGCTTCGCCATCGTCGTCGACGGTCAGTCGATCTCGGCGCCGACCGTGCAGGCCCCGCTGACGGACGGTCAGGCGAAGATCACCGGTGGCTTCACCGAGTCGAGCGGCAAGCTACTCGCCGACTCGCTGAAGTTCGGTGCGTTGCCGATGTCCTTCAAGGAGCTCACCTCCGACCAGGTCAGCCCCCAGCTCGGCTCCGACCAGCTGACGAAGGGCCTCATCGCGGGCGCCATCGGCTTCGGCCTCGTCGTGCTGTACTCGCTCATCCAGTACCGCGCGCTCGGCCTCGTCACCGTCGCGAGCCTGCTCGTCGCCGCGGCGATGACCTACCTCGCCGTCACGCTGCTCGGCTCGCTCAACAACTTCCGCCTGTCGATGGCGGGTGTCACGGGCCTCATCGTCGCCATCGGCATCACGGCCGACTCGTTCATCGTGTACTTCGAACGCGTCAGAGACGAAGTGCGCGCCGGACGGCCATTGCGGGCCGCCGTCGAGACGGGATGGACGCGCGCGAAGCGCACCATCATCATCTCGGACGCGGTGAACTTCCTCGCCGCCGCCGTGCTCTACGTGCTGTCGGAGAGCACCGTCAAGGCGTTCGCGTTCACCCTCGGCCTCACGACGATCATCGACGTCGTCGTCGTCATGTTCTTCACCCACCCGGTGCTGGCCCTGCTCGCCCGCACGAAGTTCTTCGGTGGCGGCCACCCCGCCTCCGGTCTCGACCCCGCGCGTCTGGGCGCCCGTCAGGCCGCGTACGCGGGCCGCGGTCGCGTGACGATCGCCGACCGCCGCCGCGCCGCCGCACAGGAGGAGACAGCCTGATGGCCAGCCTCGCAACATTCGGCAACGACCTGTTCACCGGTCGCCGCCAGATCGACTTCATCGGCAAGCGCAAGCGCTGGTACGCCCTGACGGCGCTGCTGCTCGCGCTCGCCGCCGTCGGTCTGTTCGGGCGGGGGCTCAACTTCGGCCTCGAGTTCACCGGTGGCTCGGAACTGCGCGTGCCCGGCGTCTCGAGCACGCACGACTACGACACGCGCGCCGAGAAGGCCGTCCAGTCGGCGACCGGCTCGAACGCCGACATCGTCGTGACGAAGCTCGGCTCCGACACGATCCGCGTGCAGAGCGAGAAGCTCGGCAACGGCACCGCCGACGCGACGGACGCCGTCAAGACGTCCCTCGCGAAGGAGTTCGGCGTGTCGCCGAGCAACGTCACGTCCTCGTTCATCGGCCCCTCGTGGGGTGAGACGGTGACGCACAAGGCGATCGTCGCGCTGTTCGTCTTCCTCGCGTTCGTCTCCGTCCTGCTCGCGTTGTACTTCCGCACCTGGACGATGGCCGCCGCCGCGCTCATCGCGTTGCTGCACGACCTGTTCTTCACCGTCGGCATCTACGCCCTCACCGGACTCGAGGTGACGCCAGCGACGATGATCGGCTTCCTCACGATCCTCGGCTACTCGATCTACGACACCGTCGTCGTGTTCGACAAGGTGCGCGAGAACACGAGCGAGGCGTTCGCGACCGGCCGCCGCAGCTTCGACCAGGCCGCGAACTACGCGGTCAACCAGACGCTCGTGCGCTCGATCAACACCTCCGTCGTGGCGTTGCTGCCGATCTCGGCCATCCTCGTCGTCGGCGCGCTGTTCATCGGCCCGAGCACGCTGCTCGACATCGCCGTCGCCCTGTTCATCGGTATCGCCGTGGGCACCTTCTCGTCGATCTTCATCGCGACGCCGGCCCTGACGGACCTGCGCCGCCGCGAGAAGGGCGTCCAGGAGCTCGCGCGTCGAGCCGGGAGCTACCAGTCGCGTGCCACGACCGACGACGAGCACGCCACCGCGGCGTCCGCCTCGGGCGTCGTGACGGCGCCGGCCCCTTCCCAGGGCGGTGGCGCGTCGCAGACGGCGCGCACGCGCGGCATCCACCCCGCTGCCAAGCGTGACGACTGAGGCCGCCGCGATGATCGAGCAGCGCATCGCCGACGTCGTCGCCCGCCACACGCGTGACATCGCCGACTTCCCGAGCCCCGGTGTCGTCTTCAAGGATCTGACGCCCCTGTTCGCCGACCCGGCGGCGTTCGGGCAGGTGCTCGACCTGCTGGCCGAGCGTCATGACGGCGTCGACGTCGTCGCGGGCGTCGAGGCGCGCGGGTTCATCATCGGCGCGCCGCTGGCGCAGCGCATGGGCGTCGGTTTCGTGCCGATCCGCAAGAAGGGCAAGCTGCCCGGTGACGTCGTCTCCGCCTCCTACGACCTCGAGTACGGCTCGGCGACGATCGAGGTGCAGACGGACGCGGTGACGCCCGGTGCGAACGTCCTCGTCGTCGACGACGTGCTCGCGACCGGGGGCACGGCCGTGGCTGCCTGCGAGCTGATCGAGAAGGTCGGCGGGCGTGTGGCGTGCCTCGACGTGCTCGTCGAACTGGCCTTCCTGCCCGGCCGCGAACGGCTTGATCGGTGGGAGCTCCACACGGGCCTCGTCGTCAACTGACGCCGGGGGCACTACGATCGGCGCATGGCTGAGCAGTCCGGTTCCAACGCGACCTCGCGCGTGCGCGCCCGTCTCGTCCGCTTCGGGGGCCCGCGTCCGGGCTTGAACCGCGTGCTCGACCCGCTGCTGCGCACGGTGCGTGAGACGCACCCGAAGGCCGACACCGCGCTGATCGAGCGCGCCTACGAGGTGGCGGAGCGCTGCCACCGTCATCAGGTGCGCAAGAGCGGCGACCCGTACATCACCCACCCGCTCGCCGTCGCGACCATCCTCGCCGAGCTCGGCATGACGCCGCCGACGCTCGCCGCGGCCCTCCTGCACGACACGGTCGAGGACACCGACTACTCGCTGGAGCAGCTCACCGACGACTTCGGGCCCGAGATCGCGCGTCTCGTCGACGGTGTGACGAAGCTCGACAAGGTGACGTATGGCGACGCCGCGCAGGCTGAGACGGTGCGCAAGATGGTCGTCGCGATGGCGCAGGACATCCGCGTGCTCGTCATCAAGCTCGCCGACCGCCTGCACAACGCGCGCACGTGGCGGTACGTCTCCGCCGAGTCCGCCCAGCGCAAGGCGACGGAGACGCTCGAGATCTACGCGCCGCTCGCGCACCGGCTCGGCATGAACACGATCAAGTGGGAGCTGGAGGATCTGTCGTTCGCGACGCTCTATCCCAAGGTCTACGACGAGATCGTCCGCCTCGTCGCCGACCGCTCACCGGCGCGCGAGTCGTACCTGCGCACCGTCAAGGAGCAGGTGGCAAGCGATCTGCGCGCCGCGCGCATCAAGGGTGAGGTCACCGGACGCCCGAAGCACTACTACTCCGTGTACCAGAAGATGATCGTGCGCGGCCGCGACTTCGAGGACATCTACGACCTCGTCGCCGTGCGCGTCCTCGTCGAGTCGGTGCGCGACTGCTACGCCGTGCTCGGCACGCTGCACACGCGGTGGACGCCCATCCAGGGGCGGTTCAAGGACTACATCGCGATGCCGAAGTTCAACATGTACCAGTCGTTGCACACGACGGTCATCGGCCCCGGCGGCAAACCCGTCGAGATCCAGATCCGCACCTACGACATGCACCGTCGCGCCGAGTACGGCGTCGCCGCGCACTGGAAGTACAAGGACGACGCGAAGAAGGGCGCGACGAGCGCCGACGGCACCGTCAGCGCCTCGCCGGCGACGGGCACGAACGACATGGCGTGGCTGCGTCAGCTGCTCGAGTGGCAGCGCGAGACGGAGGATCCGGGCGAGTTCCTCGAGTCGTTGCGCTTCGAGGTCGGCAGCCGCGAGATCTACGTCTTCACGCCGAAGGGCGGCGTCATCGGGTTGCCGTCCGGGTCGACGCCCGTCGACTTCGCGTACGCCGTGCACACCGAGGTCGGCCACCACTGCATCGGCGCGCGCGTCAACGGGCGTCTCGCGCCACTCGAGACGACGCTCGTCACGGGCGACTCGGTCGAGGTGCTCACCTCGAAGGCGGACGGCGCCGGGCCGAGTCGCGACTGGCTGACGTTCGTCAAGTCGCCGCGTGCCAAGAGCAAGATCAAGCAATGGTTCACGAAGGAACGCCGCGAGGAGGCCATCGAGAAGGGCAAGGATTCCCTCGCGAAGACACTGCGCAAGCAGGGTCTGCCCCTGCAGCGCCTCATGTCGCACGAGTCGTTGACCGAGGTCGCGACGCGGATGAACCACGCCGACATCGACGCCCTGTACGCCGCGATCGGTGACGGGCACGTCTCGACCGAAGCCGTCATGCGTGCCCTCGTCAAGGCGCACGGCGGTGAGGAAGCAGCCACGGAGGACCTGGCGGAGGCGACGACGCCGCGCACCGCGCCGCGCTCACGTGCGGGCGATCCGGGCGTCACCGTCGTCGGCACCGACGACGTGTGGGTCAAGCTCGCGCGCTGCTGCACACCGGTGCCGGGCGACGACATCGTCGGGTTCGTCACGACGGGCTCGGGCGTGTCCGTGCACCGCGAGCACTGCACGAACATCGAGAACCTGCGTCGCCAGCCCGAGCGGCTCATCGACGTCGCGTGGGCGCCCGGACAGGCGAGCGTGTTCCTCGTGCAGCTGCAGGTCGAGGCGCTCGATCGCAGCGGGTTGCTCTCCGACATCACGCGCGCGCTGAGCGACCAGCACGTCAACATCCTGTCGGCGAACCTTTCGACGCAGGCCAACCGCGTCGCCATCAGCAAGTTCACGTTCGAGATGGGCGATGCGAGCCACCTCGACCACGTCATGCGCGCGGTGCGCAAGGTCAGTGGCGTGTTCGACGTCTACCGCATCACCGGCACCGGCGCGCGCGCCGACCATCGCACGACGCCGGAGCAGGTGAAGCCCGCCGCGTCGCCGGCGGCCGACGAGGACGAGTGAACCGCAGCCGCTGACGGTGCCGACGGTGTGTCGGCGCCCAGCGATAGGCTGACGGCGACCTGCCCCCGCACGAACGGACGCCCGCCGTGACCGACTCCGCAGCCACGCCTGACCTCGTCGAACTCGCCGAGGCGTACGGCATCACGACCGAGTACGAGGACTGGAAGAAGGCCCGCGTCAGCGTCGCGGCTGACACGCTCGTCGCCGTCCTGGCGGCGCTCGACGTCGACGCTTCGACGCCCGACGCCGTGCGCTCGGCGTTGCAGGCCCGTCGTGACGCAGCGTGGCGCCGCGTCGTGCCGCCGTGCGTCGTCGTGCGCGAGGGCGACGATGTCGAGTTCCCGGTGCACGTCGCTGAGTGCGACCAGGTGGCCGTGCACGTCGTCACCGAGGTCGGGACGCATGTCTCGGTGACGGTGTCGTCGCGCGCGCAGGAGACCCGCGAGGTCGACGGACGCGTCGTCGAACGGCACGTCGCGCGCGTGGACGGCGACCTGCCGCTGGGGTACCACACCGTCATCGTGTCGCCTGTTGGCCTTGCCGCGGGCGACGGCGACAGTGACGACATGCGCGTCGACGGCGACGATCGCCCGTCCACCGAGGCCGGCGACGGGCACGACACGAGGGCCGCGGGTGCGCGCGCAAGCCTCATCGTCACCCCGCGGGTGCTCGAGGTGCCGGCGACGATGCGCGACAAGCGCGTGTGGGGCCTGGCGACGCAACTGTATTCGGTGCGTTCGCAGGGGTCATGGGGCGTGGGCGACCTCGTCGATCTGCGCGACCTCGCCGTGTGGTCGGCGGCCGAGCACGGCGCCGACTACGTCCTCGTCAATCCGCTGCACGCGGCACAACCGAGCGCGCCGATGGAGCCGTCGCCGTACCTGCCGACGTCGCGCCGGTTCGTCAACCCGCTCTACCTGCGGGTCGAGCACGTCGAGGAGTACGCGAGCGCGTCCGCCGACGTCCGCGGGGTCATCGACGACCTGGCGCGGGATGTCCACGCGCGCCTCGACGACGTCGACCGCATCGACCGCGACGCTGCGTGGGGGGCGAAGGAGCAGGCGTTGCGAGTCCTGTGGCAGATCGGGCGCACGCCGGGGCGTCAGGCCGCGTTCGACGCCTACTGCCGCGCCGGCGGCGAGCAGCTCACCCGTTTCGCGACATGGTGCGTGCTGTTCCGCACCTTCGGGCCCGACTGGCGAACCTGGCCGCACGATTATCAGGACGCGACGGCGCCCGCCGTCGCGCGGTTCGGCGCCGAGCACGCCGACGAGGTCGACTTCCACCGCTGGTTGCAGTGGTGCCTCGACGAGCAGCTGCGCGGCGTGCAGTCGGACGCCGTCGCCGCGGGCATGGCGCTCGGCGTCGTCCACGACCTCGCCGTCGGCGTCAACCCCGCGGGCGCGGACGCCTGGGCCCTGCAGGACGCGTTCGCGGCGGGCATCCACGTCGGCGCTCCGCCTGATCAGTTCACCCAGCTCGGGCAGGACTGGGGGCAGCCACCACTGCGCCCGGATCGTCTCGCCGAGACGGCTTACGCGCCGTTCCGCGAGATCGTCGGCACCGTCCTGCGCCACGCCGGTGGGGTGCGCATCGACCACATTCTCGGGCTGTTCCGCCTGTGGTGGGTGCCGGAGAGCATGACGCCGAAGGACGGCACGTACGTGACGTACGACCACGAGGCGATGATCGGCATCCTCGTCCTCGAGGCGCAGCGCGCGGGTGCGCTCGTCGTCGGGGAGGATCTCGGCACGCTCGAGGCGTGGGTGCAGACGTTCCTCGCCGAGCGCGGCGTGTACGGCACGTCGATCCTGTGGTTCGAACAGGACTGGGATGCGCAGCGTCCGCTGCCACCCGAGGATTGGCGCGAGAAGTGCCTCGCGTCGGTGACGACGCATGACCTGCCGCCGACGGCCGGCTATCTCGACGCCGCGCACGTGCGGCTGCGTCACGAGCTGGGGCTGCTCGACGGCTCGCTCGAGGACGAGTTGGCGCGAGACGAGGCGGACCGCCGGCGGTGGCGCGAGTTTCTCGTCGCTCAGGGCCTGCTCGATGACGCCGACGCGCCGAACGAACAGGTCGTCGAGGCACTGCACGCGTTCCTCGTCACGACGCCGTCACGGATGCTCAACGTCGCGCTCGTCGACGCCGTCGGCGACGTGCGCGTGCAGAACCAGCCCGGCACGGCCGACGAGTACCCGAACTGGCGTGTGCCGCTGTCCGGCCCCGACGGTGAGCCGATCCGGCTCGAGGACGTCTTCACGAGCGAGCGCGCCGCGCGCTTGTGCGGCATCTTCGCCGGGCTGAACGAGCACGCCGCCCAGGGTTGACCTCACGGCGGTGTACGGCGTCACCGCACGAACATCGCCCGAGAACGGGTCACGGTTGACGCGTTCTCGGGCGATGTGGCTCGAGCTGGGGACCTTTGTGCAACCTCAGCGGCCGTGCGCGCCAGGCGCCGACCCGTCAGTCACGCCCCGGAGCGAGGAACGCTGCGAGGGCCGCGCCGTACATCGCCTGGTCGGCGGCGCCGACGAGTTCGCGCGCCGAGTGCATCGACAGTGTCGGGGCGCCGAAGTCGACGGTCGTCGCGCCGGTGAGCGCCGCCGTCATCGGCCCGACGGTCGAGCCGCACGGCAGGTCAGAGCGCACGACGAACTCCTGCATCGGCACGCCCGCCTCCCGACACGCTGCGGCGAAGTGGGCGGCGCCGACCGAATCCGTCGCGTAGCGCAGGTTCGTGTTGATCTTCAGCACCGGCCCGCCGTTCATCGCGATGTGGTGCGCAGGTTCGTGACGATCGGCGTAGTTCGGGTGCGTCGCGTGCGCCATGTCGCCCGAGGCGATGACGGTGTGCGCCATCGCGCGGTGCACGTCGTCACGCCCGCCGCCGAGCGTCGAGATGATGCGTTCGAAGATCGTCGGCAGCAGGTTCGAGAACGCGCCGCGCTCCGACATCGAGCCGATCTCCTCGTGGTCGAACAGCGCGATGAGCGGCACGAGCGGCACCTCACCTTCGGGTGCCGGACGCTCGACGGCGTCGATGAGTGCCTGCGTCGCGGCGTAGCTCGTCGCGAGGTTGTCCATCCGGGCGCCCGCGACGAACTCGCGGTGCAACCCGGTGCGCGCGGCCGGCTGCACGTCGTGCGTCATCGCGTCCCAGCTCAGCACGTCGACCGGTTCGACGCGAACCTGCTCGGCGAGCCACTCGACGAACAGTGGTGCCTGCGACAGCGCCCACGACGGTTCCATGTGCAGCTGCTTGTTGAGCGTCAGAGCGTCGTTGGTCGAGCGGTCGAGGTGGATCGCGAGCTGCGAGACGCGCAGCAGCGGCTCGTCGACGGCGAACAGCCGTTCACCGACGCTGCCGTCGCTCTCACGCACCGCGACGCGCCCCGACAGCCCGAGGTCGCGATCGAGCCACGAGTTGAGCAGCAGGCCGCCGTACGGTTCGACGCCGAGCAGCTGCCAGCCGACGCGCTCGTGGTCGGGGCGCGGTTTGATGCGCAGGTTGGGGGAGTCGGTGTGTGCACCGACGACTCGGAACGCGACCGCGCCGCGCTCGCCGCCGGCGTCACCGTCATCAGCGCCACCACCGGAGCCGTCGAACGGCCGAGTGAGCACGCGCTCCGTCGACCACGCGACGAGCGACCCGCCGCGCGTCGTGACGTAACGTCCCGGCTCGCTCGGCCAGGCGTCACGCTCGTCGAGGGGCGTGAAGCCCGCCTCGACGAGCATCGACAGAGAGGATGCGACCGCGTGGAACGGCGAAGGGCTGGTGCGCAGGTACGCGACCAACCCTTCGGCGGCCGAATCCGTCGTGAAACGTCCGGATCCGAAACTCATGATGCCTCTCAGCCCTCCAGCTCGTTGGCGGTCGAGCGCACCTGCTCGAGCCACGACTGCTTCGCCTCGAGCTCCTGACGCAGCTTCGCGGCCTTGTTCGAGTTGCCCGCGGCCTCGGCGGCCTCGACGTCACTGCGCAGCGACGCGACGGCGTTCTCGAGCTGGGTGACCATCGAGTTGGCGCGCGCGCTCACCTCGGGGTCGGACTTCTTCCACTGCGCCTGCTCGGCGTCACGGACGGCGTTCTCGATGCGGCGCATGCCCTTTTCGATGCGGTCCATGTCCTTGCGCGGAACCTTGCCCGCGGCGTCCCACTTCTCCTGCAGCGCGCGCAGCTGGGCCTTCGCGGCACCCAGGTCCTTGACCGGCAGGATCTTCTGGCCCTCGGCCAGCAGCTCCTCCTTGACCTTGGCGTTGGCCTCGAACACCTTGTTCTCCTCGGCGACGACCTCATCCTTCGCCGCGAAGAACGCATCCTGCGCCTTCTTGAAGCGCTGCCACAGCGCGTCGTCGTCGGAACGCGACGCGCGCCCGGCCTGACGCCACTCGCTCATGAGGCGCTTGAACGCCGACGCCGTGGGCCCCCAGTCGTTCGAGGTGGCGAGCTTCTCGGCCTCGGCGACGAGACGCTCCTTCTCCTTCTTCGCCGCACCGTGTTGCTCGTCGAGCTGGCTGAAGTGCGTGCGACGCGTCTTGTCGAACCCGTTGCGGGCAGCGGAGAAACGCTGCCACAGCGCCGACTCGACGTCACGGTCGAGACGTGCACCGTTCTTCTGGTGGTTCTTCCACTCGTCGAGCAGTTCGCGCATGCGCGTCGTGCTCTTCTTCCACTGCACCTTCTCGGGATCCTGTGCGGCGATCTGCTCGGCCTCGGCGACGAGCTGCTCGCGGTGGACGAGGGCCTCCTTCTTCGCCTCGGCGCGGGCCTCACCCTCCACCTGCTGCTTGACGCGCAGCGCCGTCGCGATGTCTTCGATGATGCTGTCGAGCGCGGGCAGGTCGCCGACGGCGTTCGTCTCGGCGACCTGCTTGCGCAGCGTCTTGAGCGACTCGCCGGCGTCGTGGGCGCTGATGTCGGTCTGCGTCACGCGCTGCAGCAGCAAGGCGGCCGCGGCGCGCAGTTCGTCGTACTTGCGCGCGAAGTAGGCGAGGGCCTCGTCGGCGCTCTTGCCGGGGTAGGAGCCGACGGCCTTATCGCCGTCGGGCGTGCGCACGTACACCGTGCCGTCCTCGTCGACGCGCCCGAACGAGGCGGCGTTCGAATTCGACGGCGTCTCCACCGCGGCCGACGGCGCGGGCGCCGCCTGCGTGGCCGCTGCGCTCGCCTCGGTCGCGGCGGCTGCCGGGGTGCCCGCAGGAACCGACGGCGACGTCGGTGCGGCCGGGGTCGGCGCCTTGGGTGCCGCGCTCGGGGGCTTCGGCACAGCGCTCGGCTTCACGGACGCGGGTGTGGGGATGGTGGAGTCCTCGGACACGGTCATGACCTTTTTCTCGACGTAGCCGACCCGCGGGTACGCGCGGACCGGACAGCAACGTCATCAGTCTAGGGGGAGGAGGTCGTCCGCGTGCCCGCAGCGGCCCGGCGTTCCTCGGGTCGGACGGCCCGTGCGCGCGCCCGATAGGCTGGGGCACGTGTTGACCGTCTCTTTCCCCGCAGCCGCGATGGGTACGAACTGCTACGTCTTCGCCCGTGAACGCGGCAGCGAGTGCGTCGTCGTCGACCCGGGCATCGGCGTCACCGACCAGCTGTTCGAGGTCCTCGGCGAACTCGATCTCAAGCCCACGGCGGTGCTGCTGACGCACGGCCATCTCGACCACACCTTCTCCGTGACGCCGGTGTGCGGTGGGCGGATCGCCGCGCACATCCACGCCGACGATCGCTACCGCCTCGTCAACCCCTACGACCAGCTCGGCCCGCAGCTGCGCGGCATGCTCGAGCAGTCGTTCGGCAAGAGCGCGACGTGGCGCGAGCCCGAGAAGGTCGTCTCCATCCACGAGGGCGAACCCCTCGAACTCGCGGGGCTGACGTTCGGCGTCACCCACGCGCCGGGGCACACCGAGGGCTCCGTCATGTTCACCGTCGACGAGGTGCCCGACGGGCTCGACGACGCCGTCGCCGCGACGGTGAACCAGAGCGTCATCACCGGGGACGTCCTGTTCGCCGGCTCGATCGGACGCACCGACCTCGAGGGCGGCAGCGACGCGGCGATGCAGCAGAGCCTGCGCACGAAGGTGCTGCCGCTGCCTGATTCGTCCCTCATCCTTCCCGGGCACGGCCCGGCCAGCACGATGGCGCGCGAGCGCGTGAGCAACCCGTACCTGCAAGCACTCCAAGGATCTGGCGCATGAGCAAACCGACCCCCATCTCCGGCTTCCTCGAATGGCTGCCGGCGCAGCGTTACACCGAGCAGCTGGTGCTCGACATCATCCGTGAGGTGTTCGAGCTGCACGGTTTCGAGCCGATCAACACGCGCGCGGTCGAGCCCGTCGAGCGCCTCACGGGCAAGGGCGGTGACGCGGACAAGGAGATCTACGCCGTCAGCCGCCTCGCTGCGGACGAGGCCGACAAGGCCGAGCCGGGCCTCGGCCTGCACTTCGACCTCACGGTGCCGTTCAGCCGCTACGTCATCGAGAACGCGGGCAAGCTGACGTTCCCGTTCCGCCGCTACCAGATCCAGCCGGTCTGGCGTGGCGAGCGCCCGCAGGCGGGGCGCTACCGCGAGTTCGTCCAGGCCGACATCGACATCGTCGACGTGGGGGAGCTGCCGTTCCACTACGAGGTCGAGCTGCCGCTCGTCATCGCGGACGTGTTCAAGCGGCTGCCGATCGGTGAGTTCCGCATCCAGGTCAACAACCGCAAGATCCCCGAGGGCTTCTACCGCGGGCTCGGCATCGACGACATCGTCGGCACGCTGCGCATCGTCGACAAGCTCGACAAGATCGGCCCGGCCAAGGTCAGGGAGCTGCTCGTCGCCGAAGGCGTCGAAGACGCCGCCGCCGACAAGATCCTCGCCCTCGCGGCGATCTCGACGCCCGATACGTCCTTCGTCGAGCAGGTGCGCGCACTGGGCGTCGAACACCCGACGCTGGAGGAGGGCCTCGAGCAGCTACGCGTCGTCGTCGAGACGGCCGCCGAGCACGCACCCGGTCTGCTCGTCGCGGAGCTGAAGATCGCACGCGGCCTCGATTACTACACCGGCACGGTCTACGAGACGCAGCTCGTCGGCGAGGAGGGCTACGGCTCGATCTGCTCCGGCGGGCGCTACGACTCGCTCGCGAGTGACGGCAAGAGGACCTACCCCGGCGTCGGCCTGTCGATCGGTGTCTCGCGCCTGCTCGCGAAGCTCATCGGTGACGGCGGCCTGCGCACGAGCCGTCCGACGCCGACGGCCGTGCTCGTCGCCGTCAACGACGAGACCTCACGCGCCGAGTCGATGCGGATCGCGGCGGCACTGCGTGAGCGCGGCAGCGGCACGCTCAGGATCGTCCATCAGCATGCTCTCCGTGACCTCGATCTTGAGGCTGGAGGGGGCGATCCGGGTCCGCGCCAGGAAGTCGGCGATCATCTCGGGGAACGAGGCGCCGGCGAGGTCGCGGCCCGAGACGTTGACGGTCATGAAGAGCGGACCGTCGAGCGCGCCGGGATTGGTCTGGGCAGCGAGCAGGAGCTCGGGGAAGACCCGCCCGACTTCCTCGAAGGCATACGCGGTCAGGTCGACGATGAGACCGGACGCCTCGGCCGCCGGGATGAACTCGATGGGCGGCACCAGGCCCCGGGTCGGGTGGCGCCAGCGCATCAGTGCCTCGAAGCCGGCAATGTCGCCGGTCTTGGCGGCGATGATCGGCTGATAGACAAGCGAAATCTGGTCGCGCTCGATGGCCCGGTGCAGATCGGCCTCGATCTGGACGATGTTGGAACCGCCGTCACGGAAGGCGGGGCGGAACGGTTCGACCCGGTCGCCGCCGAAGCGCTTGGCCTGGTGCAGCGCCAGTTCGGTGTCCTTGAACAGTTCCTCGCC
>ERZ1023267.117-NODE-117-length-32160-cov-4.304937_pt1 | contig 32160 bp, 25 predicted proteins | sample MGYA00520905_ERZ1023267 | MGnify/ENA primary metagenome ERZ1023267 (study PRJEB32759, sample SAMN07749868) | skin metagenome | biome: transportation; feature: city; material: polyester macromolecule | host: Homo sapiens | place: Hong Kong:ISLAND line | collected...
TCACGGCGTCCTGGCCGATCATCGCGTCGATGACGAACAGGACCTCGTTGGGCACGATCGCATCGCGGATGTCCCGGGCCTGCTTCATCAGCTCCTGGTCCACACCGAGCCGTCCGGCGGTGTCCACGATGACGACGTCGTGCAGCTTGGCGCGGGCCTCGGCCACTCCGTCCCGGGCCACCTGCACCGGGTCCCCCGTGGGGTCGTCGAACTCGCTGGTGGTGCCCGGGTGCGGGGCGAAGACGGGGACGCCGGCGCGCTGGCCGACCACCTGCAGCTGGGTCACGGCGTTGGGCCGCTGCAGATCCGAGGCGACCAGGATGGGCTTGTGCCCCTGAGTGGACAGCCAATGCGCGAGCTTCCCGGCCAGGGTGGTCTTGCCGGCACCCTGCAGACCGGCGAGCATGATGATGGTCGGACCGGTCTTGGCCATGCGGATGCGCCGGGTCTGCCCGCCGAGGATCTGCTTGAGCTCGTCGTTGACGATCTTCACGACCTGCTGGCCGGGGTTCAGGGCCTCGGAGACCTCAGCGCCCAGGGCGCGCTGCTTGACGGCGCCGGTGAACTCGCGGACCACGGGCACCGCGACGTCGGCGTCGAGCAGGGCGCGACGGATCTCGCGCACGGTGGCGTCGACGTCGGCTTCGCTCAGGCGGCCCTTGCCGCGCAGGTTCTTGAAGGTGGCCGCAAGACGGTCGGACAGGGAGTTGAACACGAGGCGTGGTCTGCTTTCGTCGGGTCCGGGCGGACGCCACCGGGATCGGGGCGGCGGAATCTACCGCAGCCGCCGGCGACGTCGTGGCAGTCAGCTTCCCAGAATAGCACCGGATCCCCCGGGCAGCCCGGGGGATCCGATGGGAGTGCGATCGTGTGTGGGTCCCGCTACTTCGAGTCGTACAGGGCCTTCTCGTCGGCCTCGCCGGTGCGCACGCGCTTGACCTCGTCCACCGGCTGCACCCAGACCTTGCCGTCGCCCTGGCTGCCGGTGTGGGCGGCCTTGACGATCACGTCCACGATCTCCCGGGCCCGCTCGTCGGTGGTGAGGATCTCCACGCGGATCTTCTGCAGCAGATCCACGGTGTACTTGGCGCCGCGGTACACCTCCCGGTGTCCGTGCTGGATGCCGTAACCGGCGGCATCGGAGATGGTCATCCCGTGGATGCCGTACTCCTCCAAGGCCTCCTTGACGTCCGTGAACATCTCCGGTCGGACCACTGCGGTGATGAGCTTCATCTGTTCTCTCCTGAGGATCGGAAGGGTCTGGGGATGGGCGGGCTCAGCCCCGCACCGAGAACTGGCCGGAGGTGCCGGAGGCGAAGGAGTAGGCGGTCTCCGCGTGGGCGGCCAGGTCGATGCCCTGGATCTCCGAGCGCTCGGGGACCCGGAACCCGATGGTCTTGTGGATGGCCAGGCCGATCACCGCGGTGACGATCCCGCAGTACACGATGGTCACCAGAGCCGCGACCACCTGGGTCAGCAGCAGCTCGAAGCCGCCGCCGTAGAACAGCCCGGCGGTGCCGGTCTCCGGAGTGGCGATGAACCCCAGGGCCACGGTGCCGATGATCCCGGAGACCAGGTGCACCCCCACCACATCCAGGGAGTCGTCATAGCCCAGCCGGTACTTCAGGCCCACCGCGAAGGCGGAGCCGACGCCGGAGACCACGCCGAGGACCAGGGCCCAACCGGGATCCACGTTCGCACAGGCCGGGGTGATGGCCACCAGGCCGGCGACGACGCCGGAGGCCGCGCCGAGGCTCGTGGCGTGCTTGTCCCGGATGCGCTCCACCGCGATCCAGCCGAGCATCGCCGCGGCCGGGCACACCAGGGTGTTGATCCAGGTCAGCCCCGCCTGAGCGGGAGTCGCGGCGGCACCGACATTGAAGCCGAACCAGCCGAACCACAGCAGCGCCGCACCGAGCATCACGAAGGGCAGGTTGTGCGGACGCTGGTTGGCGTCCCGGCCGAAGCCGCGGCGGGCGCCGATGATCAGGCACAGCACCAGACCGGCCATACCGGCGTTGATGTGCACCACGGTGCCGCCGGCGAAGTCGATGGCCTCCCCCAGGGCCGAGCCGATCGCGCCGTCCTTGAGCAGGCCGCCGTCGGCCCACACCATGTACGCCACGGGGGCGTAGACCAGGGTGACCCACAGGGGCACGAAGATGCACCAGGCGCCGAACTTCGCGCGGTCCGCGATGGCTCCGGAGATCAGGGCCACGGCGATGATCGCGAAGGTCGAGGAGAAGGCGATGCCCAGCAGGGAGCCGTCGTGGGTGGCCTGCTCGGATCCGAAGTCCGTGAAGGGGTTGCCGAGGATCCCGGGGATCAGCTCATCCCCGCCGGCCACCGACGAGCCCCACAGCACCCAGACGACGCCGATGATGCCGATGGACACGAAGCTCATCATCATCATGTTCAGGGCGGCCTTGACGCGGGTCATGCCGCCGTAGAAGAAGGCGAGTCCGGGGGTCATCAGCAGCACGAGAGCGGCGGCGACGATCGTCCAGACGTCCTGGGCAGTCAGTTCTTGCATAGCCGGGGGTCCTTACGAGTGACGGATGCGGGGCAGGTGCCCCCACGATGCCGTCATCGTGTTTCGCTCTCCCGACCGCGCCGGTAACGGCCGTGTTTCGCGGACGTCCGCCGTGTTCCGGGAGCGTAAAACCGCCGTCATCTCGGCGGAGCCCGGATCAGTCCAGCAGCGCGTCCACGAAGCCCTCCGGATCGAAGGGCGCCAGATCATCCGGGCCCTCGCCCAGGCCCACCAGCTTGACCGGCACGCCGAGCTCGTTCTGGATGGCCACCACGATGCCGCCCTTGGCCGTCCCGTCCAGCTTGGTCAGCACGATCCCCGTGATGTCCACGACCTCGGAGAACACCTTCGCCTGGACCATGCCGTTCTGCCCGGTGGTCGCATCGATCACCAGCAGCACCTCGGTCACCGGGGCCACCTTCTCCGTGACCCGCTTGACCTTGCCCAGCTGATCCATCAGCCCGGCCTTGTTCTGCAGGCGCCCCGCGGTGTCGATCATGACGGTGTCCGCCCCGCGCCGCTTGGCCTCGGTGACGGCCTCGAAGGCCACCGAGGCCGGATCCGCGCCCTCCTTCTCCGAGCGCACCGTGTCCACCCCGACCCGGTTGCCCCAGGTCTGCAGCTGGTCCGCCGCCGCGGCCCGGAAGGTGTCCGCGGCCCCCAGCACCAGGGACTTCTCCTCGGCGACCATGACCCGGGCGAGCTTGCCGACCGTCGTCGTCTTCCCGACGCCGTTGACCCCGACCACCAGCACGACGCCGGGATCCTCCCCCGCCCCGTCCAGGGCGAGGCTGCGGTCCATGGTGGGATCCACCAGCTTCAGCAGCTCCTCGCGCAGCATCGCCTTCACGTGCGCCGGATCCTCGGTGCCCTCGACCCGGACCCGGGTCTGCAGGGCCTCCACCAGCCGCTGGGAGGGCTCCGAGCCGAGGTCCGCCAGCAGCAGCGTCTCCTCGATCTCGTCCCAGACGTCCTGGTCGATCCTCTCTCGGGAGAGCAGGGTCAGCAGGCCCTTGCCCAGCATCGAGTTGGAGCGGGTCAGGCGCTCGCGCAGCCGCACCAGGCGCCCAGCCACCGGCGCCGGCTTCTCGTAGCGGGGACCGGCCGGGGCCTGCTCCTCGGCGGCGACGTCGTCCGGCTCCCGGGTCTCCGGATAGCCGCCCTTCGGGGCCTTGGGGCCCTTGAGCAGCACGAAGGCCAGGCCCCCCAGGACGATCACACCGAGAGCGATGAACAGGATGAGGATCAGGGAATCATTCACGTCCCCCAGCTTGCCACAGGGCGCCCCGCCCGGCGCGGGTACAGTGGGCGGCTGTGCCCCGACACCTCCCCTTCCGACGTCGACCTCCCGCCGAGGACCCGCAGACCGACCGCACCCCGGTGCCCCAGGACCTGAAGGTCATGATCGTCGCGGCGTTCGTGATCGCCGTCGGCTACGGACTCGTCGCGCCCGTGCTGCCGCAGTTCGCGGCCTCCTTCGGCGTGGGGGCGGCCGCCTCGGGTGCGGTGATCAGCGCCTTCGCCCTCATGCGGGTGGCCGGCGCTCCGGCGGCCGGGCCCCTGGTGAGCCGCTTCGGCGAGCGCGCCGTGTACCTGTGGGGCCTGGGGATCGTGGCCGGCTCCTCCCTGGCCACGGCCTTCGCCCCGAGCTACCCGCTGCTGCTGGTGCTGCGCGGTATCGGCGGGGTGGGCTCGGTGATGCTCACGGTGTCCGCGATGGGTCTGATCGCCCGATTGTCCCCGCCGGGCATCCGCGGGCGGGTCTCCGGGTACTACGCGACGGCCTTCCTGACCGGGAACATCATGGGGCCGGTGATCGGGGCGGCCGCGGCCGCGCTCGGCCTGCGGGCCCCGTTCGCGATCTACGCCGCGGCCCTGGCGGTGGCGATCGCGGTGGCCGCGTGGAAGCTGCGGCCCACGGCCCCGACCACGGACACCGGCTCGATCCCCCTGCCGATGCGCATCCGGGAGGCCTGGGCGCGTCCGACCTACCGGGCCCTGCTGGTGTCCTCCTTCGCCAACGGCTGGACCAACCTCGGCGCACGCGTGGCGATCATCCCGCTGCTGGGCGCGGCGGTGGCCGGGGCCTACGGGGCGTCGGTGGCCGGCATCGCCCTGGCGGTGCTGGCCGCGGGCGCTGCGATCTCCCAGATCTTCCTGGCCGGCACCTCGGATCGGATCGGCCGGCGACCGGTGATGCTCACCGGGCTGCTGGCCGCGGCCGGGCTGACGGCGCTGACCGGCGTCGTGCCCGGGCCGTGGGCGCTGTGGGGCGTGTGCCTGCTGACCGGGATCTGCACGGGCTTCTACGCCCCGGCGCAGCAGGCCGCGCTGGCCGACGTCGTGGGGACCCGACGCTCCGGAGGTGCGGTGATGGCGCTGTTCCAGGCCTCCAGCGACGTCGCGCAGATCCTCGCCCCGGTGCTGCTGGGTGCTGTGGTCGACGCCGCCGGGTTCGGCCCGGCCTTCCTGATCAGCGCGGCCCTGCTGCTGGCGGCCCTGCTGGCGTGGCTGCCGCGCACCGCGGAGCCCGCCCGCCCCTGACCGGGCCCCACCCTCCGCGCCCTCTCCGGCTGTTTGGGAGGGATTTCGGTGTCTGGGAGCGTCCTCGTGGCTCCCAAACACCGAAACCCCTCCCGAACGCGGCGGATCGGGACCGGGGGCCCGCCTCAGCGGAGGTCGGCCAGGCGCTGGGAGATGACCTGGGTGATGCCGTCCCCGCGCATCGAGACCCCGTAGAGAGCGTCGGCGATCTCCATGGTGCGCTTCTGGTGGGTGATGATGATCAGCTGCGAGGACTCCTGCAGCTCCCGCAGGATGGTCAGCAGGCGCCCCAGGTTCCGGTCATCCAGGGCGGCCTCCACCTCGTCCATCACGTAGAACGGGGAGGGCCGGGCCTTGAAGATCGCCACGAGCATCGCGATCGCGGTCAGCGAGCGCTCCCCGCCGGAGAGCAGGGACAGCCGCTTGACCTTCTTGCCCGCGGGCTTGGCGTGCACCTCGATCCCCGTGGTGAGCAGGTCCTGCGGGTCGGTGAGCACCAGCTTCCCCTCCCCGCCGGGGAACAGGGTCCCGAACACGCGCACGAACTGCTCCTGGGTGTCCGCGAAGGCCTGGGCGAACACGGTGCGCACGTGCTCGTCCACATCCCGGATGATCTCCTCCAGGTCCGCCCGGGACCTCTTGAGGTCCTCCAGCTGCTGGGCCAGGTACGTGTGCCGCTCCTCCAGGGCGGCGAACTCCTCCAGGGCCAGCGGGTTGACCTTGCCCAGGGCCTTCAGGTCCCGCCGGGCCCGCTCCAGGCGCTTCTCCTGGGCCGCGCGCTCGAAGGGCTCCTGCCCCGCGGCTTCCCCGTCCTCATCCAGCACGGGGATGGGCAGGTGCGGCCCGTAGTCCGCCACGAGGGTCTCAACGGTCAGGGACAGCTCCTCGTGCACGGCTTCGCGCAGGGATTCCAGGCGGGCCTCGCGGGTGGCCCGTTCCAGCTCCCCGGAATGGGTGGTGCGCCGCAGCTCGTCCAGCTGGTCGCGCTGCTCGCGTTCGTCGGTGCGGGCCTCGTGCAGGCGGGTCTCGACGGCGGCGCGGCGGGTCTGGGTCTGCTCCCGGATCCGGGAAGCCTCGGTGAGGGAGACCTCGATGCGCTCGGCGACCCGCGCGATCATCTCCCGCACGCCGCGTCGGGCGCGCAGCCGGGCGGCCTGCCGGGCCTCCTGACGCTGGACCTCGGCGCGGGCGGTGCGCTCGGCGGCCACGGCCCGGCGGGCGGCCTCCAAGCGCCGTTCGGCCGCGCGCAGCCCGGATTCGGCAGCGCGCACGCCCAGCAGGGCCTCGGTCTCGGCGGTGCGGGCCGCGGCCGCGGCGTCGGCGGTGCGGGTGCGCTCGGCCTCGGCGGCGTCCACGGCCTCGGTGCCCTCCTGGCGCTGCAGCTCCAGGGCGGCGGAAACCGCGCCCACCGCCTTCTTCAGGGTCGCGGCCAGCCCCGGCTCCCGGGCATCCAGCTCCTGCAGGTGCTCCCGGGCCGCGGCGAGCTCCTCCTCGGTGGTGCCCACCAGGGTGCGGGCCCGGGACAGGGCCGCCGCACTGGCAGTGGACTCCCGGCTGATGCGGGCGAACTCGGCGCGGGCGGTCTTGGCCTGCTCGCGGGCGCGGCGGTGCTCCGCGGAAGCCTCGTCGTGTCCGGCCCGGACCCGCTCGTGGGTCTGCTGCAGTTCGACGACGGCGGCGCGGGCGGCGTCCAGGCGGCTGCGGATCTCCAGCCCGGTGACGGCATCGGCGGAGCCGCCGCGGGCGGTGTGCGCCTCCAGCACGGTGCCGTCCGCGGCGGCGATCCGCCAGACCGGCCCGGCACCGGCGGGCAGGTGCCGGCGCAGGGCCTCGGCGGCCGCGGCGTCGGCCACCAGCGCCGTGCGGGCCAGGAGACGACGGATCCGCGGGGCGAGGTCCCCGCCGACGACGGCCCGCGGGGCCCAGTGCGCCGGTATCCCGGCGGCCGCGGCGGCGCGGGCGAGCGGGGCGGGCATCTCGCCGCCGTCGATGTCCCCGTCCTCGGCGGCATCCCCCAGGGCGTCATCGGTGAGCACGCTGACCACGCCGAGATCCCGCTGCCGAGCGGTCTGAAGGATCGCGGCGATCCCCTCCCGGCCGTGGTCTTCGGTCAGGGCCAGGCCCTCGGCCAGCGGCCCGAGGGCGGCGGCCACGGCCGCGGCGTGCTCGGGGGCGGTCTGCAGGTGCTCGGCCACGGCCACCAGCCGGTCCGGGAACGCGGCGAGCACGGCATCGGTGCCGTCGGCCGCCGGCATCGCGTCGGTCAATGCCGCGACGCGGGCCCGGGCGGCGTCCAGCTCCCGGCGGGCGCTCGCGGCCTCGGCGGCGGCCTCGTCCAGCCGGCGCTGGGTGGTCTCGGTGCGGGCCTCGGCCTGCTCGGAGGCCTCCGCGGCCGCGCGATGGTCCTCCTCGGAGGGGCCCGCGGCGGCCGTGAGCTGCTCGAGCTGCCCCTGCTGCTCGGCCAGGCGCCGCTCCAGCTGGGCGATCCGCTCGCGCTGGTCCTCCCGGCGGGAGAGCAGCGCCTCATGCTCGGAGCGGGCGGTGGCCATCCGTCCGCGCAGGGCGGCGATGTCCTCGCGGCGGGCGGCGGCCTGAGCCACCAGGGCCGCGTGGTGTTCCTGGGCCTCGTCGGCGGCGGCCTCCGCCTCGGCGCGGGTGCGCCCGGCCCGCTCGTGGTCTGCCCGGGCCTGCTCCTGCCGTTCGGTCAGCCCCGCCAGCTCCTCCTCCAGGCGCCGCACGGCGGCCTCCAGCTGCTCCGGATCCCGCAGGTGCGCCCGGGCCACCGGCGCGGAGGCGGCGCGCACCCGCTCGTCGGCCAGCTGCGCCAGGGAGGCGAAGCGCTCCGTGGTCTGGGTCAGGGCGTAATAGGCATCCCGGCTGGCGGCGACCTCGGGGCCCAGCCGGGCGGCCTCGGCCTCCAGCTCGGTGATCCGGCCCGTGAGCTCCTCGTGCACGGCCTCGGCCCGGCGCAGCCCCTCCTGGGCTTGGGCCAGGGCCTCGGCGTCGGCCTCCAGGGCGGTGGAGGCCTGCACCCAGTCGTCGGCGAACAGCCGCGCCCGGGCATCGCGCACCTCGTGCTGGATGCGCTGGGCGCGCCGGGCCACCCTGGCCTGGCGTCCCAGCGGGGTCAGCTGCCGGCCGATCTCCCCGGTGAGGTCCTCCAGCCGGGAGACGTTGGCCTCCATCGAGGCCAGCTTGCGCAGGGTCTTCTCCTTGCGCCGCCGGTGCTTGAGCACCCCCGCGGCTTCTTCGATGAACCCGCGCCGCTCCTCCGGGGTCGCGTGCAGGATCCGGTCCAGCTGCCCCTGGCCCACGATCACGTGCATCTCCCTGCCCAGCCCGGAGTCGGAGAGCAGCTCCTGGATGTCCAGCAGCCGGCAGGAGGAGCCGTTGATCGCGTACTCGGAGCCGCCGCTGCGGAACAGGGTCCGGGAGATCGTCACCTCGGAGTACTCGATGGGCAGGGCGCCGTCGGCGTTGTCGATGGTCAGGGTCACGTGCGCCCGGCCCAGCGCCTGGCGGGCGGAGGTCCCGGCGAAGATGACGTCCTCCATCTTCCCGCCGCGCAGGGACTTGGCCCCCTGCTCCCCCATGACCCACGCGAGGGCGTCCACCACGTTGGACTTGCCCGAGCCGTTGGGGCCGACGACGGCGGTGACCCCAGGTTCGAACTCGAAGGTCGTCGCGGAGGCGAAGGACTTGAAGCCGCGCACGGTCAGGGTCTTCAGATGCACGGTGCTCCTTCCACGGCTCACGGTTGCCTGCCCGACGCCGGGCGGCGGCCGAGCCTGCACCACTCTATCGACCCGCCCCCACCCCGCCGGCGACGGGTGGCCGCCCGCGGGAAATGACGGGAGCCCACTCCGGGGGCTGTAGAGTTGATCAGCGGACTGCCGCGCGTCCGTCTCGTCCCACCCCGAGGGGTGCGGCGGCAGGGTCGGGGCCGGTCCCCACGATCTTCGGCTCGCACCCGCATCACACCACTTCGTCGCGAAGGCACGATTCATTGACCTCTAACTCCTCGATCCGCCATCGGAACTCGTCGCTGCTCTCGGTGACCAGAGTGGAAGCCGAGGAGGTCGTGCCGTCCTCCTGGTTCGATGACCAGCTGGCGGACACCTACCGCCGCCTGCGCATGCCCCGGGGCCTGCTGGAGCGCCTGGCCGGGATCCGGGAGCGGCGCGGATGGGCCGAGGGCTCCAGCTTCGACGACGGCGCGGCCCGCGCCGGACGCGCGGCCCTCGAGCAAGCCGGGGTGGCCCCGGAACAGATCGGGCTGCTGATCAACGGCTCCGTGACCCGCGACAACTTCGAACCGGCCGTGGCCGTGGGCATCCACCACGCGCTCGGGCTGCCGCGCCACGCGCTGAACTTCGACATGACCAACGCCTGCCTGGGCTTCGTCAACGGCATCACCGTGGCCTCCTCGATGATCGACGCCGGGGCCATCGACTACGCGCTGATCGTGTGCGGGGAGGACCCCTCCCCCTGGCACGAGACCGCGCTGCGCATGCTCAACCGAGAGGGCTCCACCCGGGACGAGGTGCTCGCCCAGTTCGCGACCCTGACCCTGGGCTCGGGGGCAGCGGCGGCCGTCATCGGGCGCACGGACCGCCACCCGGAGGGCCACCGCATCCTCGGCTCCGTCTCCCGCGCCGGCACCGAGCACAAGGACCTGTGCATCGGCGGGGACGCCGGGCAGGGCATGGCCACCGACGCCACCGGCCTGCTGACCCACGGGCTGAAGCTGGTCACCGACGCCTGGGAGGAGGCGCACCGGGAGGGCTGGGACTGGACGGACATGGACGCCTACGTCACCCACCAGATCTCCACCTCCCACACCAACGCCATCGTGGACGCCGTGGGCATCGACCGAGACCGGATCCCGCTGACCTTCCCGTACTGGGGCAACGTCGCCGCGGCGGCCCTGCCGATGACCCTGGCCCTGCAGGCCGAGACCCTGGAGCCCGGGCAGCGGGTGCTGTGCATGGGCGTGGGCTCCGGGCTGAACACGGGGCTGATGGAGATCGCCTGGTAGGGCCCGCAGACCCCACCACCCGAGCAGCGAAAGGCCAGGAGACGATGAGCACGCAGACCCCCGCCCGCCGGACCGCGCCCCAGCCGGGGCCCGTGCCGCTGAAGCCGTGGCCGGGGGTGGCCCGCGCGGACAGCCGCACCCTGCGCGTGGTCTCCTCGGCCGCCGTCGACGCCGGGACCGAGCGGACCTGGCACTACCTGGACAACGCCGCCGAGCTCGCCGAGCGCGGCCTCACCCCCGTGGGAACGCTGCTGTGCGTGCACGGCAACCCCACCTGGTCCTACCTGTGGCGGCGCCTGGTGCGCGCCGGGGCGGACTTCGACCGGCCGTGGCGGGTGGTGGCCGTGGACCAGCTGGAGATGGGCTTCTCCGAGCGCACCGGGCTCGCCCGCACCCTGGCGGATCGGGTCGCCGACCTCGGGGACTTCACCGCCGCCCTCGGGCTGGACGAGCAGGCCGGGGAGCACGGAGTGGTCACCGTGGCCCACGACTGGGGCGGGCTGATCTCCCAGGGCTGGGGGGCCACGCACCCGCGGCTGCACGCCGGGCGCATCCTGACCAACACGGCCCTGTCCCAGCCGGCCGACGCCGCCGTGCCCGGGGCCCTGCGCCTGGCCCTGCACCCGGCGGTGCACGGGTGGGGCACCCGCTCCACCACCGCCTTCCTGGACGTGACCCTCGCCCTGCACCGCGGGGACTGGGATCCGGCCGTGAAGGCCGCCTACCGCGCCCCCTACGACGACGCCGAGAAGCGCGACGGGATCCGCGGCTTCGTCGAGGACATCCCGGCGGATCCCGGGCACCGCTCCCACGCGGCCATGCGCGGCATCGCCGAGGCCGTGGCGGGCGATGAGCTGCCGGGGCTGATCCTGTGGGGTCCGCACGATCCGGTCTTCCAGCAGCGCTACTTCGACGACCTGCTGCACCGGATGCCCCACGCCCAGGTGCACCGCTTCGAGAAGGCCGGGCACCTGGTGGCCGAGGACGAGGACATCGTCCCCCTGGTGCGGACGTGGCTGGCCGAGACGTACGGTGAGGCGGAACCGGTCATCGCCCGGCACCGCCGGGTGCGCGCCGAGCGGGAGGCCCGCTCCCCGCTGGCCGCGGACTTCCGCCCCATGACCGCCGAGCTGGAGGCCCGCCGGGAGGACGACGCACCGGCCGTCGTGGACATGGGCCGGGTCCGACGCCGCGCGGGGTCAGGTCGCCACGGGGCCGCCCCGGTCAAGCGGCGGCTGAGCTGGCGGGAGCTGAACGCCGAGGTGGATCGCACCGCCGCGGTGCTGCGCGGACTGGGCGTGCGCCGCGGGGCGCGGGTGAGCCTCATGGTCCCGCCCGGGGCGCGCCTGACCGTGCTGATCTACGCCTGTCTGCGCGTGGGCGCGGTGATCGTCGTCGCGGACACCGGGCTGGGGCTGACGGGCCTGACCCGGGCGCTGCGCGGGGCCTCCCCCGAGTTCCTCATCGGCATCCCACAGGCCCTGGCCGCCGCGCGCGCCGCAGGCTGGCCCGGGCGGCGGATCCTCGCCGGCTCCGCGGACCCGGTGAGCACCCGTGCGTTCGGGCTGATCGGAGCCACCGACGACGCCGCCCCGGCCGCCCCGGCCGGCACCCCCTGGGACGCGCCGCGCCCGGAGGATGAGGCCGCGATCCTCTACACCTCCGGGTCCACGGGGCCCGCCAAGGGGGTCTCCTACACCCAGCGGCAGCTCAGCGCGATGCGCGACGCGATCCAGCGGACCTACCGGCTTCAGCCGGGTTCGGGGCTGGTGGCCGGCTTCGCGCCCTTCGCCCTGCTGGGCCCGGCCTTGGGCGCCACCTCGGTGACCCCGGACATGGATGTCACCCGGCCCAAGACCCTCTCCGCCCGGGCCCTGGCCCAGGCTGCGCAGGCGATCGAGGCGACCATCGTCTTCGCCTCCCCCGCGGCCCTGATGAACGTCGTGGCCACGGCCGAGGACCTCGCCCCGGCCGAGGCCGAGGCCCTGGGCCGGGTGCGGCTGCTGCTCTCGGCCGGAGCGCCGCTGACCCTGCCGCTGCTGCGCCGGGTCTCCGCCCTGGTGCCACGCGCCCAGGTGCACACCCCCTACGGGATGACCGAGGCCCTGCCCGTGGCGGACATCTCCCTGACCCAGATCGAGCAGGCCGAGCGCGACGCCGCCTCGGGCATGCGCGGCGCGGGCGGCGGGGTGTGCGTGGGGGTTCCCGTGCACGGGGCCGAGCTGGCCCTGGGGCTGCTGGACGAGGAGGGGAATCCCTCCCGCGAGCCCTCCCACGCGGAGCGGCGCACCGGGGAGATCCTGGTCAGCGCCCGGCACATGAAGGACCACTACGACCGGCTGTGGTGGACGGAGCGGGACTCCGCGGCCATCCCCGGCTGGCACCGCACCGGCGACATCGGGCACTTCGACGCCGCGGGTCGGCTGTGGGTGGAGGGCCGCTTGGCCCACCTGCTGCGCACCCCCGAGGCCGTCGTGACTCCGGTGGCCGCCGAGGCCGCGGCCGAGACCCTGCCGGCGGTGCGCCGGGCCGCGCTGGTGGGGGTGGGCCCGGCCGGCACGCAGGCGCCCGTCGTCGTCGTGGAGCCCGAACAACGCCGCGGGGTGCACCCGGGGCCGGCCCCGCTGGAGCTGGCCGACGCCGTGCGCGCTGTGGTGCGCGGACGCACCGGGGTGGTCCCGGTGGCCGTGCTGCAGGTGCCGGAGCAGCCCACGGACATCCGGCACAATTCGAAGATCGACCGCCCGCGCCTGGCCGCGTGGGCCGAGAGCACCCTGTCCGGGGGGAAGGTGGCCAAGCCGTGAACCAGCAGGAGCACCGCCGCAGGGGTCATGCCCAAGGCCCCGGCCGGGAGCCCGACACCGCGTGGCGGGCCCCGGATCCGGATGAGCGCCGGGAGATCCTGCCCGACGCCCGGCTTCCCGAGCCGAACGGGCGCACCGTGCTGGTCACCGGGGCCTCCGGGATGCTCGGGGCCCGGACCGCGCTGGAGCTGATCCGCCGCGGCTGGAACGTGATCGCCCTGCAGCGCTCGGATGCGACCGGGGTGCGCAAGTCCCTGCAGGCCAAGGGCGCCGAGCGCTTCGAGCAGCGCCGCGGCTCGATCACCGACGCCGAGGCCGTGGCCCGGGCGATGGACAGGGCCGACGCGGTGGTGCACCTGGCCGCCAAGGTCAGCGTCTCCGGGCCGTGGGCCGAGTACGAGGAGGTCAACGTTCGGGGCACCCGGGTGATGGTGGAGATGGCCAAGCGGGCCGGGATCCGCGACTACGTGCAGATCTCCTCCCCGTCCGTCTCCCACGCGGGCTCCGCCTTTATGGGCCAGCCGAATCTGACCGCCGACCCCGACCACGCGCGCGGGAACTACGCCCGCTCCAAGGCCTACGGGGAGCTGCTGGCCCTGGAGGCCGACGGCGAGGACTTCCGGGTCGGGGTGATCCGCCCGCACCTGGTGTGGGGTCCCGGGGACACCCAGCTGGTGGAGCGGATCATGGAGCGGGCCTCCCGCGGCGGGATCCCCCTCCTGGATGCCGGAGCCGCGCTGATCGACACCACCTACGTGGACAACGCCGCCACCGCGATCGTCCGGTGCCTGGAGCGCCTGGAGACGGTGCACGGGCGTCCCCTGGTGGTGACCAACGGGGAGCCGCGCACGGTGGGCGAGCTGATGACGGCGATGTGCCGGGCCGGCGGGGTGCCCGCCCCCACCCGGCGGGTCCCGGCGTCGCTGGCGAAGCTGGCCGGCCGGGTCATCGAGAAGGTCTGGGAGAAGCGCCCCGGCGAGGATGAGCCGCCGATGACGGAGTTCCTGGCCGAGCAGCTGTCCACCTCCCACTGGTTCGACCAGCGCCGGACGCGCGAGCTGCTGGACTGGGAGCCCGCGGTCTCCATCGACGAGGGGATGCGCCGCCTGCGCGAGTACTACGCCCCGCAGGCCTGACCCCCGCCGCCCCTTCTGCCGGTTTGGGAGGGGTTTCGGCGTTTGGGAGCGTCCTCGTGGCTCCCAAACACCGAAACCCCTCCCAGATTGCCCCTCCGGAGGCCCCGGCGCAGTGGTGGTCAGGCGAAGGCGCCGCTGTCCTTGAGGTCGCCCAGGCTGGTGCCTTCGGCATCCGCCCAGGAGAGGTTGCCGTTGCGGGGATTGCCGGATACGAAACTCGCGGCCGCGCTGGCCGAGGTGAAGGAGATCGCCGCGGTGGTCCTCTCCCCATCGACGGCGGCGGCATGGACCGATCGGATCCGGCCGATGCGCCGGTCGGTGCACTCGCCCTTGATCGTGCTGCCCGCCTTGAGCACCCAGCTTCCAGCCGAGTGCACCAGCACCGCCGGCTCGGTGCTGCCGCGCAGGCGCATGAACAGCTCCGTGCTGCTGGCCGCACGGGCGGGTTCGGTCGCTGCGCTCACGGGGTCTATATCACTGCCGCTTTCGCTGCCAGCCAGCGGTGGTTCGAGGAAGAGCATGCGCATGGAGGCGATCATCAGACGGGCATCGGCGAGAACCGCCCTGAGGTCGTTGTAGACGTCGTCCTCCACGTCGCCCGCCGAGGGAGTATCGATGTTCTCCGGTGAATTGCGGCCCGCCTCGCGTGCCATGCGGATGAGATGAGACTCCAGGAACTTCAGCTCGGTGGCGGTGAAGTTCTTGGGCTCATCCACCAGAAGGACGGCGGTGTGGCACCACCGGTGGCGTCCTTGATCCCGGTGCTCGATCACGCGGCTCAGAGCGCCCTTGCCGTTGGCACGCAGATCCGCTTTGCCGATGTACAGTCGCGGATTGTCCGCGCTCGGATCCTCCAGAAGCATGTACACACCCGGCTGATTCATCTTCTTGTCGCAACGCCAGGCGTCGAAGGAGCTGGCGGGGACCAGATACACGCTGTAGGTGCGACGAGGAAGCCGCACTCGCTGAGGACCATCGAAGCGACCTTCGAGCAGCGTCAGCTCGAGGCGGCGAGCATCGTGTTTTGCCATCGACAAGATCACCTCGGTCATCGGGATATTCAGCTGTGCCTCTCATCTTCGCACGCATCGCGGCCGGCGACAGACCCTGAGCGCGGGGTTTGGGAGCGGTTTCGGTGTTTGGGAGCGTCCTCGTGGCTCCCACACGCTGAAACCCCTCCCAAGCGCGCTGCCGGGGCCGCGTGGGGGGGCGGAGTCAGAGCGCGCGGGGGGCGCGCTGGCAGCGCGGGCAGCGGTAGGAGGAGCGGTTCATGAACGGCTCCCGGCGGATCGGGCGCCCGCACCGGCGGCAGGCCAGACCCTCCCGGCCGTAGACGTTCAGCCCCCGCGCGAAGTAGCCGGACTCCCCGTTGACGTTCACGTACAGGGCGTCGAAGCTCGTCCCGCCCTCGGCCAGGGCCTCGGTCATCACCTCGGTCACCGCGCCCAGCAGGTCCCGGGTCTGCGCGGCCGTGAGGCTGCGGGCCGGTTTGGCGTAGTGCAGCCGGGCCCGCCACAGGGCCTCGTCGGCGTAGATGTTGCCGACCCCGGAGATCGCGGTCTGATCCAGCAGCACCCGCTTGATCCCGGAGTCCGTGCGCAGCAGCCGACGCCGGAAGGCGCGGGCGTCGAAGTGCGGATCCAGCGGGTCCCGGGCGATGTGCGCCACCGACGCCGGGATGCTCGCCTCCCCGAGCTCGGAGGCGCCGGCCCCGGGCACCGGGGAACCGGCGGCGTCGTGCACCGGCAGCAGCCGGTCCAGGAACATGCCGCCGAAGATCCGCTGGTCGACGAAGCGCAGCTGGCCGCGCCCGCCCGGGAAGGACTCCCCCGCCTCCGCAAGATCGCAGCGCAGCCGCAGGTGCCGGGGATCCGGGGCGTCGGGCCGAGCCAGCAGGGCCTGCCCGCTCATGCCCAGGTGCACCACCAGGGCATCGTCCAGACGGTGCCCCTGCGGATCCGCGAGCAGCAGCCACAGGTACTTCCCGCGCCGGGCGACGTCGTCGATCCGCGCGCCACTGAGCCGGGCGCGGAAATCCCCCGGTCCGGCGTCGTGGCGGCGCAGGGATCGGGGATCCAGGACCTCGACGTCGGTGACGCGGGCGCCGAGCACGTGCGCGGCCAGTCCGGCGCGCACCACCTCGACCTCGGGCAGCTCCGGCACCTCAGGCGCCGGTGACCACGCCGTGCAGGGCGCGGAAGGCGACCTCCGCGGCCGCCCGCTCCGCCTGCTTCTTGGCCGGACCGGAGCCCTCCCCGTGGGCGGTCCCGCCCAGCAGGACGGTGGCCCGGTAGATCCGGGCGTGCTCGGGGCCCTCGCCCTGGACCTCGTAGCTGACCTCCCCCAGGCCGCGGGCCGCGGCCAGCTCCTGGATCTCGGTCTTCCAGTCCCGCCCGGCGCCGAGCACGAACTCATCGTCCAGCAGGGGCGAGGTGAAGCGCAGGACCAGGTCCCGGGCGATCTCCGGGCCGCAGGTGATGAAGGTCGCCCCGAACAGGGCTTCCATGGTGTCGGCGAGGATCGAGTCCTTGTCCCCGCCGTGGGAGATGGCCTCTCCCCGCCCCAGGCGGATGTGCTGCCCCAGGCCGATGCCGCGGGCCAGCACCGCCAGGGACCGCTCGGAGACGACGGCGGCCCGACGCTTGGCCAGCTGCCCCTCGGGCAGGTGCGGGAAGCGGTGGTACAGCTCGGTGGTCACGGCCAGGCCGAGCACGGAGTCCCCGAGGAACTCGAGGCGCTCGTTGTCCGGGGTGCCGGGGTGCTCGTGGGCGTAGGAGCGGTGGGTCAGCGCAAGCAGCAGCGTCTCGGCGTCGATGTCGACGCCGAGACGCTGCAGAAGCTCTCCGTGGGACGCGGTGTCCATGGTGGGAACCTGGATCAGGCGTCGGCCACCTTGCGGCCCTTGTACTCGAAGTACAGCGGGGTGCCGGCGGAGTCGGTGACGACCTTGGCCTGGTGCGGGAGGCTGTAGGTCACCTTCCCGTTCTCCACGGTCTTGACCAGCTGAGGCGCGGTCGCCTTCCACTGGGAACGGCGTGCGCGGGTGTTGGCACGGGACATCTTCCTCTTGGGAACAGCCACTGCTATCTCTCTTCTCTCGTCGTTGTCGTCTCGTTCGCGGCATCCTCGGTGCCGAGCAGCCCCGACAGGGCGGACCAGCGCGGATCCACCACGTCGTGGTGATGCTCCGGATCCTCCTCCAGGCGCGCCCCGCAGACGGAGCACAGGCCCGGGCAGTCCTCCCGGCACACGGGCTGGAACGGAAGCTGCGTGATCACCGCGTCCCGCAGCACGGGCTCGAGGTCGATCGCATCGTCCTCGACGGCGTGCTGCTCGTCCTCCTCGTCCGCTGCGGGCTCGGGGTCCAGGACGTACAGCTCCTGGATGTCGGCCGTGACCGGAACCTCGAGAGGATCCAGGCAGCGGCTACATTCACCGTGGGCCGTCACGGACGCGGTGCCGGAGACCAAGATACCATCATGCACGGATTCCAGGCGCAGATCCACGGTGATGTCGGAGCCGGCCGGCGCCCCGATCAGGGCGTTGTCGAAGTCCTCGGGGGCCGGCAGGGCCCGCCGAAGCGTCTCCATCGTCCCCGGCCGGGCGGCCAGGGCCTTCACGTCGACCACGAGGGCCGATGCCTTCTCACGCGTGATGATGCACTCCTGTTCGAGGTTGGACCGACGTCCCAGCATACTCGAGACGCCGAACCGGGACAACCCCCGCCGCGGCAGCCGTCGATCCCACCGGCCGGCGGAGCCTCAGCCGTGCCCCAGCAGCCCCTGCTCCAGCAGGTGCCGGTGCACGCTGCGCGGCAGGTAGTCGGAGACGTCCCCGCCCAGGGAGGCGACCTCCATGATCAGGGAGGAGGAGAGGTGCCCGTGCTTGGGGTCCCCGGCCAGGAAGACCGTCTCGACGCCGGCGAGGTTGCGGTTCATGGTCGCCATCGGGGCCTCGTACAGGTAGTCCCGGTCATCGCGCAGCCCCTTGACGACGGCCCCGGCCCCGCGGGAGCGGGCGAACTCGGCCAGCAGGCCGGCGCCCATCGGCTCCACCGTGATCCCGTCCAGCCAGGAGAAGACCTCCTGGACCATGGCCACCCGCTCCTCCAGGGGCAGGCGGAAGGTCTTCTGGGGGTTGTGCGCGACGGCGACGATGACCCCCTCGGAGAAGATCTTGGCGGCGCGGGCGATGATCTCGATATGGCCGTTGTGGATGGGGTCGAAGGATCCGGGGCACACAGCGAGGGTCATGTCTGCCAAGGTACCAGGGCCGGGCCCGTAGCATGGCAGGCATGTCTGCGAACACCGGCGCCTCGCGCCTGCCCGAGCCCGTGGATCCCGCCAGCCCATCCCCCGCGCCCTGGCGGCGCCTGGCCGATGCGGCGGGTCTGACCGATGAGCGGGGACGACTGTCCTCCACGATCTTCGAGGAGATGAGCTTCCTGGCGGCCCGGCACGGGGCGATCAACCTCGGCCAGGGCTTCCCGGACACGGACGGCCCCGAGATCCTGCGCGAGGCCCTGGCCGAGGCGGTGGCCGGCGGCGGCAACCAGTACGCGACCATCGCGGGCGACCCGGACCTGCGCCGGGGCGTGGCCGAGGCCGAGGAGCGGGCCGGGCGGCGCCGTCCGGACCCGGAGACCGAGGTCGCCGTGACCGCCGGGGCCACCGAGGCCCTGGCCGCGGCGATGCTGGCGCACCTGCGCCCGGGCGATGAGGTCGTGTTCTTCGAGCCCTTCTACGACCTGTACCCGGCCGTGGCCGCGCTGGCCGGGGCCGCCGTGCGCACCGTGCCCCTGCGCCCGCCGCACTTCCGCCCGGACCCCGAGGACCTGGCGGCGGCCTTCACCGAGCGGACCCGCATGGTCGTGGTCAACGACCCGCACAACCCCACGGGCACGGTGCTGGGCGAGGAGACGGCGCGGCGCGTCGTGCAGCTCGCGGCGGCCCACGACGCGCTGATCCTCACGGACTCGGTGTACGAGCACCTGCACTACGACGCCGACCCCGTGGATCTGGCCGGGCTGCCCGGTGCCGCCGAGCGCACCATCCGGGTCTCGGCCGCCTCGAAGACCTTCTCCGTGACCGGCTGGCGGGTGGGCTGGGCCATCGCCCCGCAGCCCCTGACCCGCGCCCTGCGGGTGACCAAGGGCTACCTGTCGCATTCGGCGGCGGCCCCGCTGCAGGCGGCGGTGGCCCGGGCGCTAGCCTGGGCCGAGCAGGGCTCCTTCTACCCCGAGCTGCACGAGCGCTACCGTCGCCAGCGCGACGTGCTGCTGGAGGGCCTGTCCGCGACCCGCCTGGAGGTCTGCGCGCCGGAGGGCACGTTCTTCGCCGTGGCCCGGGTCGGCCGGGACGCCCCGGAATGGGCCGGCACCGGGGCGCAGCTGGCCCAGGCCCTGCCCGAGCGGGCCGGGGTCGCGGTGGTGCCGCTGAGCGCCTTCGCCACGCAGGCCAATGCCCACCTCTACGCGGACTGGGTGCGCTTCGCCTTCTGCAAGCGCCCCGAGGTGCTGCGCGAAGCCACGCGACGGATCGCCGCCGCCGGGCTGTGAGCCGGTCCCCGGGGAGTCTGGTGCGCGGGGATCCGGGCCCGAGGCACCCCGAGGCTGGGCCCGCTCAGGCCTCGGCCGGCTCCGCGAACCACAGGGCCGTCTCCCCGTAGGTCCGGTGGGAGAAGCGCTCCAGACCCGCCGGCCACACGGGCTCCTCGTCCCGGGCGGAGCACTCCACGACGACGACGCCGCCGGCGTCCAGGCGGGGGGCCACCCGCATCAGCAGGTCCGCCAGCTCCTCCCGGCCCATCGCGTACGGCGGGTCCAGGAAGACCAGATCCCATCGGGGCTGCTCGGGGAGCCGCTCCAGCCAGGGGCGGGCCGCGGCGTCGTGCACCGTCACCCGCGCGGGGGCGCCGGCCCGGGTCAGGACCGCCAGGTTGGCCCGGCAGGCGCTCAGGGCCGCGCGGTCCCGGTCCACCAGGTCCACGCTGGAGGCGCCCCGGCTGGCCGCCTCCAGGCCCAGGGCCCCGGAGCCGGCGAACAGGTCCAGCACCCGGGCGCCGGCCAGCACGTCGTAGCCCTCCAGCCGGGAGAACAGGGATTCCTTGACCCGGTCCGTGGTGGGGCGGGTGTTCTGGCCTCGCACCGGCTGCAGCCGGGCGCCCCCGGCGATCCCGGCGATGATCCTGCTCATTCTGCGCTCCCTCCGCCGCCTCGCATCTTCTCCTTCCAGGCCCGCTGCGCCGTCACCGCTGCCCGACCCTCCGCGCGGCTCATCCGCGCTCCAGGTAGCGGCTGGCCTCATCCGAGTCCGCCCGCTCCACGGCGGCGGCCAGATCCGGCCACCGGGACAGCTCGGGGTCCTCGGCCACCAGCTCCCGGGCATCGGCGCGGGCCTGGGCGATGATCTGGGGGTGGCGCAGCACGGAGAGGGTCTTCAGGGTCGAGTGCGTGCCGGACTGGCTGGCGCCCAGGATGTCGCCTTCGCGGCGCTGCTCCAGATCGGCCAGGGACAGCGCGAAGCCGTCCCGCGTCGAGGCCACCGCGTGCAGGCGCTGCATCGAGGGCCCGTCCTCCTCCTGCTCCGTGACCAGCAGGCACGTGCCGGGCAGGCTCCCGCGCCCGATGCGCCCGCGCAGCTGGTGCAGGGTCGAGATGCCCAGCCGGTCCGCGTCCATGATGACCATCAGCGTGGCGTTGGGGACGTCCACCCCCACCTCGATCACCGTCGTCGCGACCAGCAGGTCGATCCGCCCGGCCGCCATCTCCTGCATGATGCGGGTCTTCTCCTCCCCCGGGACCCGGCCGTGCAGGATGCCGATGCGCACCCCGGCCAGCTCCGGCATCCCGGCCAGGCGGGCGGAGAGACCCTCCACGGACTGCAGGGGCGCGCCGGTGCCGGGGCGGGCGGGGCCGCCGTCCTCGATGGTCGGCACGACCACGAACACCTGGTGCCCGGCCTGGGCCTCCTCCCGGGCGCGCTGCCAGATCCGCTGCTCCCAGCCGGGGTGCGCGGCGAGGGAGACCACGTGGGTGGCGACCTCCCGGCGCCCGGCCGGCAGCTCGTCCAGCACGGAGGTCTCCAGGTCCCCGAACACCGTCATCGCGACCGAGCGCGGGATGGGGGTGGCCGTCATGACCAGCCGGTGGGCCGGGGCCTGGTCGGAGCCGCTCAGGGCGTGGCGCTGGGCCACCCCGAAGCGGTGCTGCTCATCGACGACCACGAGCCCGAGGTTCTCGAAGATCACCTGCTCGCCGAGCAGCGCGTGGGTGCCGACGACGATCTGCGCGGCGCCGGTGGCGATGTCCAGCAGGGTCTGGCGCTTGGCGGCGGCCGGCTGGGAGGCGCTGAGCAGCGCCACGTGAACGGGCCCGGTCGGGGCGGCCAGGTCCCCGAGGGCAGCGGTGAGCGAGCGCAGGTGCTGCCCGGCCAGCACCTCGGTGGGCGCCAGCAGCGCCGCCTGCGCCCCGGCGTCGGCGACCTGCAGCATCGCCCGCAGGGCCACGAGGGTCTTCCCGGAGCCGACGTCGCCCTGCAGCAGCCGGTTCATGGGCCGGGTGCCGGCCAGGTCCGCGGCGATCTCCTCCCCGACCCGCACCTGCCCGTCGGTGCGGCGAAAGGGCAGGGCGGCGTCGAAGGCGGCGAGCAGCCCGTCCTCCCGGGCCGGGTGGGCGCTGGTGCGCCGGGACTCCCACCGGTGGGCGCGACGGGCCAGCACGGTCTGCAGGATCAGCGCCTCCCGGTAGCGGAAGGTGCGCAGACCCCGGTGCGGCTGCTCCTCATCGTCGGGGCGGTGCGCCGCCTCGTAGGCTGCGGCGATCGGCATCAGCCGGTGGCGGCGGCGCAGGGCCTCCGGGACGGGGTCCTCCAGCTGGGTCAGATCCGTGCCGTCCAGCACCGCGGCGACGGCGGCGGCGATCCGGTCCGTGGTGTATTTCGCGGTCGCGGGGTACACGGGGATCGGCGCCTGGGCGGCCTGCGGGTCCGCGGCGGCCGCGAGGTCCGTGAGCACCGCGTAGTGCGGGTTGGTCAGGGTGAGTCGGCCCCGGTACTCGGAGACCTTCCCGGAGAACATCACGTGATCCCCGGGGTGCAGGTCCTTGGCCGCGGTCCAGGCGTTGAAGAAGGACAGGGTCATGGTCTGTCCCGGGTCCGCCGGGGCCACGCCGATGTCGGTGCCCGCCAGGCCGTCCAGGCGCGCCGCCGCCGTGTCCGGGGCGGGTGCGGGGCCGGTGCCTGCGGGGTCCAGCTGGTCCGTGACGGTGACCTCGGCGATCGAGCCGCGGCGGGTGTGCAGGGAGCGGGTGTGCACGGAGAGCACCCGGGAGATCAGGGAGACCTCCTGGCCCTCCCGCAGCTCGGCGAAGCTGGTCAGCTCCCCGCGGGGCAGGTAGCGCCGCGGCAGGTGCTCCAGCAGGTCCCCGACGGTCTCCAGGCCCAGGTGCCGGCTCAGGGCCTTCGCGGTCTGCGGGTGCAGGACCTCGGTGAGGGGCCGGTCCTCCAGCCGGGTCACGAGCGCCCTCCCGGGGCGAGGGTCTCGGTGGTGATGCCGGTGGGTCGGCCGTGCCGGGTGAGCACGGCCATCGCCTCGGCGGCCGTGCCCACGTGCACGTGCACCTTCCAGCGCATCCTCGGCCCGGTGGGGTCGATGGCGGTCATGATCACGGAGTCGCCGATGCCGGTCAGCTCGTGGCGCACGGTCGCCGCGGCCAGCGGGTCCAGCGCGATCGTGCACATGAACTCGACGGCGTCGGGATCGGTCGCGGGCCCGCGCGAGGGATGGGCCGACGGGTTCCGGTCGGCGGGCTCGGGGGTGGTGAGCCACCTCCCGTAGGGGCGCTCGGGGGCCCCGGGGTAGGCCTTCCCAGCCACGGTGTGGCTCAGGCAGTCCAGGACGATGAGCACGCCGAGGGCCCCGGCGTCCACCCGTCCGGTGCCGCGCAGCACCTCCAGCTGCTCCCCGGAGGCGGCCACGGTCCGGCAGCCCTCCTGCACGAGGTGCTCGAGCAGGGCGACCAGGCCCCGGTGGGAGCCCGGCTCCTCGGTGGATCGGGCCACCCACTCCTCGGATGCCTCGGCCACGGTGCGCACGAGGGTCCAGATGGTGCCCTCCACGGGGTCGTTCAGGGCGGAGGTGACGCGCACCCGCGCGTGGTCCAGGGCCGCGGCCAGCTCCGGTGCGCTCAGGCGCTTGGCGTCGGTCAGGGGCTCGGCCATCCCGGCGAGCATGACCGCCAGGAGGGTCCCGGAGTTGCCGCGGGCCTCCTCCAGGCAGTGCTGGGCGCAGATGCCCAGCAGCTCCCCGAGCAGGCTCGTGCCGACCAGCCGGGCGGCGTCGGCCCCGGCGCGCACGGTGGCGGCGAGGTTTCCGCCGGTGTCGGCGTCGGCCACGGGGAAGACGTTGAGGGCGTCCAGGGGTTCGCGGACCTCCTCCAGGGCCGCGGCGGCGGTGCTCAGCCAGTCGCGCAGCGCCTCCGCGCCGGTCGCCGTCCTACCCGCCAAAGTGATCCCATCCCAGGTGCTCGGGGACGCCTCCGTCCAGGGTCACGGGCGGGTCGTCCCTGTACTCGTCGTCGCTGTGGTTCTTGCGGCACGAGCCTATCGCACGCACCCCGGGGGGCAGGGGCGCCTGTGGAGGCAGGCAGGCCAGCAGCCCGTGGTCCTCTCCCCCGGTCAGCACCCAGTCCATCGGGTCCCGTCCGAGGAGGCGCCCGGCCGGCTCCAGGTCCGCGCGCAGCCCGCTCAGGGCCGGGGAGTCCAGCCGCACCTGCACCCCGGAGGCCCGGGCCAGCCGCCCGGCGTCGCGCACCAGGCCGTCGGAGACGTCGATCATGGCCCGGGCCCCGGCACCCGCCAGGGCCGGGCCCGCGCCCAGGGGCGGGCAGGGGCGCAGCTGGGTGGCGGCCAGGTCCGCCAGGGCCCGCCGATCCGCATCCCGCGCACCCGGCCGGGCGTGCGCGGTGTCCTCCTCGGTGGGGATGTCCCCGGGGTCGAAGTCCTCGTGCAGCAGCAGGTCCAGCCCCGCCGCGGCGCGTCCGAGCGTCCCGGCCAGCACGACGACGTCCCCGGGCCGGGCCCCGTCCCGGCGCACCGGCATCCCGCGGCAGGCGCCCAGGGCGGCGACGGTCGCGGACAGCTCCCCGGCCCCGCCCAGGTCCCCTCCGTCCACCGAGCAGGCGTCGGCCCCCAGCGCGCGGATCGCGGCCACGTAGCCGCGGGCCATGTCCTCGAGGAAGTCCACCGCGGTGGTCCCGGGGAAGCTCAGGGAGATCACCAGGCTCAGCGGGTCCGCGCCCATCGCGGCGAGGTCGGCGAGGTTCTGCGCGGCGGACTTCCAGCCCAGCTCCGCACCGCGGGTGCGGTGCCCGCACGGCCACCGGAGCAGGTGGTCCTCCCCCTGGGTCTGGGTGTCGGTGCTGAGCACCGCGAGGCGTCCGGCCAGGTCGTAGACGGCCGCATCGTCCCCGGGGCCCTCCACGACGCGCGGGCCCTCCGGGGAGCGGCCCGCCGGCTGCGCGGCGAAGATCGGCAGGATCCGCCGCAGGATCCCCTCCTCCCCGGTCGCCGCGGCCGTGCCGGGGGCGGGCTCCCGCCCCTGCTGGGCCGCGTGGTGGGCCGGGGTCATCGGCGTCCGGCCCGACGGGGGCCGCCCAGCGTCCGGGAGGAGCGGTGGATGACCAGCACGATCCCCCCGAGGGCCAGGGCGGAGAACACGATGATCGGGATCGGTCCGCGCAGCGCGGAGAGGTCCGGGGTCCCCGCGCCGGCCTCGGTGCTCAGGCCCGCGTCCCCGGATTCCCCGCGCACGGCCTGCACGCCGGCGTTGTCATTGGAATCCACGGGGGCCCCGCCCGAGGTACGGTCCGAGCGGGCGGAGCCGTCGTCGCGATCCAGGTAGTAGCTGACCCAGCCGGAGACTCCGGCCAAGGTCGGCTCTCCGCCGTGCTCGCGCAGCGGGGAGAACCCGCCGTGCTCATCGGCGCGTCCCCGCGCCTGGGGCCGAGTCGAGGAGCCGCCCGTACCCTCGACCCGCGCCTGCGACTCCCGGGTGCCGGGAGTGTAGGGGACGGCCGCCTCCTGACGTCCGGGCGCGACGTCGGAGGCCGCCGAGCCGCCGTCCGACCCGCCGGAGGACGGCGCGCCGCCCGCACCACCGGAACCGCCGGTGGCGCTGGGCTGGGGCGCCGGGGCGCGGGTGGGCTCCTGCGTGGGCTCGCGGGTCGGCTCACGGGTGGGCGTGGGCTGCGCGGAGCGGGTGGGCGAGGCCGACGGGGATCGGCTCGGCGCGGGGCTGGACGTGGGGGATGCGCTGGGCGCGGGGGTCGCGCTCGGAGCGGTGGGGGCCGGCGTCGGCTGCCCCGCCGGGGTGGCGCTGGGCGCGGTGGTGGGGACCGCAGGGGCCGTAGGCTCGACGCTCGCGCTGGGCGCGGGAGCGGTAGTGGGCTGCGCGGTGGGGGCAGGGGCGCCCGTGGGATCGGGGGCCGCGGAGGCGGATGCGCTCGAGGTGGCCTGCGGGGCGGGGGTGGGCTGTCCGGGCGCTTCCTGGGCCAGGGCGGCGCCTCCCACGCAGGTGCCCACGAGGCAGGTCAGCGCGCCGACGCCGAGGGCCCGCGCGCGGGCTGCCCGCCGGGGGTGGGCTCTGCGGTCCATGGAAGCTCCTTCCTGCGCACGGCACGGCGGTTCTCTCGGCGGCGACGGGCTCGGGCGCCGTCTCCCGGGGCCTGGTGCTGCCCCGGCGTCGGCCGCTGCGGTGGACTACCCTGGGGACCGTGTCATCCCCAGCCGCCGCCCTGCCCTCGCCGTCTGACAGTGTACGGACCGCCCCTCGGAAAAGACAGGTCCGCCGGGGCCTGATCCTGACGGGCACCCTGGCGGGGGCGCTGCTGCTCAGCGGCTGCGCGGGGGCGGCCGTGACGCTGGATCCGGCCCCCGATGCCGCGGATCCCGCATGCGCGCCCGCGATGGTGGCCATGCCCACCCAGCTGACCGGTCTGGACCAGCGCGAGACCACCGCCCAGGCCACCACGGCCTGGGGGGATCCGGCGGCGATCGTGCTCAAGTGCGGGGTGCATGTGCAGGAGCCGGTCGCGGATCCGTGCGTGAGCGTCAACGGGGTGGATTGGATCCTGGCCCGGGAGGACGATCAGGCGGACCCGGCGTCGGCGGCCTCGGATTCCCCCACCCGCGCCACCTCCGGCAGTCCGAGCCCCGCGGCCTCCTCCGCGTCGGCAGGCGAACGGTCCGAGGACCCGACGGGCACGTGGACCGCGACCACCTTCGGGCGCACCCCGGCGATCCGGGTGACCTTCGACGCCTCGAAGGTGCCCTCCTCCTCCCTGCTCACCGAGCTGGACTCCGCGGTCTCCCAGATCCCGCAGACGAGGAAATGCCAGTCCGTGCAGGATCTGCAGTACCACCGCTGAGCCCGCAGCGCGCCGGGCTCAGCGCGGCTCAGCGCAGTCCGACGGGGCGCTCCAAGGCCAGGCGCAGCAGCTCGTCGACCAGCTGGGCGTAGCCGATGCCGGTCTCCTCCCACATCAGCCGGTACATGGAGATCGGGGTGAAGCCGGGCAGGGTGTTGATCTCGTTGATCACGACGCGCTCATCCGTCGTCCAGAAGAAGTCCGCCCGCGCCAGGCCCTCGGCGTCCACGGCGAGGAACGCCCGCACGGCCTGGGCGCGGATGTCATCGCGCACGGGCTGCGGCAGGTCCGCGGGGCAGCGCAGCACGGAGTCCTCGGTCTGGACGTACTTCGTCTCGAAGTCGTACCAGGCGTCCTCCTGCCCGACGACGACCACCTCCCCCGGGTGCGAGGCCCGCGGGGCGTCGTGGTGGTGCCCGTCGAGCACGGCGCACTCGATCTCCCGGCCCTCGATGCCGGCCTCGACCACGACCTTGGGGTCGAACTCCTGGGCCTCGGCCACGGCCGCCTCCAGGTGGGCCCAGTCCTCGACCCGGGTGATCCCGCAGGAGGAACCGGCCCGGGCGGGCTTGACGAACACCGGCAGCCCCAGCTCCCGGACCCGCTCGATGCTCTCCTGCCGGGACCGCTCCCACTGCCGGGCGGTGATGACCCGGTAGGGGCCCACCTGCAGCCCGGCGGCCTCGAAGGCCATCTTCATGAAGTGCTTGTCCATCCCGACGGCCGAGGCCGTGACCCCGGAGCCGACGTAGGGCAGCCCGGCCATCTCCAGCAGGCCCTGGAGGGTGCCGTCCTCCCCGAAGGGGCCGTGCAGCAGGGGGAAGACCACGTCCAGGCGGGGGCCCTCGTGGAAGGAGCCGTCGGCCTCGCGCAGCACCAGGTGCTCCCGGTGGGCGGTGGGCCCGCCCAGCGGCAGGTGCACCTCGGGGCCCTGCCCGGTGAACTCCGGGAGAGTGTCGGCCTCGCGGGTCGCGGTCAGCTCCCGCTCATCGGACAGGTGCCAGACCCCGTCGCGTGTGATCCCGATCAGCACGGGCTCGTAGGTGCCGCGATCCAGGGCCTGCAGCACCCCCGCGGCGGTGATCACCGAGATGGCGTGCTCGGAGGAGCGCCCGCCGAACAGGATCCCCACGGTCGTGCGGTCGGTGGCCTGGCTGGTCGCGATGGTCATGGATGCCCTTCGGATTCACGGGTGCGGCGGACGTCCCCGATCCTACCGCGGGTGGCCCGCTCCGGACCCAGTCCCGGCCGCGACCGGGCCGCCGCTCAGCCGCGGGAGCGGCGATGCAGCGCCGCCCGGGCCCGCTCCCGGTTGACCGCGCTGATCGCGGACAGCGGGATCCCCGCCGGGCAGACCACCGCGCACTCCCCGTACACGGAGCACGGGCCGAACTCCTCCTCGATCTGCCCGACGACGCCGCGAGCGCGCTCGGTGCGCTCCGGGGCGCCCTGGGGCAGGGTGGCCAGGTGCTCGAGGATGGACCCGGCGTAGAGGTTCGCCGCCCCGTTGGGGCAGGCGGCGATGCAGGCCCCGCAGCCGATGCATGCGGCGAAGTCCAGGGCCCGCTCGGCCTGGTCGTGGCCGATCCGGTCGTCGTCGGCGTCGTGGGCGGTGCCGGCGTCCACGGCGACGAAGCCCCCGGCCTGCACGACCCGGTCCAGGGCCGAGCGGTCCACCACGAGGTCGCGCACGACGGGGAAGGCCCCGGAGCGGAAGGGCTCCAGGCGCACCGTGTCCCCGTCGGAGAAGGAGCGCAGGTGCTGGCGGCAGGAGGGGGTGTTGGCCTCGGGGCCGTGCGGCTGGTCGTTGACCGTGATCCCGCAGGTCCCGCACACCCCCTCGCGGCAGTCGGAGTCGAAGGCCACCGGCTCCCGACCCTCGGCCACCAGCTGGGCGTTGAGGTGGTCCAGCAGCTCCAGGAGGGACATCTCCTCGGCGGCGTCCTCGATGCGGTGGGTCTCGAAGCGCCCGGGTTCCTCGGGTCCGTCCTGGCGCCAGACGTCGATGGTCAGTCTCATGAGTAGTTCCTCGTCTGCAGGGGTACGGCGGTGAAGGTCAGCGGCTCGGCGCGGCGGATGTGCTGCCCGTCGGCTCCGCGCTGCCAGGCGGAGACGAAGCACCAGTGCTCGTCGTCGCGCAGGGCCTCGCCCTGCTCGGTGCGGTGCTCCTCGCGGAAGTGGGCCCCGGCGGATTCGTCCCGGTCCAGGGCGTCCACGCACATCAGCTCGGCCAGCTCCAGGTAGTCCTGCACGCGTCCGGCGTGTTCGAGCTCCTGGTTCAGCCGGTCCCCGGTGCCGACCACGCGCAGGTCCCGGTGGAAGCGCTCGGACAGCTCCCGGATCTCGGCGATGCCGCGGCGCAGCCCCTCGGCGGTGCGCGAGACCCCGCAGCGCCGGTAGAGGATCTCCCCCAGCTGCGCGTGGAAGCTCTCCGGGCTGGTGCTCCCGCCGATGCCCAGCAGGTGCTCGATGCGCTGGCGCACGTCGTCGACGGCGGCGCGCACCGCGGGGTGGTCCCCGTCCAGCGGCTGCTCGCCGAGGTGCCCGGCGAGGTAGTTCGGCACGGAGTACGGGAGGGTGAACCAGCCGTCCACGCAGGCCGAGAGCAGGGAGTTGGCCCCGAGCCGGTTGGCCCCGTGGTAGGCCCAGCCGGCTTCCCCGGCCACGAACAGCCCCGGGATGCTGGACATCTGGTCGTAGTCGGTCCACAGCCCGCCCATCGAGAAGTGCGCGCCGGGGGCGATGCGCATGGGCACCTCGTGGGGGTCCTCCCCGGTGGCGTCGCGGTACATCGCGAAGAGGTTGCCGTAGCGCTCGTCGATGACCCTGGTGCCCAGGCGCTGCAGGGCGTCGCGGAAGTCCAGGTACACGGAGTTGCGCAGGGGCCCGACGCCGTGGCCGGCCTCGATCTGCTCCCGGGCGGCCCGGGAGGCGATGTCCCGCGGGGTGAGGTTGCCGTAGGCGGGGTACTTGCGCTCCAGGTAGTAGTCCCGCTCCTGCTCGGGGATGTCCCCCGGGGCGCGCTCGTCCCCGGCCTCCTTCGGCACCCAGATCCGGCCGTCGTTGCGCAGGGATTCGGACATCAGCGTGGTCTTGGACTGCCACGAGGCGCTGACCGGCAGGGCGGTGGGGTGGAACTGGATGTAGCAGGGCGAGGCGAACAGGGCCCCGCGCCGGTGGGCCCGCCAGGCGGCGGTGGCGTTGGAGTTGCGGGCCAGGGTGGACTTGTGGAACACGTTGCCGTACCCGCCGGTGGCCAGGACCACGGCGTGGGCGGTGTGGGAGAAGACCTCCCCGGTGATCAGGTCCCGCAGCACGACGCCGCGGGCGACGCCGTCGTGGACGATCACGTCCAGCATCTCGCAGTGGGTGTGCAGGTCCACGGAGCCGGCGGCCACCTGGCGCTGCAGGGCGCGGGCCGCGGAGACCTGCAGCTGCTGCCCGGTCTGCCCGCGGGTGTAGTACGTGCGCGAGACCTGCACGCCGCCGAAGGATCGGGTGGCCAGCTGCCCGCCGTACTCCCGGGCGAAGGGCGCGCCGATGGCGTTCATGTGGTCGATCACGCGCACGGACTCCTCGGCCAGGCGGAAGGCGTCGGCCTCCCGGCCGCGGTAGTCCCCGCCCTTGACGGTGTCCTTGACGAAGCGGCGCAGGGAGTCGTTATCCACCTTGCGGGCCCGGGCGGCGTTGATCCCGCCCTGGGCGGCCACCGAGTGGGCGCGGCGGGCGGCGTCGTGGAAGGTGTAGGCGGTGACCCGGTAGCCCAGCTCCCCCAGGGCCGCGGCGCACCCGGCCCCGGCCAGGCCGGTGCCGATCACCACGACCTCGAACTTCCGGCGGTTCAGCGGGGAGACGAGCCGGTACTCGTCGCGCCGGCGGGCCCAGGCGGTGGCCGGGTCTCCCTCCGGGACCTTCCCGTCCACGGGCTCACCGTGCACGATCCGGGGGTCCACGGCGTCCACGTCGATCCTCTGGCTCATCGCACGACTCCTGTCAGTACGGCTAGGGGGATGGAGATGTTGCCGATCATCACGGCCAGCCCGTACGCCCCGCACAGCAGCATCACGGTGCCGCGCACGCGCTCGGCGACGGTGATCCCGACGTCGCACAGCGCGGACCACAGCCCGTGGGCCAGGTGCAGGAAGAGCATCACCATGGCCGCGATGTACACCGCGGCGGCCCAGGGCCGGGAGAAGCTGGCGACGAGGTTGGCGTAGGCGTGGCTGGCCTCGGGGGTGGTGTGCTGGAAGCCCTCCGGGGCCACCCCGACCCCGGCGGTCAGATCCAGCAGGTGGAAGACGATGAACAGCAGCAGCACGATGCCGGTGACCGGCATGGTGCGCGCGGCGAAGGAGTCCATCCCGCGCAGGCCGCGCCGGCGGTGGGGGCCGCGGGCGATCCTGGCCCGCCGGGAGATCACCACCGCGCACCACACGTGCAGCACCAGGCAGATCAGCAGCACGGTGCGGAAGATCCACAGGAAGCCCTCATAGGGCAGCAGCGGCTCCAGGAGCGTGCGCAGCCACAGGGCATAGGCGTCGAAGTGCTCGGGCCCGGTGTAGACCTTCAGATTCCCGATCATATGGACCAGGACGAACAGCGCGAAGATCACCCCGGTGACGGCCATGATCCATTTCGCCAGGACCGTGGAGGGCCAGCCCGCGCGCAGCCGGCGGGAGCGCTCGGCGGCGGGCGTCGGTCTCGTGGGGCGGTCGGGCGGTGCGACGGTGCGGGTGCTGGGGCTCATCGCGGGCTCCTGGGCGAGGGCGGTCAGGGTGGGCGGCAGCGCGGGTCTCCGCGATCGCGGAAGCCCGGTCTCACCTGCTGTCGCAACCATTATCTGCATCATCGGCGCAATATTCGGGGATATCGGCGAAGATGACGGCGATGTGACATCGCGGATATGCTCGGGAGAATTAGCGAAGAATGTTCTGACGCAATTCCCGCGCGGTGCGGATATCCGCCGTCGCCGGGCTCAGCGGCCCGGAGTGCGGGGATCAGTCCCGGTGCGGGGTCTCGGCCTTCAGGCGCCGGCGCAGCAGCATCGGCTGCAGCTGCTCCACCGCGACCCGCCCCTCCAGCACCGCCACGACCGCCTCGACGATCGGCATCTCCACCCCGTGGCGCCGGGCCAGCTCCAGGACCACCCGGGCGGACTTCATGCCCTCCGCGGTCTGGGTCATGCGCGCGGCGACCTCCGCTTCGCTCAGCCCCGCCCCGAGCAGGCGGCCCGCGGTGTGGTTGCGGGACAGCGGGGAGGAGCAGGTGGCTACCAGGTCCCCCATCCCGGCCAGTCCCGCCATGGTCTCCGGGCGCCCGCCCAGGGCCAGGGCCAGGCGCGTGGTCTCGGCCAGGCCGCGGGTCATCACGGAGGCCTTCGAGTTGTCTCCGTAGTCCCGGCCCTCGCAGATCCCCACGCACAGGGCGATGACGTTCTTGACCAGTCCGCCGATCTCCGCCCCCACCACATCCGCGGAGGTGTACGGGCGGAAGTACGGGGCGTTGCACGCGACCGCGGCCCGCGCGGCTACGTCGGCGTGTCGGGCGGCCACCACGGAGGCGGTGGGCTGCTCCTGGATGATCTCCCGGGCGAGGTTCGGCCCGGAGAGCACGGCGACCCGCTCGATCGCCCCGGGCAGCACCTGGTCGACCACCTCGGACATCCGCAGGCCGGTGCCCCG
>ERZ1023267.120-NODE-120-length-32021-cov-5.651786_pt1 | contig 32021 bp, 29 predicted proteins | sample MGYA00520905_ERZ1023267 | MGnify/ENA primary metagenome ERZ1023267 (study PRJEB32759, sample SAMN07749868) | skin metagenome | biome: transportation; feature: city; material: polyester macromolecule | host: Homo sapiens | place: Hong Kong:ISLAND line | collected...
CGAGGGCGCTCCCGCGCCGGGCTGGCAGCGCCTGGCCTGGGGGCCGACCAGCCTGGCAGCCCTGGCCCTGTCGCGCCATCAAGGCGATGGCGGAGTCGCTGGCGCAGGGCCGTCGCGCCGGTGCCTGGGTGGCGGCCGATCGACGTCGTCGGTGCCACCTCGGTGCGTTCCGGGCGGCGATGCTGCTGCCGTCGCATCAGGAATCCGCCCCGTCCCGATCGCCGCTCAGCCCGGCGGTGATGGTGCGGGCGTCGTGGCGCAGCAGGTCCAGGAAGGTGGGCACGGGGCCGCCCTCCTCGGAGAGGGAGTCCACGTAGAGGGTGCCGCCGTAGCGGGTGCCGGTGGCGTCCACCACCTGGCGCATGGTGCGGTCGGAGACGGTGGATTCGCAGAACACGGCCGGGACGCCGCGCTGCTTCACCGTGTCGATGGCGGAGCGGATCTGCTGGGCGGTGCCCTGGTCATCGGAGTTCACCGGCCACAGGTAGTGCTCGCTCAGGCCGGTGTCCCGGGCGAGGTAGCTGAAGGCGCCTTCGCAGCTGAGCAGCACCCGGTGATCCGCGGGCAGGGCGGCCACGGCGTCCTGCACCTCGGTGTGCACCTGCTCCAGCTGCTCCTGGTATCTCCGGGCGTTCTCGCGGAACTCCTCGGCGTGCTCGGGGGTCAGCTCGGCCAGGGCCTCGGCGATGCTGTCCGTGTACCGCTGGGCGGCGCGCGGGCTCATCCAGGCGTGCGGGTTGGGCTTGCCCTCGGAGGCTCCGGCGGCGCAGCCGGTGAGCAGCAGGAGGGCGACGCCGAGCAGGGCGGGCAGCCGCAGGACATGGCGGCGGGGGCGGCGGGCAGCGCGCATGGCGGACGCCTTTCGGGGACGACGATGTCGGGGGCGCCGGGCGGGGTGGGGCTCAGCGGCTTCTGCTGGATCGGATCCGCACCACCGCCGCCCGACCCTCCCACCATAAGTTCGAGGGGTCGAACTCTACAAGAATCGTTCGTATCAGAAACCGCCCCACCCCCACCACCCCCACGCAGAACGGGAGATGCCGCCCATCTCGGGACGTGTGGCGTCCCGTTTCAGGCGGCATCTCCCGTTCTGCGGAGGGCCAGAGGATGTTCAGCGGGGGAGGTCTACCGCCGCGGATTCTCCGGCGATGCGTCCCGAGTTGAAGGCGAACAGCAGGGTCAGCCCGTCGATCTGCGGGTAGCGTCCGCCCCAGAACCCCGAGGCCTCGTTGCCCGCCGCGTACAGCCCCGGCACCGGCTGCCCGTCGGCGTCCAGCACCCGGGCGGACTTGTCGATGCGCACCCCACCCAGGGTCCCGCGCACGGTGCTCACCACCTGCACCGCGTACAGCGGACCCTCCTGGACCGGGTGGCGCAGGATCGCAGCCGGGGTGCCGAACTGCTCGTCCCGGCCGGCCTGCACCGCGGCGTTGTAGCGCTCCAGGGTCTCGGCGAACCGCTCCGGGTGGAACCCGGCCGCCCCCGCCAGATCATCCGCAGCCGCACCCAGGACGGCGGCCCCCTGCTCCACGGCCTCCTCGAGGGCCTCCACCAGCTGCGGCTGGGCCGGGGTGCCCTCCGTGCCCGGGGGCAGCGGCGCGCCGTGGTCCTCAGCCGGAGGCAGTTCCAGCCCCTGGTCGGTCAGGCGCTGCACGGTCGCGGAGTCCAGGATCATCCAGAATCGGCCTCCGCGCTCCAGGCCGGCCCGGCCCCGGTCCCCGAAGCGGTAGGTCGAGGCCTCATCCGCGAAGCGCCGGCCGTCGTCGTCCACCCACAGCAGGGGCAGATTCGCCAACAGCGCCAGCGCCTTGGAGGAGTAGCGCCCGGGCACGCTGAAGGCCGGGGCGTCCAGGGCCGCCGGCTCCGCGCCCGCACCGCCCAGGGCCTGGACCACGCTGCGGCCCGTGCCCACGGACTTGCGCTCCCCGGTGAAGCGCAGCCGGGAGGTCTCCAGCTCCGGGGCGGCCCGCCCCACGAGCTCCTGGTTCCCGACGAACCCGCCGGTGGCCACCACCACGGCCGGGGCGGCGACGTCGGTGGTCTCCGGGACGCCGTCAGCCCGCAGCTGCTCGCGGCGCTCCGGGGACAGCGGCTTGCCCGCCTCGGTCCGCTCGGCGCGCACCCCCAGGATGCGCCCCTGCTCGTCGGTGACGGCCTCGGTCGCGGCGGCCTCGGGGATCACCAGCCCGCCGGCCTCCTCGATGGCCTTGAGCAGCTTCTTGAAGCCGCCGAACTTGGAGGCGTAGCGGTGGTAGGTGCGGGCCCGCCGCTGCCGAGCCAGCAGCCCGGAGTCCTCGCCCGGATCCGCGGGATCGTGCGGGGCCTCGGCCAGGGTGGCCTTCAGCCCGTGGGCGCTCAGCCAGTCCGCGGTCTCCCCCGAACGGGCGACGACGGCGCGCACCAGGGCCTCGTCGGCCCGGCCTTCCGTGTGCTCGAGGATCGCCTGCACGGCCTCCTCGGCGGAGAAGGTCTCCCCGGCCTCGCGCTGGGCGGAGGAGCCGTAGGCGGCGTAGCCGGTGCCGCCGAACATCGCAGCACCCCCGGGCTTGTTGCCCTTCTCCAGGACCACCACCCGCGCCCCGGCCTCGGCGGCGGCCAGCGCGGCGGCGATGCCGGCACCACCCCCGCCGAGGACGACGACGTCGGCCTCGTGCCTCTCGGCGCGCTCGCGGAAGGGGAAGGGGTTCTGGTCTGCGGGGGTGCTGTGCGCGGGGGTCACGGATCCTCCGTGGGCTCGGGGACGGCGGTGGATCCAGCCTAACCGGGGGCGGACCGGGCCAGCGGGGCCGGGGTGTGCGGATGTCATGCGGAGCCATCGGAGGTCATCCGGTCGGCGCGGCGGACACGGTTGGGAATACCCTTGCGCCGTAAACAGTTGATGCGTAAAGTAATTGACGAACGCACGATCGACATCGAAGGAGCACATCATGACCGCATTCGAAGGACTCACCGCCGGCACCTGGACCCTGGACCCCGCACACTCCGAGGTGGCCTTCACCGTCCGCCACGCCGGGATCTCCAAGGTCCGCGGCATCTTCGAGCAGACCGAGGCCGAGCTGCACGCCGGGGAGACCGCGCAGGACTCCTCCGTGCGCGCCACCGTGCAGATCGCCTCCATCAACACCAAGAACGAGGGCCGCGACGGGCACGTCAAGGGTCCCGAGTTCTTCGACGCCGAGAACCACCCGCAGTTGGTCTTCGAGTCCACCGAGATCACCGCCGACGGCGAGGACCTGACCCTGGTCGGCAACCTCACCATCAAGGGCGAGACCCGCCCCGTGACCTTCACCGGCGAGTTCGGCGGCGTGGCCGTGGATCCCTTCGGGACCACCCGCGCGGGCTTCTCCGCCTCCACCACGATCTCCCGCAAGGACTTCGGGATCACCTGGAACGCCGCCCTGGAGGCCGGCGGGGTCATGGTCTCGGACAAGGTGAAGATCGAGATCGACGCGGAGTTCACCGCCCCGCAGAACTGATCGACGCCGTCGCCCGGCGTCACACGCTCGACGCCGTCGCCCCGGCCGTTTCGGGAGCCGCGCGGTGTTTCGGGAGCACTCCCAGTGCTACCGAAACACCGCACGGCTCCCGAGTCGCATCTGCGTCGTTCGGGCCACCACGCCCGACGGCGGCGCGGGTTATCCACAGTCGCCCCGCCGGCGGGTGCGCTCGACCCGATGAGCGGGGAGGGTGTCCTCATGGACCCCTGTCGCATCGTCACCGCCGAGGACATCCGCACCGCCGCCCAGGCGCGAGCCCTCGGGACCCCCGCCTCCGCACTGCGCGCCGCCGTGGCCGCCGGGCGGCTGACGCGCCTGTGGCCCGCCTGCTACATCCCCACGCAGCTGTGGGAGGAGCTCATCCCGCAGCAGAGGGCCCTCGCGATCCACTACGCCTTCCACGCCAAGACCGGCGCCCGCATCATCTACTCCCACACCTCGGCGGCGCTGGCGCACGGCATCTCCCTGCTGCGCGTGCCCCAAGAGCTGCACCTGGCCGGGGACCCCAAGCCCGGATACCGGCATCGGAGCCTGCGCACCCACCGGCTTCCCGACGTCGCGAGGCACCGGGTGCGCACCGACCTGGATCTGCCGGCCACCTCCCTGGAGCAGACGGCCCTGGCCTGCGCCCGCACCCTGCCGATGCTCGACGCCCTGGTGGTACTGGATCAGCTGGCCGCGCGCCGCGTAGACCTGGCGCGGCTGGCGCATCTGCTGCGCACGAGTCCCGGCACCCACGGCAACCAGCAGGCTCTGCTCGCGGTGAGCGCGGCGGATGCGCGGGCCGGTTCCCCGGCGGAGACCCTGACGCGCTGGCGCCTCCGGGAGGCGGGCTTGCCGGAGCCCGAGCTGCAGATCGAGGTGCGCACCTCCCAGGGGCGCAGCTTCCTGGATCTGGGATGGCCGCAGCTGAGGGTGGCCGTGGAGGTGGACGGGCGGATCAAGTACACAGACTACGGTCCCACCCAGGAGGTGCTGATCGCCGAGAGGGAGCGGGAGAAGCGCATCCAGAACGTCGGGTGGCTGATCCGGCGCACGGGCTGGCACGAGCAGTCCCGCGGGCCGCGGGACTTCCTCGTGGAGCTGGCGCACTGCCTGCTGGCCCAGCAGCTGCGCCTGGGGCTGCCGCCCCTGGACCTGGACCGGGTCCGACGCCGGGTGGCCCGGATGCAGCCGATCTTCCCACCGCGCTGAACCACGCCGCGCACCCATCCGCCCGCATCGTCGCCCACGCCCGACACCGCTCCCCGCATGCCGCCCCGCCGCACCCCCTGTTTCGGGAGCCGCGGGGTGTTTCGGGAGCGCTGGGAGTGCTCCCTAAACACCGGAGGGCTCCCAAGTCGCCTCCCCGCGTCGAAGGGTGCGGCGGTCGGGACGGTGCGGGACATAGGGGCGGGTGCGGTAGGGTGCCGGCGTGAGCACGCTGAAGGACTGGACGGCACGGCATCGGGAGTGGACGGATGAGTTCGTCCTGACCCTGCGCGATTCCCGGGTGGCGCCCCAGCGCATCGCCGCGGAGCTGTCGACGGCGCGGGATCGGGCCGCCGGAGGGGACCCGGCCCGGGTGCTGGGCCCGGCCGCCGGCTACGCCTGGAACCTGGGGATCTCCCCGGGTCAGCGCCGACGCGCCGAGTTGCTGCGCGGTCTGCTGCCCGTGGTGCTGCAGGCCATGGTCCTGTTCGTCGGGGTCTACGCCGTGCGCGGGTGGATCCTCGGCGCCCCGCTGCGGCTGAACCTCGCCGTCCTGATCTGCTGGGGCCTGCTCGGCCTCGTCCTGCTGGGGCTGATCGCGCTGCCCCTGCGCGCGGCCGCGGCCCGACGTCGAGAGGCCGCCTCGCAGCGCCCCGAGCGGTCCCATCTTGAGCAGTCACACCCCGACCAGGCGGACCCGGCGGTCCGGGACCGGCGGGAGACCGCCCCGCAGACCCCACCCGATCCGCGGGCGCAGACCCTCGCGCGGCGCACCCTGGGTCTGGGCATCATCGGGGTGGTGTGCGGCATCGGCGCGGTGCTGCTGGCCAAGCTGCCCCTGCCCGTGCTGGTACTGCTGGATCCGCGACCGGTCGCCGTGGTGTGCGCCGGTGTCACGGTGCTCGTCGCCGTCGGGGCGAGCCTGCTGGGATGGCGCCGCCGATACCCGGTGGCGCAGATCCTCGTGGCCTGGCTGGTGCCGCTGTACCTGGCCGCCGACGCCGGGATCACCCGCTTCATCGGCGCCTGAGCCGGGAGCCGGCGGCCGGCCGTCGCCTCAGGTCAGCTTCTGCACCAGGAACCACACCGCCGGCACCGCGATCAGCAGCGCCAGGGCCCACCGGCGCACCCGCGTCTCCAGCTTCGCCGCGCGGATGTCCGGACGGTCCTCGGGCACCCGCTGATGCGCCCCGGTGCTCGCGCGGGCCGCGGACTCCCCGCCGGGGGTGGGATCGGACAGCTCGCCCACCGGGCCGTCGGCCCGCTTCCGGGCCCGTCGGGAGCCGTCGCGACCCTTCCAGCCCGGGCTCGGGCGCTCCCCGCTCTCCGGCCCAGCGGGCTCCTCCTCGGGTTCCGAGGCCGATGCCCGCTCAGGGTGCTCGGCGGGCACTCAGCGCCACCTGGTGGTCATGATCAGCCCGATCATCATCAGCCCCACCCCGATGCCGATGTTCCAGTACCCGATGCCGGGCACCGGGTACACGGTCTCGGTGATGTAGAAGGTGATCAGCCACAGCAGCCCGATGACCATGAACCCGAACATCAGGGCCAGGTACCAGGTGGGGGTGCGCGAGACCTCCCCGACGTTCGCGGTCATCTCCTCCGCGATCCGCCGCAGGCGCTCCTCCTCGAGCTCCTCGGCCACGGTCATCGTCTTCTTCCCGCTCTTCCCCCCGGCGGCGGGCTCGTCGACGCTGGGCTCGGCCTCGGCCGCGGACGACGATCCCGCGGTCTCCTCCTCCGGGATCAGCTCGGGGACGTGCTTCTTCTTGCGTCGGGCCACGGATCCTCCTGGGCATCACGCGCCGGGCCGATGGCGACGGCGCGGCGCACGGTAATCTGGTGGGGCGTAGGGGCGCGACCGTGCGTGCGGAGCGTCCCGCCCGTCTCTGCCCCGAGTCTAGCCGAGCGGGCACCCGCACCGGGCTCGCCCGCGGGCCCCGCCCCGGGCGCACGACCGGGGCGGACGACCGGGGCGGACCCACCGCATCGTCCGATGCCGCCGGGGCGCCGATGCGTACCGCGCCCCAGGAAAGGAGCCGCATGACCTCCCGACGCCGTCCCGCCGCCCCGCGGGCCCCGCGCGGCGTCGTCGGCTGGACCGTGCAGATCCTCGGGGAGCTGCTGATCACCCTGGGCCTGGTGCTGCTGCTGTTCGTCGGCTGGCAGCTGTGGTGGACCAACATCGACGCCGACCGCGCCCAGGCGCAGGCCGTGCAGCGGCTGAACGAGCAGTTCAGCGGCCCCACCACCCCGCAGCCGGACGCGCAGAAGGACTGGGGCGAGCCCGTCGTCGGGAAGGCCCCGGCCCACGGGCAGCCCTTCGGCATCGTCTACATCCCCCGCTTCGGCGAGGACTACGAGCGCCCCCTGGTGCAGGGCACCTCCCAGGACGTGCTGGACACCCTGGGCCTGGGCCACTATGACTCCTCGGCCATGCCCGGGGCGGTGGGCAACGTGGCCGTGGCCGGGCACCGGCAGACCAACGGGAAGGTGCTGGACCGCATCGACGAGCTGAGCCCCGCGGACCGCATCTACGTGCGCACCGCGGACGGGTACTACACCTACGCCGTGCGCAACCGGGAGATCGTGCTGCCCTCGGACGCCTCCGTGATCGCCCCCGTACCGGGCGAGCCCGGGAAGGAGCCGGCGGACCGCCTGCTGACCCTGACCAGCTGCAACCCCCGCTTCGGCAGCACCGAGCGGTTCATCGTCTACGCGGTGCTGGAGCGCTGGCAGCCCGCCTCCGCCGGCCCGCCGGAGGAGATCGCCCACCAACTCGCCGAGGAGCGCTAGATGTACGCCTGGATCTTCCGCCACCTGCCCGGACCCCTGTGGGTGCGCATCCTGCTCGCGATACTGTTGATCCTGGCGGTCGTCCTCGCGCTGATGCAGTGGGTCTTCCCGTGGCTGGCCGAGTACAGCCCGCTCAGCCCGGACGTCACCGTGGACCAGTCCGACGGCGCCTGACCCGCCCGCCGGGCGCCCGCCCCTCGCACCCCGACCCAGGAGGAACCCGTGAGCATCCGGATCCTCGTCGTGGACAACTACGACAGCTTCGTCTTCACCCTCGTCGGCTACGTCCAGCAGTTCGGCGCCGAGACCACCGTGATCCGCAACGACGCGCTGAGCCCCGACGAGGCCCGCGCCCTGGCCGCCGAGCACGACGGCGTCCTGCTCTCCCCCGGGCCCGGCGCCCCCGCGGAGGCCGGGGTCAGCATGGACCTGATCCCCTGGGCCGAGCAGACCGGGACCCCGCTGTTCGGGGTGTGCCTGGGCCACCAGGCCATCGCGGAGGCCTACGGAGGCACCGTCTCGCACTCCCCGGAGCTGATGCACGGCAAGACCTCCGTGCTCACCCACGACGGCACCGGGGTGTTCTCCGGGGTGCGGATGCCCTTCACCGCGACCCGCTACCACTCCCTGGCCATCCAGGACGGCACCCTGCCGGAGCAGCTGCGCGCGACCGCGCAGACCGAATCCGGGATCATCATGGGGGTCGCCCACCGCACCGCCCCGATCCACGGGGTGCAGTTCCACCCCGAGTCCGTGCTCACCGAGGACGGCTACCTCATGGTCGGCAACTGGCTGGAGATGACGGGGCTGCACGGGGCGGCGGGCCGCGCCCGCGGCATGTCCCCGCTGCTGGCCTCCTGACCCGCCGGACCGACGCCGCCCGGACCAGACGAGACCGGGACCCGACGACGATGGGCCCGTCCCTCCCGGAAGGAGGGGCGGGCCCATCGTCGTATCGCTGCCGGACCGGCGGTTCCCGGTCCCGCGGGGCTCAGCCGCGGCGGCTGGCGCTCGGGTTGGGGGTCGCGCTGGCGGTCTGCGGGGCATCCCCCGCCGGGGTCTGGTCCTCGGAATCATCGGAGGAATCCTCTTCGGTGCTCTCCTCTGCAGCGGAGGCCGAAGCCGACGGCGTCGGGGAGGCCGTGCGGGTGGTGCCCGCCGGGCCCTGGGAGACGGTGATCGTGATCGTGGAGCCCTGGGCCACCGCGGTCTCGGCGGCGGCGGACTGCCTGATCACCGTGCCGGCCGGCTCGTTGGAGTGCTCCGTCTCGATCTGGGTGCTCAGCAGCACGTCCTTGTCCGTCAGGGCCGCGACCGCCTGATCGCGGGTCAGCCCCACCAGCTGCGGCACCGCCACCTTGCCGTCGGAGAGCACGAGGTTCACGGTGGATCCGTTGGCCACCTGCTGCCCCTGCGCCGGATCCGTGTCCACGACCATGCCGACCGGGATGGACGGATGGTGCACGGTCTTCGTGGACCCGGCCACCAGCCCCATCTTCTCCAGCTGGGAGCGCACGTACGCCTCGGACTGCCCGGCGAAGTCCGTCGGGATCGTCAGGTTCGCCGGGCCCTCGGAGACGACCAGGGTGACGGTGGAGTCCTTCTCCACCTGCGTGCCCTCCCGCGGGTCCGTCTTGATCGCGGAGCCGGAGGGGATGGAGTCGTCGTACTCCTTCTTGACCGTGACCTTCAGGCCCTCGTTGCGCAGGGACTCCTCGGCCTGGTCCTGGGCGACGTTGCGCACCGCCGGGACGTCCACGTACACGGGCTTGTTCAGCTCGTGGCTGTAGTACAGCCAGGCCCCGGCCGCGGTGGCCGCCAGCAGCAGGATCACCAGTCCGAGGATGGTGTTCTTCCATGCCGCACGACGTCGGCGCTTCGCGGCCACGGCCTCGTTGCGCTCGTTCTCGTACAGCTCGTCCTCGGAGTACTCGTCCTGGGCCTGCGGGAAGAACCCGGAGACCCCGGCCTCCTCCAGCTGCGGCTGCTCGCCGGTGGCGGTGGTGTACGGGTCGTCCACGGTCTCCATGCTGGTGCTGTCCGGGCCGTACCCGCCGGCGGTCTGATCGTGGGCTCGACCGCCGTAGGCCGCGGCGAGCCCCGCGGCGGCCGCACCGGCCCCGGCGCCGTGGGCCCCGGCGGCGTCGGCGGAGGCGCCCGGGGCGCGCACCACCAGTCCGCGGGCCGCGTTGTCCAGGGTCCAGCGGAAGTCCTCGGCGGACTGGAAGCGATCCGCGCGGGTCTTCTGCAGGGCCGTGAGCACCACCTCGTCCAGGGCCTCGGAGACCTCGGGGCGGTGGGTGCTGGGCGGCTCGGGCCGCTCCGTCAGGTGCTGGCCGGCCACCTCCACGCTGGTGGTCCCGTCGAAGGGCGGGCGCCCGGCGAGCATCTGGTACAGCACCACGCCCACTGAGTACAGGTCCGTGCGCGCGTCCACGACGGCGCCGCGGGCCTGCTCGGGAGCGATGTACCGGGCGGTGCCCATGATCGTGTGCGTCTCGGTCAGCGGGGTCGCCGTCTCCGTGAGGGCGCGGGCGATCCCGAAGTCCATGACCTTGATGCGGGAGGGCCGCCCGAGGGACTCATCCTCCTCGTCCCGGTCCAGGACCATGACGTTGGCCGGCTTGATGTCCCGGTGGATCACCCCGTGCTCGTGGCTGTAGGCCAGCGCATCCAGGATGTCCTCGGCGTAGCTCACGGCGTCGTCCAGGCTCAGCTGCCCCTGCTCGGCCAGCAGGTCCTTCAGCGTCGTTCCCCGCAGGCGCTCCATGACGATGTACGGGACCTGCTCGGCCCCGTCCCCGGCATCCAGGGCGACGGTCGGGTCGCCCTCCAGCTCGGGCTTCAGCGCCGGCATGGGAGCGGTGGCCTGGGGATCCCCGTCATCCCGGGACTCCTCGTCCAGCGGGGCGAAGGCCCCGGTGTCGTACACGGCGACGATGCACGGGTGGTTCAGGGAGGCCACGGCCTCCGCCTCCCGCTGGAAGCGGGCACGGAAGGTCGGGTCCTTCGCGTGCTCGGGGCGCAGCACCTTGATGGCCACCTGCCGGCCCAGGCGCGTGTCCTCGGCGGCGTAGACGGTGGCCATCCCCCCGGAGCCGATGACGTCGTGCAGCTCGTAGCGGGAATCGAGAATGCGGGGAACGCGCTGGTTCATGGGTGCATCATCCGTCGGTGTCCTGGGAGGCCTGCTCGGTGGGGGTCGGGCTCGGGGAGGCCGAAGGCGAGGTGGAGCGCCGGCCGGAGCCCGGATCCTGATCCGATCCGCCGGAGTCGCCGGAGGCGGGGCCGGTGGAGACGTAGACGTCCACGCTGGAGCCCACCTCCACGGTGCTGCCCGCCGACGGGCTGGTGCGGATGACCTTGCCGGAGCCCACGCTGTCCGAGGCCTCGTCGTGGCGGGTCACGTTGACCCCCTCGGAGGTGATCTCATCGATCACGGTGTCCGCGTCCCGGCCCTCCATGCTGGAGGGCAGGGTCACCGAGCCGGGTCCGGTGGAGTAGGTGACGGTCACGTCCGAGCCCACCGCCAGCTGGCCCTCGGGGGAGACGCCGAGCACCGTGTTGGCGTCTTGGTCGGAGCGCTGGCCGGAGGACTTCACGCTCAGCCCCTTCCCGGACAGCTCCGAGACGACGGCGTCGAGCTTGCGGCCCTCGTAGTCCGAGGAGCGCACCTGCACGGTCTGCTGCCCCGAGCTGCTCTCCTGGGCCTGGGTGGGCTCGGCGGAGGCGGAGGTGACCGTGCCCTGGGTGGGCTGGGTGCCCGGGTCGTCGTCGCCGCTGGCCCCGTTGGTCAGCAGCAGGGCCACGCCGACGGCGATCGCGACGATCAGCACCAGCAGGGGCACGAGCCACCGCCAGGGCCCCCGTCGCTTCCCGTCCTTGCCGGAGGCCGTCGAGCCGGGACCGTCGTAGCCGCCCTGGTACTCCAGGGAGCGCGGCTGCTGATCCACCGCCGGCAGGGAGGCGGTGCTCGGATGGGTCGCGGCACCGGCCGCGGCCCCGGACCCGAAGGTGCGGGTGGGGGCGTCCCCGAGGGCCTCGGTGGGGGCCGTCATCGCCTGGGTGGGATCCTCGGAGCCCAGGTCCAGGTACGGGGCGAGCCCCGGCACGGACTTCACGGCCGCCCGCAGGTCGTTGCGGCGGATCGAGTCCACGGCGCTGGCCAGGGTGGTCGCGTTCTCCGGGCGCTGCGCGGGGTCCTTGGACAGCAGGCACATGATCAGCGCCTGCGCCGGCACCGGCACCGTCTTGGGCAGCGGCGGCGGCGGATCGTTCACTTGGGCCAGGGCGATGGCGATCTGGGACTCCCCGGTGAAGGGGCGCTTGCCGGCCAGGCACTCGTAGCCGATGACGCCCAGGGAGTACAGGTCCGAGGCGGCGGTGGCGGTCTGGCCGGTGGCCTGCTCCGGGGCGAGGTACTGGGCGGTGCCCATGACCTGGCCGGTGGCGGTCAGCGGGACCTGGTCGGCCAGGCGGGCGATGCCGAAGTCCGTGACCTTGATGCGGTTGTCCGGGGTGATGAGGATGTTGCCGGGCTTCACATCCCGGTGCACCAGGCCCTGCGCGTGGGCCGCGGCCAGGGCGCGGGCGGTCTGGGCGATGATGTTCAGCACCCGATCCGCCGGCAGGGTCTTCTCCCGCTCGATGATGTTGGACAGCGGCTCGCCCGGCACCAGCTCCATCACCAGGTACGCGGAGCCGTCCTCCTCGCCGTAGTCGAAGACGTTGGCGACGCCGGGGTGGTTCAGCAGGGCGGTGTGCCGGGCCTCGGCGCGGAAGCGCTCCAGGAAGCCCGGATCCCCGGTGTATTCCTCTTTGAGGATCTTCACGGCGACGGTCCGGCCGAGGACTTTGTCCTTGGCCTTCCAGACCTCGCCCATGCCGCCCACGGCGATGCGCTCGGTCAGCCCGTAGCGACCACCCAGGGTCGTGGATGATGAGGGCCTCACTTGTCCAACACCGCCTCAAAGATCTTCTGTGCGCCGGGCGAGGTCAGCTGCGCGCCCGTCGTCGCATCTACGTCTTCATAGACAATAGCAACCGCAACCTGGGGATCGTCGGCCGGAGCGAAGCCGGTGAACCAGGCGTCGTTGAGCCCGTCCTGTCCGGTCTCCGCGGTGCCCGTCTTCCCGGCCACCTCCACCCCGGGGACCTTGGCCCCGGAGGCGATGCCGTCGTCCACGTCGTTGACCATCCACTCCTTGATCTGCTGGGCCACCGGAGCCGTCGTGGAGCGGCGCAGCTGCTGGGCCTTGAAGTCGTACAGGGTGGACAGGCTGGAGGAGCGGACCTTGCTGACCAGGGTCGGCTTCATCTGCACGCCGTCGTTGGCGATCGCCGAGGACATCATCGCGACCTGCAGCGGGGTGGTGCGCACGTCGTACTGCCCGATCGAGGCCATCGCCAGCTGGGAGCCGTTCATGTTCTGCGGGAACGTCGAGGAGGTGACCTCCTGCGGGATGCCCAGCTGCTGGCCGTAGCCGAACTTCTCCGCGGCCTCCTGCATCCGCTGCTGGCCCAGCTTCATGCCGATCTGGGCGAAGGGCACGTTGCAGGACTGCGCCAGCGCCCACTCGATGGTCGCCTCGGAGCGGGTGTGGCACTGGCCGTTGACGTAGTTGGGCAGGGTCGTGGTGGAATCCGGCAGGGTCAGGTTCTGCGGGTTGGGGATCACCGAGTCCTTGTCGAACTCCCCGGACTCCAGGGCCGCGGCGGCGTCGATGATCTTGAACGTGGACCCGGGGGCGTACAGGTCCCCGCCGATCGCCCGGTTGGCCAGGGGCTTGTCCGGGTTCCCGTTGAGCTCGTTGTACGCGGCGATCGTGGACTTGGAATCGTGGGAGGACAGCGCGTTGGCGTCGTAGGAGGGGCCGGAGGCCATCGCGAGGATCTTCCCGGTCTTCGGCTCCATCGCCACGATCGCCCCGCGGTGGCCCTGCAGCAGCTGCGTGGATAGCTTCTGCAGCTTGGCGTCCAGGGTCAGCTCCACGGAGGCGCTCCGGGCCTGCTGCCCCGAGAAGATCCGGGAGATGCGGTCGTAGAACTGGGAGTCCGAGTCTCCGGACAGCTCCTGGTCCATGGCCTGCTCGATCCCGGTGGCGCCGTACACCATGGAGAAGTAGCCGGTGACATCCGAGTAGGTCTCGGAGTCGGCATAGACCCGCTGGTAGTTGAAGCCGTCCTTGGATGGCTGGGAGGAGGCGATCTCCTGCCCCCCGACGAGGATCGGGCCGCGGGCGGAGCCGTACTCGTCATACAGGCGCCGGGAGTTCCAGGCGCTGGCCTCCAGGGAGTCGGCGTCGAAGAACTGGACGTAGGTCAGGGAGCCCAGCAGCAGCACGAACACCCCGGCCACGGCCAGCCAGGTGCGGCGGATCGCTTGGTTCATCGACGGTCTCCATCCGGTTGCGGGGAGGCGGTGGGGGCGGCGCCGTGGGAGTCTGCGCGGGACCGGCCCAGGTGGGAGATCGCCGCGGTGGCCCCGAGCTCCTCGGCGGGGGCGGCGGGGCGTCCCGGCTCCTCCGACGTCGGCTCGGCGGCGTCGTCGACCACCCGCGGGGCGCGGGCGGAGTGGGAGATCGCCAACAGCAGGCCCACGATCACCCAGTTGGCCAGCAGCGAGGAGCCGCCGGCGGACATGAACGGGGTGGTCAGCCCGGTCAGGGGGATCAGTCGGGAGACCCCGCCGACGACGACGAACAGCTGCAGCACCATGACCGCGGACAGCCCCGCCGCCAGCAGCTTCCCGAAGGTGTCCGGGGTGCCCAGAGCCGCGCGCAGCCCGCGGGTGGCCAGCAGGAAGAACAGCATGAGCACCGCGCCCAGCCCGAGCAGGCCCAGCTCCTCCCCGATGAGGGAGACGATCATGTCCGAGTTGGCGAAGGGCACCAGGTCCGGGCGACCGTTGCCCAGGCCGCGCCCGAACAGCCCGCCCGAGGCCAGGCCGAACAGGCCCTGGACCACCTGGCTGGAGCCGCCGAACTCCCGGTTGTACACCTCCGGGTCGAAGGCGTGCACCCAGGAGTCGATGCGCACGGTCACGTGGCCCATGGTCCGGTAGGCGAAGACCCCGCCCACGGCCACCAGCACCAGCCCGATGCCGACCCACGTCAGGGAGTTCGTGGCCAGGTACAGCATCGCCAGGAACAGCCCGAAGAACAGGATCGCGGAGCCCAGATCGTGCTGCATGACCAGCACCCCGATGCTGACCAGCCAGGCCATGAGCATCGGCGCGAAGTCCCGGAACCGGGGCAGGCGCACCGGGCCGATGCGCCGACCGGCCAGCAGCAGCAGGTCCCGGTTGGCGGAGAGGTACCCGGCGAAGAACACGGCCAGGGTGATCTTGGCGATCTCCCCCGGCTGGAAGGTGCGTCCGCCCAGGGAGATCCAGATGCGCGCCCCGTTGATCTCCTGCCCCAGCCCCGGCACCAGGGGCAGCAGGAGCAGCACCACGGAGGCCGCCAGGCAGATGTAGGTGATCCGGCGCAGCACCCGGTGATCGGTGAGGAACCACACCGTGCCCGCGCAGACCACCATCCCCAGTCCCGACCAGACCGTCTGGGAGCCGATGACCTTGGCGGAGGTGGTCAGGCCCACCCGGTAGATCAGGGCCAGCCCGATCCCGTTCAGCGCGACGGCGATGGGCAGGATGAACGGGTCCGCGTACTTGGCCTTGGCGCGCAGGATCACGTGGATCACCAGGGAGCCGACCACCAGCACGACGGCGGCCGAGACGATGCGATGGTCCAGGGACTCGGCCAGCTCCAGGTCCACCAGGCACATCCCGCCGATGCCGATGACCCAGGAGAGCACCAGCAGGAGCAGCTCGATCAGCCGCCGCGGGCGCGGTGGACGCGAGGGGGTGCCGGAGTCCGGATCTTCGCCCGCGCGGGGGCTCGGGGCTGCGGTCATCGCGTTCACGGGCGCTCACCGTCCGTCCGGGAGGGGCTGGCGGAGGAGGAAGGGGACGAGGGCGCGGTGGAGACCGTGCCCTGCGGGGCGGGGGAGGCGGAGGGCTTCGCGGCACCGGAGGCCTCCTGCCGCAGGTCCCCCACGATCTGATCCGCCTCCGCGCGGGAGCTGGCGGCGATGCCCGCGCGCACCCGGGACTGGTCGTAGTCCGGCAGATCCGCGACCAGCACGTCGCTGCGCTGCTCGAGGTCGTCCAGGTGGATCGGACCCAGGGACTGATCCACGCCGCGGTACACCGCGACGTGGCCCTCGGACTCGCCGACGTAGTACTGCTGGCTGACCCAGTGCAGCACGGCCCACGCCGCCCCCACCACCAGCACCAGAGCGAAGGCGGCGATGAACAGGGGCAGCACCCAGCGGCGTCGGCGCCGGGAGGGGGTCTCCTCCACGAGTCCCTCCGGCAGCTCCTCACCCGGGGCGGCCGCGGTGGCCTGGGCCAGGCTGGCCCGACGCTGCACGGTCACCTCCGCGACGGCGGGGATCGCACCGGTGCGGGTGGCCTCCGAGGCCGCTCCCACCAGCACGTGCGGGCGCTCGGCCAGCTCGGTGCGCAGCGCCGAGGCGGAGCTGAGCTCCTGGGTGCCGGCATCCTCCAGGTCCATCCCGGAGCGCTGGGTCATGGCGTTGAGCACGCCGTCGGAGAAGGAGTCGCCCTGCCACGCGCCGTGGCGCAGGGTGTGCCGGACCATCGCTCCGTGCTCGCGGGGCAGGCGACGACGCCACGGGGCCACCCGGCGCAGGGGCCGGGCCTGCTCGGGTCCGCCGGGCTGGGCATCGGCCTGCTGCGCGTCGGTGTCGGGGGTCTCTTCCGCGGTCTCCGGGTCCTCGCGCTCGGCGGGGTCCCCGCTCGGCTGCTCGCCTGAGTGCTCGACCGGCTGCTCGGCCGGCGGACGGGCGGTGTCGGTCGCGGCGTCCTCGGCGGGCGAGTCCGGAGCCCGCCGGTCCGCGTCCACGGGCGGGCTGGAACGCAGGGTGCGGGTGGTCGCGGTGGGCAGCGCCGGGGCATCCTGGGCGGGCAGGCGGCTGGTCGTGGGCTGCGTGGCATCCGGGTCCGGGATGACCTCCACGATCGCCACGGTCACGTTGTCCGGGGCGCCGCCGTCCAGGGTCCGCTCGATCAGGGTGCGGCAGATCCGGTCCAGGTCCTCGCCGCCGGCTAGGGCCGCGCGGATCTCCTCCTCCGGCACGACGCCGGAGAGCCCGTCCGAGCACAGCAGCCACCGGTCCCCCGGGACGGCGTCCACCCGCAGCAGCTCCAGCTCGGGGGAGGCGTCGGTGTCCCCGAGCACCCGCATGACCACGTTCTTGTGAGGGTGGTGCTCGGCCTCCTCCGGGCGGATGCGGCCCTCCTCCACGAGGCGCTGCACGAAGGTGTGGTCCGTGGTGACCTGCTCGAAGTCCTCCCCGCGCAGCCGGTACGCCCGGGAGTCCCCGATGTGGGCGACCTCGATCTGGTCCCCGTCCACCAGCAGCGCGGTGCAGGTGGTGCCCATCCCCGCCAGCAGCGGGTTCAGCTCCACCAGCTGGTTGAGGATGATGTTGGCGGTCTGGATCTCATCGGCCAGGTACGTTCCGGCGGAGCCGTGGTAGCCCGGGTGGTCCAGGGGGGTCAGGTCCAGCACGGTGGCGGCGGAGGCGACGTTGCCGCCGACGTGCCCGCCCATCCCGTCCGCGACTACGACGAGGTAGCGCCCCGTGTAGGCGGAGTCGTCGTTCTTGGACCGCACCCGACCCGTGTCCGAGGCGGCGGCGTAGCGGAAGGCGATGCTCATGGGCCTCAGGCTCTCAGCTCCAGCACGGTGCGCCCCACGGTGAACGGCTCCCCGGGTTCCAGACGGGCGGTGCGGCTCAGGCGCTGATCGCCCACGAAAGTTCCGTTGGTGGAGCCGAGGTCCTCGAGGAACCAGCGGGAGCCCTGCGGGAACAGGCGGGCGTGGTGCCCGGAGCAGTAGTCATCCTGCAGGGTCACGGTGCAGTCCGGGGCCCGTCCCAGCAGCACCGGGCCGTGCCCGAGGGCCGCGACCCGCCCGGCCTCCGGGCCGTCCACGATCACCAGCTGGCCCGGCAGCTGGGGGGCCGGGGGCATCTGCTGGCGGAATCCGGCGGACGCGGAGCTCTCCGCCGGGGGCGCGGCCTCGGCCGAGCGGGCGCGACGGCGACCCGGCAGAGCGGTGAAGCGCACACCCTGCCCGACGCCGAGATCCCGCCGCTGAGCCGCGAGGATCACGAAGACGAAGACCCACAGCAGGGCCAGGAACCCGAAGCGCAGCAGGGTGACGGTCAGCTCTGAGGCCATGCGGTGCCACTCCTCGGGGTCAGCAGACGGAAGACGATCGTGGTCCTGCCCATTGTAATGACGGACCCGTCCGTGAGCTCCCGTCGCCCCCGCAGCCGCTCCCCGTCCACGGTCGAGCCGTTGGTGGAGCCGAGGTCCACGGCGAGGTAGACCCCGTCCTGGTGGAGGATCTCCAGGTGGCGCCGGGAGACCCCGGTGTCCTCCACGGTGATGTCCGCCGCGGAGGAGCGGCCCAGGACGACCGACGGGGCCCGCAGGGTGAAGCGCTGCCCGTTGATGTCCAGGACGGGCTGCGGTCGGGGCGCCGCCTCCGGGTGCCGCACCGCACCGGCACCGGAGCGCCCCTCGGCAGCGGCGGCCTGGGCCCGGGCGGCACCCCGCCGAGAGCTGGGCACCCGCGGGGCGATGCGCGAGGAGCCGGTGGGCAGGGAGCCTGCCGCGGCCGCGGCCGCGGCGGCGGGGGCTGCCTCCGCGGGGATGGGCGCCCCGGCGTCGGGGGCCTGCGGGGCGCGACGCCGGTACTGGCCCTGATCCGAGGACGCGGTGCGCGTCCCGTCCTCGCGGGGGCGCGCGGCGGCCGGGCGGGGCCGACGCCGGTCCCGGGAGGCCTCCTGCGGGTGGCGCCCGGAGCGCTCCTGCCCGGAGGTCACCACGAACTCGCCGGGACGCAGCTCGCCGGTGCGGTCCCGGGTGAAGCTCACCCGCACGGCCCCGCGCAGGGTGTAGCCCTGGGCGCGGGCGTGGCGGATCGCGACGTCGCACAGTTCCTCGGCGAGGTCCTGACCCCAGTCCTGGGCGCGGGGGAAGTCGGTCTCGGAGAACTCGATGACGAAGACGTTGGGGGCGATGGTGCGGCCCTCGGCGATCGCGTAGGCCTTGTTGTCCATCTCCGCGCGCAGGCGGCTGGCCAGGTCCACGGGCTCCAGGCGGTGCTTGGAGCCCGCGCTGAAGACTCCCCGCACGGCCTTCTCCAGGCCGCGCTCGATGTTCTCGATGACTCCCATTGAGTCCTCCTCGCTCCGGGCCGCCGTCGGGGGCGCCCTGCGCGGCGCAGGGCTCTCGCGGGCCTCGTCCCAGGATAGAGGAGACCGCGCCGCCCCGTGCCGGGACGGACCTGGGGATCCGCTGGGCGCGGGATGGTGCGGGCCGGGACGGGGGTGGCGCAGCTCATGCTCGCGCGGATTGGACAGCGCCGCCGGGAGCTGGGTACGATCAACAGCGTTGCTTTTCGCGACGACCCTCCAGGGTCGCTGCGAAGGTCCACGCGCGAGTGGCGGAATAGGCAGACGCGCACGGTTCAGGTCCGTGTTCCTTAATCGGAGTGGGGGTTCAACTCCCCCCTCGCGCACCAGTCGGAACCGGCTGATCGCTTCGGCGGTCAGTCGGTTCTTCGCGTCTGGAGACCCTTCTCGCGGTCCGGATGCGGCCTATGTGCTGAGATGCGGGGTTCCTGCTGAGGTGCGTCCCGGCGTGCGGTATCTCAGCAGAAACCCCGCATCTCAACGGGTGGGGTGAGGTGGGGTGATCTCCTCGGGAGGCCGGATCAGTCGTCGGCCTCGGTGCCCTCCTCGGGGCGCTGGGACAGCTCGGCGTCCAGGCGCAGGATGCCGGAGCCGTCATCGCCGACCAGCTTCACGCGGCCGATGATCTCGGAGACCGTGGCCTCCTCCTCGATCTGCTCGTCCACGAACCAGTTCAGCAGCGGACGGGAGTCGTAGTCGCCCTCGGCGTCGGCCTCGCGGTACAGCTCGCGGATGGACTCGGAGACCTTCTGCTCGTGGGCCAGGGCGGCCTCGAAGATCTCCAGCACGGACAGCCCGCGCTTCACGCCCGGGGCGGGGATGTCCCCGATGGCGGCGTGGTTGTCCCGGTCCGCCAGGTGGTCGATGAACTTGTTGGCGTGGACGATCTCCTCGTCCGCCTGGTGGCGCAGCCACGCGGCGATGCCGGGGAGGTCCTGCTCCTCGGCCTCGATGGCCAGCTGACGGTAGGTCAGGGAGGCCTCGAACTCCATGGTCACCTGGGCCTGGAACTTCTTCTCAAGATCTGCAGACATCTTCATGGTCCCGACGATATCGGCGAAACCGCTCCGTGTCAGCAGTGCCCAGCCTTGCCTCAGCCGCGGGTGCGGCGCACCAGAGCGACGGCGCCCACCACCACCGTGCCGGCGAGGAACCCGGCGACCATCGCGCACAGCGTCTCCACGAGCCACGTCAGCGCCCCGACCGCAGCCCCCGCGCCGTGCACCAGGTGCTCCGCGGCGTGCACCAGCGCCATCGGCGCGTGCCAGCCCAGCTCATCCGCGCCCGTGAGCAGCAGGTGCCCGCCGACCCACAGCATCGCGAAGACCCCCACCACGGAGATCACCGTCATGACCGCGGGCATCGCCCGCACCAGACCGGCCCCCACGCGCCGGGAGGCCGGCCCGCCGCGGCGCGACAGGGCCAGCCCGACGTCGTCGGCCTTGACCAGCAGCCCCACGACCCCGTACACGAGCACCGTGATCACCACGGCCACGATCACCAGGATCACCGCGCGGGACCAGAACCCCTCCGAAGCCACCTCGTTCAGGGAGATCACCATGATCTCCGCGCTGAGGATGAAGTCCGTGCGCACCGCCCCGGAGACCACCTGCCGCTCCGCATCGGGACCCTGGTGCGCGGCCGGCTCCTCCTGCGGGGCATGCCCGGTCAGCTTCTCCCAGATCTTCTCCGCGCCCTCGAAGCACAGGTAGGCGCCGCCGATCATGAGCAGCGGGGTCAGCGCCCACGGGGCGAACTGGCTCAGCAGCAGCGCCAGCGGCAGGATGAGCAGGATCTTGTTGCGCAGAGAGCCCTTGGTGATCTTCCAGATGATCGGCAGCTCCCGCGCGGGACTGACCCCCTGCACGTAGCGCGGGGCCACCGCGGTGTCGTCCACGACCACACCCGCCGCCTTCGCGCTGGCTCGCCCGGCCGCCGCCGCGACGTCGTCCGTGCTGGCCGCGGCCATCTTCGCCAGCGCCGCCACGTCATCCAGCAGCGCCGCGAGCCCTCCCGCCATGACCGGGTCCGCTACTTCGCCTCGACGCGCGGGCGGACCCACACCTCGGTCAGCTGGGTGTCCGCGGGGGCGTCCAGGACGTGGCGCACCGAGCGGGCCACCGTCTCCGGCTCGATCAGCCGGGCCGGGGCGGCCTTCGGGTAGTCGTCATCCCACTGCACCATCGGGGTGTCCACGGGCCCGGGGGCCACGGTCGCCACCCGCAGCCCCGTCTGCGCGGTCTCCTGCCGCAGCCCGTCGGCCAGGGCCTGGACCGCGTGCTTGGAGGCGGCGTAGGCCACGTTGTACGGGTTCACCGCCCGGGAGGCCCCGGAGCCCAGGAACACCACGGTGCCCGGCAGGGCGTCCGCCTCCACCGGGGCCGCGGCCTCGCGCAGCAGGGGCAGCAGCACCCGGGTCAGCTCCGCCGGGGCCATCACGTTGGTCTCGAGCATGCTCCGCCAGTGGGGGACGTCGGCGTCGGCCACGGTGGCGCGCGGGGCGATCGCCGCGGCGTGCACCAGGGCGTCCGCGCGCGGCAGCCGGGAGAACACCGCGTCGATGCCCTCCAGGTCCGTCAGGTCCGCGACCAGCGGCAGGATCGCCCCGGGGGCGGCCTCCGGGCGCCGGGGGCCCTGCTGGGCGCGGGCGGCCAGCTCCTCGAGGCGCTCGCGGCGGCGCCCGACGGCCACCACGAGCCGGTCCCGGGACAGGTCCAGGGCGATGCGCGAGCCGATGCCGCCGCTGGCGCCGGTCACGACGACGACGGGCAGGTCGGAGCGCTGGGTCGCGTCCTGGATGGCGTCGAGATCTGCGGAGAGGGTGCTGTGCTGCTCGGTGCTCATGGGGACAGCCTACGGGGCGAGCCGGGGGTGCGTGTCGGGTGCGCGCCGACCCCGGATGCTTCGGCAAGCTCAGTATTGTCAGGTGGTTCCCAGGTCCCTGGGGGTGCGGCCACAGGATCGGCCCCTATCGTCATCAGTACCTCATGAAGGTGCGAGTGATTGATGAGGGGCGGACCGCGAATCCGCTCCCACCGACGGCCCGGCCGCAGCGTCTCCCACGACGCGGCGTCCGGGCCGTCGGCGTCTGCGGGACCCGCTCCTGCGCGCACCCCCCGCCGCGTCCGGGAATAGAGTCCCCGCCCCGCGAGTTGATTGATCCGTAAAGCAATCGGCCGTGAGGGCCGGGACGAGGAGGAAGCCATGAAGATCGCCGTCATCGGAGCCACCGGCATGATCGGATCCCGCACCGTCGCCGAGGCCGTGCGCCGCGGCCACGTCGTGGACGCCTACAGCCGCAGCGGGCGCACCGTGGAGAGCGCGGACACCTCCGCGGCGCTGGACCTCGCGGACACCGCCGCCGTCATCGACGTGATCGGCCGGCACGACGTCACCCTGATCGCCGCCGTCTCCGGTCGCGGCGGGGAGATGGACCAGAACGTGGCCGACCACCGGGCCCTCATCGAGGCCGCCCCCGTGGGTCGGCTCGTGGTGGTCGGCGGGGCCGGGGCCCTGCAGGCCGATGCCCAGACCCGCCTCAAGGACACCCCGGACTTCCCCGAGCAGTTCAGGACGGAGGCCCAGACCTTCTCCGACGTGCTGGACCTGTACCGCGCATCCGAGGGTCTGCACTGGAGCATGCTCGCCCCCGCGCCGATGATCGCTCCCGGGCAGCGCACCGGCAGCTACCGGACCGAGCTGGACGTGCCGGCCGGGGAGAGCATCTCCGCCGAGGACTTCGCGGTGGCCCTGGTGGACGAGGCGGAGTCCGACGCCCACGCCGGCCGCCGCTTCACCGTCGCCAACTGAGCCGCCGGGGGCCGGGGCCCGGGTGCGGCGTCGATAGAGTGGTCGCCATGAGCACCACCGACCCCGCCCCGCAGGGTCCCGGCAGCGTCCGGCTGGACGCGTGGCTGTGGTCCGTGCGCCTGTTCAAGACCCGCTCCGCCGCGACCGCCGCCTGCCGGGCCGGGCACGTGCGGCTGGGTGACCAGCCGGTCAAGGCCTCCCAGCCGGTGCGCGTCGGCGACGTCGTGAAGGTCCGCCAGCCCGGCTGGGAGCGGGTCTTCGAAGTCACCCGGCTGATCGCCAAGCGCGTCGGGGCGCCCGTGGCCCGGGAATGCTACGTGGACCATTCCCCGCCCAGACCCAGCGCGCTCACCGCCCCCGTCCCGCGGCGCGAGCGCGGGGCCGGGCGGCCCACCAAGAAGGAGCGGCGCGAGCTGGACCGGCTGCGCGCCCGCTGAGAGCTTAATCGGCGGGTCCGAGTCTGACGCCGCACTGTGGTGCGGAGAAGAATCGCAGCCGAAAGACGATCGGCCGCGCGATGAGCGTGCGGCGGTCCGTCTACGAGAAGGGAAGACGGGAACATGATGGGCAAGCGTCGTCAGCGCAGGGAGCAGCAGCGTCGGCTGGAGCGCTTCCAGCAGGCCGCCGGAGTGCGGCGGGAGCAGGAGGACCGGGTGGTCCCGGGGCATCCGGGGCGCAGCCTGGCCCGGGTGGCCCTCGGCGGGTTCCTGACCTTCGCCGGGATCGGGCACCTGACGTTCTCCCGGCAGGAGTTCCAGGCACAGGTGCCCTCCTGGGTCCCGCTGGACCCGGATCTGGTGGTGCTGGGCTCCGGGATCGTGGAGATCGCCCTGGGCCTGGGCCTGATCTCCGGGAAGCGGCCCAAGATGTTCGGTCACCTGGCCACGGGCCTGTTCATCGGGGTGTTCCCCGGGAACATCGCGCAGTTCGTGGAGCGCAGGGACGGCTTCGGGCTGGACACGGACCGCAAGCGCGCCGCGCGCCTGCTGCTCCAGCCCGTGCTGGTGGACTGGGCCCTGTCCAGCACCCGCCAGGACTGACGCCCCCGCTGAGATACCGGGTTCGTGCTGAGATACCGCACGGCGGGACGCATCTGAAGCACGATCTCCGCATCTCAGCACGAAACCCGACCCGGCCCCCGCCCTCGGTGGACGGGGGCTGCGGCCTGAGCCTCAGGGGACCCGGTGGGTCCACTCCTCGGTGCCGAACTTCTCCTCCACCAGGCGGCGCCCGGCGTCGAGCTCCTCCTGGCTCAGCTGACCGTCGGCGGCACCCGTGCGGGCGCGGAACACCCGCGTCATCGCCGCGATGATGCCCTCCCGGGACTCCCCGGTCTGGCGGCGCAGCGGGTCCACCCGCTTCTTGGCGCTGCGGATGCCCTTGTCGGAGATCTTCGCCTGCCCGACCCGCAGCACCTCCATCATCTTGTCCGCGTCGATGTCGTAGGACATGGTCACGTGGTGCAGGATCGCGCCCGGCACCCGCTTCTGGGCTGCTCCGCCGATCTTCCCGCCGGTGGAGGTGATGTCGTTGATCGGCTTGTACCAGGCCTGCACCCCCAGCTCCCCGAGGGCCTGCAGCACCCACTGATCCAGGAAGGCGTAGGACTGCTCGTAGCTCAGCCCCGCCACCAGGGAATCCGGGGCGTACAGCGAGTAGGTGACGCAGTTGCCGCCCTCCATGAACATCGCCCCGCCCCCGGAGATACGGCGCACGACGTCGATCCCGTGCTCGGCCACCCCTTCCGGGTGCAGCTCGTTGGCGTAGGACTGGTAGGAGCCGATCACGGTCGCCTTGTCCTCCCAGTCCCAGAACCTCAGCGTCGGCCCGCGCCGCCCGGCCTGCACCTGCTCCAGCAGGTGCTGATCCAGGGCCACGTTCAGCGCCGTCGGCAGGGTCCCCGGGCGCAGGATCTCCCAGGAGAAGTCGGAGAAGTCCTGCGCCTCGGTCACCGCCCGGCGCACCGTGAGGGCGACGTCGGCGGTGGAGAAGCCGTGCAGGTGCAGCTCCTGCCCGAAGGGCGCCAGCGCCGCATCCAGCCGCGCGGTCAGGGCCGCGCCGTCCTCGTGCACGGAGGCGCCGACCAGGGCGGGGGCCAGACTCTCGAAGGCCTCCTCCGGCTCCAGGAAGAAGTCCCCGGAGATGGTCGCGGCCGTGATGCGCTCGGCGTCGGTGGTCACGTCCGCGACGACGAGCTTGCCGCCGGGGACCTTGATCTCAGCATGGTGTCCGCTCATATCCTCCAGCCTAGGACCGCCCGGGTCCCTCCGCCCGGCTCTCCGCTCGGCGGGATGCCCCTGCTGCGGGCGCGCATCCAGTATGTTGAGCGTGAAGATGCGAGGGGCGGGGAGGTGGGGCTGATGCGCCGGGACGACGCCGCTCGGGGCGGGTACGTCGACGAGCACGGACGGTACGTGCGCCCCGAGCGTCCCGAGCCCTCCGCCCGACCCGATCCCGCTTCCGGCGGATACGACCAGGACCGCGGAACCCGCCGGACCCGTCCGCGCAGACCGAAGACCGCCGGCTCGCGGGCCGCCAGGCGCGCTCGCGCCCGGTCCGCGCCTCGCCCCGGTGGAGGTCCTCCTGGCACGTGCCCGTGGGGCTGTTCGTCCTGGCGCTGTCCGTGCTCGGCGTCGTCGCCGGCACGCTGGTGGGCCGGATGCCGTGGGAGACGCCCAGCAGCGCCACGGCCCAGTTCCGCTCCGCGCAGACCTACCGGCTGGAGTCCGGGCATACCTACGACATCTACAGCAAGGTGCTGCTGCTGGAGGACGCCTGCACCGTGACCCCGCAGGGCGGAACCGGAGCGGTGCTGCGCCAGGACCTGGACCTGGACAGCGCCGTGGTGCAGGACGAAGCCCTCTGGGTGCCGGTGCTCACCTTCCGGGTGAGCGCGGCCGGGGAGTATCGGCTCTCCTGCGAGGCCGGGCACCCCATGCTGCTGGCCGATCCCCAGCAGATCCCGGATCAGCACCGGCAGAACACCGCGGTGATGGGTGAGAACGACGCGGACGTCGCCGTCCTCCTGGGGGCCTTCCTCGGCCTGCCGCTGGGGGCGGTGCTGTGCGGGGTCGGCTCCGCGCGACGTCGACGCTGCCCCGGGGAGGGCCGGCAGAAGACGGGCCGGAACCTCACCGTGCTGGGCGGGGCCATGATCCTCACCGCGATCGGGCTGGCGATGCTCACCCCCTCGGCGGGGATCCCCGGCGGGCAGAGCTTCTCAGGGTCCCGCGAGATCACCCTGCCCGCGGATGCCGAGATCAGCATCTACCGGGCCGAATGGATGTCCGGACCGTATCCGCAGAAGTGCACCGTGGAGGCGGTGGAGGCGGGCGGGGACGGCCGGGTGCGCCCGCTGCCCCTGGACACCGCCAGCACCGGGTGGGACGGGGAGGCCCTGCTGCGTCCCGTCGCGACGGTGCGCACCGGTGAGGCCGGGACGTACCGGGTCTCCTGCCCGGACGGCAAGAAGGCGACGGCGGCCGGGCCGCACCGGATGTGGACCGCGGACCACGGCATCGCCCCCGGGGTCTTCGGTGAGACGGCGGCCGTGCTGCTCCTGCCCGCCCTGCTCCTGCTGATCCTCGGGCCCATCCTGTGGATCGTGGGGCACCGTCGGATGACCGGGAAGGGGCGGTGGAGATGGGTATGAGACTCAGGGCCCTCATCGCCCTGCTGCTGGCCGCGCTGATCCTGGCCCTGGGCGGCTGCGGCGGGGAGCCCGGTGATCTGCCCCAGCGGCCGCCCGGCGGCAACGTGCTGGACCAGCCGAACGTGCTCTCCGCAGCGGACCTGCGGGAGTTGAACCGGCTCATCGAAGACGGCAACCGCACCACGGACCGGGTGCGGGTCGCCGTCGCCATCGTGGAGAAGTCCAGCGGCGACTGGGAGCAGTGGACTCGGGAGCTGGCCACCCGCTGGGCCGTGGGTGATGCCGGCAGGGACAACGGCGTGCTGATCGCCGTGGACATGGACCGGCGCAAGACGCGCATCGAGGTGGCCGACGGTGCCCGCGAGATCCTCCCGGATCGGGCGGCCGAGGAGCTGCTGGACGACGTCCTGGGCCCCGGCCTGAAGGAGGAGCGCTACCGGCAGGCCCTGTCCTCCACGATCCAGCAGATCTACCGCCGGGCCGACGGCTCGCCGATCCCGTACCCCCGCAGCACCGCCGCCTCCGTCGTGGTCGGCGTGATGGCCTTCGGCACCGGCGGGATGCTCGCGGCGATCCTGATCTGGCCGATCGTCGTGCTCACGCGCCGGTACCGCAACCCGGCCCGCCGCACCCCGGACGGCGGCCAGACCGCGATGGCGGAGATGGACCGCTTCGAGCGGGAGCACCCGGGGGTGCGGGTCTCGCGCACCACGCGCCAGGCCTACCTGGGATACCGCACGTACTACATCGACATGCCGAGGCCGGGGGATCAGGATTCCGTCGATCCCACCGTGCGGACCATCTGGGTCGCGAGCTTCCCCGCCTGGCTGGCCCTGTACCAGCAGGTGCCCCGGCTCTACAGCGGTTCGGGCCGTCCGGCCTGGGGATCCTCCTGGACCCCCGCGTACGGGTCCTACGCGGGTTCCTCCTCCGGCGGCGGCTCCTCCTTCGGCGGGGGCGGCGGGTTCTCCGGCGGCGGGGCCAGCGGCAGCTTCTGATCTCTCCCGACGCCGGGCAGTCCGAGCCAGCCCGGGTGTCGCTCGGCTCCTAGACTGATCCGGTGACCTCCCGCCAGTCCCCGCAGCAGCCCGACGCCGCCCCTGCCGCAGACGCCGCCTCGAGCGCCCCGGCCGGGTCTGTGGCCGCGGACCCCCGCTCCCTGAACCGGCAGATCCTCGCCCTGGCGGTGCCGGCCTTCGGCGCGCTGATCGCCGAGCCGCTGTTCGTGCTCGCGGACACCTCCATCGTCGGGCACCTGGGCACCCCGCAGCTGGCGGGCCTGGCCGCGGCCTCCCAGGTGGTCACCACCGTCGTCGGGCTGATGGTTTTTCTCTCCTATTCCACGACCCCCGCGGTGGCCCGGGCCTACGGGCGCGGGGACCTGGCGGGGGCCTACCGCAAGGGCGGGGACGGGCTGTGGACGGCGGCCGGGCTCGGCGTCGTGCTGGCCGTGCTGGGCTGGAGCTTCGCCCGGCCGCTGCTGGCCGCGGTGGGCGCGCACGGGCCCACCCTGGAGCACGCGGTGGCCTACCTGCGCTGGTCCATGCCCGGCCTGCCCGCGATGCTCGTGGTCCTGGCGGCCCTGGGGATCCTGCGGGGCCTGCAGGACACCCGGACCCCGCTGTACGTCGCGGCCGTGGGGGCGGCGGCGAACGTCGGGATCAACTGGGTGCTGGTCTACCCGCTGGGGATGGGCATCGCCGGCTCCGCCCTGGGCACCTCCCTGGTGCAGTGGGGCATGGCCGCGGTGTACCTGGTGATGATCGTGGGCGGGGCCCGCCGGCACGGCGTGGCGCTGACGACGACGCCGCGGCGCCTCGGTGCGATCCTGTCCGTGGGGTCCTGGCTGATGCTGCGCACCCTGTCCATGCGGATCGCGATCCTCGCGACGGTCGTGGTCGCGACCCGCCAGGGCGAGGCGAACCTGGCCGCCTACCAGCTGACGATGTCCGTGTTCAGCTTCCTCGCCTTCGGCCTGGACGCCCTGGCGATCGCCGCGCAGGCCATGCTCGGCAAGGAGATGGGGGCGCGGGACCTGCGCCGGGCGCAGGACCGGGCGCAGGTGCGGCGCCTGATGGGCCGGCTGATCCGCTGGTCCCTGGGCTTCGGGGTGGTGACCGGGCTGCTGTGCCCGCTGATCGGGTGGGTGCTGGGCCCGGCGTTCACGCAGGACCCGCAGGTGCGGGGGCTGTTCCTGCTGGCGATGCTGGTGGTCGCGGTGGGTCAGCCGCTGGCGGCCTACGTGTTCATCCTCGACGGCGTGCTGATCGGCGCGGAGGATGTCCGGTACCTGGCCGTGGCCTCGCTGATCGCGCTGCTCGGCTACCTGCCGGGTCTGCTGGCGGTGGGGTGGGCCGCCGGTCCGAGCGGCACCGGTGCGGGGCCGGATCCCGCTGGATTCGTGTGGCTCTGGGCGGCATATGCCGGGCTGTTCATGGGTCTGCGCGGGCTGACCCTGGGCCTGCGCGCCCGCCGCGACGTCTGGATCCGCACCTGACCAGCCTCCCTCTTTTCTCCCGCAGAACTGGAGATGCGTGACATTCCGGGGCGTGCAGCACCCCGGAATGTCACGCATCTCCCGTTGTGCGTAACGGTGCGGTGAGCAGGGGCGGCCAAGGGCGAGGTAAGGCTATACTGAGTCCGCCCGCCTGGGCCCCCGACGTCGTGCCGCCGTCCATCGGCGTGCCCCGCGGAGACGCGGCGAGCGAGTTCACATCCGCTCTTCCCTCGAGGATCGTCGCGTCCATGTTCATCGCCAATCTGCTCATCGCCCTGCGCGAGGGCTTCGAGGCCAGCCTCGTCGTCGGCATCCTGGTGGCCTACCTGGTCAAGGCCGGGCGCCGGGACGTGCTGCCCAAGCTGTGGGCGGGCATCGGCCTGGCCGTGCTGCTGCCGCTGGGGGTGGGCGCCCTGCTCACCTGGGGCCCCAAGACCCTGACCTTCCAGGCCCAGGAGATCATCGGCGGCGGGCTGTCCCTGGTGGCCGCGGCCCTGGTCACCACCATGATCTTCTGGATGGGCCGCAACGCCCGCGCCATGAAGCACGAGCTGGAGACCTCGATGGCGGGTTCCCTCGCCAAGGACGCCAAAGGCTGGGGCGTCGTCTGGATCGCCGTGCTGGCGGTGGGCCGCGAGGGCGTGGAGACCGCCTTGTTCATCTGGGCCACGGTGCGCTCCTCGATCGAGCAGAACGCCTTCCTGACCACCGCCGGGGTGATCACCGGGCTGGTGCTGGCCGTGATCCTGGGCTGGGTGGTCTTCCGCAGCACCCGCCGGATCAACATGCACCGCTTCTTCTCCTGGACCGGGCTGTTCCTGATCTTCGTGGTCGCCGGCATCGTCTCCTACGGGATCGGCGATCTGCAGGAGGCCGGGGTGCTGCCCGGGGTCTTCCACCACGCCTGGGACCTCAGCGCCTGGCTGCCGGAGAACTCCTCCCCGCTGTTCTGGCTCTACGTGCTGCTGCAGGCCATGTTCCAGGTGAACCTGCAGCCCACGGTCCTGCAGGTCATCGGCTGGTGGCTGTACCTGGTCCCCGTGCTGTTCTTCTTCCTGCGCCAGGTCCGCGGCAGCGCCCCGCGGCCCGCGGCCCACCCCGTCGAATCCGTCCGTCCCGTCGAATCCCGGAGGAACCCATGAGAATCGCCCGCCCCCTGAGCGCCGCCGCCGCCGTGCTGCTGGCCGTCACAATGGCCGGCTGCACCGACAACCCCCAGAACTCCGCCTCCTCGGACTCCAGCGCCGGCGGGGGCTCCGGGGACACCCAGACCGTCAAGGTCACCATCACGGACGACACCTGCCAGGTGGAGCCCGCCGAGGTGAAGTCCGGGAAGGTGAAGTTCGAGATCACCAACCAGGGCACCAAGCCCAATGAGCTGGAGGTCCTGGCGGAGAACAAGCTGCAGATCGAGTCCGAGCAGGAGAACGTCGGCCCCGGCACCACCGCCCAGCTCACCACCGCCCTGGAGCAGGGCACCTACTACACCGCGTGCAAGCCCAACATGGTCGGGGACTTCGTGGGGCTGAGCCAGTTCACGGTGACCCAGGGCGAGAAGGTGGAGATCGGCGACGACACGAAGGCCGCCGAGGACAGGGCCATCGCCAACTACACCAGCTACACCAAGGACCAGGTGGGTCAGCTGCTGACCGCCACCCAGGAGTTCACGCAGGCCTACACCTCCGGGGACACCGAGCGCGCCAAGCAGCTGTACCCGCTGGCCCGCCAGCACTACGAGCGGATCGAGCCCACCGCGGAGTCCTTCGGCATCAAGGAGGCCGGGGACCTGGACACCGCGATGGACGCCCGCGTGCAGGACCTCGCCGCAGACGCGGACAAGAAGGTCACCGACCCCGAGGTGCTCAAGGACTGGACCGGGTGGCACCGGATCGAGGCGGACCTGTTCACCGAGGACGGCTCGCCCTTCACGTTCGCCTCCGCGGCGGACCGGAAGAAGGCCGCCGACCAGCTGGATGAGGACACCCAGAAGCTCTACGACCTCGTCTACGGGAAGGTGGACGGGGCCAGCGGCAAGTTCCAGCTGAAGCTCTCCGACGTCGTCGACGGCGCCTCCTCCCTGATGGAAGAGGTCGCGAAGTCCAAGATCGTGGGGGAGGAGGAGACCTTCTCCCACACGGACATGTACGACTTCAAGGCCAACGTGGAGGGCGCGAAGGTCGCCTACGGCAACGTGCAGGACCTGGTGAAGAAGCAGGACGCGGACCTGGACCGCAAGATCACCGAGAGCTTCGAGAAGGTCGACGGGCTGATCGACGCGCAGAAGGACGGCGAGGTGGACGGGCAGGCCACGTACAAGCCCTACGACCAGATCGCCGCGGTGCAGAAGGATGCCGGGGAGGCCCCCTCGGACAAGGACTACACGAAGGTCCAGCGGGAGTTCTCCGACGCCGTCAACGCCCTGAGCGAGCCGCTGTCCCAGGTCGCCGGCACCGTCCTGCACTAGTCCCCGACCCGCCCACCGGTGCCCAGCGTCGGCGCTGCCCCTCGGGCGCCCGGCGCCGCGCACGCCCACCGTCCCGCACCCCACCGACCGCACCCCGAGGAGGGATCGACCACGAACCGCCGCACCGAGGAACCGCAGGAGCACCGCACCGGTACCCCCGCATCGTCCGCCCCCTGGGCGGATCCCGACGCCGGGACGGCCGCCGCTTCGTCCGGATCCGCCGGGGATCCCGCCGCCGGGGACCCTGCTGCGGGGGACGACGCCGCGGCGACCGGCGGGCGCACCCGCGGGTTCACCCGGCGTCGGCTGGTGGCCGGGGCGGGGATCGCCGGGGCCCTGGGCATCGCCGGCTTCGGCGGGGGCGCCCTCGGGCACCACCTGGGTCGGGAGCAGGCGGCCCGGGAAGCCCCCACGCAGCTGACCTACCCGTTCCGCGGCCAGCATCAGCAGGGCATCACCACCCCTGCGCAGGACAACATGTACATCGCCGCCTACGATGTCAGCACCACCGACGTCGCGGAGCTGAAGGACCTGCTGGCCCGCTGGACCGTGGCCGCGGAGCAGATGTGCGCCGGGGAGCTGGTGGGCGGGGAGCCGGACGCCAACCCCAACAAGCCGCCCGCGGACACGGGTGAGGCATGGGGGTATCCGCCGGCGGGGCTGAGCATCACCTTCGGCTTCGGTCGCAGCCTGTTCCAGGACGCCGACGGGAAGGACCGCTTCGGGCTGAAGGCCAAGATGCCCGGCGTCCTGGCTGACGGCGTGCCCCGGTTCGCCGACGAGAACCTGCGCGCGGCCTCCGTGCGCACCGCGACCCACAAG